>Ga0315294_10006449_pt1 | contig 12867 bp, 13 predicted proteins | sample YL17G13_40_MG_FD_203626 | JGI IMG/M metagenome (GOLD analysis project Ga0315294, IMG submission 203626) | Sediment microbial communities from Yellowstone Lake, YNP, Wyoming, USA - YL17G13_40 | ecosystem: Environmental > Aquatic > Freshwater > Lake > Sediment | place: USA: Wyoming | collected... | reverse complement strand
AATTGAAAAAGGCCATCAAGAAAAGGTGAACTACTCCATCCTACCCTGTTTTTTTCTTCAAGAAGGTCGCTCCACTATTTAGCGAAATTAGAAATTGTGACTATATTATCTACATGACAGCGCGCGCTAAGTGCAATTCGCATTGTTTAATGGAAAAAGCCAAGTACAGGTTTCTGTCAAGTCAATACTAAGCAAGCAAGTCGGCGTGTGAGACGCTTATGAGTGACAATGAGAGACCCAAAGGCATAATATTTTGCAGTCGTGATGGAAAATGGAAGGAGCAACTTGAGAAGCGCCTGCAAACAGACGAAAGAGTGACGCTCACAGCCCTCGGAGACGTCAGGTATGACGTGATGAGATATGTGGAAAGAAGAAAGGATGTGAAGATAGTCAAGCTTGAAACAAGGTACATGAAATCAAGAGAAAAGGGTCTAGGATTGAAAGTCACTGTCCAGAAGCTTAGCACGCATGTGTGTTCCTAAACTCGCCTTTTTCAAGTGCGATGGAGTTGGGTCGTGCCTTCCGAACGTAGCTTCTCGTATCCCAAGGCACATCACCATCCATAGACCAAGCAAAACCAGAAGCACAAGCCACCTCGCAAACTGATTTAGAAACACGCATGCGCGCCAGAAAGTGGCTGTTTCACAATGTTTATCTGGAAACTGACGCATTACATACTATGAGGTTTGTCTATCAATGCCAATCCGAGAGGTCTTTCCAAATCCGACTGTGAGAAATGTGATCTTCCAAATCACTTTTCCGAATCTATTCTTCATGGAAAGTAAGATCGGTGAGCTGCAACTCAGGGTGATGCAGCAATTCCCGAAAACAGCTCTTCTCTTTCGGAGAAAGGTCGTTTTCGCAGATGTAGGCCCACAAGGAAAGCTCGAGGAACTGTCTAAGAGATTTGATGAGGAATCTGCGAAGAAGATTTGGCAGTTTAAGGCCGAGAGGAATTATGCATTCAGTGTGACTGGCGACTCACTGGACATAACATCGGAGTTTCATAAGACATACAATCTGGGCGAAACCGACAAATTTAGGGACATTCTAAAACTCGTGATGGACAACTTTTTGGCAGTCACATCAATACCCATTTTAACACGCATTGGCTTGCGATACGTTGATGAGTGCCCATTACCTTCAAAAGATAATGAAACATTAAGGACATATTACAACTCGGCGTTTCCCATTCGTAGATTCAATATTGCGAATGCCGTGGAGATGCTCTTCAGAACGGTGACTGAGAAAGGTGACCTCAACCTAATCTACATGGAGACCTTGACAAAGCCCAAGGATGACTACAAGCTGATCCTTGATTTCGACGGATTTGCCACGAATGTTCCTGCACAGGACTACTTGAGAGTGACGGATAGGCTACATGAATTAATATCAAAGGCATACGAACGGACGATCAAAGAACCAGTCTATGAGTATATGCGCCAAAGGAGGGCCAACAATGGACAGGAAAGCTGAAGAGTCTAGTTATAGCAGAGCTATCAGTCAAGGAACAGGTAGTCAGGACCTAGCCAAGGAATACAAAATAGCTGTTATTCCTTTCGGCAAGTATGAAATTACGTTAAGACTTCCTCTAGAAACAGAGTCCGTCGAAATACTGGAGGTTAAGATCAACAAGGACTTTCTATCCTATGAACAGAAGAAAGCCTCCAAAGGTTTTCATGATGTTGAAGACTTCTACAAGAAATAAAGTGTTTTGAAATGTTCTATGAAGATACGCCAGAACAAGCATTGAGATTCGGAGATGTCTTAAGGGGATATCTGTCTATTACTCCAATCATTGAAGAACCGATGTTAGGAGTCCCTATCAAGCGATGCAATATTGATGTCGATCTGCCCCAATTCTGTGTCGTAATGGATCCTTGCTGCAGGACACGGAATAAGACAATCTCCTTGACACCTTTGATTAAGATATGGGGCACTTTCTTTGATAATCCATATTTGGAAGCGGATTTGACAAGGATAAATCGAATGATGGAACCTCAACAGACATTGTCGTCAAGCCAATGGGATAGCTTGCCTCAGGGACAGAAGACTAAGCGTTTGGCAGAAGGAAGGGCATATGCCTTTTTCAATTTGTTTGTCTACGCACCTCATGATTGGCTTCCGAGATACCGTGCAAGCAAAACAAATGGACAGGAAGTCCCAACCAATTATTACATGATAGATTTTAGAAGCACCTACAAGCTATGTTGTGACAGGATAAACTCTCCGACAGATGCTCCTCTTGAATCGAAGGTTCTGCAAGTATCCAGAGAAACACGGGCTGAACTACGGGACAAGATTTCGCTGTATTATGCCAAGGTCCCTGCGGAAGACAGGATATTGGAAGACTAAGAACGTAGCTCATGTGGCAAACGGCCTTGCTCGGATCGTTGGGAGTTTGGCGAGAAGCCAAACGTCTCGCGCGCGTCTCCAACTCGCAGACGTATAGCGATTATTCATTGCAGCGTGCGTTCACAGTAAATTCTCATGTCCATCAATTGGTCGCACATGTCCATTAAGCTCGAACATGCCAGACCGCGACTTTGTGTTTTGACTTCCATCCTCGGAAACAGCTTCTCGAAATCTTGATCGTTTATATCGAGAGTTTTCTGCATATCATAGCGTATTGACTCATATATTTTGACAACTGATTCTACAGCACCACCAAATACTGTTCCTTGAGTTACGGGGTTTTCGCCTTCTGCTTTAAGAAGAATTCCCGACAAAACGTTAGCGTTGCTTTTCAGATTTTCAATACGTTTACATATGGAAAGCATTGCAGAACGTTTCCGCGATTTCTCGGTATCTTCTATCGTTTTGTGAGCTTGTTTCATTCTGGCTACTGCCATGCTTCGTTCTAGCTCAGCCTCTAGTTTTTCCTTTTCTTCAAGACGCTTGTCTTTGGATTTGGAATTCGCAGGTCTCTCATCCATATTCATGTCTCTTGAACGCAGCCTTTATTGTGACATTATGTCTAGCTCTATGTTAAGCTTATTCATTCCTTCACGCACGTCGCAATCAGGAGCCATGCGTTTCCATGTCAAATAATGCCATTCATGATTTAGGCTGGGGGTGTATCAGTAGAGGGGAGAAGCGAGCGAGCGTCCCTTTGGCCGAGGATTTCAAAGGGCTTTAGAGCGAGCGAGCTTCAGAAAAGGAGACCTCAGAGAAGAAGGACACTGTCGAGAGATGCTCCCCCTCTCGCACGTAAAGGCTGAAGAGACATGCTCGTTGTTTTAAGCTGTGGTTGTTTTGGGCAGACAGCAACGGGAAATTCTCAAACAAATAGCTGGGAAGCTCGGTCAATCCGAAAGCGAAATAATGCGAACTGCCTTCAAGGAATATGCAAAGAGCATAAGCCTCATTACAGAAAAAGTCCATGGAAAGGCATAGTGCGCGCTATTAAGCCTCTTGAATGTGAGTTCATATGATCCGCGCGCTAGATGGATCAGATCTCGGAGATCAGAAAGACATGCGAGTAGCGAAGACCAGCAAAGGGATGACAGCTCCTTGTGAGATCATTGGAAAGCGGGTTTTGCAGGAGCGTATCTATCTGTTAGTTAGATGCTCATTGCCGGAGATGAGCGCAAAGGCCAGGAGGAAAGTCTTAGAGAGTTATTCTGATCGGAAGAATGCAATTGGTTTCATTGAGTGGTGGGATCGTGGCAGTATTCTTACCAAACCACGGGAAGAGTTCTATGTCATCGTCGTTTTGAGAAAATGAACAAACTCCAGTCAGCTGTGATAAGTTGAAGAGCGCGCTAGATGCTAAATCGCTCAATTCCTTCACGCAAGTTCCAGCTGAGAAAACTGCCAGCCACTTGAGTCTCGTTTCAGTTCTAAGCTTTTACGAAACGTTCTCCCTTTTTGCGTTTTAGTGTGAAACTGTGTTTCCCATCTTTCATGTATTCTCGGAATTCTGTGCCACAGGTGCACATGTAAGCTGCGGCATTAAACAGTCCGTATTTCCACGTCTTGTAAGACTTGGCAATTTCTTTCTTACAGTCAGGGCATTTAACCATACCTGTCACATGCATTATCCATGCTTTGGCGACATAAAACACTTTTGCAGTTCATCACGGAGATCATGTAGACCAGCCAAAAGTGTAGGCGCACGATAGTCCGTTGCTGACGCTAACACTTTTAAGGCGAAATACACACACATTTCATGACAAAAATGTCTCTTGACAACGTGTACAATATCAAGTCCACGGACATTACTGGCTTAAGCTTGATCTATCTGTCATTGTTACAGGGCCTTTCAACTGATTCCCCGCGCGCCAGAGATGAAACGACAAAGGAGAGATTCTGTGGCTCAGACACCAAGGCTCGATGATTACATAACAGCCAAGCAGACCACTTGGGAACGGCGGATAACCTTCAAGGTCCTAGGAAGTGTCAATAATCCCAAATCGGTCCACGGTATCTACCCCTACCGTGGAAAAATATCAGCAATCGACGCAAGGCAGATAGTAGGACAGCTGCCCCAAAAAGGGACTCTGCTAGACCCGTTCTGTGGCTCGGGAACGATAGTCTACGAAGCAAGGGAGCACTGTATTGACGCGATCGGTGTAGACAATAATCCGATTGCAGTCACAATAGCCAAGGGAAAGCTGGAAAGAAATGAACTAACCAAGTTGAAATCGCACCTTAGAGAATTGTTGGCAACAGCACGGTCACTTCAATCAGTACCAGAGATGCCACCAAGCCCTGCGAGGTATTTTCACCCAGAAACAGCTGATCAAATAATGAGAATGACTCAGCTAGCTGTTGCAAATGAGATGAGTGACTATGAACGTACTTGCTTTTTCGGAAGCATCTGCCTGGTTGCTCGAGGCTGCAATCACTACAAGTGGTCTTCGACAAATATAGGCAGGATATTCTTGCCCCATTGGAAGATCGACTTTTACAGTAAGTTTAGCAACAAGATCGAAAAACATTACACTTTCTCAACTTCTCGTGCCCAAGCACAGATATATCAATTTGACTCTCGACATCTATCTGAAATAATACCAGCGAAGAGCATTGACTACGTCTTTACTAGCCCGCCTTATTTTAACGCCCTGGATTATACTTCTTACTACACACGCATCGTTTATGAAATAATGGGTTATGATCGAGCAGAAATCAGAAAAACCCTTATTCAGAGTGTTGACAAATACGAGGAAGACATGAAACAGGTCTTCGAAGAGCTTGAAAAGGTTACGAAAAACGATGCCATGATCATTTTTGTTGTTGGCGACAAGAAGGTAAAGGACCAAATAATAAGTGGCGGAGCTTTCTTTCTCAAGCTTTCAAAATATGAACCTACATACATTATAGAACGAGAGTACACAGGCACAGCCAGCAAGATCTGGGACTCGATCAACAAGACCCGGAGAAAGGAACATGTGGTGATCTGGGACAAGACGAAACAGTCAGTTTGATTATACAGTGTTTCTCTGCATAATCTCAACGCATTCATTGTCCAAGGTGATCAGATGGTTCTTGTTGGCCTTTGCCAATTCTTTAAGTAGTCTTGCCCAAAGAATTGTTTTGTTTAGAAAGAGCTTCTGAGCAACCAGAAACCAAAGCGCGGTAGAAGAAATCATAAGAAGCTCATACTCTCTTAATCTGTCCTCAATTGAGGGCTCCATCCCTCTCGAGACATCGAAGTAACTCGACTCGCCTTCGCCTACCACGTAACATCCAAAGATAAGGTTTCTGAATCCTAAGGCATCTGCAGACATCCTTGCCCTCTCTCTTCCGATCATGAATCTGTCAACGAACTCGAAGCTTATTCTATTATCACATTTACAGAGGGAAAGAGATCCATTAGCCAGATGACATATCTCTAATCTAATCTCCCGTTTTGCCCCTTCAATCTTGACATTATAGCCGACTTTGCCATCTTGGTCAGCCGTGATGTAACGGAATGCATTACCTGCCCATTGTGTCAAGGCATCAAAATTGTCGGCCATATATTCTGTGAAGGTCTTGAGGCGCGTCGCAAGCGAAAGCATGCTACGATTCGTTATATCTTCAATTAAACTTGTTGCAGTCCCGCGCAAAAGGCTTGATGTTCTTACATTCTTCTTTCCTATTGATTCGAGAAATGCCGCAAGACAGCCTTTTCCTTCATGTGGCTCTACGATGTATGCTCTTAACTTTGCGTCAAATGCTATTGAATTGTTGGGGCAGAAAGCTGAACACAGAAGACACGAAACACATGAATCCTTTCTTATTTGCATCCCTTTTTTCAGTGATATTGCCTCTGAGGGGCAAAGCGGTCTCCAGACGCTCGTGACTTTTCCCTGAAGAAAGTCTGTGAACCATACTCTCTCAGTCCGCTGGTAATGAGCACAAAAAGGGTGTGGGTCCAAGCAGCTCATTGACGTCACTTGTAAATGTCGCTCCTAGCAATGTCTTGGACTTCAGCCACAACATTCTGAGGCGCCCCCTTTGACAGATAAGAAAGGTCGATTTTGACCAAGGGCCTTATCAAATGCGACTCCGGCTCCTTTTTCCATGGCATTCCGGCAATGATTGCCGTGTTCAATTCCAGATTCATAGCGTTTTCAACATTGGAATTGTCAACTATGAAGTTATTGTGATTCTTGATTATGTCCTTGAATCTTGGGAAGTCGAGGTAGCAGCCCTTTTCCGCGGCTACTCCGAGAGTATAGATTAACGCATACCGTCTGTTTATGATCTTAGGGCTCATAAGCATAGACACATTCCTTTCAGGAGCTGGCAAATCACGACGAGCGCCTGGGTCTGGAGTCAGGAAGGTATAATGTATCGGCCTCTCTACTTTTGCGTTCGCAAGCTCTCCCTCTGAGAAATGAATGTTGAACTGCTTGTGTGTATTCTTTTCTTTTACCATGTCTAATGTCTCGACTTGGGACAAGTCTGACGGTCTCGAAGATCCGATCTCGGAGACATATCCCAAACTCACACCCCATTTTATCAACAACGAAGTTGTCCTTGTCATGGTGTCAACCTCACAACCGCTTGAAACCCTGAGTCTATTACCGAAGAGATCCGGGTAAGTGTCTCCTGTTTCTGGAAAGGCTAACATAGGTTTCACGTCTTTCCTTAGAAAAACTCCTCCACAGGAGAGGTTCTTTGCGATAAAAAGAAAGCCTAGAAACAGACCGTAAGATACGGCACGTTTTCTCACACTAGCCAACCATTCTGTCGTATAGTAATTCAAGGAAGCAATTCTTGACCCTTCCTCGTTGACTCTGAACTCGCCGTTTATGCGATCTACGAGTCCGAGGGCTTCTAAGCCGTTTACCGCATCCCCTACTGACTTTTGCTTTTGCGTATCAAGGGCTAGACTCTGTGTCAGATAACATTTTGCATCACTTAGCGGATTTTGAAGGAAAGGACAGACTTTTGTCCGTGAAGCACCTTTTTCTACAAGAAGCGTACAAGTATCATGGATTGTCTTATTTGAACTCGCGTCGTATTGGGCGCCCCGGAGCGAGAACCCATTTCTTCCATATCTGTCGACAAGATGTTGTACAAGTGCATGTAAACAGATCAGCCGTCCAGTAGGAACCCGGTTAAGCAATGGTGGCATCAGCATGCACTTCCTAGAGCTTTCGCAAATGGAATCAGCCCAAACCGATTTGATTCATGTTCTATCACAACGCCATTTGCCAATAACGCTACTGCATTCTTGTTTGCGAAAACATGAGGGATAACACTGCTCCAAGGAAAACTCTTTCCCGAAAACAAGTTGTAAGCAAGCAACGACCAGATAAATGAGGCACTTATCATCTGAATCCCATTAGCGCGGAGAATCGAAAATAGATAATTACTTCTGGACAATTCCTTATCATGCCCTCCCACAGCGAGCAGAAGATTCCATTTCTTAATTGGCCTTTTACTAAGCATTGCTTTGATTTCTTCGCGGTATTTCTTTTCTATCTGGTCTACTATCCCTGCTCTGGCTGATACTTCATCCCGTTTGCTTTCGATGACGAGAACTGCATCTTTGTCAATAATACTGAAGTCTAAGCGTGGATATCGCATCCCTGGCTTGTTGGGCAATCTCGCTTCATAAGCACTGAGTGGCGTCCCGTTAGAAATCCTTGCGAGAGCTCCTCCTATCCAGGGAGTAAGCCTGGTCACCTCATCGCTTTTCGAGAATTCTTCAAAATTAGTACTGTGCGCCCCAGAATGATTGACATAACTACGAGTAACATGAGCGCACTTTTCGAAATTCAATTCCTTGAGACTTCTGGTCAGCTCGGTCTCTTCGTAAGAAATACCGCCTCTCTCATCGCGTAGCTCTTGGAATCTGATTGAATCTCCTGTTGATCCTTCCTTGCAGCTTATCGCACCCCACGGACAAGCGTCACTCCACGTCTTTATTGACCTGTGTGGCGACAGAAGGTGTGCCCTCAGACTCTGATCCAGAGCAATAGCTGAAATCGGACAAGCCGCAGCACACAACAAGCACCCGACGCATTGCTTCTCCTCTATCCAAACCCCCTTATCCCCGAGCTTGATTGCATCGACCGGACATGTCGGTATTATCTCTTTTATGCCCGTAGGCCTGCCATTCAATAGACTTTCGAAAGAAGCATTTTTCTTTCTTTCTACAAACATGCACGGTGGTGATAACCTCGGTGGATCATATTCACATTGCATACATGCGTATGGGTCACCCCTTTTGGTCTCTGAAATAAGGCTGATCCCAGTTTCTTCGCACATTTCTTGACACGGATATCTCCTGCTTCTGGGATTTCTAACACAAGTCCCTCTTACGCGCAATTCTCTGCATTCAACCAAATTGATGTCCAATCGCAGGTTCAAGCGACAATCTTCCCCGTGCTTTCATCTTCGACCAGCAGAGAGTATTTTAACTCACCCACTGATGGCTCCAAGAATTGCTTTCCCCACTGGGCTTTGCGCTTGATTATCGGCAAATAGGCTGAGTTGATTTCATACCCAATGGAATTCCTCCCCAAATCTCTGGCTACTTTCATTGTGGTCCCGCTTCCAAGAAACGGGTCAAGAACTGTATCGCCAACAAAAGAATAAAGCTTGATTATCCTTCGTGGCAACTCTTCGGGGAAAGGCGCAGGGTGCCCTTCTCTCTTTGCTGACGCTGGTTGCATTTCCCACATACTGTTCACACACCACTCCTCCCATTCTTCATGTTCAATCTTGGACAATTCCTTAATCTCTTTGCTAACTGGCAGTCTTTTTCCAGCCTTTGCAAAAACTATTATCCACTCGTAGGGGAACGTAGAAAACACGTTAGTTGGGTATGGATAGGAGCCATACGAGCTGAAGCGTGTTATCTTTCTCTTGTCCCATATATACAGTGAATGGAAATACATTCTTCCCGTTTGGTCCATCATCAACTCTAGATCAGAGAGGACCGTTCTAGTCACCCGCCTTCCAAATTTTGAGTTCTTACCGGTTAAGAAAATCGGCATAATATTAATACATAACTTTCCATCAGGTCCAAGAACTCGGACACATTCGTTGAAGACCTCTGACAACATCTTGAGATAATCTTCGTATGATCCATTTGATTGTCCAATTTGCTTCTCTGTCCCATAGTCTTTCAACTGCCAATAAGGGGGAGATGTAACAACTAGGTGGACAGTTTCATCTCGAACTTCTCGCATTTTTCTGCTGTCACCTATTATCAGTTTATGGGACGTCGAACCTTTCAACGGCAACATCGAAGCACCTCTTTCTCGCATCTGCTTGCCTGATAGATAATCTGAGCAACTGCTCTTAAGCTATTTGCAGCTGAATGAAATCGGCTAGTTGTCTCCGCCTCTTGCTCTCTACGAGTGCTTCTTCGGCAACCTCTTACCTGCAATACTGTTTTCGTGAAGATACTTGAGGGTGGCAATTACTGCCAAGGGCTTCTCGCTCTTATACCATATTCGGCTTTCTTTGAGAGTTCAGAGACAAAACCTGCGACTATTGACTTGTCGAAGGATGTCAAATCTGTTCTACATTCAATATGCCAATAGCTTCTAATCGGTTCATTACCTTTTCTGAAAGTGCGCTCGCGTACTTCGCCATGCTCTCGCTCATCCCACTTCTGTCTTCAATGCAGTTTTTGAAGCATCAATTCTTTCCTTTTTTCCAGAAATTCAGTGTAGCTTGCAGTTTTCCAATCACCGAGTGGAATGAGATGCGTTTCTCTTTCTTCTGGAGATATCTGGCTTATCCATTGTGAAAACGGAGTCGCATTTTTCCATTGATTCTCGGAAGCCGAAACGTATCTAATGTTCCCAATGTCGTTGATCAATGTCTCATTATAGCCTGTTCTGCTCAGCTCATCTTGTGAGAATATATGATCTTGCTGAGGCGTTTCCCCTTCGTAGACAGAGTTGAAATTTAGTCTGAGTTTTTGGCCTCTGTAAAGCAGGAAAAGCAACAGGTAGCTGTCTGGCAAATTATACGCGATCTCATCTAAGAAGTCCTTGTTGACGTCAAGACTCTTTCCAACTGACTGAATTCGTTTGTTCAACTCGGCATCTGGAAACGTGTCTCCCGCTCCTTTTAAGACCTCCTTCGTCTGGTGCAGCATGTTGTCTGATTGTCCACTGAAGACACCTGTGAGCAGTATTCGATAAAGCCAATGCTTCGTCTTCTCAATCTCGGAGAGTCTGAATGTGTTGCTGCCGTGATCACCTATCATCTTGATGTCATTCTTGAAGATGAAGTAAACCAATGGTATGAGCGCGTTCTTGCTGGACAGTAGTTTGCTTGTGGCTAATCCAGCGTAATCCTTTGCAATACTCATGGTCAACTTTATCGTCTTTGCGATTTTATTCCAGTTTTGCTTTATGTCATCTATTTTCTTTTCCTTCAGATTTCCTATCTTGTATCTGACGTCTGTCTGACTCTCAGCAAAAATGACTAAGCATGTTTTCAGTATGAAGTCTCCATCAAAATCGAAAGCATTGCCATTAATCTCTTCCAGAAGGTCTCTGAATCTCTCCCGCGCCTCACCCCAATGTCTCTTGATCTTTGAAAACAAGATATCAGAATAGCTGAGTTTGGTTCCTCCCGCATTGGTTCTTACGAAAATATCTAAAACTGCATCGTAGTCTTGTATTCTTTCAGGGTAGAAATTAACCACAGGACTGCTCGTCAGGCTGTAATATAAGTCATGAACTTTATCGAAAACTGCGTTGGTCAAATCCTGGGGATTCACATATTTTGGCAGAACAGTTTTGTTGCCAGCGCTTTCAACAGTTTTCTCGACGAAAGTCCGTATATCTTCAGCCTTTCCCGTCGGTATTTCGTAGATCCGCTTGACATTTATCCAGAACATTGTCTTCATTTTGCCTTTATTGTTTTGGTCCTCCTCCTCTTCTGCAAAACACGCTCCATTGTCTGGGGTGAATAACTTAAAATCATAAAGTAGCCCATCCTCATTTGGCTCGACGCCGCTGAAGACATCGAAATATAGTTCCTTCGGTTTGTTCCTTTCAAGGTATGTGCCCTTTAGTGCAATATAGAAGGATGTTAACCTTTGTTGGCCGTCCAGAACGAGATTATATTTGTCATGTCCTAAGCTCAGATTCAGTTCGCTTTCCTCTTTGCTTGATTTTACGAAAGTCAGCAGCTTTATGTCTTCTTTCGTAACGAAATCTTTATCCAATTCCCAGAATAGGAAAGTGCTAATTGGATATGGCCTCACTATAGAATCAAACAAAGCGTAGATTTGAGCAGGCTTCCAAACGAAAGATCTCTGGATATCAGGAAGGAAATACTCGCTATTAATCTTCTCCACTATGTTCTTTATAGTTTCCTTTTGATACTCCGTAGACACCCCAACCTTGAATATCAACGTCCGTTGTAAACACTGTGATTCGAGCAGCTTTTAATAACTTGCGTTCAGAATAGCCAAGAAGCGCTTGAAGGCAAAGAGAATACATTAAAATCTCGCAGTTGTAGTCTCTTGTTGAGGATCGAATTGTCTAGAGTCATTAGAGATTCTTCAGACTTGGACACTGTGATTACACCTTTTATCGATGCAGCGAACAGCAAAAAGCGCGCGCTGAGCTCATAAGAGCATGCCTGGACCGTGATAAACAGCAGGTGACCCACAGAAACGATCGTAAATGTCTATGAGTTCAAGCGGGCCGTTCCCAGAAAAGGTAAGCCTTTGTCTGCATCAGAAAACCGCAGATCTTGATAAGTCCTGCAAGCTGCTCCAAAGTTGCAGCATTCACCTTTCTCTCGTAATCCCCCATATGCCCGAATGGAAGCCCTGAGCTGAAAAACTTTGAGAAGCGTGGATGGTCGGCTTTGATGAGGGCCTCCCTAACCCTTTCCAAGTCGTCGGCATTGAGTGCTTGAAGTTTCTGGAGAACATAGTTCCCGCTTCCAAGCAGCTGAACATTAAACCCGACTTCTTCAAGGACCTTGGAAACCCGCAAAATCTCCCTCTGAGGCTCCTGCTCAGTAACCTTCTTCATCCCCGCTCTCTCGCCAAACGGATTATACTTAGCCATCACCGCAACCATCTCTACATAAGGCGTACCGATTAAGGGTAAGGTATCCCGAATAAGTTTCGCTCCGAGTCCTATGCTCCGATATTTCGGATGAACCACAACACGGTTAATAATGGTTAGTTTCTCGTTCAGTTCCCGCATCGTCATTCGGGGCAGAACCATTCTTCGACCGTAGGCACTGGGAGGCGGATAACAGTAAACAATGACGCCGCACAGCTCCTCACCGCGTTTGAGGCAGAAAACCTTCCTAGGCGCACAGATCCTATGACTACGATAATGAAAGCCGGCGAGCTCTTTCCAATCCTTAGTTGTGCCTTCGATAACTCGCATCTCGCTCATCAAACTGCATTCCCTTGCGGGCTCGTTTGAGAAGTAG
>Ga0315294_10006448_pt1 | contig 12870 bp, 13 predicted proteins | sample YL17G13_40_MG_FD_203626 | JGI IMG/M metagenome (GOLD analysis project Ga0315294, IMG submission 203626) | Sediment microbial communities from Yellowstone Lake, YNP, Wyoming, USA - YL17G13_40 | ecosystem: Environmental > Aquatic > Freshwater > Lake > Sediment | place: USA: Wyoming | collected... | reverse complement strand
GGTCCCCAAGAAATTATCAGGATCAGGGAAATCAGCGTACCAGGCGTACATGAACATGGGAGTCTTTCTCGATGAGAGAAGCTCTTGAAATTTTGGCCATTGGGTTTCGTATTGGATATTGAGGGCGATTCCAATTTGGGAAAGATAGGATTTCACCATCTCCAACTCTCTAACTGCCAATTCTGATTTAGCTGCTGACCAAAATTCAATGGGAGGTATTCCTTTCCCCTCAGGATAGCCTGATTCCCATAAGAGTTCTTTTGCCTTTTTGGGTTGATATCCAAAACTTACTTTCCCCGGAGTATAACCTGGCATCCCCAATGGGATGATGCGGTCTGTCAGAAGAGCGTTTCCTTTCAAGATATCTTTACCAACCTCCTCTTTCGGTACAGCAAAATTAATAGCCCTTCTTACTTTTGTTAATCTTAATGGTTCGATTTGGGTGTTCAAACCGTAAAACCGAAGAGAGAGGATAGGTTTTTGGACAAAGATGTATTGTTTAGACTTGACCACTTCTTCAACATCTTTAAAAGGGATGGGGGAATCTTCCAATTCTCTTTCTTTAAACTGCCGAAAAATTTCCTCCCTCGGGCTTCCATGAAAGATTTTGAAGATGATTTTATCCAGATAAGGTCTCCCTTCAAAATAGTTAGGGTTGGCTTCGAGGATGATTTCTTCCCCCTCTTTCATCGATACAAATTTGAAGGGTCCTGTGCCAACGGGGGATTTTCCAAAATTTTTCCCTAATCTTTCGATCTCCTCCTTGGGAACTACTTTCGCTCCTTTCATCGCCAGGATGCTAATAAAGGGAGCATAGGGTTCAGCAAGTACGATTTTGAGCGTATATCTATCAAGGGCAGTGATCCCCTTTACCTCTTTTGCCTTTTTATCTATAAATTCTTTTGCTCCAACGATTCTGGTAAAGAAATTAAAGGAACTCGATTTCGTTTCAGGATTCAAGATTCGCGTGAAAGAATAGACAAAGTCATTTGCATCGACCTCTCTTCCATGATGGAACTTTACGCCCTCTTTTAAAGAGAAGGTGTAGGTGAGACCATCCTGGGAAATCTTCCATGATTTAGCTATGGCTGGAATGACATTAAGGTCTTTGTCGAATTGAACCAGACCATCAAAGACCTGCTGGATGATCGTAACGGCATACTTGTCTATGGATAAGGCTGGATCGAGGGTTTTTGGGTTAAATTCAAGTGGTTTTCGGTAAATTCCCCCTTGGAAAGGAATTTCCTTTTCACCTTTTGATTCTGCAGAGACGTTCTGCAGAAAAAAGAAAGAAGATCCCAAAATCAATAAGTGAATAAAGATAAGGAGGCAAATTTTTTTATATCTTTTCAAATTCGAATCACTCAGTCATTTTTCTGATTTTTAAACTATATAGGAAAAAATGGGGAAGATGTCAAAGGTTATTTAAAAAAAGAAAAGCACAACCTAAAGGTTATGCTTTCTTTTTATTTGGTAAAATGAAAATTAAAGGTTAGATTAGTATCCGCCGCCGTCTGCCAAAACGGGCAGCACATAGGCCATCACTGTGACTGCAATAATGAACAGCTCGATCGCGATCTTCTTCATGGTATCACCTCCTTTAAAATGGATTTACGATGAAAGAGAAGAAAACGTTTAAAATAAAGAGCAAGATAGGTGCCAAAAGGAAAGGAGAAATTTTTTCTTTTCTAGTGTGGGTTAATTCATTGTTTTTAAAGAAATTTTAAAGAAGGTAATTTTCAATGTCCCGATCACAGACCTTCGATTCATTGCCTATGATTATAGGCAGAGAGATCGAAGAGGGATGAAAGAGATTGGGAAAACAATTGATTTAATTAGAAGAGTTGAAATTGCACAGAATTATAGGCAATCCATAAAAAATAGAACAGTGGATCTCTCTATTTTTTCATCAGGATGCCCAATTGTTTGGCTTTCTGGATGAGAGTATTTCGATTGACCTTAAGGATTTTAGCGGTCTCTGTCTGATTCCACTGGGTTGCTTCGAGGACATTGAGGATGATTCGCTTTTCAATGGCCTCCCGGATCTTAATGAGCCCTACCTTCCTGGGCTCCAATTCCTGGATATCTTGACCGGAGTCCATTAGAATCTCAAGGGGGATATCCTTTAAGTCCATCATTTCGTTGCCAGAGGAAAGGACGACGATCCGCTCAATGAGGTTCTCCAATTCCCGGATATTACCCGGCCAATGATATTTGGTGAAGGCATCCAAAACTTTTTCAGTAAATCCCGGGATCTTTTTATTAAAGGCCGTGTTGAATTTGTTAAGGAAGTGTTTGGCCAGAAGGGGGATATCTTCCTTTCTTTCTCGAAGCGGGGGGATGGAGATAGGGATCACATTGAGCCGAAAGTAGAGGTCTTGGCGGAATTTCCCTCGCATCACAGCATCTTCCAGGTTAGTATTGGTGGCGGAAATGACCCGGATATCGACTTTGATGGGTTTATTTGAACCAATTCGCTCAATCTCCCTCTCTTGAAGAACCCGGAGAAGTTTTGCCTGAAGGTCAGACCTCAACACAGAGATTTCGTCAAGAAAGAGGACCCCTCCATTGGCATATTCAAACTTCCCAATGGTTCGTGTATGGGCTCCTGTAAAGGCCCCTTTCTCATGGCCAAACATCTCACTTTCCATCAATTCAGAGGGGATGGCTGCACAATTGATGGCCACAAAGGGCCCGTTCCTTCGATTCCCCTGACGGTGTATGGAGCGGGCGATAAGCTCCTTCCCCGTCCCGCTTTCACCTGTGATCAAAATGTTCGTGGAGGTGAGGGCAACCTTCTTGATGAGTTGAAAGATCTCCTGCATTGCCTTGTCCTGGCTGACGATCTGGTCAAATCCACGAGATTCCTCTACCTCCCTCCGAAGGAAGTCCAATTCCTTATAGAGTTTCTGTTTACTGATCACACGATTCACTGTGGAGAGGATGTCCTCGGGTTCATAAGGCTTGGTGATATAATCGTAAGCGCCCAATTTAATGGCATCCACTGCTTTTCGAGCCTGATTAAGTGCAGAGACCATGATGACATCGATTTCTTCATCCTGTTCTTTGATTTTGCGAAGGACTGTCAAACCATCCATATCGGGCATGTTGACATCCAAGAGGATAAGGTTGATAGGCTTCTGCTGAAGGGTTTTCAATGCCTCTTGGCCACTCCCCACGCTCAACACATGACAATCATCCTCGAGAATCACCTCCAGAGACTCCCTCGCTCCTGGCTCGTCATCCACAATCAATAGGGTGGGCTTTATCTCCATTAATTGCCACTATAAAAGGAAATGGTTTCTCTCGTCAAGGAGCCGGGAAGTTGTGGTCGTTGAGTTTGACTTTTAAATCTCAGAATGTTAGAGGAAATAAATCCAGCACCTTTCAGCGAGGTATTCAATCCCTCTGAAAGGATTTTTTTAAAAACCATTCATCCCTGCAGCAAGTCGGTACGACTCGATTCCGAGCTGGGGGGTATTCGGGAATGGTGCTGGATAAAAAGGGAAAAAAATGCAATTCTCTATTCAGAAGGAGTTATTCGATATCCTGCCCGATCTCACCATCGGGATGGTCGCAGCCATGGACGTGGACAATACCCGCCCCTCCGGAGAGATTGAAACCCTTGTCAGCCAAGCCATTGAGGAGATGAAAAGAGACTTCATCGTTGATAAAGCTCAGGAACACCCAAGGATCAAACCTTGGAGAACAGCCTTCTCCAAACTGTCCATCTCTGGAAGCAAATTCCCAAGTTCCATCGAATCCATGGCAAAGAGGATTCTTAGAGGAGATCCCTTTCCAAGGATTAACCCCCTGGTCGATCTCTATAACAGTCTCTCTCTGAGGTATTTGGTCCCCATGGGAGGCCATGACCTGAATACCATTAAGGGAAATATTTATCTCAAATTTGCTGAAGGTTGGGAGCCATTTACTCCGATGGGCGGGGGTGAGACGATGATCGTGCCAAAAGGGGAGTTGGTCTATCGGGACGATCAAGAGGTGTTGACCCGAAATTGGGTGTGGCGCCAGTGTGAGAAAGATAAAGCAACCGAAAAAACAAAAAATATCTTCATCCCCATCGACGTTTTGGGAGAAGTGGGAAGAGAGCACGCTGAAGAAATCGCCCGGGAACTCTCCGAACTGATCCCGAGATATTTGGGTGGCACCCTCTTTTCAGCTATCCTGAATAAAGAAAAACCTTCTGTTGAATTTTCTATCTAAAAACCAGGACCGAGAGGGAAAGGGTTTCTAAAAATAAAAAGGGGAGAGCATAGCTCTCCCCTTTTTAAATTCTTTCTCTTTCCTCCAGAGGTAAGTTAACTTTCTTGAATAAACCGGGATTAGTAGCCTTTCTTCTGAATCTCGGCTAAACCCTCATCCACTGTGAAAACAGCGCCGCATTTTGGACATTTAATCTTTGCGTCCTTTGTTACCGTTGCACATCCAAGGGAGAAAACTGATAACATCGCCAATGCCAAAAAGATGCTCACCCACTTCCTCATTACCCTTCACCTCCTTTCGTCGATATTTAAAAAGCTTTCTCTTCTAATTGAACCCATTTTTAGAAGATTATATATATGTTTATCAAAAAATCCACAAAATTCAATGGGGGAAATCATGTATTTTTAGAAAAAAAAGACAGTATTTTATGTCGAGAAAAAATGTACCTTGGTCCCCTTTCCCTTTGGGCCGTGGAATGTTTTTACCCAAGCTTATTTCTTCTTTGATGTAGCTTTCTTTGTCGTCTTCTTCGGTTTTGGATGTTTCATTCCGCACGACATAATTTTTCACTCCCCTTCCTTTTCATATATATGTGTATTAACTTATTTATCCCTTTTAATTTAATATTTGTCAAGAATTTTTTTTGGGTCTGTCCCGATTTACTCGCTACTCAAGATTTTCACAAAGGTAGTTGGAGGTAGTGAGTGATTTGGAAGAGCTTGAGGTGATTGAGACGGCCTTGGGTTGTTTTGAATCCCTTTCGAACAGCTTCTATTTGTCTCCAGACGTTGATGAGGGTTTCGGAGTGTCCGGATCTTGGGACTTGGGGATCTTCAAGATAAGTCAGCATGAGACCGAATTTAGGGCTCGTAAGGAAGTCCATACACTTTTGGAGGTGCCAGGAGTCTCGCCACCAATATTCTTGAGCCAAAGCATCCCTTTTGGCTATCGCTTCTGCTTTTGTCTCGGAGAGGTCAAAGATGACGCAGTAGGGGTGGATACCCCAGTTATCGAGCTTTCGGAGAAACTATTCAGTGACCCCACGGCCGTAAAACCAGGGGACGGGCTCGATATAAAGGATTCTGACTTGGGTGGCATCTCCGGCGATTTGTTCATAACGGCCTCCTCCTCTAGGCATGTATTCATCAATCGAGAGGACTCCAGAGAATTGGAGTTGGCTTAGGATCTGGGGGAAATTGTATTTGGAGACGAGGCGTTGTTTCCATCGATCCACGGTCGATTTAGATCCCGTGACATTAAAACTTCGAGACACCCTCTGAGAGATTCGTTCCAGGGTGCTATTGTCTTGGACGACTCCAGCTATGGCTTCGGAGATAAGGGATCGTGTAGCCCGTTGGTATCTTTCATTCCGTTCAATGGGAAGAAAAAAGCTTTTGTGGGGGCAAATTGGGTTTCGACATTTCGCATAGATCATCCGGACCTTGAGCAAGAAGCGACGTTTAAGGTGAGGGGCTTTGATGGTGCGCCAATGCTCTTTTTTCTTGTGGAAGAGTTGCTTTTGCTGACAATAAGGACAGATGACATGGTGAGGGATCCGGGGTTCTATCACCTGAATCATTGATGAATCTAACATAGCGATTTCCTCCAGTTTTTGGAGAAAACGCTACCATGAATTGAGAATCGACTTCCCTTATCCCTGCCACAAATTTTGGAAAGAGTGAAAAATTATTGAACTATCAATACAAAAATTAGAAAATTGGCCACAAAATCGGGAAAGACCTATTTCCCTTGACAAAACATTGTAGATTGTATAGATATCTTCACAAGTATCAAAGGAAGGGGAGTGAAGGGAATTGTCCGCTTTATTACCGGTCTATTATCAAATTAAACAGACGATTAAAAATTGGATTCTTAATAAAGAATTTAATCCCGGGGAAAAAATTCCTTCCGAAAATGAACTCGGAGAGAAATTTAATGTCAGCCGGTTAACGGTTCGTCAAGCCATTTCTCAATTAGTTCAAGAAGGCTTTTTAATCAGTAAAAGGGGGGAAGGTACATTTGTAACCCATAACGAACATCTCATAGGCAGTTTTAGCTTGGAATTTACTGGATTTATGGATGATCTCTTTTACCAGATTTCAAAATGCAAGACAAAATCTGTAAAAATAAACAGAATCCCGGTGCCAAAGGTGATTAAGGAGAAGTTGGAGTTAAGTAATAGTGGTGAAGAGGTGATACAGATAAAAAGAGTCCGATTCTTAAATGATAAACCTTTTAACTATACCATCAATTATCTTCCTATCGACATTGGAAAAAGGATGACTGAGAAAGACTTACTTAGAAAGCCATTGTTGCAAATTATGGAACAAGATTTAGGTATTCAATTTACGGAAGCATTTCAACAGATCGAAGCTTCGTTTGCAGATCAGGAAGTATCAGAACAATTAGACATTGTCTCTGGGTCTCCGATATTATTGGTTGAAAGAATTATGTATACAAAAAAACGGAAACCCGTTGAAGTGGTTCAGTCCTCCTATCGAGGAGATTTATATAAGTATATCGTTCGGTTAAAAAATATTAAAAGAAAAAATGGAAGTATCTGGATACATCATTCAGGTTAGAAATATGAAATGATGTTTGAGACCAGATCCATTGAATGTCTCATTCATAGATGACATTTCGGCTCTGTTGCCAATAAGCCTTGGGCCAACACTTGAATGAGATCGTTCCATAATATTTAAGTCATCACAAGGAGGAAGAAAGAGCATGGCCAATGGATATATGGGAAAAATTTTGAGAATAGATTTGACGGATAAGTCTATAGCCGAAGAAGAATTAAAGGCCGAAGAGCTTAAACAATTTATCGGAGGGAGTGGCTTAGGTGCAAAAATCCTTTTTAATGAAACGGATGGAAACACTGATCCTCTCGGCTCTGAAAATGTACTTATTTATTTAACAGGCCCATTTGTCCATACTCCTGTTCCCACTTCAGGCAGACATTGCATTGTAGCCAAATCTCCACTAACAGGCATCTGGGGAGAATCGGATATAGGAGGGAAGTGGGGGGTTTGGTTAAAAAGTGTGGGTTACGATGGTCTCGTTGTTAAAGGAGTATCGGAATATCCTGTCTATGTTTATATGGCACCTGGGAAAATAGAAATAAGAGATGCAAGACATCTTTGGGGAAAGGATACCTATGAAATAGAAGGGTTCCTTCAGGAAGAATTAGGACATGAGATAGCTATCTCTTGCATCGGAATTGCAGGAGAAAATTTGGTAAAATTTGCAAGTATCATGCATGAGGGAAAGCATGCCAGGGCCGCAGGACGATGTGGTTTGGGCGCAGTGATGGGTTCAAAAAAATTAAAGGCAATCGTCTTAAAAAGGGGAAAGTTAAGACCTCACTTATACAATAAAGAGGAGCTATTAAAGGATATTAAAGGAATTATTCCTAAACTGAAAGAAATAAAAAGAGATTCCACGCTTTATGGGACGAGTAGATCGATTACTCCTTCGGAAGCTCTTGGGGATTTACCGATTAAAAACTGGCAATTAGGCAACTGGAGCGAAGGAGCGGAGAAGATCAGTGGCAGAAAGATGGCAGAGACAATTCTTGTAGGAAGATATTCATGCCATGGATGCCCCATCGCCTGTGGCCGGGTAGTGAAAATATCCAACGGTCCTTTTTCACCTGTTGATGGCGGAGGATATGAATATGAAACAGGGGCGATGTTTGGAAGTAACTGTCTGATTGACAATATGGAAGCAATTTCTAAGGCGAATGAATTATGTAATCGATATGGTTTGGATACGGTAACGACTGGTTCCGTCATTGCTTTCACTATGGAAGCCTTTGAAAAAGGAATATTAACGGAAGGTGATACAAATGGTTTAAGAATAAATTGGGGGGATGCTGAGGTTTTATTAAAGCTCATTGAATTAATTGCTAAAAGAAAAGGAGTCGGTGATATCTTAGCAGAAGGGTCAAAAAGAGCCTCAGATATCATTGGACACAACTCTTCTCGTTTTGCAATTCATGTAAAGAAGCTGGAACTCCCTGGGCATGATCCTCGTTGTTTCAATGGATTAGGTCTTGGATATGCCACTTCAAATAGAGGGGCCTGCCATACTAACTCTTTTGCATACGTCTATATGGGGAGGACATCAGATTCTTCCTTAAATATATTAGAACCTTTTGACCGATTAAGTCATGAAGGGGCAGGGAAACTTGTAGCTGTTTTGCAAAATCTTATGGCCTTATGCGATTCATTAAATATATGTAAATTTACCGGGTTTGGTCTACAAGCTGAAGATTTGCATAGATGGCTAAACTGGGTAACGGGATGGAGTATAAATTTTGAAGAATTCTTAAGAATCGGAGAAAGAATATATAATCTCAAAAGATTATATAATGTCAAATGTGGAATTGATAGAGAAGATGACAATCTCCCGGAGAGAATTTTGACTCTGAAAAGGGAGGGACTACATGCCCCTGAAAGACTGCCAGATCTTAATAAAATGTTGGATGAATATTATATGGTTCGCGGCTGGGATAAAAATGGTATTCCTCAAAAAGAAAAACTGTCTCATTTAGGCTTGGAGAATATTGCGTGATGGCGTTGTCCGGTGATAAGGTTAAAACAACCCAATGGCCGCCTAAAAAAGGGGAATAAAAGGGGATACCTATGACTTTAGAGCTTGTCATTCGGGCGCTAATCAACGGAATTCTATTGGGAGCGATTTACGGGGTGCTGGGCATGGGCTTTAGCATGGTTTATGGTATCGTGAACCTGCCGAACTTCGCCCATGGAGCATTTGCAATGTGGGGGATGTATGTGCTTATTATCTTAGCGGAGTATACAAAAATTGGGCCTTACCCAGGATTTATCTTCCTTCTTTTGGTATTTTTTATATCCGGCCTCAAAGGTGTCCAAAGGGAGCGAAGAGGAAGTGGCCTGTACGAAGGCTTACTGCAAATACGTTTACGAGACCTATAGAAGGTTCCCGGCATCTGTGGACGCGATACAGATACCGGTTACGGCGTCGGTCCACCACATTGACATCGACTTCTATGACAAATACTATCCTAAGGAGGCGGTGAGTCAAGAGCACCGAAACCATATGAAAGTATGGCATGAGGGTGAGTAGAAACCCCTCTACTTGTATAGAAGTGGGAATGAGAGGAGAAGCGGGACAGGGAGTCTAAGTTTCGCCCGTGCGTAGGATGGCTTGACGGAGGTAAGCAAATGGCGCAGATGGTCTCCCCTGCTGGGGACATGGAGGTGACATTCTTGCGGGTTGATGGACTCAAAAACAAGATAGTGGTTGTGTCGAAATTCGGAGTCTGGGACTCAAAAATATACCTTTCTCCGGATGAAATCGCTCATATCATAAGGCTCATGCTAAAACCTTCGGTCCTCTTGTTCTTGTTAATTTTCCCGTTCCTTTTCATTGGCAGCTGGCTCTTTCGGAGAGAAAAAACCTGATGTGTCGTGACCGTTGGTACTCAAGTGGTGATAGCATCTTGAGAGGTTTTGTGTCCTCGTCATGTCTGCGCATCGTATCCGGATGCTTTCCCAGAGCCGGCCTTACGATCCTAACAAGAGTCACTTCAGAGGGAAAGGAAAGTTCATCGAGTCTCTTATAATGATAATGAGGATATAACAATGGGTCAGACATTTGTAGAGAAGGTATTTTCAAGGAAACTTGGTCGAGAGGTGAAAGTTGGTGAAATCGTTGAGGTGGTTCCAGATGTGGCCATGTCCCATGATAACACCGCCGCTATTTCCCTGAGATTCAAAGAGATTGGTGTGGATCGAGTCTTTAAACCGGAGATCCACGTCATCGTTTTGGATCACGCAACACCCGCTCCAACAGAGCAATATGCCTTAAATCACAAGGTGGTCCGAGAGTTTGTGAAACAATATGGGATTTCCCATTTTTATGATGTGAACACGGGAATATGCCATCAAGTTTTGGCAGAAGAGGGATTTGTCTTGCCAGGACAGATTATTGTTGGAAGTGATTCCCATACAACTACCTACGGAGCCTTCGGGGCCTTTGGCACAGGTATCGGTCGCAGCGAAATGGCAGTGATTTATGCTACTGGAAAAATCTGGTTCAGAATACCTGAAAGCATTAAAATCACCCTGAAAGGTAAATTGCCCAAAGGAATTGTTTCCAAAGATATTATACTTCACATCATTGGTGATATAGGCGCTGATGGAGCATCATACAAATCGGTGGAATTCTATGGTGATCCCATTGCCAATCTCTCTATCGATGCTCGCATGACCATTGCCAACATGAGTATTGAGATGGGCGCTAAGAATTGCTTTATGGAACCCGACAAGAAAGTATTGGAATGGCTCAAGCCAAGAGCACGAAAAGCATTTGATGTGATTCAGTCAGACTCTCATGCAAATTACGAGGATGAACTGGTTTATGATATTAGCCGGCTCGAACCTCAGGTTGCGTGCCCTCATCAAGTAGATCATGTAAAACCAGTTTCGCAGGTAACTGGCATAAAAATTCACCAAGCTTTCCTGGGCAGTTGTGTCAATGGTCGCCTGGAAGATATCTCAATCGCCGCCGCGTTGATTAGAGATAAAAAGGTCCATCCAGATGTGAGGCTTCTCGTTTTTCCAGCATCCATGAATATCTACCGTGAAGCATTGGCGAATGGGTATCTGACGACGCTTCTGGATGCGGGAGCCATCCTCATGAACCCGGGCTGCGGTCCGTGTTTGGGAGCCCATGAAGGGACATTGGCACCTGGAGAGGTCTGCATCAGCTCTTCAAATCGTAATTTTCAAGGCCGCATGGGCAGCCGGGATGCTGAGATTTATCTTGGAAGTCCTGCCACGGTGGTGGCAGCAGCAATCGCGGGAGAGATTGTAGATTTCAGAAAGCTATGAGGAAAGGACAAAGAAATGACGATTCGAGGGAAAGCATGGAAATACGGAGATGATGTTAATACCGATGTGATATTTCCTGGCAAATACACTTACACCATCAATGATCCAAATGAAATGGCCAAACACGCCTTAGAGGATTTGGATCCTACTTTTGCCAGGAATGTCCAGGAAAATGACATCATTGTGGCCGGGAAAAACTTCGGGTGTGGTAGCTCCCGTGAGCAAGCGGCGACCTGTTTAAAGTTTGCTAAAGTAGGGACCGTGGTAGCGAAATCATTTGCTCGAATCTTTTTCCGCAATGCCATCAATACAGGGCTTGCATTGATCCAGTCTCCCGAAGCCGTCGATGCAATAGAGAGCGGGGAAATCGTGAGCATTGATTTCGAAAAAGGGGAATTGACATGCAAGGCAGGAGTGTTTCCTTTTCCACCGTTACCCGAGTTTGTTCTACGAATCATTCAGGATGGTGGATTGATTCCTCACACTAAAAAGAAGCTGGCAAGGCTCACTGAAGATCCATTATTGGAGAAAAGGAGATGATTTTTAATGGCTAAGTATTCCATTGCTGTGTTGCCTGGTGATGGTATTGGCAAAGACGTGACAGATACAGCAATGATGGTATTAGAAAAGTTGGGCCTGGACGCAGAATATCGATTTGGGGATGTGGGTTGGGAATATTGGTGCAGAGAAGGAAATCCCCTACCCGATCGCACGATCCAGTTGTTGAAAGAGACGGACGTTTGCCTCTTTGGAGCAATTACATCAAAGACAGCAGATGAGGCTCTTCAAGAACTCAGCCCTTCCTTGGCCGGGAAAGGACTAAAATACAGGAGCCCCATCGTCCAACTCAGGCAGTTGTTCGACCTTTACGTGAATCTCCGCCCATGCAAAGCCATCCCTGGGAATCCATTAAATTACCGAGAAGGGATTGATTTGGTAATTTTCCGGGAGAACACTGAGGGCCTCTATGCGGGTGTGGAATTCCATCCCCTTCCTTCTGAAGTGAGAAAGGTATTGGAGAAACATCATTTGGGCATGAAGCGATTCTCCTCCGAAGACGATGAGGATATTGCGATTTCGCTTCGTCTGATGACAAAAAAGGGTTGTCGTCGAATACTGGAAAAAGCATTTGAATATGCGAGACGGTTTGGCAGAAAACGAGTGACCTTGGTGGAGAAGGCAAATGTTCTTCGTGAGACGGGAGGCTTAATGATCCGGGAGGCACAGAAGGTTGCTGAAACTCATCCTGAGATAACCTTCGATGTAGCGAACGTGGATGCCTTGGCCATGTGGTTGGTGAAAAACCCGGATCAATATGAGGTATTAGTTGCAGAAAATCTCTTTGGAGATATCATTTCGGATTTAGCTGCTCAATTAGTTGGGGGACTGGGTTTCTCGGCCAGTGGGAACATTGGCGACAATTATGCTATTTTCGAGCCAACCCATGGCTCAGCCCCTAAGTATGCTGGATTGGGAAAGGCAAACCCCATCGCTATGATTAATGCGGTGATCATGATGCTGGAATGGCTTGGAGAACTGGATCGATCGAAAGCATTAGAAAAAGCAGTGAGGGAGGTTATATTTGAAGGAAAAGTGAGGACTTATGACATGGGTGGATCAGCGAGTACCACAGAAATGGCTCGAACAGTAGCTGAAAAAATTGCTTAGTCAACAGGGTAACGAAGAGGTCACCAACTTATGAAACTCATTTGGGGCATTCCCTTTTGAGTTCTCAAGGGGTTTCTGGATATTAAGAATAGCTAAGGGCAAA
>Ga0315294_10006446_pt1 | contig 12871 bp, 12 predicted proteins | sample YL17G13_40_MG_FD_203626 | JGI IMG/M metagenome (GOLD analysis project Ga0315294, IMG submission 203626) | Sediment microbial communities from Yellowstone Lake, YNP, Wyoming, USA - YL17G13_40 | ecosystem: Environmental > Aquatic > Freshwater > Lake > Sediment | place: USA: Wyoming | collected... | reverse complement strand
CATCGTTCATAATATCAAAAAAGATAAAATACAGGCCTTAATGCAAGTTAATAAATTAAAAGCGATAAGTAGAAACGAATTGGCTCGTAAGCTTGAAAAGTTAATAAAAGAATAGATCTGATTTTAACTCATGTATTAAGTACATGTCCACCTTATCAGGGTGGACATTTTGTATCCATTTGTGCCGTAAAGAGTTACAACTTTTTGTCCATCAAAATAGTGGACAAAACGGACAGTTTTTGAGCACGCGGACATGTCCGAATATTTCTCTAAAACTCGCCTCTCTGATTTTAGAAAAATCTTGCTACTTATGGCCAATAATCGTATAATAGCGCTATTGAATTTGAGAGATAAGGTTACGAGGAGAGGTTATTCGCCCCACCAATTTTGCGAAGCAAAATTGGCCCTGAGAACGCGACGAATAGGAGCGTTTGAAGGATCTAGATAAGGCAGCACACTGGGAATCGAAGCTTGCGAGCGTGATGAATATATCGAGACGAACAATAATCATCGTCGCATTTGTTACTATTCTCCTTGCTCCTCATATCTGGGCCCAAGACATGAAGAACGCTGACCTCGCAGGAAGCTGGTATCCGGGATCACGCGAAGAGCTCTCTGCCATGATCCAGGATTATATGGCGCAGGCAAAGACAGAGCCGGTATCCGGGCAGGCCTTTGCGCTCATCTCGCCCCATGCGGGATATGTATTTTCCGGCCCTGTCGCGGCATATGGATATAAGGCGCTTCAAAACGGTCCGGCAAAAACCGTTATCTTGATCGGTTTCAGCCATCGAAAACCATTCGACGGTATTTCGGTCTATAGCAAAGGAAGCTTTCGCACTCCGTTGGGTGAGATACAGATCGATACACAACTTGCCCTGGATATCATGCAGAAGAGCCCGAGGATGTCGTTCTCTCCCGCCCCTTTTAACGAAGAAAATTCCATAGAGACCCAGATCCCTTTTATTCAGGCCGCGTTCCCCGGCGCGAAGCTCGTGCCGATTGCGTTCGGCACGCAGGATTACCGCGACGCCGAAGTCCTCGCCGAGGCGCTTGCCAAGACCCTGGCGGGCAGGAACGACTATCTTATCGTTGCGAGCACCGATATGTCCCATTTTCACGGGTATGGGGAGGCGAAGGCGATCGACAAGCGGGCGCTATCGCTTATGGAAGAGATGAAGCCGCGTGAACTCTTCGAGAGCGTTGCGCGCGGTGCGTGCGAGCTCTGCGGCCTCATGCCGGTGACCGCGACGTTTCTCGCCGCGGAAAAGATGGGGTTCGATAAGGTGAAGGTTCTGAAATACGCCAATTCCGGTGATACCTTCGGCGATAAGTCAAGAGTCGTTGGATACGTAAGTGCTATTGTCTATAAAGAGAAAGTAGAGAGTAGAGAGAAGAGAGTAGAGAGTAGAGAAGAAAAGAGACCAGAAGAGAAGAAGATGCTGAACGAGATTCAGCGAAAGAGGTTACTGCAGATCGCAAGGGAGTCGATCATTGGGTATGTCAAGGACGGGAAGCGTAAGGAATTTCAGGAAAGTGACGAGGTTCTTAATAAAGAGATGGGGGCTTTTGTTACGCTCCATGAGGCCGGCGAGTTACGCGGCTGTATCGGGAATATGACCGGCCACGGCCCGCTCTACAAGACCGTTGCCGCTATGGCGATCGAGGCGGCGACAGGCGACCCGCGCTTTCCTACGCTTTCCCTTCAGGAGATCGACAAGATCAGGATCGAGATCTCCGTGCTTTCACCCCTGAAGCGCGTGGCGAGCCACGAGGAGATAAAGATCCCCGGCCATGGCGTGATCGTGCGGCGTGGATTCCAAAGCGGCGTCTATTTACCTCAGGTAGCTACTGAAACGGGGTGGAATAAGGAAGAGTTCTTAACAAGCCTCTGTGCGCATAAAGCGGGTATGGCCGCTGATGCGTGGAAAGATCCGAAAACAGAGATGTACATATTCACCGCAGAGGTATTTGGAGAAGAAGCGACGCAGCAGAAAATGGGACGATAATGCCTAATGTCCAATATCCAATGACAAATGAATTTCCAATGACAAAATAATTCAATCAGACATTGGTTCATTAGTCATTCATTAGACATTTGACATTAGGCATTGGATATTTAGCAAAGGAGGAGGTACGATGGACAAGAAGTCAATTGTTGGTATAGTGGTGGTATGCGTGGTTGTTGCCGGTCTTGTGGTGCTGAAAAAACCCTCGGCGCCGAATGCCTCCCTAAAGACCGCTCCTCCGGGAATGGTGTCGGCAAAGACAGTTGTTCCTCCGGCAAAGACGGCAGGTGCGGTAGCCACACCGGTCAAGAAGGTCATACCGAAAGACAGGGGTTTGCTCACGGTGAAGATCCTCGATTCAAAGGGCAAGGATCTCTCGGCGAAGATACGGGCATTTAAATCTGTTGATGCAAGGTCGAGCGCCTATGCGGCGGCATTCGTATCGAATAAGGTCCAGGAACTCCTCCCCGGAAATTACGATATCGAGGTCGATGTCATTCCGCAGAAGATATATAAGAATATAGCCGTGCGTGAGGGAAACGAGAATGTGGAGGATCTTGGGGCGGTGACGGGGGCTCTCACTGTAAAAGCCCTCAATTCGAAAAAGAAAGATGCGAACTACCCTGTAAAGGTCCTTTCCCAAAAAACGGGTGCTTTCATCGCGAGCACCGCGACCAACAAGCCGCTTGAGATAATACCAGGTCTTTACGACCTCGATATCGGAACATCGCCGAAGCAGGTGAAGAAAGAGGTCAGGATCGAGGCGGGCAGAGAGGTGGCCATCGATCTTGGCGTGGTTGCGGGATCCGCGCTGGTGAAAGTCGTCGATGAGAATGCAAAACCGGTACGCTATGCAGTAAAGCTCGTGAATGCGGAGAATAGCGCACTAACCTTCGGAGGCACTTCAAATACTTCGATAGAGTTAGCGCAGGGCACCTATGCCCTAGAAGTTAATTCGACGCCGAAAGAGGTGCGCAAGGACATTAAGGTTGTTCTCGGAGAGGAGACGCTTATCGAGGTCTCTGTAAAGACGCCGCCACCGCCGGTAGCGCCCGCGAAACCTCAGAGAAAATAACGGACGATGAGCAGGTTCTTCGTACCGGAAGAATCGGTGCAGGGTAACGGGATCATCGTCACCGGCAAGGAGGCCCACCATATTCTCGATGTGATGCGCCTCGCCGTGGGCGATGCCGTGGTGGCATTCGACGGGACAGGACGAGAGTTCGCCGGCGTTATCAGAGAGACAGGACCAAAGTCCCTGCGTATCGAAATCACCTCAACCCGAGCAGCGCTATCCCCATCGGGTGTGCGTATTTCCCTCTTTCAGTCGATCCCAAAAAAAGAGAAGATGGAGTATATCATCGAGAAGGCAACCGAGCTCGGGGTGGCCGAGATCGTGCCGCTTATGACCGCCCGGACGATCATACGTTGGGATGAAGCAAAGCGAGACAAGGCTGCCGATCGATGGAAGAAGATCGCCAGGGAAGCGTCGAAACAATGCGGCCGGTCCGATGTGCCGATGATCACCGAGATCACCGGGTTCCGCGATGCGTTCTTGCGCATCAAAAGATATGATCGTGCCCTTATCGCGGCGCTCAGCGATAAAACGATGCCGCTAAAAAAAGCGCTTGCTGAATTCACAAAAGGCTCCATCGCGGTCTTCATCGGCCCTGAAGGAGATTTTACCGCTCAGGAGGTCGAGATAGCCACGCAATATGGATGCCTGCCGATAAGCTTAGGAAGTCGCATCTTAAAAAGCGATACCGCAGGCCTCGCGTTGTTGGCCATTCTGACCCATACATATGATCACTGATAACTATAAACGGTTCTTCATCAGGACGCTCGGGTGTAAAGTCAACCAGTACGAATCCCAGGCGATGCGGGAGATCCTTGAACGGGCCGGCTATCGGGAGTCGAGCACGGAATCGATGGCGGATGTCTATATTGTCAATACCTGTACCGTGACGGACAGGGCGGACAAGGAATCCCGCCACATCCTCAATCTCATGCATCGGGAGAATCCCCGCGCAAAGATCGTGGTGACCGGCTGCTATGTGGAGCGCGATGCCGAAACGCTTTCCTTCCTCCCGGGGATAACCCATGTCATAAGGAATGCCGACAAGATCGATATAGCGCACATCCTTGACGAACGACGAACCACGAACGACCCTTCGACCCCTCGACAAAGCTCGGGGTCGATGGTGAGCAGAGTCGAACCATCGACAGGCTCAGGGTCGTCCCGAGCAATGTCGAGGGACGACGAACGACTAAGAGAATATCCGTTCATGATCACCGATTTTAAGGACCACACGAAGGCGTTCGTCAAGATACAAGACGGCTGCGAGAATTTCTGCGCGTATTGCAAAGTGCCGCTCGTGCGCAGCGTCCTATGGTCGAAACCTCTTGCGCATATAGTCGATGAAGTGAAGGTCTTGGTCGGTAAAGGCTTCAAGGAGATCGTCCTGGCCGGCATCTGCCTCGGCCTGTGGGGGAGGGGCCTCTCCGGCAGCGGCGCGTCGCTCATCGACGTCCTGAAGGCGCTCGAAGCGGTCCCCGGAGATTTCAGGATCCGCTTGAGCTCGATCGAGCCGAAGCATGTCACAGCCGAGCTTATCGACTACATCGCGTCGCACGCGAGGATGTGCCGCCACCTCCACATCCCCCTTCAGTCAGGCGATGACCAGATCCTGGCGCTCATGCATCGGCCCTATACCGCCGGTTTCTACAGAGAGTTGGTCGGCGCCGCGCGGGCGAGGATGCCGGATATCGCCATCACCACCGATATAATGACGGGATTCCCCGGCGAAGGGGATGAGCACCATAAGAGGACGCTCGCGTTCGTGAAAGAATTCCTGCCTGCGCGGACCCATATCTTCAGTTACAGCATGAGGCGAGGCACCGCCGCATGCGACCTCCCGGGAGAGCCCGACAGGCAGACGAAGAGGAGGCGCTACTTTTCCTTGAAGGTCGCGGCCCTCTCCGCTTCATACCTTTACAGGAGACGATATCTCAACCAGAAGCTCGATGTGCTCGTGGAGAATGCAAGGGATGGCCGAACCGGCCTTTTGGTCGGCTATTCCGACAATTATATCAGAGTACAATTCAGGGGAGGGGATGAGTTGATGGGGCGGATCATCCCGGTCAAGGTTGTGGATCTCGTTCTCCTCTATACGTGGGGGGAATTGTGAACCGAAGCGTGAGCATCATCATGGCGGTATGGAATCAGCTCGGTTACACGAAGCTTGCGGTCGAGGCGATACTACGCAATACTACGAAGGAGACGCCGTTCGAGCTCGTGATCGTCGATAACGGATCGCGGCCGGAGGTCCATGACTATTTCGCGTCGCTTGCCAAAGCCGCGGATATCAAGTATCTCAGGAATGAGGCGAATATCGGGCCGATCAAGGCGGTCAATCAGGGCATCAGGGCCGCGCGCCATCCTTATATAGCGGTCATCCACAACGACGTAATCATCATGGAGAGAGGATGGCTCGATAAGATCGTCTTGTGTATGGAGAACGATCCGCGCATCGGCCTGGTAGGGCTCGCGGGCCGGAAGGAGATCTACAATACCGGTTGCGTCAATGAGGCGAGTCTCCATCATAACCTCCAGAACGAGGACCTGAACGAGCCGATGGAAGAGGATATCACGGAGGTCGCTGTCATCGACGGCCTCTTCTTCATGTTCCACAAAGGTATCATGAGCCGGATCCCGGGGCTCGATGAGGAGTACGGGTATATGCACTGCTATGACCTCGACCTATCGCTCCAGAGCCATGAAGCGGGTTTCAAGAACGTCGTGGTCAAGATAGAGGCGATGCACGTGGGTAACGGCGGCAGGACGCGCCGGCTTGCCGAGTATAAGGAGCTGGTCAAGGACGACTTCGGTCTTTTGAAGCGTAACGTGAAGATATTCGCGCGAAAATGGAGGGGAAAGCTTCCATTCAAAGTGGCATAGGTGATAAGGATAGCATTATAAAGTACCCCGGCTTCTTTTACACAGATTATCTGTGCATGAATATCAGCTTTATTACAATGCAACGATAAGAAATAGCTTGACAAAAAGAGGCGACCCGTTAAAATATCCTTCGACAAGCTCAGGATATTATACCCCGAGCCTGTCGAGGGGTCAAAATATGCTAAAAGTTACCTCATCCAAAGGAAGAAAATGAGCATGATGCTTAAAGATAAGGTTGCGGTCGTGACAGGCGGCGCCAGGGGCATCGGTAAGGAGATCGCCCTTCTCTTCGCGAGGGAAGGCGCGGATATCGCCCTGTGCGATGTCAACGCCGAGACGCTCGCGTCTGCCGAGGCGGAAATCGCCAAGACGGGGCGGAGCGTATTGACCGGGATCGTTGACGTGACAAAGCTTTTGGATGCCGAAACCTTCGTCCAAAAAACCCTTGACAAATTTAAGAAAATCGATATACTGATAAACAATGCCGGCGTGACACGAGACGGTTTGCTCGTAAGGATGTCCGAGGCAGACTGGGACCTGGTGCTGAACGTCAACCTCAAGGGCGCGTTCAATTTTACCAAGGCCGTGGCGAAGGTCATGATGAAGCAGCGCGACGGCAGGATCGTCAATATGGCCTCGATCATAGGGGTCATGGGTAACGCGGGCCAGGCGAATTATGCGGCGTCAAAAGGCGGGCTCATCGCGCTCACAAAATCGGTCGCCAAAGAGCTCGCCTCGAGGAATGTGAGGGTCAACGCGATAGCGCCCGGATTCATCCAGACCGATATGACGGCCAAGCTTTCCGAGGACATGAAGAGCGAGATGCGTAAGGCTATACCGTTGGGGACATTAGGGACGGTAAGCGACGTAGCCAATCTCGCATTATTTTTGGTAAGCGATAATTCCGCCTACATCACCGGACAGGTGGTCCAGGTTGACGGCGGGATGGTCATGTGAAAATATCCTTCGGAAGGCTCATGATATTTTCATCCCGAGCCTGTCGAGGGATAAAAGAGGAGGAAAAATGGCGGTATCTCAGGACAAGGTAAGGCAGATCATCGCTGACCAGCTCGGCGTGAAGAAAGAAGAAGTGACCGATAATGCGAAATTCGTCGATGATTTAGGGGCGGATTCACTCGATACGGTAGAATTGGTTATGGCATTAGAGGAAGAGTTCGGTATAGAGATACCCGATGAGGATGCGGAGAAGCTCGCGACCGTAGGGGATGCCCTGAGATATATCGAAGAGAAGTCCGGCAAATAAGCCGCCTCTGATGCTTAAGAAAAGACGCGTTGTGGTAACGGGTCTCGGCATGGTGAGCCCCATCGGCAGCACCATCGAGACATTCTGGGACTCTCTTCTCAAAGGTAAGAGCGGCGTAGGGCCTCTTACCGCTTTCGATCCTACCCACTTCACATGCCGCATCGCGGCGGAAGTCAAAGATTTTAATCCCGCCGCCTCTCTTTCAGCTAAAGAAGTCAAGCGCATGGACCGGTTTGTCCAGTTTGCCGTAGTCGCCGCCAAGGCGGCGGTCAAGGAAGCAAAGCTTGACCTCGCCAAAGAGGATCCAAACCGCATCGGCGTCATGGTCGGTTCCGGCATCGGCGGCCTCCATACAGTCGAGGCGGAGCATCGCCAATACATCGAATTGGGGCCCGAGAAGGGGCCCGATAGGATATCGCCTTTCCTCATCCCGATGCTCATCGTGAATATGGCGAGCGGCCAGATCTCGATATCTCTTGGGCTTAAAGGGCCGAACTCTGCCGTGGCGACCGCGTGCGCGACCGGCAACCATGCCATCGGCGACGCGTTTCGTGTGATACAGCACGGAGAGGCGGATGTCATGGTCGCGGGCGGCAGCGAAGCTGCCGTCACCCCCATGGGTTTTGGCGGTTTCTGCGCCTTGAAGGCCCTTTCGCTTCGTAACGATGATCCCGTGCGTGCCTCAAGGCCTTTCGACAAGAACCGCGATGGTTTTGTCATGGGTGAAGGCGCGGGTGTCGTGGTATTAGAGGAGCTTGAGCATGCGCTGAAGCGCAACGCGCATATCTGGTGTGAGCTCATCGGGTACGGCATGAGCGCGGACGCGTACCATATGACCGCCCCTGACCCAGAAGGCGAGGGAGGGATCCGATGCATGGCAGCATCGCTCAAGGATGCCGAGGTCAAACCGGAGGATGTCGGCTACATCAACGCGCACGGCACGTCCACGTTGTATAACGATAAGGTAGAAACGATTGCGATCAAGAAGGTCTTCGGCGCGTACGCGAAGAAGGTGGCGGTCAGCTCCACAAAGTCGGTGATGGGCCATCTGTTGGGCGCGGCAGGCGGCGTGGAATTGATCGTCTGCGCGCTTGCGATACGACACACGATAATACCTCCGACGATCAATTATGAAACGCCGGATCCCGATTGCGACCTCGATTACGTACCGAACAAACCCCGCAGCGCGGATGTCAAGGTGGCGATGTCGAACGCGTTAGGCTTTGGCGGCCATAACGCGACGATCATCGTCAGGAAATATTCTTAAATAACTCCCCATAAGGTATCAGGGCACGGCGAAACAGAGGAGAAGACAATGGACTATTTACTGACTGAACAACAGGTGATGGTACGCGACCTGGCGCGCCAGATCGCGGAAGAGAAGATACGGCCTGTCGCCGCAAAATATGACGAGAGCGAAGAGTTCGCCTGGGACATCATGAAGATACTCGCCGATAGCGACCTCTTCGGTATTTATATCCCTGAAGAGTACGGTGGTCTGGGAGGCGGCGTCATGGAGATGTGTCTCGTGACGGAGGAGCTTTCGAAGGCGTGCGGCGGCATCGCGCTCGGATTCGCGGGCACGGCGCTTGGCACATTCCCCATTCTCCTGCACGGCAGCGAGGAGCAAAAGAAGAAGTACCTTCCCAATATCGCCAAAGGAAAAACTCTGGCGGCATTCTGTATCACCGAGGCGGAGGCAGGTTCAGACGCGGGAAGCATCAAGACGACCGCCCGCAAAGAGGGCGACCACTATATATTGAACGGCACCAAGCAGTGGATCACCAACGCGGGCGAGGCGGAAATATATACCGTCGTCGCGATCACCGATAAGTCGAAAGGCGCGCGCGGCGCAAGCTGTTTTCTCGTCGAGAAGGGGACGAAGGGGCTCGAGTTCGGCCTGAAGGAGAAGAAACTCGGCATACGCGCCTCGGCGACGCGCGAGGTGATCTTCACCGACTGCAAGATCCCGAAAGAGAACCTCATCTCGAAAGAGGGGATGGGTTTCATCGTCGCGATGAAGACGTTCGACAACTCCCGTCCCGGCGTCGCGGCGCAGGCCGTCGGCATCGCGCAGGGCGCCATCGATCTCGCGGTCGGCTACGCCCGCAAACGGATCCAGTTCGGCCAGCCGATATCGAGTTTTCAGGCGATCCAGCATATGCTCGCGGATATGGCCACGCAGACCGAAGCCGCGCGCGCGCTCGTGTTTGCGGCGGCGCGTATGGTCGATTCCGGCGCAAAGAACATCGCGAAAGAATCTTCGATGGCGAAACTCTTCGCCAGCGACGTGGCCATGAAAGTGACGACCGACGCGATCCAGATCTTCGGCGGCTACGGCTATATGCGTGACTATCCGATCGAGAAGTATATGCGCGACGCGAAGATCACGCAGATCTACGAAGGGACGAACCAGGTCCAGCGCAACGTTATCGCGGCGAATCTTATCAAGGAAAGCCTGCGTTAAAAAAAATGGAGCACAGATTATCACAGATTGCTTGGCTATAGCGTCTCTTTTACAGATGATCGCAGATATGGTTTTATCTGTGCCCATCTGTGAAAACACGGCTATCGACTCAGATCTGTGATCATCTGTGTGTACACGTGCACATCATCGTCTGCATAAAGCAAGTCCCCAACACGACCGACGTCAAGATCGATCCGGTGACGAATACGCTCATCCGCGACGGCGTCGAGAGCGTCATCAACCCGTTCGATACGTACGCGATCGAAGAGGGTGTGCGCCTCAAGGAGCGGTTCGGCGGCAAAGTTACGGTCATTACGATGGGGCCGCCGCAGGCGGAGAACGCGCTCAAAGAGGCGATCTCTCTCGGGTGCGACGAAGCGGTCCTGGTCAGCGACAGGAAATTTGCGGGATCCGATACGTGGGCGACGAGCTATACGCTGTCGTGCACGATCAGGCGGATCGGGTCTTTCGATGTCATCCTCTGCGGCAAACAGGCCTCTGACGGAGACACGGCGCAGGTCGGCCCCGGTATTTCCGTACATCTCGATATCCCTCAAGTCACCTATGTGAAAAGAATAGAAGAGATATCCGACAGCAAGGCGAAGGTCGAACGCATGACCGAAGAGGGGTACGATATCATCGAGACGCCGCTTCCCTGCGTCTTCACCGTCGTCAAGGAGATCAATACGCCCCGCCTTCCTTCTCTGAAAGGGATGATGAGGGCGAAATCCGCGAAGATCGCCAAATGGGCCGCCGTAGATATCGACGCTGACCCGAAGAACTTAGGTCTTGACGGTTCTCCGACGCGCGTAGTGAAGATATTTACACCGCCGCCGCGTAAGGGCGGCCAGATCTTAAAGGGCGAAACGATAGAGACGAGTAAGAAGTTGGTTGATCTATTAAAAGACATCGTTATTTGAGTTTGTAGAGTTAACCCAATAAACCCAACAAACCCAATAGACCCAAGAAACACTTTTTCCGATATGGGCGAACATATCCCTATAAAAATAACCCTGGAGGAATGCACGGGCTGCACGCTCTGTGTCAAGGCGTGTCCGTTCAGCGCCATCCAGATGATGGAACGCAAGGCCGTCATCGATCTTTCGAAGTGCACCCTGTGCGGCGCATGCGTTCCTGCCTGCAAGTTCAAAGCGATAGAGCTCAAGAAACAGCCCTCCGAGAAAAAAGATCTTGGTGCCTATAAGGATGTGTGGGTATTCTGCGAGCAGAAGAAGAGTATCATTCAGACGATATCGTTCGAGCTTCTCGGCGAAGGGAAGAAGCTCGCGAAAAAACTCGGTGTAAAACTCTGCGCTGTTATTCTGGGCAGCGAGATAGAAAAAGCGCTCGAGCAGATCTCGGCGCGCGGCGCCGACAAGATCTATGTGGCAGACGCGCCGGAATTGAAGTTTTACCAGGACGAGCCGTATACCAATGTGCTCGTCGACCTCATCCAGGAATACCGTCCGGAGATCATCCTTTGCGGTGCGACCACGATAGGCCGGAGCCTCATCTCGCGCGTTGCCGTCAATATCGGCGCGGGGCTTACCGCTGATTGTACAGGCCTCGATATCGATGAAAAGGAAAGACTGCTTCTCCAGACGCGCCCCGCGTTCGGCGGCAATATCATGGCGACGATCATCACGCCGAACCATCGTCCGCAGATGGCGACCGTGCGGCATAAGGTGATGAAAGAGGCCGAGATCCACAAGGCCCACAAGGCGGAGGTTACCCGGAAGAAATATTCGGGTGATATCCTCAAGTCGCGCACAACGCTGCTCGATGTGGTCGAAGAGATAGAAGAGACGGTGAACCTTGCGGAGGCCGACATCATCGTCTCCGGCGGCCGCGGCCTCGGGACCCCTGAGCACTTTTCGCTTGTCAGAGACCTCGCCAAGGTACTTGGCGGCGCGGTCGGTTCTTCGCGCAGCGCGGTTGACGCGGGGTGGATACCGTATTCGCACCAGGTCGGCCAGACAGGGAAGACCGTCTGCCCGAAGCTCTATATCGCCTGCGGCATCAGCGGCCAGATCCAGCACCTTATAGGCATGCAGTCATCTAAGGTCATCGTCGCCATCAATAAAGACCCCGATGCGCCGATCTTTAAAGTCACCACGTACGGTATCGTCGGCGACCTCCACGAGATCGTCCCCGCCCTCACCAAAGAATTCAAAAAGATCCTCAAGAAATAGCGTGGTCAGGGACGCACCGGCTCGGTCCGTATGCGTCTTTCGCCTTGATTTTTATCTCGCCACCTCTTCGTCTTTCTACGCGTTAAATAAATTTTTCGGGTCCTGTTGCTCCCTCGTCTTTTGTCCTTAGTGCGGCCGAATGGGGTTCACTATATACACTCATACTAACTTAGTGTCTGTATGCCCGCTTAGGATTACCGAGATATGAGACCCCTCCTATAGCTATAGTCTAACCAATTTGTAATCCAAACACGCGGGCACCCCCATCTCCTATCACAATCTGGAAGATTGTGAAGGACTAATCCTGATGAAATTCTTCTTTGTAAGAATTTCATCAGGGCCATTCGGCCTTCTTCATGCCAAAAGGCTCGGGAGCACCACCCGAAAAATTTCGATCGACGCTTCCTTTGGAAGGACGGGAGTCTTGCCCGCCAGACTGACTCAATAGATATCTGGCGAGGCCTTTTGGTCACCCGTCCTTCCTTCAACACATATCGCAATGCTGCCATACCATTGCGAAGGGGGTGTGTGAGCGGCTTATTAATTTTTTCGGCATATCCCGGAGGTGGAACTTTTGGGGTCCGCCTGGAGCGACTGTTATACAAATTTTGATACCTTATGGCGGTCAAGAAAGGCCGAGGAAACTGGTCAATTGCTTGAGCGTTACCAGGTTCATCGGCCATCAAAAAAGTGTCACAGTCCCGCCATGGCGGGACGACAAGCGAAAGGCGGCCCCAAAAGTAAACGCCTCCTGCTAAAAGCGAAAAAATTCTAAGCCACGAGCACACCCCTGAAGCAATGGTATGTGTCAGGACTATTGTGAAGAAATTTCTCTTGCCGAATTTCTCTTGCTGTAGGGAGTGGAAGACACATGATACCCCCCTATAGCCGGATTAGCAATCTTTTTGTCGAGTAAATCATCTAAATCAACCGGTTGCAGCATAAGAGCCTCTTTTGGTAATTCAGGACGCTTTTCTTTGG
>Ga0315294_10006445_pt1 | contig 12878 bp, 9 predicted proteins | sample YL17G13_40_MG_FD_203626 | JGI IMG/M metagenome (GOLD analysis project Ga0315294, IMG submission 203626) | Sediment microbial communities from Yellowstone Lake, YNP, Wyoming, USA - YL17G13_40 | ecosystem: Environmental > Aquatic > Freshwater > Lake > Sediment | place: USA: Wyoming | collected... | reverse complement strand
CCCTTGAACCATTGTTTATAGTTGCGGCCGTGAAATCGCAGGTAGGCAATATCGGTTGTTCGCCACAACCTCTGGGGCATAAGACTTGCCATCTGCGGCTCATCCACAATACAAAAGCCTAAGCCCAAATCCTTGAGTCTTTCTTCCACCTCCGGTTCCGCCCAGCTTTTATGGCGAAACTCCACCACCACATCCTGTCCGGGAAGCCGGTTGCGCAATTCCTCCAATCTCCCCCAATTCTCCGGCACCTTCTTAAAGCTCCAGGGGAACTGGGCAAGAATTGCTCCCAGAACACCGGCGGACTTCAAAGGTTCTATGCCGTATAGGAATTTTTCAAATAGAGCTGGGGAGACCTCCGAGGGCTTGTGGGTTATATCCTGGTTGAGCTTGACGGAAAAGATTATTCCCCCATCACTTTTCCGCACCAAACCTTGCATCGTGGAGACTGTGGGCATAGTGTAGAAAGTGTAGTTAATCTCCACCGTAGAAAAATGTGCAGAATATATTGAGAGCATCTCCGTTTTTTTAGTTCCCGGGGGATAGAACGGTCCAATCCAGTCGTCGTAGCTGAAGCCGGAAGTTCCTACCAGAATCTTATCGGAAGACGCCGTCCTCTTCGTCTCGGGAAAGAGGCTCTCCAACACTTTTATTTCACCATATTACGGGGAAGAGGTAATTGTCTGATAAGGGTCTACCCCCGCCTCGCGAAATAAATCCGCCAGGGAGAAACCCATAATCTTGCCGATGCAACGCACTTGCGCCCGGTAGCCCAGCTCTTGTTGAACAAACTCCCCTTCTCCCGCAGAGAGGTCCTCGCCGGATAGCGGCACTCGCTCCACCTTCTCCACCACCGCATCGTATTTCAGGTTTTTGCGCACATAGGTCTCAATCGCCGAATCATCTACTAAACCCTCCAATATGGCTAGCGATTTTATCTTCTCCGCCATCTTGAGCGGAGTCTCCTGTTTGGACTTGAATATCCCCTCCGATTTAGCTTCACTCACCGCATCCGAAGATAATAGCATCACCTTTTTGCTGTCAAAGAAGTATTCCACCTGCAGGTCTTGTTTAGCGGAAATGAGCTGGTCAAAATTCTTTTTTGCCTCCGGGAAATATGCCGACCCGCTGTCCGCCAACAGTCGTAGAAATTTGCCGGTTCGGCTAATATCCACCGGGAGTTGCGCCAATAGCACGGTAACCGATTTGGAAGCCAGATTCCCAAACTCATTAGCCTGCACTGCTGAACCCTGGGAATATCTCTCCAAAATGGCGCTCAGGGTTTCGTAGGTCCCGTCAAAGTCACCCTCCTCAAAGAAAGCTCGGGCGCACAATAATAACCCCTCGTCGGCATATTCTCCACTATGGTCGGTCACGAATTTAGCCAACCGCCGACAGGTTGCATAGTCACCCTGCTTGAGGTATTCCTCGGCGCGGGTCATTACCCGCTGGGTATCGTTCTCCCCCATTTTTCCAAAGAAGGTGCCGACGGTGAGGTCGCTATCCACTTCAATATTCTGGATAGCGAAGACCAGAGTTAATACTAACCCAATCAGAATTAGAACTCCAATCCACAGAAATAACCACTTTCCTTTCAGTAATCTATGCATAACGCCCACCTTTTTATGGGAAAGCTTCAAAAATGTAACCCCGCTACGATTGACCTTTGATAAAGTTTAATTTTAATACACTGACCCAGTCCTGTCAAGAGATTACAGTTTTGAGCCTGGAACACGGAAGGGAGTAGGGGCTTAGCGCGCTAAGCCCCTACTAACCCCCCACACCCCAACCCCCCTAACCCCCCTTGGAAGGGGGGAACTAGCCCCTCTCCCCCTGCTTATGGGGCTGGGGGTTCTCCCCCCTGCTCAGAGGACTAGGGGCTCTCCCCCCTGTTAGGGGGGCTAGGGGGTTCTCCCCCCTACTCAGAGTGCTAGGAGTTCTCCCCCTGCTTATGGGGCTGGGGGGTTCTCCCCCCTGTTTAGGGGGGCTAGGGGGGTATATTGCTCTTCTTCTATCTTGTTTTTAGGTTTTTAGGCTTTACCCTAATTCTACTATATGATAGCATAACTCATTTATTATCCTTAATTCTTTCAACTATGTCTAAAAAGACTATCATTCGTTCCGCCGGAGTCATCTCCTTAGCCACTCTGCTAAGCCGAATACTCGGTCTAGTGCGGGAGATAATTTTCGCCGACCTGTTCGGCGCCAATTTCATCACCGACGCCTTCCGCGTCGCCCACGCCATACCCTACACCCTGCGCCGTCTGCTCGGCGAGGGGGCTATGTCCGCCTTTCTGGTGCCGGTCTTCACCGAGATTCGCAACAAGGAGGGAGAACAAGCGGCAAAGGAATTTGCCAACACCGTCTTCACTGTCTTCTCTCTCCTCGTCGTGGGCATAATCGCCATCTACATCGCCATCGCCCCGGGAATAATTTACCTTATGGCTCCCGGCCTGGCACAAAATCCCCAGGCATTTGACCTGGCGGTATTTCTCTCCCGGCTGATGATACCTTATATGCTCCTGATGATGTCCAGCGCTCTCAGTATGGGCATACTCAACTCCTACCGTCATTTCTTCTCCCCGGCTATGGCTCCGGTGGTGATGAACCTGGCGGTCATCATCGCTCTGCTCTATCTCTGCCCGCGAATGGGCGATACTACCTATATGCAGATTCAGGGGATGGCTTACGGCATCCTGGCTGGCGGAATCCTGCAAGTATTGATACAGTTTCCGGCTCTAATCAAACGCGGCTTCATCTATCGTCCCCGCTTTAACATTTGCCATCCGGGCATCAAGCGTATGCTCATCTTGATGGGTCCGGCAGTCTTCGTCATCGGCGTCGTCCGCTTCAACATTCTGATGGACACCTTAATGTCTTCATTTCTGGGCGAGGGCAACATCTCCTACCTCAGCTATGGTGAGCGTCTTCTGCAATTCCCCCTGGGAGCACTGGGCTTTGGCATCTCCACCGCCATCCTGCCCCTGCTCTCCCAGTATTGTGCCGAGAAAAATGATGCTAAATATAAAGAGACGCTCAACTTCGCCTTCCGCCTGGTCCTAGTGCTGTGCATTCCGGCTACCCTGGGTCTTGCCGTATTGGCTAGCCCCACCGTCCGCCTTATCTACCAACACGGACAGTTCACCGCCACCGACACCCTATACACCACCCAGGTTCTGCTCGCCTTCGTCGTCGGTCTGGTGGGCTTCGTGGGCATACAAGTGGTGGTGCCGGCCTTCTACTCCAAGCAGGACACCAAGACCCCGCTAAAGGCGGCTGTGGTCGGTCTGGTCGCCAACCTTTTCTTCAATCTCACTTTGATGTTCCCTTTGGGCATTGCCGGCATAGCCCTCTCCACCTCCTTAGCCACCTACATCAACCTGATTATTCTGCTCTGGCTTCTGCGACGAAAGGTGGGGCTTTTGGGCTTGCGCGGAATCTCCCGGACCGGAATTAAAGTAACCTTGGCGAGCCTGCCGATGGCTGGCGTAGCCTACGGGCTGTGGTGGTATCTAGATAGGCTTTTGGGGCGAAGCAACAGCGCTCAGGTGGTGGTCATCTCGGTAGTCATTGTTATGGCTGTGGGGGTCTATATAGCGGTGGCAAAACTTCTGCGTGTGGAGGAGATAGACGAGGCTCTGGGCATAGTCAAACGCAAGTTCTTTCGCGGTAAGGGCAAGGAATATGAGGGGGGTATAGGGAATGGCGAGGTTTAGGGGGATTATGCCCTAAAATTGAGTTATTGTATAATCAAAGCCTGACCTACGGGTCAGGCTTTTCGTCATTCAAAAAATCCCCCATCAGCTCCACCATCCTACTTCCATACCCCCGGTATAGTCCTTCCGCAAAATACGCACTTGCCCTCCGCGCTTATCTGCACCTCGCCGATGTTATAACCCCTACGTTCAATGAGAATATTCTTACAGCCCGGACAATAAGTGTTCTCGCCGGGATTCCCCGGCAGATTGCCCACATAGACGAAGTTCAAGCCCACCTCCAGAGCAATCTCCCTCGCCCGGTTGAGGGTGGAAGCCGGCGTGGGCGGCAGATTCTTCAGCTGATACATAGGAAAGAAGCGAGAGAGGTGCAGGGGCACTTCCGCCCCTAATTCAGTATATATCCAGCGAAAGCAATCATATAAGTCCTCCTCAGAATCATTCAAAGTAGGCACGATAAGATAGGTCAACTCCTGCCAGACACCTTCTGCCTGAAACACCTTAATCGCCCTCTGCACCGGAGCCAGTTCACCGTCGCAGACCTCCCGATAGTAATCATCGCGAATGGATTTCAAGTCGGTATTGGTGGCGTCCACCACCCGGCATAGCTCCCGCAAGGGCTTCTCGTCAATATAGCCGGCGGTGACCAGCACATTGCGCAAGCCTTTTTCGCGGGCTAACTTGGCGGTGTCCTTCACATATTCGTAGAAGATGATGGGTTCGGAGTAGGTGTAGGAGATGGAGAGGCATTTGTTCATCTGCGCCTCTTTCACCACTTCCGCCGGTTCCATACGAATATTGCGGGTATCCTCCGGATTAGTCTGGGAAATCTGCCAGTTCTGGCAGAACTTGCAGTGCAGGTTGCAGCCGGCGGTAGCGATGGAGAAAGCCCAGCTAGCGGGCAGAAAATGAAAGAGCGGCTTTTTCTCAATGGGGTCAATGTTGGCGGCGCAAGACTGCCCCCATATCAGGGTGTGCAGTTCCCCGCCCACATTCACCCGCACCCGGCAGTCGCCTCGCTCGTATTCCCGGAGGGTGCAGTGCTTGGGGCATAGAAGGCACATAACCTGATTAGCGGGCATTTTCCTCCTCCACCGTCTTCCAGTGCTCGGCGGGATGAAGCTCCAGATTGCCCTTCTTCATCGCCTTCTCCAAATCAGCCTGGCGGTTCGCCAACTCCGTATCCTCTTTCTTATTCTCAGAAGGAGAAGGGGGGAAGACCTCATCCTTCATACCCCACCAAGCCAGGGCAAGCACCAGAATAATTACCGCCGCCAGGCCGGCAATCCCTATCAGAGTCTGTAATCCTTTTTTCATCTTTTATAGACTATAACATATTTACGCATATCCATCGTTCCTGCTCACCGGTTACGCCCGAATCGCCTTTTTTGGGCATAATCTGAAGCAGTCGCTGCAGCGCAGACAAATGGTAGAGTCAATGCGGGGGATTTCCTTCTTGCCGGCGGTGCTTATTGCCTGCACCGGACAGACCGCAAGACACTTCTGACAGCGATTACAGTCCGGGTCTATGCGCACCGCCCGAGGAGCAAAGGCGGAGCAGGCGCCGATTAGTGCCCCGGTTCCGCAGAGGAAGCGACACCAAAGGTAGGGGTAGAATAACGCTCCGGCAAATATAAGGATGGTCAAGCAGACCACCGCCAATTTTATGCCGGAGAGATACAAAATTGTGAAGGGCTCCCAACCGGCCGGGGTTACGCCCCGGGTGAATAGACAGAGCAATACTATAACTACCAACAAGATATATTTGAGCGAACCGGCGATGCGGCCAGCCCAGGCCGGTAATTGCGCCCGGGGCAATTTCAAGCGATAGGCAATGTCCATAACCAAACCCAAGGGGCAGAGATAGCCGCAGTAAAGTCGCCCGGATAGACCAGTGGTAGCTACGGTTAGAAATAATACCAGGTAAAAGAGAGGCAGCTTGGATAGGGGCTGAGGATTCCCCATCAGCAGATAAGCCAGATTTTGCAGGGAAAGGAAAGTGCCCCAGACTACGGCAATAAGAATAGTGAAGGTGATGACGGAAAGATAACGATAGAGCAATTTCTCCGGCTTGAGCCTGGCGGCGATGAAGGCGCCGACGAAGACCAATAGCACAATCACCAACTTAATAATTGCTGCTAAAGGAAAGCCCTCTTGCCCTCCAGTGGATACATCCTTCTTCAGCGCCATCGCGGAAATAAGCGCCGCCGTCTGCTTGCTCCCCAGAGTGATGGCTTGCCAGGTGATAGTCGCCCGGCTGACCCCGTCCAGGTCTTTCCCGATGACGAACTCATCGGCGATGTCCTTGCCGGTGAGGGCGGAAAAAGCCGACGACTTGAGCACCTTCTCCAAATAACTGGACGTCTCCGCATTACCCAGGACCACCACTCCGGAGATTCTCGCCTCCGGGTCCACCCCCACCACCAGCTCCATCTCCCCGCCATATCCGCTGACTTTGATGCCCAGAGCAGTGTTGGAGGAGGAGTAACCTAGAAGCTTCCCGTCGGCGTCGTAGACCTGGTAGATGCTGGGATTCTCTGAAGAGGGCTTTGCGGATACCCCTAACGGAAAGGGCAGGAGAGCGGAGGTCTCGCCAAAGGGTGGCGGACTCGGGGTGGGGAAAAACCAGCGAGAGAGCAGGGGCAGGAGAATAAGCGCTAATATGAATAGGGGTTTTAGTCTTTGTAGACGCATATCGGAATAAGCCTGCGCAAGTATTTTGCTCTATTGAAGAGGGTAATTTTTTGATAGAAAATGGCAACTAGAAATTATTATTTTTCTCTGCTAACTTCACTACTAGCGTTATCCTTCCCACTCTCTTTTTTCTCCGGTTTTGCCCTCTCCTCCTTAGCTCGTCCTTTCTCCCTCCGCCAGGCTTCGCTCTCCTTCTCCAGCATAGCGAAGACAAACCCTAACCCTAATCCACCGAAAAGAGCGGCAACTATCCCCCCCAGAGCCCATCCACCTAAAATGCTACGAGGAAATTGGGTGTTGAACGCCAATATCACCCAGACCGGGAATTCTCCCAAAAGCCAGACGAATAATCCGAAGACTAAGCCGGCCAGGCTCCAGTGCGCCGGCAAGGACTTTCTTAGGTATAAGTAAGCCAAGCCCCAGACGATGCCCAGAAAGATGCTGACGCCGAACATAGCGAGGTAATTGCGCAGACCGCCGGTGTTTTTGAAGAGATAGGAGTAGAATATTTTCTCTGGGTTTGCGGAAAGCTCCTTCATCTGCGCCGGGTTCAAGACATTCACTGTGGCATTTTGAAAATATTCTGGAGCGACAATGTCCTTCCACACCATAATAAAGACAATAGTGATGGCGGTTATAACGATGCCGGCGACGATACCGGCTAATATAGCATTGAGAAACGAACGCATAATCATCTCCTTTATTGAAGTTTGGAAAATAATAGCACAGGTTTCCGACCGTGTCAATCACGGTAAAATTCAGTAGCTAATCGCTCTTCCCTATGATAAATTTTGCCTATGCTTGCCGAGAAGACTGACCCAGCCTATCTGAGACTGCATTCTGACAGGAGATTGACTGAGATTGCCCGCAGAATGACCCGCAGATTGGCAAATTGCGACCTCTGCCCTCGCCTCTGCCGGGTGAACCGACTGGCTGGTGAGTTGGGTCTCTGCCAAGGTGGGGAACTGGCTCGGATAGCCAGCTACGGTCCTCATTTTGGCGAAGAGCGACCACTGGTGGGAACTAAAGGTTCCGGCACTATCTTCTTCTGCGGCTGCAACCTGGGCTGCATCTTCTGCCAGAATTCCGATATTAGCCACGGCCTTTCCGGCGAAGAGCTAGACGCAGAAGAGCTGGCAAAGGTAATGCTCTACCTGCAATCCACTGGCTGCCACAACATCAACTTAGTAACCCCCACCCACTTTCTGCCCCAGATACTCTCGGCGTTGGTTATAGCCATTGAAGGTGGATTGCAATTGCCCATAGTTCATAATTGTGGGGGCTATGAGCGGGAGGAGATTATTCGGGAGATAGACGGTGTGGTGGATATCTATATGCCGGACTTCAAGTTCTGGGAGAGTGCGCCGGCCGAGAAATATTGTTCCGCCGCGGACTACCCGGAAAGAGCCCGACAGGCGATTCGGGAGATGCACCGCCAGGTGGGCGACCTGCAAATGGACGAAAGGAGAATAGCCAGACGGGGAATAATTCTCCGCCATCTGGTTCTGCCCGAGGGTCTTTCCGGCACCGCCAAGGTAGCCCGCTTCATCGCTTCTCGGATTTCTCCGGACACCTATTTTAATCTGATGGACCAGTATAGACCTTGTTTTAAGGCAAATAGTTTTTCGGAACTCTCCCGCAGAATCACCGCGGAAGAATACCGGAAGGCTCTGCAGGAGGTCCAAGCCGGCGGTCTGCGCCGTTTGGATTGACCTTCTAAACTTAATATTCCATTATCTCCTAATGTTGCAAGAAATGGCCGAGAAACCACAAAAAGAGAATAAAAGTATCTTCCGAAAGCTACACCCACAGGACCTGCTCTGGTTAGGGTTAACTCTGGGGGTAATTCTATTTCTACATCTGCCCCTTTTATATTCTGTCTTGGACGCCAAAGACTGCGTCACCTTCTCCTATCCGCATAGTTACTTGCTCAGTCGCGCTCTGCAGGAGAATCGTATCCCTCTTTGGTCGCAGGTGCTGAATTATCCTATGCATGCGGAAAGCCAGGGCGGATATACTTACCCCCTGCATCTACTACTGAACTCCATCACCGCCCCCTGGCTGGCTCACAATCTGGACATTCTCATTCATCTATTATTAGCCGCAGCAGCTACATACGCTTTCATTCGCTTAAAAGGTCCCCGACCGGCGTTTGCCGGTCTGGGCGCCCTGGCTTACGCCCTATCCTCTCACTTCACCATCCGTCTAGGAATACTACCCTTCGTCCAGGGCGGAGCGTTTCTGGCCATCTTCTTTTTAATCGTAGCCCTCTATCATCGCCGCGGCGATTGGCGCTGGCTGATTGGTCTGGCAATTGCCTTCGGTCTGGCGCTGCTGGCCGGGCATTTCCAATTCACCACCTACGCTATGCTATCCGCTCTGGCTTTCCTAATCTGGGGAATTAAAGCGGAGAGCAAAGCCGAGCTGATGAAGCGGCTTTCGACGGTCGTCTGGGTGCCAATTCTGGGGATGCTCATCGCTGGAGTGCAGTTAATACCCAGCGGGGAACTGGCTCTGGCGAGCGGTAGAGGGAGTTTGGGGGACCTCTCCAAGCTGGATTTCTCCTGGTTGCCGCCTCAAGGGGTGAGCTTCATTATCCCCCAGTTCTTTGGAGAGGCGACCCATCCCAGTGTAATATCTCAGCATTCTGGCGCTTTGGATAGCTATTTTGGCGCGGGTAGCTACTTTGAAAGCACTTACTATGTGGGCATTATACCACTCATACTTTGTCTTCTTACTCTGGGGCTTCTGAGAAAGAAGGAGATTGACCGTCGTCCGGTAATCTTCTTCTGGGCACTGATAGGCATAGCCCTCATTCTGGCTCTGGGGAAGTTCAATCCCCTCTACTGTCTATTAAATCAACTGCCGCCATTTGGCTTCTTCCGCCATCCTCTACGCCTGCTCTTCCTGGCCTGCTTCGGCTTTTCAGTATTATGCGCTATCGGCGGAGAACGCCTTCTCTCCTCAGGAATTTCCGCTCGTCTTCGCAACTTCATTATTTTAATTATCCCGCTGGCAGTTCTGCTGGTCGTCGCCGGCTGGTTGGGAACATACTGTTACCACGACCAGCTTAGCACACTGATGGCGAAATATTTTTATAAAGGTGATGGCGGGCTTTCTCAAAATGGAGCTATACAGAAAGCCTCCGACTACCTCGGGCGGATGGAGACGGTCTGGAGTATTAACAACCAGAGGCTAGTCTGGCAGATAGCGATTATCTCCCTCTCCGTTGCCGTCATCTTATTACTGGGTAAAAGACGCTCACTGCGTCAGGGCGAGCTTCTCCTGTTCATCATTCTCCTGATTGACCTGGGCGGTTTCTCCCGAGGGAGGGATTTCTTCGTTTCTCCCCATACCTTAACGCAACCACCAGTTGAAAAACAAGATAGCCAAGTCAAGGTGCCTCCTACTAGGGTTTACTCTGCCGGATGGGAACTTTCCCCTCAGGAAAGTTTTCTCTCCTACTCCCTGCAAATTCCTAACAGCCCGGCGATTAACGGCGACTACGCAGTGCTAACCCCCAGGGTCTCCTTGCAATGCGACCAGTCCGCAGAGCTGGAGCAAGCCCTGTGGAAGGCGGTCTTCTCCCCCGGCGACGGTTCGTATCCCCTGCGAACATACCTTCCCTCCGTCAAACTCCCCAACCCAGAGCTTCTTCAGCGACTGGGAGTAGAATATCTGTTCAAAAGAGTCCCGTTAACTCAAAATGGTGAAGAGACTCAGCCTGAGGAAGCGGACATTTATCTCTACAAGTTTGACGATGCCTGGGAGCGAGCTTATGTCTTAGACTCGGCACCATCAAATTGCTCCGAGCTTTCGGCATTGCTCGCCGACGACCTAACCCCCCAAGGTGAAGTGCAATACCTGCAATATGATGACGAGCACATTCGCCTAAAGGTAGACGGCCCCGCCGGTCTTCTGGTGCTCTCCGAGCTCTATTACCCCGGCTGGCAAGCCACTCTGGACGGTGAAACGGTGGAGATAAAACCGGTCTTCACCGCCCTGCGGGGTGTAGACTACCCCGACGGGGAACATATCGTGGAATTCGTCTATCAACCCCGGTCTTTTTATATGGGGCTAGCAGTAACCCTGACCGGTCTCAATCTGGCAGCAATCATGCTTTTTAGCAGCCTGATTTTGCGGAAAAAGAATAATGAGCTCAAGAAAAAACCCAAATAAGAAGAGCAAATCCAAAGAAATACCCGGCGTCAGCGGCAGAAAAAGGCTCTGGTTCTCCCTGGCAATTCTGGGAATAATCCTCCTCGCCGGCGCATTAAGACTCTCGGGCATAGGTCACAGCCTGCCGGATATGACCGTAGAGGACGAGTTTCAGATTGTGGAGCGCGCCCTGCAATGTGGCACCGGAGACCTCAACCCCCACCTCTTCACCTGGCCGGGGAGCCTTCCAATATATCTTACATTTATTGTATACGCCCTCTACGCTCTGTTCCAATTCGCTTGCGGGCAGGTCTCCTCGCTCTCTGCTTTTGCCGAGGGCTACTTTTCTAATCCCGCACCCTTCTTCATCCTGGCGCGTCTTCTCGCCGCCGGCTTCGGCATCTGGGCGGTCTGGGCAACCTACCGCGCCACCGTTCGCAGCTATTCCCGCTCTGCCGGTCTGCTCTCCGCGCTGGTTCTGGCGCTCTGTTGGGGAACCATTCGCTCCTCACATATTGCCCTGGCGGACATCTTCACCACCGTCTTCCTACCCTTGACCCTGGTATACACCGAGCGCTACTGGCAAGAAAAAAGACAGAAGTGGATTTTCGTCGCCGGTCTAATGCTCGGTATGGGGATATCCGCAAAGTATAATTTAGTCTTCCTGGGTTTGGCTATGCTCTGCGCTCCATTTCTGGCAGAAGGTCTGACTTGGAAAAAACGTGGTATTTCAATATTATGGCTAATAGTTGGCAGTGTTGCCGGGTTCATATTTGCCTGCCCATTCTCCATCCTGGATTTCCCCAGTTTCAGTCGTGACTTGCTCATCACCTTTCAGCGTATGGCTTCCTCTCGCCATGGCGCCTTCAGCCTTCAGCACGGTTACTTGCTGGGAATGGTTCTGCCCTACAGTATGAGTTGGACACTGGTGGCGGCTGGCGCCCTGGGCTTCATTCGCGCCCTGTGGAAGCACAGCAGAATGGATATCTTGTTGATAATCTTTATTGGCTTATATGTCCTGGTGGCTGGGGGGCGTTGGACTCCACCCAACCACCTTCTACCGCTAGTAGGAGCTCTGGCTATTTTGGCCGGTCGGGCTCTTGCCGATATGAGCGGTTGGATAACCAAACGGTTTGCAGAAAGAAATATAGTCTGGAAGGGTAGAGTATTAGTCGGATTAATTCTGGCGGTCTTTCTAGTCTATCCTCTTTTTCTAGACAGTGAAAGAATCAACGAATACACTTATTTGGATGGGCGTGCGCAAGCCCGGTTGTGGATAGAGAAAAATATACCGGGGGGGAGTAGTATATTGATAGATTCAGCGGCGCCGGATGTGGATGCCCCGCAATTATTGCCGGATAAAGCCACCATGTTGGAACTGATTGCCGGTGATAAAGGCGCCGGTCGCTACAAATTCTTCCTTAAAAGCGAACAGTATCCCTTCGGGAGACCCACCTATCGGCTCTATCTCCGTCCCTGGGTTGCGGGCGGCGCGATAGAATTTATTCAAACTCACCAGGTTGACTATGTAGTTACCACCGAGTTCATTGACCGGGGACACTACTTTGACCAGATACTTCTGCCCGGCGATGACCATTATGAGGGGGAAGCGGAATACCACCAGTGGCTCGCCGATAACCTGACGCTCCTAAATGTCTTCGGACCCAGCTTTGGGGAAGCCAGTGGAGCAGATGTCTATATTTATAAGACCAGGTAGATACTATAAAATTCACTTCACATTTATCCAAAATAAAAGTGCCGGCTATCCGCCGGCACTTATTCAATATGAGTTCCTCGTTTAACGAAAACCTAAAGCCCCAAATCGTAGCTGGCTTTCAGAAAGAGTATGCGACCTAACAGCAGCTTGTTCGGTTTGGGATACTCCCGCCATTCATTGTAAGCCAGGTAGATGTTGGCGCCGGGAAGATAGTTGTAACCGATAAGACCGTTGAAGGTCCAGGTATAGTCCAGACCGCTGGATTGGATAAAGGTGCGGGCGAAAAGCTTTTTGGTAATCTGGTAGTTGAGCTTGCAGATGAATATCCAGATATTCTCCGTCGGTTTCATGGTTATTCCCTTGTATTGTTCCTGCGTCTTCAGGTTCTCATACTCCACGCTCATCTCCAAGCCCAGGTTGGGCAGAACCTTAAAAGCGGTGGAGAGGTCCATATAGTTCATAATCCAGTAATAATGATGACCATACATATACCAGATGGAGGAGGAAGCCCACTCCATCATCTTGTAGCCCACAAAAAGGTCGTAGTAATCGTTCTTAAACTCCTCAAACCGGTCGGCGCCCCACTCGGCACCGTA
>Ga0315294_10006444_pt1 | contig 12881 bp, 17 predicted proteins | sample YL17G13_40_MG_FD_203626 | JGI IMG/M metagenome (GOLD analysis project Ga0315294, IMG submission 203626) | Sediment microbial communities from Yellowstone Lake, YNP, Wyoming, USA - YL17G13_40 | ecosystem: Environmental > Aquatic > Freshwater > Lake > Sediment | place: USA: Wyoming | collected... | reverse complement strand
GCAACCAATTATTCTTTCATAATGACCTAAATCTAAATCTGTTTCACTGCCATCATTACAAAGAAATACTTCTCCATGCTCTCTTGGAGCAAGAATTCCAGCATTTGTATTCAAATATGGATCAAATTTTATTGGAATAACTTTTAAGCTTCTCAAAGAAAGCAAGTATCCAATGGATGCAATTGATATTCCCTTGCCAATACCACTAAATACACCGCCTACTACAACAAAGTATTTTGCCATTTTTTCCAATTTTCTTTTTAAAAAACAAAAATGATAATTATTATAGAATACTATGAACAATGAAAATTTAATCAAAGAAATCAAGATTCTTCAAGATAAAATTGAAGAAATTAACAATAAATTAAATATTATTCTTCCAAATCAAAAAAATTCAGCATCATATTATTTAACAGTGGAAGATTTAAAAAACCCTCTTTGGCCCGAAGCAGTTGATCCATCAATGATTTGTGATGTGACTTCTGAAGAAGATAAATTTGAAAGAGCAAATAGTGTTCTTGACCTTTATATTGAAGAAAACATTAAAAATAAAAAATTTCTTGATTTTGGATGTGGAGAAGGGCATATTACTATTGCTGCGGATGATAATAAAGCAGCTTATTCTTTAGGATATGATATCAAAGATACATTCTGTGCTTCATTAAAAGAAAAAAATCCTGATTCATTAACTACAGATTGGTCTGTAGTTAAAAAAAATGGTCCTTATGATGTTGTATTAATGTATGATGTCTTTGATCATTTAGAAAACGAATCAGAAGTTGATGTTTTTAATAAAATTAAAGAAGTTTTATCTCCTCAAGGAAAAATTTATGTAAGAATGCATCCTTGGACTTCGAGGCATGGTGGCCATCTTTACAATGAATGTAACAAAGCTTTTCTTCACATTGCATTACTTGAAAATGAATTAGAAGAATTTTTAGGAAAAAAACCAAATCAAATAAATGTAAATAAACACTTCTACCCTTTAAAAAAATACAGAGATACAATTGCAAAAACAGAACTTAAGATTATTACAGAAAATATCGTCAGTCAAGAATTAGAATCATCAATTAAAGATTCTCAAATTTTAGAAAAAATAAAAAAAGATTATAAATTCCTTGATAAGCCAACATTTCAACTTAGTTTAAATTTTATTGATTATATTCTAGGAAAATAAATCATAATTGATTCTTGATTTAAAACCAATTTTAATTTAATATTAAGATTGGTTTTGTTATTTAAAATAAACATTTATTAGAGATAATACAATGAAAATAGGAACCATTAGAGAAGATGGAAAAGTATTTGCAAGAATGCAAAGAGGCGTACAACTTTGGCTAACTAAAGAACAATACGAAAACAGGGAAATTAAAAGAAAAATTTATGTTAAGAAATGTTTGGAACTTTACAAAAAATTAAAAAAAGAACCTAGAAGTATTGGTGATTATGATCATAGAAAAAATCTATATTTTATAGGAATTTCAAGTTCTGGCAAAGAGGTATGGAGAAGCAAGGTTTTTTTAGATAAATTTAGGAAAAGACAAGATTTAAGAAGAAAAGAATATGTAAAACGATGTTATGACCTGCCAGTAAAAAAATTGAAATTTGGTGATCAAAATCCAGATAATCCAAATTTGTTTGTAATACACAAAGTCGGAAACAAATGCTTTTTTGGAAATAAAAAAAAGCTTAAAGAAAAAAAAGAATCATTAAGAATAACCTATGCAAAAAGATATTTAAAATCAAAGAAAAAAAAACAAACTATCATGGGTAACATAATAGTTAAATTAAAAAGAGGAGCAATAAGAGAACAAGATAATTATATTTTCTTTCAATACAATAGAATTGGAAAAGAATTATGGCTTGCTCCTGAAATTTATAAATTAAAAAGAGACAAAGAACTTTTAAAAAGAAGAGAAAACAGAAAAAAAAGACAAGCTAGCCTTTAACTAAATTATGTTTTTTATTGCATGCTATTAATCTGCAAATAAAGAATACATTTGATCTCTATCTAGTTTTATTTTTATTTCATCAACTGAAATAGGCCTGTAATTTATTTTTTCTACACTAACATTTAAATATTTATTACTTTTAATTTCCTGCCTGTGTAAGTGACCATGAATATTAACCCTTCCATCTTTAATACAAGCATGAAATAAAGGAACATGACTTAAAATAAACCTATCAATTACATGAATACCCTTAATATCAGAAAAATAAGGAATATAATTAATAAGCCCAAAATTATCTTTATTTCCTCTTATAAGAACTTTCTCACCATTGCATTTTCCTAACAACTTTAATTTTTCTTTTTGAACTGCAACATCACCAAGGTGATAAACAATATCATTTCTACCTACAACTTCATTCCATTTACTTATTAAAGCTTCATCCATATCAGAAGATTTATCCCAAGGACGATATTTTTCTCCATTGAAGAATTGCATATCACACAATTTTTGATCACCAAAATGCGTATCAGCAATTAAAAATATATTTCTCATAAATTATCTTTTTTAAATTTAACTAAACACCCAATTAAAAAATAAAAAATTCCACAAGGAACATGCCAAAAAAACCACAGAAAAAGTAATTCTGGCATTTTACTTTTATCATTATCAAGATTGTAAATCCAATTAAAAATTATAAATTTCAAGTCTTCTGGTATTAAAAATAAAAACGGAACTGGCCAAGATATCAAAAAGATACCATAAATAATCAAACAATAACTAATCGTTGTCAATGTTGGCTTTAAAACATTCATGTTTTTCATCCAATTCTATTTTGTATTCTTCTATAATTTTTTTATTATACTTTCCTTTTAATGTTATTTTTCTTCTAACATTATCATATGTTAGAAGACCATCTGATTTTCCTATAATTTCTTTATGACTATTGAAAATAGGCATTCTTAAAAATGAATCTTCTTTAAATATCTCATCGTGAAAAATAGAATGATTTGCATGCTTGCAAACAATTGTAACATCTTGAATTATAATACTTATTTGGTCTTCTATTTTTTTTCTTTTAGTAGAATAAGAAATATAAACTTTTGAAATATCTTGTTTTTCTAATAAATCCCAAATTTGTTGATTGTTATTTACCATAATTTATATATCCTCAAAGCAATAAAACTAAATAGCTTTAAGTTTATGGAATTACAATTTAAATATACGGCATGTTTAAATCTTTATTTTCCATATCTTCTATTTGTTTTTCTATTTTAATTTTCAATAAAGAACTACTTAAAGAAAGTCCTTTTTCTTTAAACTCTTTCATCCTGAAAATTTGATCTAAGTTTAACCCAGAAGTTTCTTCTGCCCAATATGGTATTATTTTAAACCTTAATTCAAAATCTGGATTATCAAAGTTCATCAAGTGCTTGAATCTGCTTGGCCTGTTTTTCAAAGCAATATCAACCTTTTCAATATCATTAACAGTCATGATAAATACTGTTTTTTTATAATTATTATAAACACCATCTAAACAATTTAATATTGAGTCAAATGTAAACTTAATACCAACATTATTACTTCCACTATTGCTTTCTCCAATAATGCATTTTCTTTTATCAAAATAATTGTCAAAATCTTCCAATAAAACTATGCAGTTTTCACTTATTTGCGAAAACATATACATGATTTCCATGTTTGTATATTCTGGTACAAAAGTCAAAATTACTATCGGCAATTTGTATTTAACTGCCAGATACTTAACTAAAGAACTTTTGCCATTGCCAGGCTCACCATAAAAAATTGCACTAGCTTTTGAAATATTACCATCAACAACAAGCTTAATGTCTTCATCTAAATCCTTCCAAAAAGATTCAGCTTGAATTGGATAATTAGCTTCTTTAATTGATCCAATTTTATCTGTAAACCAAGGATTTGCAACTCTAATTGGAATACCAAAATATTCTAACTGTAAACATGGAAGATTAGATTGTAAAAACATTTTAAGTTTAAAAAAGTTCCACCTTGCACAAATTACATAAGATATTTGATCTTTTCCATTGAATCCTGCCTGAAGAAGCCTTTCTCCATGAGTTAAATAAAACCAAGGTTGATTTTTAAAAAAACAAAAAGCTCTGTAAATAACAGGTTGTCTTTTCTCAGAAAAGAATTCTTCTTCTAATATAAACTTAGCTTCTTTTAAAGATAATTCATATAAAGTTCTAAAAGTATTATTATCAATTCTTAATTCAAACAAAATAACATATTTAATGGTTGCCCATATACCAACAAAAATACCACCAAAAGTCAAAATAGAAGTAAACCATGTCATTTTAATTGCCTTTATTTCTTCAAAAATAAATCACAAGTGCTTTTACTATGTGTTATAGGCGGTAATTCTTGACCTTTTCTATTATTTTCATTGTTACATCTTATACCCATTCCTATTCCAACACCCCAAAATAAAAACTTACAATTATAACAAACTTTGTCTTCTGGCTTTATTTCTAAATTAAACATACTATTCCCCTGTAAGCTTATTTTTAAAATGTTTGCAATTATGCATTGGACTTGGAACAATAGGTAACATTTCTTCTTTTTGGTTTTCTGGGTGTTTACATCTTAGACCAAAAGAAATATCGCTTTGTCCAAGAAGATGTTCGCAATTATAACAAACTTTTTCTTCTTTTTTTATTTTATTCATATTATAAAAATAATATAATAATGAAAAAAAAATAGCAACATTAAAATGCTGCTATTTTTAAAGTTAAAATTAAAAAATTAATTAATCTTCTGTATTATCATTATCTCCGTTATCTCCGTTATCTCCGTCATCTTCGCCATCTTCATCATCCATGTCATCACCTTCATCTTCATCTAGATCATCGTCATTTCCTGACCCACCATCCAAAGAATCATCTCCATCTTCTCCATTTAAATCATCATCTCCATCATCACCATGCAAATCATCATCTCCATCACCGCCAAATAATTTATCATCACCTACCCCACCTTTTAGCAAGTCATTTCCATTTTCTCCAAAACAACGATCCACTTCTGATCCACCTTCCACTGTATCATTTCCATCTCCACCAAATAAATAATCATTGCCAGAATCACCATGTATAATATCATCGCCATGATTACCATAAATATAATCTGAGCCAGGACCACCCTTTAAAATGTCATTTCCAGTTCCTCCGTCTATTATTGTGTCTGAACCACTTCCACAATTAACAAAAGAAGAAACATCTGTATTGTTTGTAAAAGTGTCATCTCCACTAAATCCAGAAAATCTAATAGACTTTAAACTATTTACATCAATGTTCTTAAAATATGTACCGTTTGCATTTTCTAAAGTTGCTCTAATATTAGAACCAACTCTATCGAGAGTTACAACATCATTTAGATTAGAACCTGAAATTTTTAAAATTCCTGTTTTGGAATTAAAAATAATTTTCGCAGCTTTACCTATTTTTTTATTTTCATCATTCATATAGCCTCCATGTGGTTAGTGAAAAAAATAATATCCCATCAACATATATATTCTATGAACTTTAAAACATGGCTAGAAAACTCCATAATTGAAAATCCTGATTTTAAAAATTGGTTTAAAAATTCCAAAGTAATAGACTCAGAAGGCAATCCAATTGTTGTTTATCATCAAACAAGCAAAGCAGCAGCAGAAAAAATAAAAAAATTTGGATTTGATTCTAAGAAATCTGCTATGGGCGGGATAATCTGGGTAACATCAGACAAAAATGCTGCTGATAAAAATGAAACTGGTGCTGGTGTTAGCGGTGCCGTTTTTGAACTATATGCATCTATTCAAAATCCTGCTGGATGGGATGAATATGATAAAAAAGGATTAGATGAATTGCTTAGAGATGGATACGATGGCGTTATTTTAAAAGATAAAGATGGAACATTTAATGCCATAGTTTTTGATCCGAAACAATTGAAATCAATTAAAAACAAAGGAACATTTTCTACAGATACAAAGAAAATACATAAATAATAAGTATTTCAAATAAAGATTAACTATGAACAACTTACTGCATAAAGAATATATCTACAATGGAACACTTAATGATGCTGATAGCAAATATGATAAAGGCCATGAGGAGCATATAATACAAGGTATTTGTGATAATCATGCTGATAATCTTGTGCAAATAGCAGAAGAACTCTTGGAAACAAAATTTTATGACGATGAAAATATGGGAGATGATGAAAAAGAAACAAAAGAAGAGCTTGAGTCTTATATAAAAAAAATCAATTATCATATCAATTATGGCGAAGGATTTGATCCTGACGATGTTTATAGTTTTTACAATTTCATAAAAGAAATAGATCCTAACTTGGTTTCTAACCCAAAATTACAAGATGCAATGGAAGCCATAAATGGAGATGCAAGGTTGTATGGATGTAAAAATCTTGGTTACATCATCATTCGTGGAAACAACTTTGAAGTGTGGCAGTTTAACCAAAAAATAGCAAAAGAAATTGTTAGTGCTGTTTATGCTATTTTTGATATGGAACATATTATTAATCGAAAAAACATGCTCAATCAAGAAATAAATGTTTATTCTTATAATAACAAAAAATCTAGAACTTACACTTTAAAAGAATTAGAACGAGGCGAGATTTTAAAAACCGCTACTGCACCAACTACAAAAGCATCCATGTATATTCCACAGCCTTCTAGGACACAAGATTGGCAAAGAATATACACAAGCGAAAGCTTTTCTTTTAAGGATTGGTTTTTAGAATCAAGTGTTCTAAATCCTTTTCAAGCAGTTCGACCTAAATGGGTTAAACCTGATTTGTACGAAGAAAGAGAAGAGATGGCAAGACAAGCTAAAGATTTAAATATTGATGAAAAAACTGTCAAACTAGCTTTCGTAAGAGCAAAAATAACCACCCTTGACGATACTAATTGGTTGAATATGCAAAACACTGATTCAAACGATCCAAATATTAGCATGGAAAAAATAGAAACATGGAAGAAAGATGGTAAAGCTGTAGATCGTATTATAACAAGAATAAAAGAAGGCGAAACTATTCCAGCACCAATGGTCTTGATTCACGATGGGATTCCTTATTGCGTAGCAGGAAATACTCGTTTGTCTATATCCAAGGTACTAGGTGTTCGCCCTAAAGTACTATTGGCAACTACATTTTAATTTTAAACATATTAATTAACAATATCTTCCAATCCGAAAAAGTTTTTTGAAACCTTAGATTTGCTTAGTTCGTCATATATTTTCTTAAGCTCATCTCTTCTCTTGCAATAATACTCAAATGCCACTTGTACTTGTTCATCTTCTGACATGTTTTTATCTCCAAAAATCATATATGCGTAAATTCCCATAATAGGATTTTGTTCGTTAATTCTTTCTTTAACTCGCTTAATACAATAATTTTTTATTGCAGCATCAGACAGATTAGCTTGTAATATCAATGAATTAAAATCAATAGTACTAGCAATTTTTAAAAAATCTATTAATTTAAATTCTACCTTTAATTCTAAATTAATTTTTTTAATTTTTAAAAATATAGAATTATCTTCAGTGAATTCTTTATACAAATGCATTTCGTTTGAATAACACAAAGAAGATTTAGTGCTCATTATAATTCCTTAGTTTTTACTAAAAATAATAAAATGATTGTAAACATTAAACACTGTAAGCTCAAATGTAAAACAAGGATTATGTTCACCTTCGTAATTATCATAATTAAAATTTATTTTTATAAATGTTATACCATCTTTAAATTTTCTTATTCTAGAAAGAACTTGAACTTCCCAAAATAATTTCTTCGATAGATTTCCAAAAAAACAAAATCCATTCAATTTAATTCTCCTTTAATGTTCTCAAGGAATTCCCTGAATAATGTTAAAGCTCTAGAAATCCTTGATTTTACAGTGCCAATAGGCGTATTCATCAATACAGCTATTTCTTCAGAAGATAAATCATCAAAGTAATAATAAATTAATACTTTTCTGTGTGTATCTGACATTTGATTAAATACTTTTTTAACAAGATTAATATTTTCTTGTGTTATGATATTTTCTAACAAATCCTCATTATAACTTAGCTTTTCAAGATAGCACTCTACACTATTCTTAGCATTGAAAATATCTAAGCTTATTTCATTTTTTCTTCTTCTTAAAACATCAATTGCAAATCTTTTAGCTACTATTAAAAACCAAGCCTTAAAACACCTTATTTTATCAAAAGTTTTTATTTTAGACCTTAGCTTAACAAAAAGATCATGAGTTGCATCCTCTGCTGATTCTTTATTTGATAATCTTTTAAAGAATATATTATAGGCAGATGAATAATATCTTTGATAAATAACTTCAAATGCTAAATTGTCTCCAGAGCTTAGCTTAATCGCTAAAGCTTCATCACAGACTTCAGAATATACCATATTAAATTTTTGCTTTAATTAAAAAACAATAGTGCCATTTTCCTATATTTTATTTTAAACAATAAATAATAAAACGCAATATTTATTTTAAAAATCAATATATAATACATGAAAAAAATTATATTAATTGGATCAATTATTTTATCTTCTTTTATTTTTATTGTGACAAAAACTGATAATCATTGCATAAAACATTTTCGTAAATGTCATGCATGTCATTGTTTCGAATTAAAAAATGAAAATTGTTTAAGATAAATTAAGATTTTTTTGCAATTTTTTCACATCTGCATCGTGGACATTGAAAAGTCTCTAAGTCGCCTTCGTAATTAAAATTAAAATTGCAGTTTTCACAAATATAGTCATATTTATATTCTTCTTTGTAAAATTCATTTGCATGTTCGTTGCATAAAGTTTTACACCAACCTTTTGAATATAACTGTCCTGCTTTGCCACAAAATTCACAAGTAACAGAGGCTTTAATTTCTGCAATTCTAACTAAGTCTTTAATTTTATCATTTTCAAAATTACAATAAAATCTAAGCGTTCCAAACTTTTCTTTTATTTGAGTTACTTCAATGTTTTCATCTTTTAGCTGTTCACAAAGATTAAATATCAATTCAAACCAACCATCTTCACATTCAATTCCATAAGTAAGACTATTTGGAAACAAACTAGCAAAAGAACCATATAGTTTATCTTCTAATTCTTCTTTCACAAATCACCTTTTTCATTTAATTTCGCAAGCTCCACCAGCACAAGCGATGTTTTCCATAAGCTTGGTATTATCTTCTTCTTCGTACATGTCAGTATAGTCAACATCCTTGTAAACTCTAGTTAAATCTTCCCATAATTTATTATTATTTATGTCCTTTAAAAGATAAGTAAGTTCTTTAATATTATTCTGCAAGTGTCTTTGTGCAAATTGCTTGGCTCTGCGAACCCAATCTTTTTGTAAATTACAATTAACCCACTCTAGTTGTAATTTTTGCATTATTTCATCATTTAATTTTTCAGGCACCTTTGGCTCTTGAACATCAAAAACACCCAAGGCTGCATCGCAGGCTCTCCATAAGTTGTTGTTAAATGCATGAAGTCCATCAACAATTAAGCCAGAGGCATAAATACAACCTTTGCCATATTTCCCAACTATTTCTTCAACTGTTAAAACTTTAGTAAATGGAGCTTGTTGATAATCAAGATCACCAGTAGATGGTAATAAAGAAATTCCAGCAAAACTTTCACGATTTTTATAAATAAATTCTTCTACATCTTCCCATTCACTTTCCTTGACATTAATTGTATTGCTGACATTATGAGACATCCAAGGATGTACACATTTTTCTGGCCTTTTACCAGCTTCAACCCAATTTTCCTGAACCAGCTTAACAGTTTCTAAAAGCTGAACAGCCGAAATACCATCTTTTGTTATCACATGTTCTGGCATTTCAATTAAAAAACTAATTACTTCATCGGTTCCATTTGCACTCCACAATGATGTTTCAACAGCAGCAGGATTGTAAAGTTTAAAATGTTGAATTGGTGTTTCTGTAGCATTACTTTGAACTCTACGAATATATCTTCTAGCATGTGCAGGGTGAATTCCACTAGATGTTCCAAGCAAACAACTTGCTGTTCCTTCTGGCTTTACACAAGTTGTTCTTGCTGCAATATTAATTCCAATTTTATTTGCAATGTCTTCATTAGTCTGAAGAACTATACCAGCCATTTCACGAAGATTATTTTTATCCAAGGTAATGTTTGGATAATCCATAATGCCAGTCATGCTAACACCAAGAAGGGCTTCCCTTCTTATAATAGATTCACTTACTTTACCAAGATAATCAAAATCAGTATAACCAGCTTGCAAAGTTCCGATGATAGAAGCAACCTTCGCAGCCAAAGCAAAATTTTCTTTAGTTTGTAATTTTGATCCATTTATAGTGGAAAGATTGCAAGCTTGCCATCCAGAATTACCATACTCATCATAACCATATAAATTAATTTCAACGCAGGGATTAAATAAAGATTCAGTACTATGACTCCAAATAATACCTGGCTCACCAAATTGCCTAGTAGATTCAAACAAACGATGATAATCTTCTCTTCCTGTACTGTTTTTCAACAATAAAGCACTATTGTTGGACCTTGCTCTTTGTGGGTTTTCATAATACCAATTACCAATTTTAGCATTAAGCATTAATTCATCATCAACACTAAACATAGCAAGACAAGCACTGCGTCTAATACCTCCACTAAGAACAGCATCAGAAGCATGCATGACTATATCATATGCATCAATTGTTCTTAGTTTTTTATTACCAGCATCAACAGATTTATTTAAAAGTTCACGAATTTTTTCCAAAGATCTTTCAAGTGGTTCATGACCTGGTGCTTTGCCTACGCCATATGACAAAGATGAACCCTTTGGTCTAATAGTAGAATAATCAAAAGTTACTTTTTTACCGTGAAAATCAGAAAATTCTGAATGCGGAATATAGCTTGCAGTTAATACTCCAAGAGCATCTGACCATCCTTCAATACTATCATCAATTTTATAAATTTTTTCTTCTGATAAATCAGTTGATTTAGAAATCTGAAAATCTGGTAATTTAGAAACATGATGCTGCTGAACAGAAAATCCTGTTCCACAACCATTAAGTAAAAGCCAAGTACATTCCTGAAAAAATCTAGGTCTATCACAATAAGCACTAATGCAATTATAAATTTTTGCATTACGCTTTAAAATTGGATCTCCACCAAATTGCAAAGCTCTTTGACTACCAAGTGCTACTTTATTGTGAACATGTTCAAATGCCCAATTAATATCATCTGATACCATTGGATATTTTGTAAGATGCATGTTTTTAACACGCTCAATCGCTTCATGCCAAGTTTCTCTTCTTTTTTTAGTTTTATCGTATCGTGCATAACGGGAAACAAAAGTATAGTCAGACAATGATTTCAGAGACATTTTAGCCTTTCAGTTCAACCTTTTAATTTGTGGATTTTATCTATGCTTGTGAATTCTATTTTAAATTTACTTTTGTAAAAAATCAAATCTATTTTAGAGAACTTTCGCCATTTTTTAATTCCAAAGTTATTTCCTGACAACCACTTAGCATAGAAATAAGATCTTGGTCATGTGTGGTAATAAAAACTTTTTTATTTTTTGATAATTCACAAATCATATTATAAATTGCCTGTATGCCAATTGAATCTATGTTTGTAGAAATTTCATCTAGGAATAATATATTTGGACAAATACCATGACTAAGCATCATGACATGTGCAAATGCTTGTGTTACTGCTAGGTTTATTCTTCTTTTTTGTCCATTACTTAAAACAGCATAAATCAATTCTTTGTCATTGTCGGGATATTTAGTTATAGTTTCATTTAAAGAATCATCGAATGAAACTTTAATTTTATTATCAATTAATATTTGAAGCCAATAATCAAGCTTTGAATTTAACGATGGTACAATTTCATTTATAACAAATTTTCTAATTCCATCATCACCAAATGCATCAGCCCAAAAATCATAATAAGAATAAAGTGCTTCTGTATCTGCTATTTGTTTTTTAATGTCATCATGTTTTTCTTTAATTTCTTCTAAGCTTTTATTATTTTGATCAAGCAATTCTTCATGTGGATTTTTTTCTACAAGTTGTTTATCTTTATCTGCTTTTTCTTCTTGCAAAGATTCAACCTTACTTTTAATAATAATCTCTTGATTAGTTTGTTCTGGCTTTTTCACAGAATAATAAATACTTCTTCCAGTTTTAAGCTTTGTTTCTTCAGCAGAAATCTTCTCGTGAAATGTTTTTATTTTATTAATATTTTCACTTAGGGCATTTATTTTTTCAGATAAATCTTTTTGTTTTATCAGTTCCTCATTTAATTTTTCTTTTGCTTTTTTAATTTCTAATTCTTGAAAATCTTTATCAATGATTGCCTTGTCGAAAAATTCTTTATAGTTTTCTGGGTTAATAGTTCCATAACACTTATCGCAAGTAATGTTTGGTTCAATATTTTGAAATTTTAAAATTCTAGCATTCAATTCATTAATTATTTTCAAAATTACAGAAACATTATTTTTTTCCTGTGTCAAAATCAAATCATGATCTGATTTATTAGAAATTGCTTTTTTATAAGATTCATACAACTCTTGTATTTTCAAAGAAACTTCAGCTTTTTTAGTTTCTAATGCTTCTAAGGCAGAATCTATTTTCTTAATGTTTTCTTGTGCATCTTCATATTTTTTAAAATCTTCATCATAAGAAGAATTTACTATTTGATTTTTTAAATCTTGTATTTTTTTATCAATAATATTTATTTCGTTTATTAAATTTGTTTTATACGATTCTATGTTTCTTTTTATAATAGAAACATTAGATTCAATCGTTTTTTTATTATTATCAATATAAGAAACTTCTAAATATGAAGCTTTTATTTTATCTTTGTTTTCTTTAATTAAATCCTTTGTTACTTCTAAA
>Ga0315294_10006442_pt1 | contig 12882 bp, 9 predicted proteins | sample YL17G13_40_MG_FD_203626 | JGI IMG/M metagenome (GOLD analysis project Ga0315294, IMG submission 203626) | Sediment microbial communities from Yellowstone Lake, YNP, Wyoming, USA - YL17G13_40 | ecosystem: Environmental > Aquatic > Freshwater > Lake > Sediment | place: USA: Wyoming | collected... | reverse complement strand
GGTTCAGGCCGAAGAAGGTGTACGGGAAGTTGTTGCCCACGTTGTTGTGCTGGGCGGGGAAGTAGTAGGCCTCGGGCTTGCCTTCCTGGCCGACCAGTTTGGCCTGGGCGTCGCACTGGTGCATGTGATGCGGAATGGGGCCCATGTTGTCGAAGAACTTCGAGTAGACGGGCCACCGCTTGTACTGCTTCCAGATGGCCTGGCCGACCAGCCCAGCGCCGACCTCGGCCACGGCGTCGCGCAGGAGCGCCCGCTTGTCCTGGAAGACGACGTACGAGAGGCCCTCGTCGGGCACGCGCCCCTCGTTGGCGGCCTCGGTGGTGGACGCGAACCACCGCTCGTCGATGCCGCCGCGCGAGAGGCCGTACGCGTACGTGTCGTCCGGGTGCAACTTGATCCGCAGGCCCGGCTGGAGGAACGACCGGGGCACCCAGTTGGGCGCCAATCGCAGGACGCCGCCGCCCGCCGCCAGGGCCGCCTCGATCATCGGGCGGACGTTCGTGCTGACGGTCTTGAGTTCCTTCACGGATTTCGGTGCCATGGCATTCCCTTTGCTGGCTGTATGTGGCACGGTCGCCGCGGCGACCGTGGAAGCCGCCGGCAACTCGCCACGGCCGGGCAAGCCGGCCGTGCTACCGGGTGGTTACACCTTCACGACTTCGATCTTGCTCATGTCGGCCACGCCGAGACCCTTGGCGGCGGCCGTCTGGACGCACTTGCACTTCGGCTCGATCGGCGGCAGGTTCATCTTGCCCCGCTGCTCATCCAGGATCTTGATACCCACGTAGTCGATGGCCACCGGGTCCAGCGACGCCAGGATCGTCTTGTACTCCCACGTGAGTTCCGGGTGGGCCTGCGGCCCCTTGTCAGGCAGGGGGAGCAGGGCGTCGGCCACGATGAGGCGGGTCTTCTTGCGGATGCAATCCAGGGCATTGAGTTCCGCGATGAACGGGTCGCACCCGTTGGCGTGGGCCTGGTTGGGGTTGTGGAAACTGCCGTAGTGGTTCTTCATGGACATCGTTATGCCGGCAGTGACGTGGGTCTTCAGGATCGGCACGTTAATGAGGGCGGTGCACTCCTGCGTCAGGATCTTCGCCAGTTTGCCCTGGCAGGTGGCGATGGCCGTGGGCTGGTCCTCCCAGGCGCCGTTCACGCCGATGGTTCGGACGCCCGGGCCCTTGCTGACCGTGTAGCCGCTCTTCTCGAGGTCCTTGTCGGTGCGGTCCCACACGATGATCTTGTCGGCGGGCACGCCGGCCATCTGGCATCCCTCGACGACGGCCGCGGTCACCTCGGGATGCGTGGCAGCGCCCACGCCGAACAGGCAGTTGATCTTGACGCCGACCACGTCGTCCTTCTTGACGAACGTGGCCCACGCCTCCTCGGGCTTCGCCTTGCCGGCGAGTTTGCAGACGACGGCGTGCACCATCTGCTTTACGGCGTCGGCGTTGGGCTTCTTGTCCTTTGTGGCGTCGTCCCGCGTGCACGAGACCACGACCGACTTGCCGGCGGCGCCCTCGCCCAGGACCGTGCCCCGGCCCAGGGCCCACACGCCCACGCCTGCCGCCACCGTCGTGCCGATAAACTCGCGCCTGCGCAAACCGCCCATGAGTACCTCCTCGCTTAGGTGTTGCGCGGCAGGTCTCCCGACCCGCCGCGAACACGCGCCGCGCAATCGCGGCGGCTAACCCAACCCGTCGCCCTATGCCGACCGGGTCATTTCCTTGAGGAACTTAAGGCCGTCCCGGGCCAACCCGTCGGCCGAATCGTAAATCGGACGCCAGATGCACGCCGCCGCGCACAGGTCCAGGATGCCGGTCGCGAAACTCTCGATCGTAATCCAGCGGCTGTAGTTGAGGTCCTTCAGGGCCGCGAAGACCTCTTTCCACTTCACCTGGCCGGTGCCGGGCGTGCCGCGATAACTCTCCGACGCGTGGAAGTGGCCCAGCATGTCGCCCGTGGCGCGGATGGCCGCCGCCGTGTCCCTCTCTTCGATGTTCGCGTGGAACGTGTCGATCTGGATCTTGAGGTACGGGCTCCCCACCTCCTTGGCCATCCGGGTGGCGTCGGCGTCGGTGTTGAAGACGTACGTCTCGAACCGGTTCAGCGGCTCAATGGCAAGGAGGATCTTGGCCTTCTCGGCGTGGTCGGCGGCGGCGCGGAGTCCCTCGCGGCACCACTTCCACTCCTCCTCGGTCCGGGCCTTGCGCGTCAGGAGCCCCACCGGCGAATAGAGCGGCCCGGCCACCGTGTCGCCGCCCATCTCGGCGGTGATGTCGACCATCTTCTTGAGTTGCTCGACGCCGGCCTTGCGCTCGTCGGCCTTATCGCTGCACAGGTTCATACCGGGCAGCAGCACGGAGCAGGCCGTGAGGCCGACCTTGGCCTTCTCGCGGGCCTGGGCCGTGGCCTTGGCGTCCAGCAGTGAGAGGTCGTTAAACGGGATCTCCACGCCGTCGTAGCCGAAGTCGGCCACCTTCTGAATGAGGTCCACCTTGTCCTTGGTGAACGCGGCGGTGTAAAGGAGCAGGTTCAGGCCGAAACGGGGCTTAAAGGGCATGGCTTTCTTCTCCTGCTGAGGGGCGCACGAAGGAAGGCCAAGGGCTGCGGCGCCGACCGCCACCGCCCCGGCCCCGAGAAACGTTCGTCTGCTGACGCGGGCTTGCGGCATGGTTGCACCTCCCGGGGGCTGAAAGAACGGCCGATTAGTCTAGACGGCGCACCGCCGCCGGTCAAGCGTCTTGTCTCGCTTCTGCGTGAGGGTGGCAGGCCCACAGCCTGCCCGCCTGGGCGGGCCGTTGTCAGAAATCGCGCTTCAGGATCGAGAGGGTCCGGCGGCAGAGTTCCCGCCCGTAATCAGTCCAGACGCCCTTGCCCCAGTATCGGTAGCAACTGGTCTGGGTCGTCAGGAGCAGGAAGAGGGCCTTGCGGTACCGCGGGTCGCTCGTGGGCACGCCGCGCTGGCGGACCTTTTCGTCAAACAGGATGCTGGCCTCTTCCATGGGCCCCAGGATGTGCTCGTACCCGCGGACCCAGGAGAGATGGCTGGTCCAACTGCCGCCCTCCACGTGGAACCGGCCGTCCTCCTTCTTGAGTTGCGCGATGAGGGCGTTCATGGCTTCCGGGCCGTCTCCGTCGCGGAAGCGGTCCCAGATGCGCTTCTGCATGATGGGCTGGACGGGCGTGAAGTCGGTTTCCGCCAGGCCCTTGCTCTCGAGGTATTCCAGGTACTCTGTGACGTTGACGGGCGGGTGGCTGGAATCGGACGCCTCGGCCGTGACCGCGATGTACTTGGACGGGAACTCGTTCATCATCACGCCGCCGTTTTCCCCGTCGGCGATCTGCGTCACTAGGGGCGGGACCGGTCGGCCCGCCAGGCCCACCCGGCCCAGGCCGCGCGCCTCGGACGCCGGCTGCATCTGGGCGACCAGTTTGGTGTCGCTCCCCTGGGTCTTGATGATGGCCGTGATGCTCGCCGTCTGGCCGAGCGAGTTCTTGGCCACCAGCCTGTGCGGCAGGTGCGGCGCGCGGACGGGCCCGCCGTCGCCGGCCCCCTCCACCGTGTGCTCCTGCACCAGGACCCAGCGGTAGCCGCACTCGCGGAGGATTCTGACGAACGCGTGCGCCACGTCGGGGTGGTTCGGCAGGGCCATCTCGGACGGCGAGAAGCCGCGCACGCGGCCCAGGGCCTCCAGGCCGAAGATCGCCGCAAAGTGGTGCTGCCACGCGCGCACGTGCAGCGCGTAGTCGGGCATCGGCGTTGACGGCGCCACGGGGTGGCCCCACGGCATCCCCAGCCACTCCACGTGGCGCCGGTACCGCGGGCCGCACGTGATGGTCTTGAGGGCCTCCAGCACGTCATCCAGGCCCATCTGGCGCAGGCCGTGCAGGAGCGTCCCGGAGTATTCCAGCATGATGCGGGGGTGCTTGCCTTCGCGCACCAGGTCCGGGACAAACTCGCCCATGCGCTTGTAGCACCCGTGGAAGATGCCGGCGTTGTAGCGGTCGCCGTCGTGCGGGCCCTCCATCATGTGCCGCAGGTTGCTGATGATGGGAGCCGTGCGGAGGTTCTTGCCGCCGGCCGGGATGAGCGGCTGATGCATGTGCAGCGCAATGGCGAAGGCGCTCTTGATGTCGTCGAAGTCGATTTCGCTTTCCGGGAGGTAAACCGGCCCGGGTCGGGCCATGGCCTTGGCCACCAGGTCTTCCGACCCGCAGAGGTTCGGCAGCCCGTCGATGGATTCCGGCAACGCCTTGGCCGTCACGCGTCTTCCTTCGCTGGAGGCCCGCGGCGCAAGCGCGCCCGCGAGCGCCTACGCGTTCCACCAGGCGAGGTCCACCTGGGGGAACACCGTGTCGTGGATGTCGGCGTCCTGGACCTCGAACTTTTCGATCTCGCTGAGTTTGCCCAGGTACTCGGAGTCCGACCCGAGTTTCTCCGCAATGTCCGTGAGGCACTCGAATCGCGACACGTGCTGCGTGAATCGCTTGATGCCGTAATCGATCGCCTGGCCGCGCGTGATGACAAACGGCCAGTCGCTGGCCTGGAGCAGGAGGAGTTCGCGCCCGGCCTTCTGGAGCACCTCGCGCAACTGCCGGCGCTTCTGCCACGGCAGGCCGCAGGTGAGTTTGCCGAAGATCGTTTCGCAGCGGTACTCCACCTCCCACATCCAGGCAGTCTTGTCGTTGGCCCAGACGCGGTGGTCGCCGCCTTCGCCCCACGAGCCGGCGGGCAGCGAGACGAGTTTGTCGGGCGGATGCGCCTTGAGAAACCCTTCGGCGGTCACCAGGTCGACGTCCGGGTCGGCGTTCAGCGTCAGTATCACGTCCTTGAGGAACCGCGGCCCCTCGAACCACCAGTGGCCGAACAGTTCCGCGTCGAAGCACGCCGTCACCACGCCGGGGCGGCCCGTGCGCCGGCGGTGCTCGTGCAGCCGCTCCTTGACCTGGTTGCAGAAGTGCCGGGCGTGCTCGTAGATGCGGCCCTGCACGTCGTCGGGGTAGTAGGGGTCCTTGCGGCCCAGGTCGATACCGGTGCCCGTGATTTTCCAGTACCGCAGGCCCCGCCGCTCGCCGTGCTTCTTGTGGAACTCCAGGTACGTCCCGTTGGCGGGGTACCCGCACGCCCCGGACCAGACCTGCTCGCAGATTTTGGGGTCGCGGGCCATGGCGGCGGCGCGCGGCACGGCCGTGCCGTCGCTGTTGACGTAGGCGGGTTCGTGGACGCTCCTCCAGCCGTGCTGCGGGTTGTTCGGCGCCTCGTCCCAGGTGACCTTGTGCCAGGGGCCGTCGCCGTTGTTGACCCACTCGCTGCGGCTCTGCTCGATGAGGTGATGCTCGACGAAGAAGTGCGTGATGCCCTCGTCGGCCACGAGGTGTTCCAGGCCGGGGCGGATGCGCGCGCCGCCCCACGGAATGGGCGGCCACCACTGGCCGCTCGGCCGGTACCCGTTCTCGGGCAGCCACAGGCCGCGCGGCCGGAAGCCCAGGATCCGCTCGGAACTCGCGAGCCCCGCGCGGATTTGCGCGCGGACCGATGAGTCCTCCAGCAGCAGCGGCACGAACGGGTGCGTGGCCGCCGAGGTCAGGATCTCAACCGCCCCGGAGGCCGCCTGCGCGGCATACGCCTTGGGGATGTCGCGGCCGATGCCGGCAAACTGCTCCCCCAGTTTCGTGTAGAACTGTTCCCACCGCGTGGCCAGGTACGCCAGGTGGCCCTGGCCGGTTTTCTTGAACTCCGCGTGGTCCGACCGGGCCCGCCGGATGCGGTCGTCCAGGTACCGCTCGAAGCCGTGCTTGAAGTAGTCCTGCGACAGTTGCTCCAGCAGGATGGGCGTCAGGCCGATCGTCAGCCGCGGGTTGCTGTTGAGGAACCGGCACTCGTCGATGGTGGCCAGGAGCGGCAGGTACGTCTCGGCTGCCGCCTCGTACAGCCAGTCTTCGCCGTGAGGCCACACGCCATGCCTGAGCACGTAGGGCAGGTGACCGTGGAGCACCAGGCAGAAACTGCCGACCGCCATCGCCTTCTCCTTGCTTGGTGCCCGTCCGCAGGTCTGCGTGCCTCCTGGTCCGCCAGGGGGCAGATGTGGCACGGCCACCCGCTTCCGGGTGGCCATGCCTGGGGCCTCCCGTGTTGAACCCGCGGCGCTCTGGCCATCGGCCGGTAGCCGTCAGGCCACCGATGTCGTCTGCCGCTCGGCGTTGGCGACGGCCGGTCGGATGCGCCGCCGGACGATGCTGGTGCTCGCCGCCACGGGCACGGACGCTTGGCGCGGCGCCGCTTGGGCGGCCGACTCCCCGCTTCTTGCGGCCGGCGGGCCAGTACGCCCGCCCGTACTGGGCGGCGGCGCCTGGGCCGCCGCAGCGTACTGCGGATCATAAGCGCCGAGCGTCTGCTCGGCAATTCTTTCCCACGCGAATCGCGACTCCACGGCGTACCGGCCGTTCCGGCCCATCCAGCGCGCCCAGTCGAAGTTCGAGAACAGCGTTGTCAGGCCCCAGACGACCGACCCGGGGTGGGGGTAGATCTTCAGCCCGTTGATCTCGTGCGTGACGTACTCGTTCGGGCCGCCCGCCTGCGAGACCACGACCGGTTTGCCGGCGCTCCACGCCTCCAGGACCACGATGCCGAACGGCTCGTTGCGGCTGGGGACGCAGAGGGTCTCGCACATCTTGTAGAGGTTCACCAGGTCACCGCCGTTGCGACGGCCCAGGAACCGCGTGGCGTGGGCCACGCCCAACTGGTGGGCGCGGCGCTCCAGCGGTCCGCGCATGCTGCCGTCGCCGGCGAAGACGAACTTGGCCGCCCGGTGCGCCCGCAGCACCGCTGGGATCGCCTCGACCAGAAGGTCCGGCCCTTTCTGCCACTCCAGGCGGCCGCTGTAGAGGACCGTCGGGTCCATCGGCCCGATGCCGTACTGCCGCTTGATGCTGCCGGGGTCCACGAAGTGGTCGAACCGGTGCGGACTGGCCCCGTTGTAGATGACCGAGGTCTTCCCGAGCGGCACCTCGTACATCCACGCGATTTCGTCCCGGAGCACCCGCGATACGGCGATGACGTGGTCGGCCCAGTACGTGCCGGCCCGTTCCTGGTGGCGGATGCGGTGGGCCCGCCCGTCGTAGAACACGTTGCCGCAGCGGCCGTACTCCGTCGAGTGCACCGTAAAGACGCCCCGGCGTCCGCGGCCGCGCTTGATCCAGATCATCGCGTTGGCCGTCAGCCAGTCGTGCGCGTGGACCACGTCGAAGGGCCGCCCCCGCAGGTCCTCGATGGCGAAGACGCGGTCGACAAACGCGCGGCACATGTTGTTGACGTCCTCCACGAAGTCCGGGTGCCCCGGATACGGGCACCGCTGGTAGTGCACGCCGTCAATGAGGTCGTAGTGGCCCTGGCCGGGCGCCAGGCGCGTGATGACGTGGACCTCGTGGCCCTGTCGTGCCAGTGTGGCCGCCAACTCCGAGACGTGAGGCGACACGCCCCCCACGGACACGGAGTGGGACGATTCCCAGGCTAACATGGCGATATGCATCTTCTTCTCCATTGCCGTTTCAGCCTGTCCCAACCCGCCTGTACGGGCCGGCCGGCGCCCCGCATCGATCGGCCGATGCGCCAGGCCCGGCCTGTCAGTTCTCCGCGGAAGCCACTTGCTCGGCGTAGACCTCGGCGCACCGGCGCGCCGCCTCATCCCACGTGAGGCGGCGGAGTTCGGCGGCGCCCTCGCGGCACACGGTTGCCGAGAGTTCCGGCCGTTCCAACAGGGCCAGGATTTTGCTGGCCATCTGGTCGACGTCCCAGAAATCCACCAGGAGCGCCCCGCGGCGCAGCACCTCCGCCGCGCCCGAGGTCTTCGAGAGCACCACCGGCACGCCGCGCTGGACGGCCTCCAGGGCCGCCAGCCCGAACGGTTCGCTCACCGAGGGCATGACAAAGACGTCGGCCGCGTCGAATGCCTGCTGCACCTTGTCGTGGCGGAGGAACCCCGCAAAGTGCACGTTCGCGCCCAGGCCCATGGCGGCCACCTGCTCGACCGTCTGCGGCCCCAGGTCGCCCCAGCCGGCCATGATGAACCGCACGTGATTGCGCTTCGAGAGCACCCGGGCCGCCGCACGAACGAAGTACTCCGGGCCTTTCTGCATCGTGATGCGGCCGAGGAACAGAACCGTCTTCGTGCCGTTGCCGTTGCGCGGCACGCAAGGTGCGGCCTGCGGATCGATGCCGTTGTAAACCACCTGCACCTTTTCGGCGGGCACGCCGTACCGCTCGACGATGAGGCGCCGCGTCCGCCGCGAGACCGTGATGACCCGGCTGGCCTGGAGCATCCCCCGCCGCTCGATGTCGTAGATGGGCTGGTTGACGTGTTCGCCCGAGCGGTCGAACTCGGTGGAGTGCACGTGCACCACCAGGGGCCTGCCCGAGCGGGCGGCAATCGCCAGCCCCGCCGGGTACGTCACCCAGTCATGCGCGTGAATCACGTCGAACGACTCGCCTTGGGTGATCTGGAGGCACCGTGCGGCGTATTCCTCGATGCGGCCGATGAGGTCGCCCTCGTAGCCGCCCGCTGCGCCCGTGCCCACGACGCGCAGGGCCGGCCCGCCCAGGAGAAGCCCCGCCGCGCCGGTCCCCGCCGCCTGGGCAGGGCCCCCCTGGCACGGCCCGCCCAAGGCGGGACGGCGGGCCGCGCCGCCGGCACAGACGTACGGGCTGGTGATTGCCGAGGGCACCGCCTTGAAGGTGATGGCCCCGTGCGGCTGGCGTGAAATCGCGCTTCCCTCCGCGGGCCACGCCGCCGGCAGCGCGCCTGCCTCGGCCCCGAGGGCCGTCGGAAGCACGAAGAGAATCTCCATGTCCAGACGCGCCAGCGCACGGGTCAGCCCCTGACAGGCCGTTCCGAGGCCGCCGCTTATGAACGGAGGAAATTCCCAGCCAAGCATCAACACACGCACAGGCTCACCCGCTTCTTCGCAGTTCTTCTCGCAACTGGCGCTCGGCCTGCTGCCAGTTTTGGAGGTCGCGCCCAGGCATGCAGCCGCTGGCGATCCAGATGGCGCGGGCACGCTCGGCGATCTGCGCGTGGGTCGGGGCTGCGGCCGTGGTCGCCTGGGCGACCGACGGGTCCTGGGCGACCGGACGGACGGCGGCACTCGGGCCACACGGCGGTGTGCACGGCCGGGATACAGGGGCCGTCTTGGCGGCACCGAACGATGGCGGCGCGGCGCCCGGCGATGCGCTCTTCGCGCACGAAGGCGCACTGGGACGCGGCTTCTCCGAAGCCGGACGCGATTTGCCGTTCGGGGTCTTCTGGCTGAAGTTTCTGCTCATCTTACAGTCCCTTTCTATTCATGCACGGAGTCGATGCGCGGCGCTTTCACCTTGACAGACGCAGTACGTACCCGCGCCGCCGCGGTCAACTCTCTCCGGCGAGCGCCCGCCTGTTCCGGCGGCATCGCCCGCATTCGCTCCAGTATCCATGCTAGCGTATCGGCTGTTGGCCGTGCCACAGGGTTGACAAAAATTCCGGATGCGCCGCCCAAGGCATCGTGGCCGCCCGGTACGGGGCCGCCATGCATTCCAGGCTTCGGATGGAGGGCGGGCGGCGCTGCTGTCCCAGCCGAGGAGGGCGGCAAGGCCGCGCCGCCGGCCCTTCAGCCCCGCGAAACGCTCCTTCCGTCCAGCCCGGCGCACCGTAGAAAGACTGTAATGGTACCGCGACGGTTACCCCTCTAGAGTACGCGAAGACGAGACTTGACGGCGATCCGAGGTTTACGACTCGCGGACGATCCGGCCCAAGTGCTCGAGCATGATGAACTCAACCCCCGGCCAATCGACAACCAGGCCTGCATCCTCCTTCAGGTTCTGCTTGCTAGCCGAAACCTTCTCGCTTGGGGTCCACCCCTCCCACGCGCCTGACCGCTGCCCCCGGATGAGGGCCTCCCGCCGTCTGCAACCCATGCTGGAATCATCGCCTGTACCCCAGCGGGCTGATTGAGAAGCCGCATGATACCGGGAAACCTGCTGAATGTCAATAGCAAAAAACTGCTGCTTTCTTTACTGCGTGAGTTACGGTTGTGGCGACCGCTCTTGCCGACTGTAGCGCCCGTACGGGCGCACGGCCGCGCGGGGCATAAAGCCCGCTGGCCGTCAAACCAGCGACACGAGGGTGCCGAACTCGGCCAGGCGCGCCAGGGCCCGGTTCCGGGTGGGGATGCCCGCTTCCTGGACGGCGGCCACCGGGTTCAGGCCGGCGGTGATGACGATTCCGGCCCGGCCGTGGTCGATGGGGACCTCGACCAGGGGCCGGCTGGGCTCGCCCACCAGCACCAGGCCGCACAGCCCCGCCTCGTCCATGTGCTGGATGACCTTGCGGACCTGGGGCAGGGCGACCGCCGGGACCTCGCGGAAACTGGCGCCCACCAGGCCGTTGCCGCTGCGCGCCGCCTCCAGAACGCTGGTCATGCCGGCCTTGATGAAGATCTCGATGGGGTCGAGCGTTGTGCCGCCGTACTGGATGAGGTGCACAAAGCGGCGGGGCTCGCCGTCGCGGACTTCCAGGAGTCCCCCGAATCGCGAGCGCATGGGGATGCCGGCCGACCGCAGGAGCCCGTTCAGCGTGAGGCTGCACACGGTGCCGATGGCGACCTCGCCGGAGGTGATGGCCAGCCCCGGCACGCCGTCGCCGGATTGCATGATGATACCGTACCGCCCCATGCCCAGGCGCGCCTGGATGACCGAGGCCATGATCCGCTTGGCGTCGTCGAGGTACGCGGCCGGCAAAATGGAAACGTTGAGGATGGCGGTGCCGGTGTGCCGCGCCAGGTCCAGCGTCATGTTGTAGGCCAGTTCGTCGGCCCGGGCGTCGATGAATCCGACCTTGTCGATGATGAGGGAGGAGGCGAGTTCCCGCCGGCCGCGCTCGGTCAGTTGCCGGCCGCGGCGGCCGAGGTTGACCGTCAGGCCCGCGCTGTCCATGGCCTCCAGGTAGTTGCGGACCATGCGCTGCTCCAGGTCGATGCCCGCCAGCCGCAGGCCGCGCGCGATCTTCGTGCTGCCCAGGGGGCGGCCGGCCTCATCCAGCACACGCAGGATGGCGGTGAACTTGCGCTGGTTGTCGCGATGGGCCACAGGCGTCACCCGTCGAAAAAAGCAAGCCGCTCGCTCCGGCATCAACCCGGGGCGAGCGACCATTATACCCGCTGGGGCACCGGTGGAAAGAGCGGTTACACGAGCCCCTGGGCCATCATGGCCCTGGCCACCTTGAGGAACCCCGCGATGTTGGCGCCGGCCACCAGGTTGCCCTTCTGGCCGTAGGCTTCGGAGGCCTTGACGCACTGGTCGTACACGGAATTCATAATGAGTTTCAGCCGGGCATCGACTTCCTCGAAGGTCCAGGCGAGCCGCATGGAGTTCTGGCACATCTCCAGGGCGCTGGTGGCCACGCCGCCGGCGTTGGCGGCCTTGGCAGGGCCGAACGCCACGCCGCTGCCCAGGAAAACCTCAATGGCCTCGGGCGTGGACGGCATGTTGGCGCCCTCGCCGACCGCGATGCAGCCGTTCTTGACGAGTTTCTTGGCGGCGTCCTCATCGATCTCGTTCTGCGTGGCGGAGGGCAGGGCCACCTGGCAGGGCACCGACCAGATGTCCGCGCACCCCTCGGTGTACCTGGCCGACGGATGGCGCTGGACGTACTCCTTGATGCGGCCGCGCTCCACCTCCTTGATCTGCTTGACGGTGTCGACGTTGATGCCCTTGGAATCGACGATGTAGCCGTTGGAGTCGGACATGGCAATGACGCGGGCGCCCAGTTGGTGGCACTTTTCGACGGCGTAGATGGCCACGTTGCCGGAGCCGGAAACGACCACGTCGAGGCCCTTCCACGACTTGCCGCGCGACTCCAGCAGGCGCGTCACGAAGTAAACGAGGCCGTAGCCGGTGGCCTCGTTGCGCACGAGCGAGCCGCCCCACTCGAGGCCCTTGCCGGTGAGGACGCCGGTGTACGTGTTGGTCAGTTTCTTGTACTGGCCGAACAAGAAGCCGATCTCGCGGCCGCCGACGCCGATGTCGCCGGCGGGAACGTCGGTGTCGGGGCCGACGTGGCGGAACAGTTCCGACATGAACGCCTGGCAGAAGCGCATGACCTCGTTGTCGCTTTTGCCCTTGGGGTCGAAGTCGCTGCCGCCCTTGCCGCCGCCGATGGGCGTGGTCGTCAGGGCGTTCTTGAAGACCTGCTCGAAGCCGAGGAACTTGATGATGCCCAGGTAAACGGACGGGTGAAACCGCAGGCCGCCCTTGTACGGACCGATGGCCGATGAGAACTGGACGCGGAAGCCCCGGTTGATCTGGACCTCGCCCTTGTCGTTCATCCACGGGACGCGGAACATCATTTGCCGCTCGGGCTCGACAATCCGCTCCAGGATCTTCATCTTGGCGAACGGGGGGTTCTTGTCGATGACGCAGGCGACCGATTCGGCCACCTCGCGCACGGCCTGGTGGAATTCGGTCTCGCCGGGGTTTCTGGCAATGACCGTCTCCATGACACGATCCACGAATTCCTTCGCCATCTGCGATCTCCTTGGCCGGCGGCCTCAGACCCCGCCCCCCGCAGGCGGATCGGCGTTGCCGATGCCCGGGCTGTTGAGGCCTTCCGGAATGGGACAATACGGCAATGGAGGGGTTGTGTCAAGCATAAGTTCCGCAATTGTGTGAAGGATAGGCTGTTTATACGGCAGGCGGCTGCCGCAACGGTTGGCGGCATGAACGCACCGGCCCAGGTATGGCCGGGTGCGGCAGAAGTTCCTGGCACGCAGAAAACGTTGTCATTCCGAGCGAGCGAAGCGAGTCGAGGAATCTCGCTGTGGCCGTTGCCGTGTTCCCGCTGGCACGGCGAG
>Ga0315294_10006441_pt1 | contig 12884 bp, 8 predicted proteins | sample YL17G13_40_MG_FD_203626 | JGI IMG/M metagenome (GOLD analysis project Ga0315294, IMG submission 203626) | Sediment microbial communities from Yellowstone Lake, YNP, Wyoming, USA - YL17G13_40 | ecosystem: Environmental > Aquatic > Freshwater > Lake > Sediment | place: USA: Wyoming | collected... | reverse complement strand
GATCGGCACTGCCCGCCTGCGTTCCAACGTATGTGGTGACGGCCCGGCCAAGCCCGTCGAACCCCGTCCAGGTGAACGTCCCATCCGGCGCTTTGGTCATGTACTGCCGGCCGGTATTGGGATCGTAGTAGTAGGTGGAAGTGATCTTCTTCTCGTTTGCGGGCGTTGCCGACACCACGTAGTAGCTGTCGGAGGACGTCAACTGGCCGTCGTTGTTGTAATTGTTGACAGATTTTGTATTTATGGTGCCGGCGAACGCGGCTATGCCCTCGGTCGCGGCGGTCCAGTCGCCGGCCAGGTCGCCATCTGTCCAGTTCGTGGAGTTGCCGTCCGCCGATATCACCGTCCGCCCGGCAAGGTCCGATACGGCAATCCGCACGGGCGCGTAATCGTAGTGGCCCGACTCGTCCATGTGAGGGGTGGTCAGCGTCACCTGGCGCGTGGTGGTCTCCTTGGTCGGCGACGAGCCGCCCGTCTTCTTCTGGTGAACGTATGCGTAGACCGTCTTCTGCCCGCCGGGGGATAAAACCGACTTCAGCCGCCCGTAGCTGCCCAACACGGACTGGGTCGGCACATAGTACGAATATACCGTCGTCAGGTTCAGGCCGCCCGTGGGTGTGGTCCACCCGGTGGGCGTGTCAAACCCGGGCACACCCCCACTGCTCTTATCCGCATCTTCAATAGTCTTTACAACCTGCCCCCTATCCCACACCCCCACGCCCTGCCCGGTGTACGACCACCGGAGGTCCTCGTGTTGAATCATGTCCATGTAGTACAGGTTCTTGCTCGTATCCCGCTCGTAATGATGCCGCACAACTGCTCCGCTGTTGTTGCCGTTATGGTCGGTCGTCACCGCCGGATAGGTTATCTTCTCGTAATGCACGGCATTGCTGTTTGAGTAGTAAGCCTCGTACTCATAAGTTGTTGTGTTATACCCGCTGTCACTCGTGCTCTGAGTGGGATACTCCATTACTTCATGCAGCCTGCTTATCGTGAACCCGTCGGCTGACCTGGGGTCATAATACGTGTACTTCCGCACCCAGTATTCATCCCCTGACTGGGTGCCGTTCCGGACCTTCTCCGAGATGACCTGGCCGGTGCTCTCGCTGTAGTCGTATACCTCGACGAGGCCGGAGGAGCCGCTACCTGCCGTGATGCTGTCAATCCACCCGTCAGCCGGCGAACTGCTGTCAGTGTACGTATATACCCCGCTCTTGCAAGCCGATGGATGACGCTTCTCATTGACCTGCGCAACCTTCTTCCCGCCGCTCGTATAATATGTATAATGCGTTGCCCACACATTGACTATGCTGTTGTTGTCGCCCATTTCCTGGACAATATCATAGATGATTTGCCCATCAGCATTCAGGTACTGGGCTTTCCTCATTGTGCCGCCGGGCATTTTGGTGCCCCGGAACGTCTTCCATACGTTGCGTCCGCCGGCGCCATAGTTGTCGTTTTCTCCGTACACGAATTCATATGTGCCCTCACCCCCCGCACCGCCGCAGCCCCCGCATCCGGCCCCGGTCATCGACGCGATGCGGCCGTCATCGTAGTAGCTCTTGTACTCCCTCGCCGCATACGTTGCCAGGTCGCCCTCCGACACTGTATCAAGGCCACATGTGTTGCCGGGACTACTCGGGTTAATGCCCTGATCTTAGTGGCCGGACCCGGAGCCCAGGTATTGCACCACGCCATCCGGCTCTATTACGTACCTAAGTTTGCCGGCGGAGGTCGTGGGATCCCAGCTTGCGGGATAGTAGATGTAGAGTGTGGTATGGTAGCTCTTGCCGCCGTTCTGAAGATACTCCACAACAGTTTTGCGCAAGCGAGCCAGTCGTCCACTGCTCAGTGTATACGTATAGTATATGATCTGTGTCGTGCGGCTGTCTCGCACGGTGGTAATCGTACTAGGGTACTCCTTATCCACAGTGCCGTTATCATACCTGGCATTGAACGATACCTGGGTGCGCACATCCTGGCCCGCGGTGAACCTGGTCGTATGCAACGTGTGGTTCCGGTTCCAACCCAAATCCTCCATCTTCCACTTCAGCCCGAGAGTGGCGGAGTAACAGTTGCATGAGCCGACTGTTATTATCTCGCAGCCGCACGCTGATATCGCTGTCGGTATGCCGGCTGACACTGTTGCGGTGGATAATACGGTCGACAACTCGCATGTGTAGGTGATGCCGCTATCCCAGTCATAACAGACTTCGAGTATCTCGGGGGCGTCGGAATTCTTGTTGTCCTTGCTCTTCGCCTGCTCCCAACGCTGTCGCACCACGTCGTCATCGTAATCGTAACAAATCTCCCTGATCGTAAAGTCGGCGTATGGATTGTCTCCCACTCCGTCAGGGCTGTCGTTCAGCGAGAACTTGCCCTCGTGAAAGAATTGCGGTTCCGTGCAGAAGCATCCCGTCCCGGACGGGGTGCAGAAAGAGCATCCGAGCGATCTCTCCGGCTGGATGGCGAACAATCCAGCCAGGATGGTCAAGCAGATGACTACGGGCCTGTATGTTGCGCGCTTGCTGATGTTACGCATCGTGCGTCTCCTTGATCAGTCGGTTCGTTCGAGCCTTGTTTGGATTAGTCGGGGTGCGATCCGTTGGTTTTCCGCCGGTGTCAGTCTTGTGTCAGCTTCTTGATTGCGGCTTCCAGCTCTGCTATTCGCGCCGTGTCGCCGCTTGCCTTCGCCTCGGCCAGGAGTTTTGCGTAGTTCGCCAGCATGTCCGTCTTCTGTAATTCCGCGAGGGCCGCTTCTCGTTCCTGCTGCTCGGCCAGGCGGGCAGCCTCCTTCTTGCCAAGGTCTTCCTGCATGGAGGCGATCGCGGCCAGGTTCTCGCCCGTAAACTGGTTCTTTATGCTTTCGAGGATCTTGTCGGCCTCGCCCGGCAGGCCTGCTTGTTCGTGCGCATCCACAAGCTCTCGTATTGCCAGCATGCGCACCGCGTCCGTGGACGCCTGGCTGAGGGCTTTTGTCGCACCGGCTTGGACGTGAAGGAGGTTCTGGCTCTCAGGGGTGACGGAGTCGGTATACCCCTTGACCAGAAGCCAGAGGGCCTTGCGGTCCTGCCCGTCGGGCGCCGCCGCCAATTGCTCATCCACGTAAGTCCGCCAAGGTCTAAAGTCGCTGTACATCCTGTATGCGGTGGCAAGGATCTTCGCGACGCCCAGGCGGGGGTTTCCGGCCGCGTCGAGCAGCGCCTCGCGGACAACCTGGCGCGACGCCGGAGTGCCCAGCGCCTCGCCGACGCACTTGGGCTGCCAGGCCAGGCGGAAGTCCAGCCCGCCCTTGGCGGCCACCGCGGCAACCGTTGCCGCAAACTTCGTGGTGTCCTTCTCGGGGCCGACCATGGCTGTGTCGACTAGTGCCAGGCTCAACGACACGACGGTTGCCTGGTCGGCGGCCGCCCTCAAGGCCTCCGTGCCGATCGTGACATCGCAGCCCACCAGGACCCACTGCTGGGCTTTTGGCCGTTGGCCGGCCGACACGTACATGCCCCTGAGTGCAAGGCACTCATCCAGGGTGAGAGGTTTCGTGGCGTGGCGTGCGACGCAGAACTTATCCAGGTCATCCAGGATCGGCAGGGTCTCGTCGCGGTTGTCCCGGTACGCGGCCAGGGCGAGGGCGGCGAGGGCCTCTATTGGCGCCCCCTGCCAGAGCGTCTTATCCTTCAGCCAGGACAGGGCCAGGCCGGTCTTCATCTTGTCGTCCAGGATGGCGATTGCGGGCAGCAGGGCGTTGCGCTGCTCGGCGTCGTTAGCCAGGCCGGCGAGTGTGGCGTTGTCGAAGACGCCGCGGAGCCTCTCGGCCCAGAGGGTGGAGGTCTCCTCCGGCATGACGTCGTAGAGGCCCATTACAAGGCTCGCCCACTGCTTGAGGGGCACCTTCCTGGCCTCTTCGGCGGTGGGTATGTAGGTGGCGGTCATGCGCTCCAGGATCTTCAGACGGGCGGGCTTGGTGGACTCCCGCTTGTCAGGCGCAGTCAGCGTGCCTATCAGCCGGGCCTGCTGCGAATCCAGGTTCCAGTTCTGCCAGGCGGTAGAGTCGTTGACGAGCTTCGCGACGGTGTCAACGGCTAGATCTCCGGCATCCAGCCTGCCGAGGGCCGCGAGGAGTTGCTCGACATCCCTGGCAGTGAGGGCCCCGATCGTGTCGCCGCTGCCGGCATAGGCCTGGATTATGGCGGCTGCCCATTGGCCCTTGGCTTCTTTGGACAACCCCGGAGCAAGAGCCCCGGTAAGGGTTTCCCAGTGCCCCAGAGTCAGGGACTTGCCCGAACCTGCCGACACGTACTTGGAGGTCGCCAAAGTGATGAGGCTCTGGCGGACGGTAGCGCCCAATTCGCCGAGCGCTCCGATTCTTGTCGCAAGACCCGTCACCTCGCCGGGAGGCCAGGACTGCCACAGCGTCGTGCTCTTGACGAACGTGGCGGCTATGCCGTTAACGTCATCCTGCTTCTCTCCAAGCCTGCTCAAAGCGTTGATGAGTCTGTCGAGGTCACTGTATTGCTTCAGAGAGGCCAGGCCCGTGGCGTCCTGCACGTAGGCCGCGCGAATCTTGCCAGCCCACTGGCTACACTGCTCGACTGCCATGTCAGCCGTAAGGCAACTGATAAGATCTTCCCACTGGCTGCATGGGATTGACCTGATAGCGGCAGGGTCGGCCAGGAATTTCGTCGTCACGAGATCGGCGATGTTCTGTTTGCCAGCTTTGATCGCCGGAGCATCGCCGGTCAGATTCCCCAGCACCCAGATCAAGTCCGGGAACGACATGGACTGTACGGCATTGGAGTTCTTGGCGAGCCGGGCGACCGTGCTAACCGCCAGATCCTTGGCGCCCAGTCGGTTGAGGATCGAGGTAAGCTGCTCGGCATCCCCGGCTGTAAGCGAAACGGCGGTTTCGCCGCTGCCAACATAGGCCTGGGTTATGATGGCTACCCACTGGGCCTTGGCTTCCGCGGACAGCCCCGGAGCAAGAACCCCGGTGAGTGTTTCCCAGTGCCCCAGAGTCAGGGACTTGGCCGAACCGGCCGACAGGTACTTGGAGGCCACCAAGGTGATGAGGCTCTGGCGGGCGGTAGCGCCCAATTCGCCGAGCACTCCGATTCTTCTCGCAAGGTCGGCTACCATGGCTGGATCCCAGGACTGCCAAGCTGTCGTGCCCAGCGTGAAGGTGGCAGCCACGGTTGCAGCCTGCGGATCTCCCAGCTCCCGCAGAGCTTCAATGAGATCTCCGAGTTCCCCGTCCGTGTTCAAGCGGGTGAGGCCTGTCACATCCTGCACGTAGGCCGCGCGAATCTTGCCAACCCACTGGCCCTGCTGCTCGGCCGTCAAGCCGGCTGAGAGGGCCTTGGCAAACTCCCTCCACTGGGAGCACGAGAGGCCCCTGGTGGCGGCTGCGTCCGCCAGGAACCTCGCGGCCAATTGATCGGCGATGCTCCGCCTGGCGGCCGTGACGGCCGGGTCATCGCCCGTCAGGTTCTTCGCCGCCCAGAGCAGGTCCGCCGGCGACATCGACTGCCAGTCGGGCGTGTTGCCATCCGGGGCGACCTGGGCCGCCGCAGTGGGAACCATCGCGAGGAAGAGCATGCTTGCCAGTGCTGCGATCATGAGTTTGTTCATTTTGTTCATTGCAGTTACCCTTGCTTTGCTATAGCGGCCGAGCCGACACGTTGCGATCGTGTCTAGCGCGACCTGGGACGCGATGACATCCACGCCAACACAATGACGCCCGCCTTGGGCGAGCCAAGTAATCGCATGGCCTCCGCCAGATCACTGACCTGATCTCTGGTAAGGCCCGAAATAGCCTTCGGATCATTGGCGAACGCGTTGCGGAGCCTCTCCGCCCAGTCCGCCTGCACATCCTTCGGGACATCCCCGCCGAGGCGCTGGGCGAGTACCCTCCACTGGGAGCACGAGATGGATCGCACCATCGACTCGCTGGCCAGGTACTTGGTCTGGATGTGATTGAATAGAAGGACTCGCGCGCTCTTTGCCTTATCATTTTCGACGTTGTCCATGGCGGATGCCAGGCCAATCAGGTCGTTTACATCCCACGTCCGCCAAACGGCCTTTTCCAGCACGAACTTAACGGGCAGTTCGGCGACATCCTCATCCTTGGCCCCAAGGGCCTTCATGGCCCTGACGAGCCTGTCGTAGCCTCCCGAGTCCAGGGATTGAAAGCCGCACGCCTCTCCGTAGAAAGCGCCCCTCATACCTTCGAGCAATTGTGAACATTGTTCGGGGGGAAGACCCGGCCTTACCAGGACAGTCAGACGTTGCCAGTCTTCGCGAGACATCGAGCCCGCGGCCTTGCGAGCCGACAGCAACCGCGCCATCATCTGGTCAGTAAGCCTGCGCCGCTCGGCCTCGGCGGCGGGCAGCTTGCCAACCAGCCATTCCAGGTCTGCCGCCGACCAGGCCTGCCACGCGCTGGTCTTCTCAACGCACACGATCGCCGTCGCGGAAGCCCGACTGTCCCCTAGCAACGCCTGTGCCGCCGACAGCACCTCCACATCCTGGCGTCTCTGCAAACTCGCCAGCCCCTCAGCATCAGCCAGGAAGGCCTTGTGGAGCAGTTCGGCCCATTGAGCCTTTCGGGCTGGTTCAAGACTCTTGCACGCGAAATCCGTTATTGTCCGCCATGTTTCAGGCGAGACCGACCTGGCAGTGACCTTGTCCGCCAACGGCCCCTTCTCGATGTCGGCGACAATTCGCCCCTGGAGCGGCGCGGGAAGACGCGCAGCCACCTCGGCGATCAAGGGCAGCCACTCCTGCCATTTCAGTTGTCCCGAGGCAGACGCGACAAGGTACAGGTTACCGACGTGCTCGACCAACAACGCACGGGAGTCTCGCCCCTGGGGCCCGGCCCTTCGCAACTGCCTGGCCACTGCGGCAAGCTCCGCCGGTGTGCACTGGTCCCAAGGTTTCGGCTGGGTTGTCACGACGGCTTTCGGCCGGGGCATCACGTCGGCGCACAGGCCGACGGCGCATGACCAGCCGACAAGAAAACCACACATGGTGACCACACAGCGAACCGACCTTACACACGCCTGGAATGTCTGCAATCTGGTATTCATAACTCCACTTGACTCCCAATGCTATTCACACACACAGTAAGCACACTTCAACCACAGACGGTTATGTACCTGTCTTGCCACAAGAGGCACACTTCCTCGCGCCTTGGGCGCAGGGATTCCACGTATTCAATGTTAGACTGCTACAACCGGGTGACCCGCTCGTCCTGCGCCTCCATGCACACGGCCACAGGCCCTGCAAGCGCAAGCCCACCACCTGTTGGGGGGTCTTGGAAAGCAGCCCCGGAACGTTTTGTCTTTCAGTTACTGCCCGTCGCAAACTGCCTGACGGGAAACCCACACTACCCAGCCAAATATCCTGCTAAGCAGTCCCAGCACATTGTCAGTCACTGCCCACCGCCAAACAAGAAACCCGGAAAAAAGAACTGTGATGCTTCGCTATCGTATGTTTTGTATTCCCGAAGCCAGACGAAGGCAAGGACAAAAACCGAAAAATAACGAAAATTTCGAAAAATTCTCGTGCCTGTCAGGCAAGAACCATATATGATATGGTACATCTTATTTACCGCGAGACCGAAAAGGGGCACGGGATGGCGGAATTCAGCTCCAGCAGTGTGTTGTTTGCACCTTACGATGACGCCCGGACACGTGCTTCGGGAACGTCGAGTGATCTGTATTATTCCAGCAACAGTGATTTAAGCACCTTTACACATCACGATTTGCCGTCTTGGTCGAACGTAACAACGTGGATTTATAGATATGTCTGATACAATAAGTCCAATTTCCGTTCTCCGCAAGCAGGAGATGGTCGCTCAGGGTAGGCCCCGAGACAAGGCCGGCCAGGTGATCGTGCGGAGCGTGCTTGCCGGAATACTGCTGCTTGCGGCCGGGCTGAAGGCCCATCAGCTTGCGACACAGCCGGTGGTGGACGGCGGTTTTCTATTCCTATCGAGCCGGGCTGTCCTGACAGTGGAGCTTGAGTGCGAGATCATTCTGGGTGTCTGGCTATTGTCGGGGGCGTTTTCCCGGCTGGCGTGGCTGGTGACTACATGTTGCTTTGCGGCGTTTTCTCTTATCACGTATTCAAAGGCGGTTCGCGGCGAGGCGTCGTGCGGATGTTTCGGCGTGGTGGAGGTCTCGCCCTGGATCACCCTTGTTATGGACATCCTGGCGGTCGCGGCCCTGATGATGCTCCGGCGGAACTTTTGGCAATCATCCTCGGCGTCGCGATTGCGGTTGCGAATCGTCGGCGCCTGCCTGGCCGTAGTGGCTCTTGGGGCGCCGGCGGCGATAGCGGCGATGTCATTCAAGGCGGCCAGGATTGACGTTTCCGGGGAGATCATCGGTGCCGGCAAGTGGGTGCTGCTCGAACCGGAGACATGGACTGGCAAAAAGCTGCCAATCCTCCGTTATCTCCACATGGCCGGGGCCGGTGCCGATGCCGATGCCAAAAGGCTCAGCCAGGGCAAGTGGGCCGTGATCCTCTATCGTCACGACTGCCCGAACTGCCGCGAGGAGCTAAGCCGGCTTCGCGACAGATTGAAGGGAAGCGAGCCGCCGAGGATGGCGTTCGTGGAGTTGCCGCCCTATGGCGCCGGCCGCGCGGCCTTCCTGCCGGAAGGCAAGAACATCGTTCTCGGCAAGCTCGACGAATCGAAGTCGTGGTTTGTCGAGACCCCCGCCATCCTGAGCCTCGACGGCGGAATAGTGAGGTCCTCTCCCGCCTCGGCCAAGTTCGCCGGCGATCCTGCACTCCTGGCATCCGACGCCAACAGCAAGGCGGTGCCCCTGACGGCCAGCATAACGATGCGGATCTCGCAGCAGAAGGCTTTCAACGACCTGCGGTTTGCCGTGCCCAACAGCCTTCAGGACGTCGCGGTGTCGGTCGAGAACGATACAAAGACCGAGTTCCGCATCCGCAAGGCACTCTCGGAGTGCGTATGCATGAAGGCCGTCAATCCCCCGGCTGCTATTGGGCCGGGGCAGAAGGCGACGTTTCGGATACGGTTCCACGCCCCCAAGGATCCGATGCGGTACGCCAAGAACATCGCGCTGGTGCCCGCGGGCGGCGGGGACCCGGTCCTGGTGGGCATCCATGCCCGCGTGGGGATGCCGCTTACGGCCGAGCCGGCGGTGATTGACCTTGGCACGCTGGTGGCCGGGGAGGAGCGGATAGTGCCGTTTACGATCCGCAACGAGATGGACAAGCCCGTGCGGCCGGTGTACGGCACCAGCAGCCTGGCCGGCTGTACACCAAGGGTGCCGCGGGCCTCGGCGGAGCCGGGCGGGAAGGTGGCTATTCCGCTGCTGGTGAAGGCGACGGGGAGTCCCGGCAGCAAGGCCGAGGGGCAGGTCCAGATACAGACTAACTGCCGGACCCAGCCGACGGTGGGTTGCTCCGTGCGATACTCGGTATCAAAGGAATACAGCATCTCCGCGGGGACCGTGGCGGCGGGCGAGCTTGCGCCGGCCGGGAAATACAGCGCGACGTTGCGTATCAGCCGCACGCCGCCGGGCGCGGGCGATGGGTTCATCACCACCGTGGCAGCATCCGGGCTGGACAACGTGGCCATCGAGAGCCGGCGAATCGCTTACGGCGCGGGCTGGGCGGATGTCCACCTTACGCTCATTGCCGGCCGGTCCCCGGGCAACTTTGCCGGCAATCTTCAGATCGACCTGAGCGGCCACGACCAGCCGGTGGTCGTGCCGATTACAGGCCGCGTAGTGTCGGGTGCGCCCGTGGCGGCCAAGAGTTCAAGGAGGACAACACCATGAGAAGGTTTTATCACTCGCGCCTTTACTTTCGGATTCACATTCCACTTCACCTGGCGCTGTTAGCTATCCTGGCCGGGCCGATTTGGCTTGGGGCTTGTCCGGCGTTTGCGGCTCCGGCGGCGAGCCAGCCGGCCACGCAATCCGCCACGCAACCCTCCGAGGCCGAGATGATCCAGCTCAACCTGCCCAAGAACCTTCAGGTCAAGACGCTGGTGGAGTACATCTCGCAGCGGATGCAGATGAACATCCTATACGATGAATCGCTGGTCAAGGGCACCGTGACGGTCAACTCCCCGGCGAAGATCCCCAAGGACTCGCTGATGGACCTGTTCAAGGGGATCCTGAAGATCAACGGCCTGGTGCTCGTGGACGCCGACCAGCCGGGCTGGAAGAGGATCGTCGCCAGCAAGGACCTGCTGCTGACGACCAGGGAGGTGGACACCACAGTTGGCCGGACGATTCCCGACCTGCGGCAGCGGAGTGCCCGGTTACGCTACTGGAAGTCATACAGCAAGCATACGCTCATACTATCAAGGCCGATAAGCGCAGTGTGACGGGGACAGCAACGGCCGCAAACCAATTGGCCGCCGTCCGCGCCGTCAACGGCGAATCATTACGATCGAGCCGGTTGCGACGCGGTATCTTTCAGTTTCCGAAGGAACTGCTCCTTGAACGCCGGGTCTTCCAGCATCCGGTCCAGGATGCCATCCGCCTGGCAACACTGGATGTGATCCTGGAGCGAGGCAGCGCCGGCCTCGGAATCGAGAGGCAGGCCGCACAGGCTGCAGAACCTGTTGACGGAGGCGTTCTGGGGCTGGCAGCGCGGGCAGGACCTTGGCTTCATCGGGCTTTCGACAGCCACGGAATCCTCTTTCTTGACGCCGTACACCCGCAGCAAGGCGTCGTCCACGTCCCGGCCGCTAAGGTGACCGACCATCTGTCGGCAAACTCCCCGACATGCAGGTGGTCCGGGCGCAGAATGGGGAGGCCTTCGGGCTGCTGGTCACCAATGACAGGCTGAACGCCCCCGCCCAACTCGACAACGGACTCCTCGATGCAGACCGTCCGATCATGCCGCTGATGTCCCGTCCGACGCCGACCTTCATTGGCGGCGTCATGCTGGACAAGAACGCTAACCCGAGGTCCAACGAAGCGTGAAATGGCATGCTTGGCTGGGCTGGTGCGAAATCGTTCTTAATGATCCTACCCTTGGTCTGTGATGGGGAGCACTTCTGACGGTGTGGAAGCGCAGGCTAATTGCTTACCACCGCTGACCCTCCAAAGTCCGCCTGCCTGGTTTCCGGTGCTGGTAGAACTCCTCGACGTGACGGATGATCGCGTGAAAGAGCGACCCAGCAAGCGCTCGTGATTCTCATGAATGTCCGTCGTTTGGGCGGGAGTCGCCCAGGCCAAGCGGCAGCGAGTGGTCCTGAAGTATCGAGCGGATTTCGCCGACCGCTTTTAGGAGTGCTGGCGACTGCTTAGATTTCTCCAGGAGCTGTCTCATGAACTGCTCCATGAACCGGTCATAGCTGAGCCGGCTTTCGACGAACTCCTGTAGTTTCTTCTCCAGGCGGGCCTCGATCTCGGATTCCAGGGCCTCGCGGTTTCGAGGAGCGGCTTTCATTTCCGTTGGCAAGCCGCACTCGCAGACTTCGACGAACAGCGCATTAAACTTGCCGCACCCCGGGCATTTGACCCCACGGCCCGATGTCGCCGAGTCAGCTGGCAGCCCATTCATCTTCCGTTGAATTTGCTCCAGATTATTGTAGGACAAGTGCGAGTAGTGCTTCATCACCTTGGAGTCCTTCGACAGGCCGTGAAACGCCTTAATAGCCTGCTCCGGCCACCCCACCGCCTGTTTGTGCGTGATGGAACAGGCCCGGAACAGGTGGGGATAGACACGCTTTTTGATTCCGGCTTCGGCAGCGATAGCCTTGAGAATTACCGACACTGTCTGACTGAGGAGGGGGTCGTTCCCACGGCGTTTCAGGTTGCTCCAGAGGGGGGCATCAGAATCTTCCTTCAGAGGATGGTAATTGACCCAGGTCGCCAGATGCTGCCGGCAAGATACCAGGGGAATCACACGAGGCATGGTCTTGCTTACCGGCAAGGTCGCCTTGACCACGGCGGAACTGAACTCCAGGTCTTTGATCTTCATGGACAGCATTTCTGACACGCGAGCCCCAGACTCGTACAGGAAGGAAACCATTGCCTTGTCCCGTGGGTTCCTGGCGTGCCCAGCCATCGCTAGGATTTCCTCGAAAGTCAGCAACTGTTCCGGCGACTTGATCCGTGTCTCGTCCCCGTTGCTCTTTATCCACCGCACTTTGTGGGGATACTCTTCATCCTGCCCTTCCAACCAGCGATAGAAGCGCTTGATGGTGACCTTGTATCCGTGTACGGTTCCCCCGGCGAACCTTCTACCATCCGTGCTGGCGCGGCCCTTGGACAGGAAAGTCATCAGAGAACGCAGGTCATCTTCCGTGACGATGTCGAAGTCCTTGCCGAGCCAACCTCCAAGCCTGCGCAGTTTGTGTGTGTAGAACGTCAGTCGTCTTTCCGACACCTCCGGTGAGATGTGGTTGAGAAATCGAAAGATCATCTCCTTATTCCGCTCGGTCAGGTCGCGGGCGGATGGAATCCTGTCCAGTCCCGATATCTCCAGGTCTGAGAAACTGCTCGGCAGGCCCACCCCCCTGGCAAATGCTGCCGCCTGTCCTTCCGAAGTTCCCGGTCCCTTTCGTCTGGTTCCCATGCCAATCACTTCCCGAATCGCTTCTTAGGAAGTGTCGGCGGGGCTTGCGTTTCATGCCGATTAGCCCCGCCAGGATTAGGCGGTCTGAAACGAAAGCCCCGTGCCTCGGAGAAACACTTCCAGGCATTACTTGGAGAGGGGACTTATAAACCTTGGTCGAATCGGTCGTACCTATATTGCCTACCCTTCTGCCAACGCCAGGAACGAAAACCGCCCACACTGAGCTGCCGCCAAGCAAGAAGGAAGAAGACCCAGGCGAAGCCCCCCTTTTTTCAAACCGGCCGAATCCCTACACTATCAGAACGGCAGTG
>Ga0315294_10006438_pt1 | contig 12890 bp, 8 predicted proteins | sample YL17G13_40_MG_FD_203626 | JGI IMG/M metagenome (GOLD analysis project Ga0315294, IMG submission 203626) | Sediment microbial communities from Yellowstone Lake, YNP, Wyoming, USA - YL17G13_40 | ecosystem: Environmental > Aquatic > Freshwater > Lake > Sediment | place: USA: Wyoming | collected... | reverse complement strand
CTGCCGCCGCTGGGACCCGATGGCAAACCCATCGGCCCGGAAATGCTGGCCCCCGTCTTCCCGATGAACCTCATCGAGCAGGAAGTCAGCACTAAACGCTGGATTGATATACCAGAGGAAATCCTCGATATCCTCTACAGATGGCGACCCGCCCCGTTAAGAAGGGCCGTTTATCTCGAAAGGTTCCTGAAAACCCCTGCTCATATCTACTACAAAGACGAAAGCACCAGCCCCCCGGGCAGCCACAAGCCAAATACCGCTGTCCCGCAGGCCTGGTATAACAAGCAGTTCGGCATTAAACGACTCATCACTGAAACAGGCGCGGGACAATGGGGCAGCGCCCTTGCCTTCGCCTGCCAACTGATTGGCCTCGAATGCAAGGTCTTTATGGTCAGAATCAGCTTCGACCAGAAGCCCTTCCGAAAACTTATGATGCAGGTCTGGGGCGCTAATTGCGTCGCAAGCCCGAGCAACGAAACAAACGCCGGCAGAAACATCCTCAAAGAGATGCCAAACACCCCCGGCTCACTCGGTATCGCCATCAGCGAGGCAATCGAACAAACCGTCACAGACCCGACCGGTCAAACCCGCTATTCGCTTGGAAGCGTCTTAAACCACGTTATGCTCCATCAGACAATCATCGGCCTCGAAGCCAAAGAGCAGCTCAAAACCGCAGGCGAAAAGAAAGTCGATATCGTCATCGGCTGCGCGGGCGGCGGCTCCAACTTCGCCGGCCTTTCCTTCCCCTTCGTCACAGACAAAATCAACGGAGCGAATATCAAAATTATGCCCATCGAGCCGACCTCCTGCCCCTCAATGACACGCGGGCCTTTCTCATACGACTTCGGCGACACCGCGGGAACTACACCCTTGTTGGCAATGTACACGCTCGGTCACGCCTTCATCCCGGCGCCCATTCACGCAGGCGGACTACGCTACCACGGTATGGCTCCGCTTGTCTGCCAGGCCATCGTCGAAGGGCTTCTTGAGCCAAAGGCCTATCCACAAACCAAATGTTATCAGGCAGCCTTGACCTGGGCAAAAACTGAAGGGTTTATCTGCGCACCTGAGACAAGCCACGCGATCGCCGCAACCATCGACGAGGCCATTAAAGCCAGGGAAGAAGGCAAGGAAAAGGTCATTCTGTTCAACTACAGCGGACACGGTCTTATGGACCTCTCCGGCTACGACGCCTTTTTGTCTGGAAAACTAACCGACTACGAACTGCCCGAAGAAGACCTCAAAAAATTCACTGCTCCCCTGAAAAACTTCCCGAAGGCAGAAGCAAGAAAAACAGGAAAATGGTAATTTCCTTGACAGCGTAAAGCGATAAAGTGAAAATATTTGAAGGTATAGACCTATAAAACAGCCGTTTACAGTGTCGTATGGGTGAAAAATAGGGCTTTTTTTGCGGGGCAGGCCAAAAAAATAAAAATTTGCTTGCCCGCCTTATCAGTGTTGATATACTGCCTTAACCTCTCGGTGCGGTGCCGGAGGAGTGGATAAAAGCATAGTAAAATTGTTATGTGAGGTTTTTTTTAAGGAGATGAAAGAAATGAAAAAATTATTGTTAATGGCTGTGGTTCTGTTTGGCATGGTTGCTCCCGTGCTCGCCCAGGAAGGCGACCTCCACGGTGACGTCGGAATCACTTACGACTCCCTGTATGTATGGCGAGGTATCGTCGTTTACGGCGCCGATAGTGCCACGCATTCCTTCATCGACCTCGACCTGTTTGGTTCTGGCTTCAACCTCGAAACCATTTATCATCGCGCAAACGGCGGCGGCAACGAGCTCGGACAAAGATTCGACTATTCGCTGTATTATGCAGGCGCTTATGAGCCCCAGGAAACTTATGCGACTATGTATAAGGTCGGCTACAGGTACTTTAACTTCCCGCAAATGAGCGCCGTTCACTCCGACCAATGCATCGACCTCCAGGAAATCTTTGCGGGAGTTGCCTTCCCGAAACTCCTCGGCGTAAAGGGACTTGTCCCAGGTTATGTCCTGCTCAAGACCTGGCCAAGTAAAGATGACACCGTCGTCGGCGGCGCTAATCCCAACCACGGAACCTACGCCGGCTGGGCTCACGTATTTATGCTCGATTACGCCCTGCCTGTTGCAGGACTCACCACTGAAACACCTGAGCAGGTACTCAACTTCCATTTAGAGACGGTTTACAATGCCGGCGTTGACCCAAGACCTGCCGGCGGATACACCGACAGCGATTGGACGCACGTTATGTTTGGCGTCTCAACCGATTTCGACCTCGGCAACAATCTTATCTTCACCCCGGGGCTCAATTACCAGATTACTATGGAAGACGACCCAGCCACGGGCGTTTCCCCGAACCATGACATTAGCTGGGCAAGCCTGACCGTAAAGTACAAATTCTAATAAATTGCCTCTCTGACGGCAAAAAACCATTAAAGCCGGCCTCTTTCAGGCCGGCTTTTCTTTTGACCAAAACCGCTTTACCAGTATTGATACACAAGAAAAATTGGACTTCTGACTTAACTTGTGCCGATATGCTTTATATTCCTGTTATTCGAAAGGTGCTGCGATTCGAGAAAATCGGCTGCGGTCGGAATCGCTTTAGCCGCTTAATAAACGCTTTCTTGAAGTGGCACTCGAAATAAACTTTTTTAGAAAGGAGCAGAGTATGAACAAAAAATTGTTACTGGTGGTTGTCATACTTACAGCGCTCGCCCTGACCGGCTCCGCTCTGGCCTTGGCGCCAATGGGATCCCCAACGGCAGGCCTCAAAACAGGTCAGTTCAGGGCCGGCGTTGAGTATTCCTACAGCGATGTGGATATGGAACTGGAGGGCTATAAACTCGATAGTGTCACCTCAAACATGATTTTCGGTAATCTTGGTTACGGCATCATGGACGAGTGGGAGGCATTTGTCCGCCTCGGAGTTGCCAACGTTGATTACGATGATGGAGATTTCAGCGGCGATTACGGGTTCGCCTGGGGTCTCGGAACAAAGGTCACCTTCTTAAAACAGGAAAACCTCGACTGGGGCGCCCTGTTCCAAATGACCTGGACGAAATTCTGAGGACGATGGCGTCGATTTCGATTTCTATGATATGCAGATAGCAGTGGGACCGACCTGGAAACTAAACGATACACTCTCTATCTATGGCGGCCCGTTTGTGCACTTGATAGACGGAGACGTTGAAAATGCCGACCTCGAGGAGGATTCAGCATTTGGTGGTTACGTCGGCGCAGAGGCCGCATTGGCCGATAACACTTCCCTGTTTGGGGAGATACAGCTCACCGGCTCCGGCTGGGCCATTGGTGCTGGAATCGGCTGGAAATTCTAAACTAAGGCAACCTGAAGATTTTTCACGAATTGAAAGGCCGGCTTCTAATAGCCGGCCTTTTTACTTGCTGTCGATGTATTACAGGCCATTTCATAACTGTCATTCCCGCGAAAGGGCCTGTTGCCAAAGCAGAGATTGCTTCGTCGTCCCAATGTATTGGGACTCCTCGCAATGACAGGATGTGCATTTTTATGTCATTGCGAGCGAAGCGAAGCAATCTCAACCGCCGATTATTGGGTTTGGCAACAAGCCCGAAAGCGGGAATCCATTTCTTTCCGAATTCGTAATTTAGTTGTAGGGCGGGGTTTACCCCGCCGTCTTCCTTATAAAAATTAGCCCCCTAATTTATTAGGGGGTTACTATTTGTCATTCCCGCGAAATGGCCTGTAGTCAAACCATCCGTCCCGCGACAAATCTCGCCGTCTCGACAAGGGCTTTGTTGCCGCCACTATCCCCCACTGCCGCCAACGCCGCAATCGCACCCTCGACAAACTCTTTCGCTCGCCTCCTCGAGTATTCGATACTCTTACAGGAATTCAACTTTTCGAGCAGTTCCATCCTCTCGGCGTCCCCGGTTTTATGCGACAAAATCTGCTTCACCCGCGTAAGTTCTTCTTCGATAATGGAAAAAGAATGAAGCAAACGACCGGCGGCGCCTTCACCCTTCGCCCAAGCACCGCCCGTTTGCGCCAATGATTGCATTGCGCCGACCCGCAGCCCACGCGTCTTGCTGTCGCACGCCCCCACGCTTTGCCCCAGCATCTTGCTATCGCAAGATAGCAGCAGGGGCTTCTGGGGTGCAAGACAGCAGCTGGGGACTACTTCTCCTTTCCGTGTGCGTACCGGAAGAACTTGTCCCTGAGATGTTTCGTGACCGGACCCGGCTTACCGTCGCCGATTACCCGGCCGTCTATATCCACAATGCCGATGACCTCCGCCGCGGTACCCGTCAAAAACAGTTCGTCGCTGATATACAAATCAAACCTCGTAAGGTTCTTCTCGATTACCTCTATACCTTCTTTCTTCGCCAGACGAATCACAACCTCACGCGTTATACCCTCAAGACCCCCGGCCTCGGCGGGCGGCGTATATACAACGCCCTTCCTCACTGTAAACACGTTGTCACCCGTCGCCTCAGCAACGTATCCCTCGTGGTTATACATTATCGCCTCAGGAACGTCGCTATCCATCGCCTCAATCTTGGCCAGGATATTATTCAGGTAGTTCAAGCTCTTCACCTGTGGCGGTATCGCCAGCGGATGATTGCGAACCGTCGTCGCGCTGATTATCTTCATCCCCGTCTCGTAAAGCTCCTGCGGGTATAACTGGATATTGTCCGCGATAATGAAAACCATCGGCGTCTCACAGGTAAACGGATTAATCCCCAGCGACCCCACACCTCGGGTGACAACCAGTCGAATATACCCGTCGATGACCCCGTTGGCCTCGACAGTCTTGCGCGTCGCCTCTATAAGCTTTTCCCGGCTCATCGGTATGTCCAGGCGAATCCCCTTCGCCGAGTTGTAAAGACGCGTGATATGCGCCTCAAGCTCAAATATCCTCTTGTTATAAATCCGTATCCCCTCGAATACACCGTCCCCGTAAAGCATCCCGTGGTCGAAAACGGATATCCTCGCGTCCTGCTCATCGACAAGCCTATCGCCAAGCCAAATCTTCAACGCCATAACCTCACCATTATTCCTTTTACTTTAATTTCTGTGAAATCTGTGTAATCTGCCTGCCCTGCGTAGCCACTTTGGCGAAGTAGGGTGGTTGCTTTTTACTTTACTCTGCCGTCCGCCAGCGTTATTGTCCGCCCGGCCCGCTTCGCAACCCTTTCATCGTGCGTTACCATAACTATCGTCTGACCCGCACGATTCAACCTTTCCAGCAGCTCCAGAATACCATTTCCTGTCGCAGAGTCAAGATTACCTGTCGGCTCATCCGCCAATAGTAACCTCGGCTCATTGACTAATGCCCTCGCTATCGCCGCCCTTTGCCGCTCCCCCCCCGATAATTGATACGGCTTGTGCGTCGCCCTTTCACCCAGCCCTACCGCTTTCAGCAGCTCCAGCCCTCGCTTTTTCACGCCCACCCGCTTCGACATCCACCCAATTATCCCCGCAGGCACCATCGCAGGCAAAATCACGTTTTCCAGCACATTTAATTCGTCCAATAAATGATAAAACTGAAAGACAAACCCAATCATTTTATTGCGGTATTCGTTCAACTCGCCCCCGCCCATCCCGCTCAGGTCCCGCCCTTCAAACCGCACCACCCCTTTATCAGGCCTGTCAAGCGCGCCGAGTATATGCAGCAGCGTGCTCTTGCCGCTGCCAGACGCCCCGACTATCGCCACGAACTCACCCCTCTTGACCGCGATATCGGCCCCCTTCAAAACCTGCACCTGCGCCGCGCCCATCCGGTACGTTTTATGAATACCCTGTGCCTCTATTATAAATCCATCTTTGCTCATAACTGGCTCACCTGTAAAACATCCGCCGGCCTGGCCCTCGCCGCACCAACACTGGGCAGCACTGCTCCCACCAGACATGCCAAAACCGCGCAACCTGTTACCACCGCCAACATCGTCAAATCTAATCGATGTGGTATCTCGCCTATCGCGTAAATCGTCCGGTCCCACAACTGAAAACCGAACCATTCAAACAACCAGCCCTCTATCCTGTTTATATTCCGCAGGAAAAGTATCCCGCCCGCAACCCCGACTGCCGAACCAGCGACGCCGAGCCCCGCCGCAAAACCCAAAAACAAAACAACCACGTCGCCGCACGATGCCCCTATGCTCTTAAGGATGCCGATGTCCTTGGTCTTATGACTGATAATCATATAGAAGACCACGTAAACAATAAACACCGTCGTCAGCCCCACAAGCCCGAACATCATCATCAGCATCGCCTGTTCCTTTTCCATCCCAGCGATGCTTTCTCGCCTGTGCTCCTTCCAGCTCCGCACGCTCACCTGCGAAAGCAACTCCGTATTATCTTTCCCTTTATGCTCATCGTAGAACTTCCCCCACATCTCCCGAACCTTTTGGCAGCCCTCTTCGATGTTTGTCCCCTGCTTGAACTTTATATGAATCCACGATGCCCTCTTGGCCGGCTCAGTCATCCCGCAAAGAACCTGTGCCTCATCAAATGGCAGATATATAATCGACCCATCCACTCTCGCCAGACCGCTTTTCGAACAATCGCTGAAATAAAATGTCTTGGTGTTCACCACGTCTGTCCCCGCCTTGGCCAGCGCCCCCTTCGCCGTCAGCGGAAAACAAGTTACAGACAACGCCGTCGCCTCAGGATTTGGGGTATGATAATACTCGCCCTTTTCGTCCCGCATACTCCACAGGTCCGCGCCGATTACAAAACCGGGAAGATTCGCGTCGCTTTTTATATTAAACGCCTTCGCCGGGTCGTTTTTATGATAATGCAGCGTTCGCCCAAAACCTGTCACCCTGCTCAAGCCCGCCGCATCAATACCCAACATTTCCACCCCGACACTATGCCCCGAACCCTCCACGCCAACAAGGGCATAACTCTTAATCACAGGCGTCACCGCTTCAACGTAATTTGCTTTCTCCGCAATCTTCGCGAAATCCTCGTAATACGAGAAACCTACAAGCGACTCCGTCCCCACCACGCAATCACCCGTGTAATTATGGTTCTTCTCCTTGAAATCCCCAACCAGCCCGTCCATCACCGTCATTACCACTACCACGATGAAAACGCATAGCGCAACCGCCGCAAGCGCAAGATAACTTATCCGCCTGCGATAAAGATAACGAAATGCCAATATCAGCTTATACATACTTTCCCGTGGCACGGGCTTCCAGCCCGTGATAGCACAACTAACATAGCTGTGTTGCTAATAATCAATCATCAATAATCATTTATCAATGTTTCTTATTCGTATCTCAGCACCTTCACGGGCCGCGTCAACGCCGCCGACAACGCCGGTATAACCGCGCCAATCGCCGCTCCCAATATCGCCGACAAAACTATCCACCATACCGCCTGCCAGTAAACCTCGCTCGGTATCTTGCTGAACATATAAACGCTCGCTTTCCACAATTTCAAACCGAACGCGACCCTTATCCAGCCTTCGACCTCGTTGATGTTCTTCGTAACTATGTACCCTGCCGCCGTTCCCAGCAATGTCCCTAATGTCCCCACAAACGCGCCAAACCCCACAAATATCATCGCGATAGACCCGCTGTCGGCCCCGCAGCTTTTCATTATCGCTATGTCTTTGCGGCGCGTCTCCACAATCATATAAAATATGCAGAATATCAAAAGCACCGCGCTCAAGCTCACCACCCCGAATATCAAAAGCAAAACCCCCATCTGCTTGCGAATCTCCGCCACAAATCGGCTCTGCATCTGCCTCGACGTTTCTGTTATCGTTGACTGTATCTGGTAATCCTCCCACCCTAACTTCTCCGAAGCGAAAATCTTCCACACTCCGCGAATCTCCGCAATCGCCAACTCCGCGTCAGCCCCTTTGCGAAGTTTAATCTGAATCCGCCCAGCAACCGGCTCCTGCGAATCAGGGAAAATCGTCCTGCTCAACTGCTCTATTGGTAAATACACCAGCCGGCTGTCAAAATAATAAATCCCCGTAAATACAGCGTCCGCCATCGTAAACTGTATGGTCTTGCGCCTGAATTTCTTCCCCCCGTCTTTCTCAACAGCAGTCGAACCACCCGTGGTGAGCGAAGTCGAACCAGTCGTAATTACGAACTGTTGTCCAATCATCCTCTCCGCATTGTTCACGTCATACTCGTCGGTCTGTTCATTCGGCTCAGCCAACACCCCTATTCCCACATAACCCGCGGAAAAGGTGTCAGGAACCTTTTTCGCTCCGCCTTTCAAAAGCGACCGCTCAAACGCCGTCACCTTCCCGAATTTTGCCGGCTCAATACCCCATATCTCAACCGCCCGAACGTTGCCCCTGCCCAAATGCAAAAGCCCCTGCGCAGACAACGTCGCCGTCGCCGCCTCTACCGATTTAATCTCCTCCAATCGCTTCTCAAGCTCCGCGTACCCCGCGAAATTCCTCCCAGGCGACAAAACAACGTCCCCCATACCGTCAACCGCACTCTGCTCGTATGCGTTTATAAACCCGTTGAATAAACTGGCGACTACTATCAGAAGCGCCGTCGAAAGCGCAACCGCCGCGATGCTCAGCAGCACTACCCTCCTCTTCCTAAGGTATCGCAGCCACAAAAATATCTTCAGCATCTCATCTCCGCCACGAAGGCACAAAGACACTAAGAATTACATTTTTATTTTTTTCTTTTATTTTACTTTTTTTCTTCGTGTCTTGGTGTCTTTGTGGCTCCTGTTGGTTTCAACAACGGGAACAGCACAACGTCCCTGATGCTCGTCGCGCCCGTCAATATCATTACAAGCCGGTCTATGCCTATCCCCAGACCACCCGCGGGCGGCATCCCGTATTTCAACGCCGTCACAAAATCATGGTCCATCGTCGCCATCGTCTCTTTTTGCCCGCGAAGCTGCTGACGGAAATTCTCCTCCTGCACCGCCGGGTCATTCAGCTCCGTATAGGCGTTCGCCAGTTCCATCCCCGCGATATACATCTCGAATCGCTCCGCGATATCGGGCTGCCCCTTCTTTCGCTTCGTTAAGGGACACAACGCCGCCGGGTAATCAATCACAAACGTCGGGTTAGTCAAATGCTCCTCGACCGTCTGCTCAAAAACCTCGTTGATTACCACCGCGTCGTCCATATTCTTATGCTCAATTTTCAGCGACTCCGCCTTTTTGCGAATACTCCCGATATCCGCAATCTCGCATCCGGCGTATTCCTTCAAAAGCTCCGCGTACTTCGCCCGCCTCCAAGGCCGCGCAAAATCAACGCTTCTTTCGCCGAACGTCATCTTGCTTTCTTTGCAGTATTTCTCCACCAGAAGACAAATCATCTCTTCCGTCAAATCCATCATAATATTGTAGTCAGCGTACGCCTGGTACAATTCCAGCATCGTAAATTCCGGGTTATGCCGCGTGCTCAGACCCTCGTTGCGGAAGTTGCGGTTTATCTCGAAAACCTTCTCCATCCCGCCCACTAACAATCGCTTCAAAAACAGCTCCGGCGCAATCCTCAAAAATAAATCCATATCCAGCGAATTATGATGCGTGATAAATGGCTTCGCCGCCGCACCGCCCGCTATCGTCTGCATCATCGGCGTCTCAACTTCCATAAATCCGCGACCCGTCAAATACTCCCGCATAGTCCGCAATATCGCGCTTCGCTTCCTGAATAATTCCATCACCTCGGGGTTCGCCCAAAGGTCAACATATCGCTGCCTGTATCGCAAATCTATATCCGCAAGACCGTGCCACTTCTCCGGCGGCTGTATCAGCGACTTGCTCAAAAGAACAACCTCGTCCGCCCATATCGTTATCTCGCCCGTCTTCGTCTTGCCTAAGCCCCCCGACGCACCGATTATATCCCCAAGCTCAAGCAGCTTTATAAAGCCCCATTTCGCCTCTAACAAGCTCTTGCTCAAGCCAACCTGTATCGCGCCTGAACTGTCCCTCAATGTAATAAATATCAGCTTGCCGATATCACGCAGTAAAACTATCCTCCCCGCACACCTCGCCCTCTGTTGTTCCTCCTCTATCTTCTGTGTTCTTTGTTCAATGTTCGATGTTGAATGTTCAATGTTCTGTCCGCCGCCTGCCCTGCGTAGCTTTAGCGAAGCCGGGTCCTCTGTCTTCTGGTCTCTATATCTCGCCTTTGTCTCCGCCGCCGGCTCAGATCCCTCATACCGCCCGCCGTATGGGTCGATACCCATTTCTTTTATGGCATGTAACTTTCCCTCTCGGGCCTGTTCAATATTCGATACTCGATTTTCCATGTTCTGTCTTCCGCCTGCCCGGCGTAGCCCCTTGGGCGAAGTCGGGTCTTCTGCCTGCCACGGCGTTTACCTCGGCGTAGTTCTTTGACGAAGCCGGGTAGCGTAGCGAAGTTTACCCGCCATCGGCGAAGTCGGGTCTTCTGCCTGCCTAAATTCCTTTTCTGTTCTATGTTCTACGTTCAATGTTGGATGTTCGATGTTGGGCGTTCAATGTTCAATGTTTACCCGTCGGGGCGGGTTAGTTGTTCCATCTTCCGTTTTTTTACTTTTTCCTTTTTTATTCTCTGTGTCCTTCCTGCCCCGGCAATCCGTTGGCCGGGGTGTGCCCTTCCTGCCCCCACAGCTACTTGTCGAAGACAAGTGTGGGGGTGTGGCTAAAAAGCTCTGTGGCTTAGGGTTTAGCGCTTAACGCCTGTTCTCTTATCAGCTTGCTCTTTACCACTAATATCCCCGTCGCTAACTGCGGGTCAACCTCGACGGTCTGCGCCATCGTGTGTTTCTTCAAAGGCGAATTGGCGTCGTCGTGCCCCACGTTGACAAGCACGTCGTTGTCTCGCTGTAACTCGAACATCTTGCGAAACTCATCACTTCGCAGCGACACCGCAACGTCTGGCCCAACGCCCCAGTCGCTTTTTTTCTCTTTCTTCGCCTCGTCCTGGCTTTTTATCTTCTGTCCCGAAGGCAGATACCAGTTTGCCATCGTGTATTTCAACTGCGAACCCTCGCCGGGATGTGTCGATATCCCCTGCACCACGCCTTTGCCGTGCGTCCGTTCCCCCACAAGCGTCGCACGCCTGTGAGACGGGTCCGCAAGGGCGCCAGCCACAATCTCCGATGCGCTCGCCGAACCCGCGTTTATCAGCACAACCATCGGGTAGTTCGGATGCGTCCCCTTGCTGTGCGCCGTCGCGTATGACGGTATCCCGAACCGCGACCGCGTTATAACTATCAGTCCGTTATCTAAAAATTCATCCGTCACGTCAACCGAGCTGTCGAAAAAACCGCCCGGATTAAACCGCAAATCCAGAATCAAACCGCGCATCCCCGACGCCTCCAGTGACTTCAACGACGCCTCAACATCCGCCGCGGTCGTCTCCGAAAAACTCGTCAGCCGAACGTACCCTATCTTGTTCACCTCATCCACCATGTTCTGCCATTTGCCTTCGCCGCTCCTCTGCCATCCGCGAAGCGTTGGAACCACTATTTTCGCACGAGTTAGTGTTATATCTCGCGTCTTCTCCTGCCCGTTGCGGCGAATTGTCAGCGTAACCTTCGTGCCCGCAGGCCCCTTTATACGCCCGACCGCGCAGGAAAGTGGTATGTCCTTTGTCGGCATCCCGTCAACCTTCTCTATCACGTCCCCAACGTCAAGCTCAGAACTGTACGCCGGCGTATCGGGCAGCAAGCTCGCCACCGTAAGCCGCCCGCTCTGCCTTGTTATCTCTATGCCTATCCCCGTAAATTCATTCGTCATCTGCTGTTCAAATTCCGAAATGTCCCTCGGCCAGACAAGGATGGTATATGGGTCAAGCGCCAAAAAAGACGCCTCCGAAAACTGCGCTATTACCACGCCCTCAGGCAGCCGCGCGCTTGCCAGATTAAGCTCCAAAACCTTTTCAAACACCGCTATAAATTTGTCTTTGCTCCCATCCTCAGGCCAGCTGGTTATTTCGCCTTCCAGCATAGCCAGCGACGAACTCAATTCCGCTATCGCATTCGCGTCCGGCTTGAAATCTTTGAAACTATCCCCTAATACTGGCGCGCCGACATTCGGCTCGGTCTTGCTCTCTTCGACAATCTCAGTGCCGCCTTCTGGCCTGGGTATCAGCGTCGAAGACGGCCCAGCCGATGCTGTCACGCCGACATTCCCGTCCCGCACAGATGTCAGCGTCCCCACAACCTCCGCCAGCAACCTGCACCGCCGAACACCCTTCCCCGCCATTTCACGGTAATCTATCTTGCTTATGTAGCGGGAACTCAACTCGTCCACCGCTCGCACAAATATCCGCCTCTTGACGCCCTCCATCCGCTGCTTGCCCGTCTCGCACGGGCTGTCCTGGAAAGAACCTGCTATCTCCGCCTTGTTAATCAACTGCTCCGCGTAATCCGTATATCCCTTGTTGTTCGGCTCAAGAGCGGCAAGCCAGCTGTAACACACCACATAAGCATCAAGCCACTTGCCTCTTCGCTCATATCCCGCCGCGTCCGACTTGGCCCTGGCAATCGCGCCCACCACGCACGGTTCCGACAATAACTTCTGCTTCTGCTGCTCATCCGCGAATTCCATCGTCCGCATCACCGCCGCAAGTATCGCCGTCGATCCGTTCGGCTCATTCGAGTCGTTCACGTCGTTGCCGTCAGCGCCTTTCCTCCCGGCCCCGCGGGGCAAAATCAAACGTTCAAACTTCGCCATTTCCTCCTTGTATGCAACCTCTCGCTGCGCCTGCCGGCTCTTCTGCATCTGCTGCCACTGCCCCACTATCTCGTTCAACTGGGAAACCCGCCCCCAGCCCTTTTGTACCCCGCCCGATTCCTCTATTACCTTGCCTGCCTCGTCAAACTTGCCCTGCTCAATAAGCCCGCAGACCAGCTCAACAACCTCTCGCTCGCTGGCGTTTGGCTCAACCGCCACGCCTGCGGTGAGCTTGCCTGCACTGAGCTTTGTCGA
>Ga0315294_10006436_pt1 | contig 12891 bp, 18 predicted proteins | sample YL17G13_40_MG_FD_203626 | JGI IMG/M metagenome (GOLD analysis project Ga0315294, IMG submission 203626) | Sediment microbial communities from Yellowstone Lake, YNP, Wyoming, USA - YL17G13_40 | ecosystem: Environmental > Aquatic > Freshwater > Lake > Sediment | place: USA: Wyoming | collected... | reverse complement strand
CCAATGTAGTTCAATTATAGCAAATAAATATAATTTGTTAAGGTTATATAATAAAAAATCCTGCTAATATTATGATGTCGCAGGACTTTGGATTAATTCCCTTGGAGTTTTTTGATGGTCTTTAGCCCTCTCTCCACAGAAAGGACATTTTGTCTCTATTGTTCCTAAAATACAAGAACGTTTGTCTACTTTTTCTTTTGATATATAGCCGCACTTTGGGCAATAACGGGTGTATTCATCCCAGTATAGAAATGAATCCGTGCCTTCACGAGCAAAACATTCACAAGGTTTTTGACAATTCGGACACATCAAGGTTTGAAGATAAAAGGGCAATTTTTACCCACCTTTTTAAGTTGCTATCTCACTATAAATCCTTTTCAAAAAAAGTCAAATAAAAAATAGAAGGCATCAATTAAAGACGGTAAACAACATCTTTCCTTTCCACAACAACCTTCCAGCCCCTGCGTTTTGCAAAAAGATAAAGGTTTCTGTTTGGATTGAAACAAATTGGTTTCTCAACCATTTTTAAAAAAGCAATATCGCTTTCCGTATCCCCCACCCCGATTGATCCTTTCAATGTTAATCTCTCTTTTTCAACAGCGCGTTTTAAAACTCTGGATTTATCAATAATTAAATCAATATAAAGTACTTTCCCTGTAAATATTTTTTTCCTGTCAATTTCGTATATTTGGCCGTAAACTTTGTTAAATCCCAGTTTTTTACAAAATTCTTCAACTATTTTCTTGGGAGAGTGAGAGATCGCCAGCAAATAATAACCTCTTTTTTTTAAATTCTTAATGAGATCTCTGGTATATCTATAGATCCGGTTTTTGTGGAAAGCAACAACTTTTTTGGCAACTTTTGAAAATTCTTTATAGCTGACACCTTTTATATTTTTTCTAAACGCCCTGACTACGGCATCAATATATTCTCCATAGGGGCCTTTTCTGTCCAACCAATTTTTATGCGATTTACTATAAAATTTCCTCACTTTTGAAGAAAAAATACCTTCTTGGATAAAGGCATCAGTTAATTCCACTATCAAACTGGAACGGAAAATCGTGCCGTCAATATCAAAAATAGCTACTTTTTTCATTTCAATTTTATTTTACCCTTAATCGCTTAAATAAAAAAGCGGTTCAAAAAAAAGAACCGCAGGGGAGATTATGTATTATTACGGTGGGTACTATATCTTGAAGACACAGCAACCCTCTGGTGCTTTTTCCGAAACTTGGATACCTATTTCGTCTCCGGGCTTGGCTTCTTGAATCGGGTTATGATCTTTTTGCATTGATGTAATTATTTGTTCAATGTCAACCCTTCCTCGTCTTCCAGTTATTCTGATTTTGTCACCTACTTTCAAGGTCTCTTTAGTTACAAAACCTATCACTTGTTTCTTACTGAAAAAGTGTGTAACTTTTCCTATTTTTTTTGGTTCCGCCGTATATATCACCTCCCTTGAAGAACAATATAAAATATTAGCAAATTAATTATTCTTGTCAACCCCGTTAGAAACTCGTGTGGGCCCCGTTAGAGATTAACAAGGTTTGGTATGAACACAAAGAGAATAAACCTCTAACGGGGTGGAGCATGTTTCTAACGGGGTCAATGTCTTCCAACACCTTAAAACCGCCCCTATGCCTAACGGCCGGGCGGTTTTAAGGTGTGATTTTTTCTATAAATTTTTTGACTTTCTACTCATTTTTTCTGGAAAATTCTTCAGATTTTATCTGGGAAATTCTTGAATGAAGCGTTTTTTTGGCTTTGTATCCATTATATTTTTTCTTTTTATTATCCAGCCACTCTTCAAGGTTAATAATATGGGATTTAAGGGCTAAAATCATCAGAATAGACATTACTAATGGGATAAAAAATGAATCCAAGAAAATATTATTGCTAATTCCGGTAGGAACATTAGTTGGACCGGTCCCTGTAGTTTTGCTGATAACAACTTTTGCAGTGTCTAAATTCGCCAGAAGAGAATTATAGACCAAAACGGCATTAATAAGATTTGTCGTTCCGATTAGGAATTGGTTTGAATCCGCCACTACGGCGTCAAAAGTTACGTTTTTTGTCTGATTAGCCGAAAAATCACCTATATCAAATCCTAAAGTTATATTTCCCGAAGAAGAAAGATTATCTACTTTTAAGTTCCCAAGATAAATAATCTTACCGGGTAAAGTATCTTTTACTATGACATCTTGGAGGCTGGTATTACCTGCAGTGATATTAATTTGAAAAGATAACCTTTCGCCTGGATCAGCTAAAACTGAATCCTGATAAGCGTTTCCATCAGAAACATTTCTGACTAATTTATTGACCTGTAAAGAAGTCGGGATATTAGTCAAGGTAATATCAATTTTAGATATTGCATAGCCGCTTGTACCATAACAAGTGATTGTAAAACTTTTATTAGATGTAACATTATTAATCGTTTCTAATCCTGATATGGCTTTTGTGCCCGACCAATCACCGGAAGCTTGGCAATAATCAACATCGCTTGAAGACCAGGTTAAATTAAGAGAAGAATTATAAGAAATGCTAACTGGGCTAATTGATGATCCATTAGCGTACAATTGAACGGTTGGAGAATAAGCAATACAACAGAAAATTGGCAAAGCTATTGCTAAAAAGATAGAAATAGAAAGTATTGCTATTTTTTTGATTTTATTTATCATATTTTTAATTAAGTTTTAATTAATTTGGATTTTATTAAAATTCTTTGAATATTTTTACCAGGAGGCCAACAGCTTATCAATAATAAAACGTTGTCTGTGCCCTTTAAATTATCAGGGATTTCTTCTCCTTTTTCCAGAAAAATTTTTTCATCAACAAAATAAATATATTTTTGATTATTAAAATATATAATTATCTCGTCTTTTTCTTCCAATTCGGTTATACGGCTAAAAACTCCGTCATAATTTATTTTTGGCCAATTAGATGGTGCGCTATGGCCTAAAACAATCGTCTGACCGGCTTCTCCCGGCAAAGCTGAATCTGGAAAAATGACCACTCCCCTATTGAGTTCCTCATCAAAATTTTCATCTTTGTTTTCAGCAATAATTAAAGGAGTTTTGATTCCGATTTTAGAAATTTCTAAAGTATTTTCCTTGGTTGAATAATTTTGATTTTTAAATTCCTGAGGAAAATCTCTTTTATTTTCCAATATTTCAATAAATTTTGCCGCTGCTCCTGAAATTATTTTGTAATTGAATAACCAGGAGACATCGTTCCAGTTAATTATTAAAAAATTAACCAAAAATAATAAAATAAATGGCTTTAACAGCTTTTTTATTCTCAAATTTTTCTTATTTATCTTTATTTCAGATTCCATACGCTAATTATTATATTATCATAAATCATTAAAATGTCAACCCCGTGAAACTTGTGCGGAGTATGAAACCCAGCCGCATGAGTTATTTACCCCGTTAGAGATTTATCTCTAACGGGGTTTATATTTTTACCCAACCGCAGAAAGCTCCAGGGCATGTTTCTAACGGGGTCAATACCATTAATCTGTCATTCTGTTAAGAATAAAAAAAGAGACATTTTTTGTTTTGTCTCTAGAGATGAAATTAGGAGATGATTTTTCTGAGAATATATTCAAGCGCCGATGTAAACAGGGCGGCAACAATATAAATCAAAGCCCCAAATCCGAAGAATATAGCATTTGGTTCTACATCTGAAAATATTCTATCTTTAATATCTCGAATCATATCTATTATTGCCTTCATTTCTCTAACCCCTTTTTTAAAGAGCATCAATAATATATTAACTCAAAAATATTTTTTGTCAAGCCGCCACAACCTATATTAATAGGTGTGGGGCTAAAACCACCATCATCTTTTTTATTGGTGCGGGGTCAAGCTTCTACTTTATCTCATAGTTTCGGAACGATTTTGTTTTATAAAAATCGGCCACTCTTTTTTGATATTTTTTTAGCTTTTCTTCCAGAGCTCTACGCGAACTTTTATTTAATTTTTTTGGCGGTTGGTTGGCGCAAATTTTTATTTTATATTCCAAATATTTTTGATAAATAGCAAGGAAAAATCCTTTCTTATTTTTCAAAGAATTAAGTTTTATTTCGCATTTCTCTTTTTCTGAAAGGTGTTCAACGTTAAGTTCTAAGGCTTTTTCGATTTCCGCCATTCTGCTCCCGTATACTTTTATGCCCGCATCTAATTCTTCTTCTGTTAGTTTTTTTGACTCTTCCTCCATATATTTAATTATAGCAATAAAAATTCCCAGGATAAATACTGAGAATTTTAAAGTCCAGAAATTATCAGATAGACTCTGTTCCTTTTAATTAAAATTTTTTTCCAGTTAATTCTTTGATTGCGTCATAAGCTATCCATTTGGCGGTTTTTGAGTTTATTTTCTGGATTTCTTTAGCTAATTTAATCGCCTCTTTATTTAGATTTTTATTTCTTTTTCCTATTTGTCTTAAGGCCCAATTAACCGCCTTTCTGACAAAATTTCTCTCATCAGTGGAGTATTTTTTTATAATCGGAAAAAACTTTAAAAAATCTTTATCTTTTGCTTTTTTATCGTGCCAAGCTAAACAAGCCATCATCGAAAAACCCGCTCTTCTGACAAATTCTTCCTTTCTTTTTGGCCATTCCATTGCTTTTTTCCAACCAAGTGGAGTTTTATCAAAAAGATTCATGCAACACTGGTCGCATAAATCCCAGGAATTAAATTCTTTTACCCATTGTTCCATTTGTTTTTCTGTTATCATTTTCGGATCATCAATCATGCTGGCTAAAATCCTGGCTTCATGTATTTTAGTTTTCCATAAATCCTGAGATAATTTGTGGTTTTTCCCAATTTTCTTTGCCAGGTTTCTTAAAACCGGAACTCTTACACCCAGAGCGTATTTCGGATTGATTCCAAAGCGAGCCATCCCCTCCTTGTCTTTGGGATTTGAGTTCTTTTTTAGCTGAGAAATAACGTCTTTTAATGTCATAAAATTCACTAAAATTTTAATTCGTCCTTTACTATTCTACCAAAAAATCGCCAAAAGGGCGATTTTTTGTATTTTTTTTATTTATCTGACGATTCCTAAACCCATATAGTAACCCTGGGCTTTCTTGCACAAAGGACATTTATCAGGAGCGTTTTTTCCTTTATGGATATAACCGCAGTTAAGGCATTTCCACTCAATTTCTTTTTCACTTTTAAATAAAACACCTTTTTCTAAACGGTCTGCCAAGATATTGTATCTTTCTTCATGCTTCTCTTCCACTTCGCTTATTTCTTTGAACAAAGTGGCAATTTCGTTTTCTCCTTCTTCTCGGGCCACTTTTTCAAAATTAGGATACATTATCCCCCATTCAAACTTTTCTCCAGCAGCAGCATTCCTTAGATTGGCTAAAGTTTTAGCAAGCGGATGAATATCATAGGTATTTGTCATTTCAACTTTTTCCTTAATTTTTTCCAGTTCTTCTTCAGCATGGGCTCTTTCGTTATCCGCTGTCTCTTCAAAAACTTTGGCTATCCACATTAATCCTTCCTGCGTTGCAACTTTAGCAAAAAAGGTATATTTATTCCTGGCTAAAGATTCTCCAGTAATTGCTTTTAATAAATTCTCGTATGTTTTTTTCATTTACCCTGTTAAATACCCTGTTAAACTCCGCACAGCGGAAGCTGTAATCAGCTGTTTAACTGGGTAATTTTAAATTATTAGTATATCCTTATTATATATTAATTTATTGATAATGAAATTATTATGAATTATTGCATTTGGGACATCTTTTGGATTAAATCCAATTGGAATTTTTTCATAGCTTCATTAAAACATTCTTTTAAAACTTTTTCCTGTTCCTCTTTGGACAGCCCCGGATTTAGCTGGATTTCTTCAATTTCCATTTTTCCGTTTACAACCAATCTGATTCCTTTTTTCTCAATTTCTATTTTTTGATTTGCTACTAATTGGCTTAATTCTTTCAGTTCTTTTATTTTTTTTAATGAATCAAACATATAATTATATTAAATTTTATGACTCTGCAGTCACGCATTCATTAAATAAATTTACCCCGCTGTTATATTTATTAATAAGTATTTTAGTTTCTCCCACTAAATTATTATATTCAGATACAAGATTATTATATTCTTCTATTTTTTGCAAATATAAAGAGCCTCTTTTTGGCCTCATTGCCAGAATTTCGTTTTGAAGATTATTTAGCGTTTTTTGAAGATTGTCAATTTTATCTTGGTTAATATCTATTTGCACTTTCAGTTTTTCATCAGGCGAAGGGCAGACATCTAAAGGCAGGCCGAAATGCTGGACTGCCAACCAGGTGGTTCTTCCTTCAAAAACTCCTTTTTTAACCGCAACTCCGATTTCCTGATACCTGTTATTTAAAATATTTTCCCTATGTCCGGGACTATCCATCCAGGCCTGAACCAAATCCTCATCATTTTTATAGTTGCCCAAAGCCAGATTTTCTCCAATAACTATAAACTCGTATCTAAAATCTTCTGTCAAATTTGCCACTCCTTCTCCTGAGGGAGAAACATGAGCAAAATATTGTTTTAAAAACATGTCGTCAACTTTCGCTATTGCCATTGCATTTAATTCCGGATTCTCAATAAGCGGAGTTAATCCGTATTCTTTTCTTCGTTCATTAGTCCACTTAATAACTCCAGCTTGAGTCAAAGACGACTGAGGATTCTCGGAATCAGATCTTAAGGGCGGAGGGGTTAAAATTATTTTCTCGGCTTCTTCTGATAAAAAATCAGTCACTCCTTTTCCTATCTGGGGAAGTTTTAAAGAAAACTGGGAATAAATATTCCTTAAATCATTAAACAATAAAAAAATAGTCAGAAAAAAGACTATTAAGATTAAAAATAATATACCGCCTTTTTTCATTATTCAAAATTGAGATTATCGTCTTTCAACTATAATAGTGCAATTCGTAACCAAAGCTGCTAAAGCTCCGATTGCCGCCAAAATCGGTGCAAGGACTGCTCCCACGACTGCAAAGGTAAGAGGAATCTCCATCAAAGTATCACCCTTTTCATTTTTAATAATAATCCTTCTGATATTTCCTTGTTTTATTAATTCTTTTACTTTCTTTAAAACTTCTTCACCGGAAACCTTAAATTCCTCTTTTTTAATATTTTCTTCAGCCATAATTTTATTGTTTAATAATCTTAACAAACAGGGCGGTCTTTACCCTGTTAAATCCGCCTTGAGGAATTTTGCTATGAGCAAAATTATTTAACAGGGTGAAGTAATTTTTTAACTTTCTTGACTATTTCTTCCAAACTCCATTCGGTTTTCACCAGATAGTTGCAAATTCCATCTTCCACTGCTTCGGCTATTTTTTCTACGTCACTTAAATTAGTCAGGATTATCGCTGGAACATTTTTTCCCCACTCATTCTCTCTTAATTTTTTCAGCATGGTCATCCCATCCATTTTTGGCATTAAAATATCAATTAAAATTACATCGGGGTGTTCTTTAAAAGCAATTTCTAATCCTTCTTCGCCGTTTTTAGCTCCAAAAACATCAAACTCAGCATTATTAAAGGTATCAGTTAAGGCGTGCAGCATTGATTCCTCATCTTCTGCTATTAATATTTTTCTATTTTTTTGTTTTTGAATCATAAAAATATATTGATTTGTATTTTTTTATACTCTTTTTAGATAATTCTAAAGGAATTTTAACATAAAAATTAGTTCCTTTGTTTTCTTCTGACTTAAAAGATATTTCTCCTTTAATTTGTTCAATAACCGATTTTGCGATATAAAGTCCCAGTCCTATTCCACTGGTATCTTTCCTTTTTATATTTTCAGCCCTAAAAAATCTGCTGAATATCTGTGATTGTTGGTCTTCCGGAATCCCATACCCTGTGTCTGAAATCTCAATTAATGCAAAAGACCCCTGTTTTCTAATAGAAATTGTTATTTTTCCTTTATCGCTTGTGTAACGAATAGCGTTGGAAAGCAGGTTCTGTAAAACAATATTCATAATATTCTGGTCTGTGTCTAAAAGAAAAGGTTTTTCAGGATATTTTTTTTCTATTTTCAGCTTTTTTTCTTTAACCTGGAAGGATAAATTTTTGATAATCTTATTTATAACTTTAATTAAGTCTACTTTACTGGGATTCACTATAAAAGTGCCGAGATCAATCCTGGAAATATTCAAAAGCATATTTACCAGCTTAATTAAATTATCATTGGCATCATAGATTTCTTTAAGATATTTTTTCTGCTGTTTTTTTAATGCGCCGGCCCTTCCTTTTAAAAGCATTTCCGTATACCAGCTCATTATAGAAAGCGGGGTTCTTAATTGATGTGAAGCAAGAGAAGTAAATTCGCTTTTAGCGCGATCAATCCTTTTCCTCTCTGAGATATCTCTTGTTATAGCCATGAAAAATATAGGTTCATTCTTATCATTATAAATCACACTGGCAGAAAGTTCGCCTGGAAATTCACGACCATCTTTTCTTAAAAGAGTATATTCAATATTTTTTAACGATCTTTCTTTAAGTGTTTTGGCCATACTTTTTGTTGCTTGCTGATGGTCTTTTTGAGAAATAAGATTGAAAGACGATATGCCAATATAATCTTCTTTTTTAGAAAAACCATATAATTCTAATGCTGCCTGATTACAATTCACTATTTTTCCATTTAAATCAGTGATTGTGATAGCATCAGGCGATGAATCAATTATATTCCTGTATTTTTCTTCAGATTCTTTAAGTTTTAGCTCCATTTGTCTACGCTGGGTAATATCGGCTACGACTGCCAAAGCTCCGATATACCTACCGTCTCTATCCACAATCGGCGAAGTTTCCAAGCTTGTATAAACCCTTGAGCCATCCTTTTTCAAAAACTCAAAATCGTGCTGCTCTTTAATTCCTTTTTTTCTTCGTTCAAGTTTTTCTTCAGCAATTTTTACTTCTTTTTCATCCATAAAAGAGAAGAGATGTTTTCCAATCATCTCTTCTGATTTATAACCTAAGATCTCAGCCATTCTTGGATTTACAAAAGTTGTTATAGATTTTTCATCAATAAGCCAAATTCCTTCTTGTGCTAATTCAACTAACTGACGGTATTTTTCTTCACTTTCTTTCAAATTTTCTTCTGATTCTTTTTGCCTTGTGATATCTGAAATCATTACAAGAAGTCCGGTGATTTTTTTATTCCCGTTAGTTATTTGAGAAGCCGTTACTCTTCCAACTAATTTTTCTCCGTTTTTTGTGACAAAGTCCAATTCGTAAGGAGGAATTTTTTGTCCTGCCAATCTTTTTTTAAAATTTTCCTGAGCCCTGATTAAGCTTTCTTTATTTAAAAATGGAATTTGAGCCAAACTTTTTCCTATCATTTCTTCAGGTTTAAAACCTAACCAATCAAAAACCCTTCCATTTATGTCAGTGACATTCCCTTTTAAGTCAAGAATGACAATAGCCTCTGGTGACAAATCAAATACTAACTTATATTTGTCTTTCTCTTTACTGCTGAAAAAACCCATTGTTTTAAATCTTAATTTAATAACATTTTTCTATTTTACCATAAAAAATCTTCATTTGGAATTAAAAAAGACCAAAACGGGTCTAATTTTAAAATACAAAAATAAACATAAAAAAGATAGTTCAAAACGTGCCAGTGATATATTTAGGAGGGGTCAACCCCTCCCTTTCTAAAATCATTACTTGTGAAAGAGAGGGGTCAATCATGACACGTTTTGAACTATCTGCCATTTAGAAAGAAATGGCAGATAGGAGGATCGTTGAAAAATATAGATTTGTACCCTCCACCAAGCTATATTTTTCAGCCTGTAACTAAAGAACTATATTATTATATCTTTTCAAAATGAATTTTTTATGAATTCAATCTGTATCCAATGCCTCGTATAGTTTCTAATATCTTTTTTTTCCCGTTTCCATCTATTTTCTTTCTCAAATTCTTGATGTGGGCATCAACTATATTGCTGAAAGAATCAAACTCAAATCCCCAGAGATTAAATAATATTTGCTCTCTGGATATCACTTGATTCGGATGTTTCATTAAGTACTCAAGCAAATTAAACTCTTTTAAGGTTAAAGGGATTTCTTTATCTTTGCGAAAAACCTTTTTAGTATTCGGATTCAAGCTTAAATCCTTTATCTTTAATTCTGGCAGAAATGATTGTTTCGGTCTTCTTGAAAGCGCCTTTACTCTGGCAAAAAATTCTTTTATTGAAAATGGTTTCACCAAATAATCGTCAGCCCCACTTTCAAGGCCTAAGACTATATCTTCAGTAGTATCTTTAGCAGTTAATATCAAAACCGGAATGGTTATTCCTTCTTCCCTGATGTTTTTTAAAACAGTAATCCCGTCTTTTAAAGGCAGCATCAGGTCTAAAATAACCAAATCATAATTGGTATGGTACATTTCAATTCTTCTCTGGCCTTTTTCTCCGTCCAAGACATAATCAGCAGAAAAACCTTCCTGTTCCAGGCCTTCTTTTAATGCTTTGGCTAATTTTTCCTCGTCTTCAATGATTAAAATCTTCATAATTTATATCCTAATAGATTATATCAATTATTGAAATATTCGCCAAAAATAAAAAAGCCCATATATGGGCTTTCGTTTTAATTTTCCGAGTGACCGCAACTGGTGCATTTAAATCCTAAGTGTTCTTTTATGATTTTTCCGGGATTACATGGATAGGAAAGAAACATAGATTGTTCTTTCATTTCTTTTCCGCATTTTGGGCAATTTTTCTTTTCAACGGGCATTAATAATCACCTCAAAAGAGCTGTTTTGATTCTATACCTTTCTTAAAAAAAGACAAGGTTAGATAAGAAATGACTCCAATTTTCATTTTATAAAAACTTTGTAAACATTAATCTACTTTATAATATAAGAAGCATAAAAATTCGTCAAAAGAAAGAAATTAGGAGTATTTATATTTAATTTAAAATGAGTTTTTAGTATTGACAAGTTAATATTAAGTATGTTATAATAGAAACATAGAAAATATAGTTCTTTTCAATATAAAAAGGGATGGATTTTCTCGCCTTAACTATTCATTAAATTTTAGTGAACAGTTCAGGCGAGAAAATGAACGAAAGAGAAAAATTCAAAGTGGACGATTTAGTCTTTCTGCCAAGCACAAACAAAGGAAACCAGCTTGTGAAGATAACCAGCGTTGAAGAACTTGAAGAGCTAGTTCCAGATCCAGAAGAAAACATTGCTAATTGGTCAAATATCAAAGCTATCCAGGCCATCCAGGCAGATGGTACAACTAGAGAAATAGATAGATCTCAAGCAGCGTACAAGACATCGCTTAAAGAACTAAAAATGCTAATTGAGCAAGGCAAAAAACTAACTCAACGTCAACCATAATCAAAGCCTGACGGTAGACATCCTGATCACTTTGCTATCTAATCAGCTATTTTCTCAAAACCTCCAACCCTTTTTCTCTTTTTCGAGATCATGCTTGCGTTTAGTTATCAAATATCAAAACAGTTTATACTGATTTAATTGATTGAATTTATATAAAGTTTAACGAAGTGTGGTCTGGAAAAAGGAATCCCCAAAATAATTTTACAACATAGCGCTTACGCAGTCCGCTTCGCCCCAAAAAGGTTGGAACTATTCGTTCCACGCGGCCTGTAGAAGAATGATAAAGTCCTGATAATAATAAAATAATTTCAAATGGGGATGGTAAAATTAATACGGGGCAAGAGTTCTTTTCAATATAAAAAAGGGGTTCCATTTGAGCGAATTGTTTATCAATTCTGGTGAATAATTCGCTCAAATGGAACAGTAGAAAAGAGGTGAAAATAAAAAATGAAAAATTTCGTAAAAGAAGGATTAGCAGTGTACAAACACGCCGATAACGAAAAGGAGGTAGTCCGAATAAAAAAAATCGAAGAAAGTATCGAAGATCCGACAGAATCAATTCTGTCTACGAAAAGACTTACGATCAGTTGTGTAGACGGGACCACCAAAAACATATCTGCAAGTGAAGCCTTTCCAGTTTCGCTGAAAGAGCTTTACCTGTTCGTTAAACAAGGCGAGAAATTATTACTGCAGAAGCAATAGCCTCCAACTCACCTCTACCCTTTTTTCTTTTTTGAGATTATAATATTTTTATTGTAAACTGAAAAAAGAGTAGTTCTTTAAAACTAAAAAAGAAGAGGAAATCTACCTCTGCGGATAGGAAACGAAGATTCGTTTCTTTTCCGCAGAGGTAAAAGGAGAAAGCAACTATGGATCATATAATGCCAGATCCTGCAAAGATTGGAGGCTATAATAAAATTGAGGTTCCCCCGATTAGTATCAATCCAGGGAAAGTAAATGCAATAAACGTCGCAGAAAAAGTCATAAGAATGGCGGTAAATGTTGCTCCAAATCGCATATTCATTTCACAGAAAAGAATAAGACAGTTAGCAAACAATCTCATTGAAAAAGGAACAATCTGTCACGAACCTGCCTGTCTTGTGCTAAAAATGAAAAATGGAAGCATACAATTCAATCTCACTTACTGGATCTATAATGGATATAGGGGAGATATGCGTCCTTTAACGGATATTCAACTTTTAGATCGAATATTAGTAAACATCGAGAGAGAAGAAAACGAAATCATAAGAGAAAAAGAAGCAAACAAAATCACGAGAGAGGAAGCAACTCCCGAAGAGAGCAAGGAAATAATCCAAAAACTCTTGATGGAATTTCGATCTGAAAGCATAGAATTATCAACATCATTTTCCTCTTCTTTCTTTTTTCGAGATCATGCTTGCGCTTAGTTATCGAAGCAGTTTATACTGAATTTTTCGAAGTATTTTACAATGATTTTAGCGAAGTGTGGTCTGGAAAAAGGAGTTCTTTAATAAAATTATAAGAGGAAAGAATTTCTGGGTGAATGAATTGTTTATCAGTTTTGGTAGATAA
>Ga0315294_10006435_pt1 | contig 12891 bp, 7 predicted proteins | sample YL17G13_40_MG_FD_203626 | JGI IMG/M metagenome (GOLD analysis project Ga0315294, IMG submission 203626) | Sediment microbial communities from Yellowstone Lake, YNP, Wyoming, USA - YL17G13_40 | ecosystem: Environmental > Aquatic > Freshwater > Lake > Sediment | place: USA: Wyoming | collected... | reverse complement strand
CCTGTTTTCAAGATGAGGGGATTGCTTCGTTCCGATAAATCGGAACTCGCAATGACAAATTCTAAAGATGCAGCATCGGGTTTTATGCCCGACGGTTAAGCTTAAAATCATTTGACAGGAGTTGAAAAAAAGCCTATATTATATTTTTGTAAATTTCTAAATTTCGAGGAGGTATTATGGCAGAAGCTAAGGTTTACAAAAATTACATCAATGGTGAATGGGTAGAATCTGTTACTAAGAAGACATTTGAGAACAGGAACCCGGCTGATACCAGAGAGGTTTTAGGGATTTTTCAGAAATCGAATGAAGAAGATGTCAAAAGGGCTGTGGATGCAGCCAAAGAGGCATTTCGCAAGTGGAGACTGGTTCCCGCACCTAAAAGGGCGGAGATTGTTTTCAGAATTGGAGAAATGCTGATTAAGAGAAAAGAAGACTTTGCCAAACAGATGACTCAGGAGATGGGAAAGGTCCTGAAGGAGACCAGAGGTGATGTGCAGGAAGCAATTGACATGAGCTATTATATGGCAGGTGAAGGGAGAAGGCAATTCGGTTTTACTACTCCATCGGAACTGCCCAATAAGTTCCAGATGTGCGTGCGCCAGCCGCTTGGCGTGTGCGCTCTCATTACTCCCTGGAACTTTCCGATGGCTATTCCCTCCTGGAAGCTTATGCCGGCTTTAGTCCTTGGGAACACAATCGTTTTCAAACCGGCGACAGATACTCCTATGTCAGCTTATAATCTGGTGAAAATCTGTGAGGAAGCAGGGATACCAAAAGGAGTAATCAACTTAGTTACCGGTTCCGGCTCGGACGTGGGTATACCTTTAATGAAGTCCAAAGACATAAAAGTGGTTTCCTTTACCGGTTCAACTGAAATCGGAAGAAAAGTCTCCGAGGTCTGCGCTACTGATTTCAGGCATGTGCATTTAGAGATGGGTGGGAAGAATGCGATTATGGTGATGGAGGATGGGAAGATTGATTTAGCAGTTGAAGGTGCGCTGTGGGGAGGGTTCGGCACGACCGGTCAGAGATGCACTGCCACCTCCAGGGTGATCGTTCACAAGAAAGTCTACAATGAATTCATAGATAGATTTGTGGCCAGAGCCAAAGCTCTGAAAGTAGGAAATGGTTTAGACCCTTCAGTGGAGATGGGACCGTCAATAAACGAAGGTCAGCTTAATACGGTGATGAGCTATGTCAAAATAGGGAAAGACGAAGGGGCAAAGCTGTTTTGCGGCGGGAATAGGCTAACCTCTGGCAACTATCAAAACGGATTTTTCCACGAGCCGACCATTTTCGGGGACGTAGACCCGAAAATGAGAATTTCCCAGGAGGAAATCTTCGGCCCGGTGGTCTCGGTCATTCCCTGCGATAGTTTGGAACAGGCAATCGAAATCTGCAATGGCACGATCTACGGGCTTTCAGCTTCGATCTACACCCAGGACGTGAACAAAGCCTTTGTAGCTATGAGGGATGTTTACACCGGCATATTCTACGTGAACGCATCAACTATCGGAGCGGAAGTACACCTGCCGTTTGGCGGAACAAACCAGACTGGAAACGGGCATAGGGAAGCTGGTGTTGCCGGGATTGACGTTTTCTCTGAATGGAAATCGATTTATGTGGACTTCAGCGGCAGACTGCAAAAGGCACAGATCGACGCTTAAGTGAAGTCGTTTTTAATTTGTCTTTTTACAAACAAGCGGGTGGGTAACAGTTGCCCACCCCTTAAAACTTTAAATAAGGGAGTTTATGCAGAAAAGAAGAGTACTCATAATGGGAGCTGCAGGCAGGGATTTTCACAATTTCAATTTAGTTTACCGGGATAAGCCTCAGTATGAAGTGGTGGCTTTTACTGCCACCCAGATACCGGATATCGAGGATCGGAAGTATCCTCCGAAATTATCCGGCAAGCTTTATCCCAAAGGGATTCCGATCTGGGCAGAGGATGAACTTGTTCAGATCATTAAGAAGTACAAAATCGATGAGGCAGTTTTCTCTTACTCTGATGTCTCCTATGAATATGTTATGCACCGTGCGGCTTTAGTTTTGTCCGCTGGTGCAGATTTCAGGCTTTTAGGCAAAAAAGGGACTATGCTGAAATCTAAATTGCCCGTCATTGCGGTTTGTGCAGCCCGAACCGGAAGCGGCAAGAGCCAGACCACTCGCAAAGTCTGTGAAGTCCTGAAAGAATTCGGCAAAAAAGCCACAGTCATACGGCATCCGATGCCCTACGGGAATTTGTCCGAACAGATTTGCCAGAGGTATGCAAAGCTTTCTGACCTGGACAAGTACAAATGCACGATTGAGGAAAGAGAGGAGTATGAGCCGCATATCGAGAGGGGAAATATCGTGTATGCGGGTGTGGATTATGGAGTGATTTTGAAAGAGGCGGAAAAAGAGTCAGACATCTTAGTCTGGGATGGTGGTAATAATGATCTTCCGTTCTATCATCCGGACCTGCACATAACTGTGCTTGACCCGCTACGACCTGGCGATGAGATAACTTATTTCCCTGGAGAAGCGAACCTGATCTCCGCGGACGTTCTGATAATAAACAAGGTCGATTCTGCCGGGTTGGAGAATATCGAAGAGGTCAGGGGAAACATAAAAGAGGCAAATCCAAAGGCGGTAATCATCGAGGCAGCCTCCCCCATCTTTTTGGATAAGCCTGAGCTGATAAAAGACAAAGAGGTTTTAGTGATAGAGGATGGTCCAACTTTGACTCATGGGGGGATGACATATGGAGCAGGAATCGTTGCGGCTGAGAAGTTCGGAGCAAAGGAGATAATCGACCCCAGGCCTTATGCTGTCGGCTCTCTCAAAGAAATCTACAGGAAATATTCCCATATCGGCGCTTTGCTTCCGGCTATGGGATACAGCAAAAAACAGATCAGCGAGCTGCAGAGGATCATAAACTCGGTGAAATGCAATTCGGTGATAATTGCTACGCCGATAGACCTGCGCCGGGTTCTTAAGATAAATAAACCTTCGGTAAGGGTTAGATACGAACTGCAGGAGATAGGGAAGCCGGATTTAAAAGATGTGCTGAGGGAATTTATAAAAAAGTAGGCAGTAGACAGTAGATAGCATACAGGGAAAAGATGTAGGGGCGAGGTTGCCTCGCCCTAATAGGTAATAGGTCATAGGGACAGAACATTGTTCTGTCCGTTGTCCTTAAAGATGCGTTAGGTTAGAATTAAGGATGTAGGGCATGGCCTCAAGGTCTTGAGACTTCAGCTTTGTAAGATTAGTTTGTAGCGCGAGGCTTTTAGCCTCGCAATGCGACCCTGAAAGGGTCGCGCTACGATAATCAAGGACAGAAAAGAAATATGAAAAAGAAGACGGCAGTTGTGGCTTTGGGTGGGAATGCCATCACCCGGCAGGAGGAAGAGGATACTATTCCTCATCAGTTCAGGAATACAACCCAAAGTCTCTCTGGTGTGGCTGAGCTGGTTAAAGAAGGGTTCAATTTAGCCATTACACACGGAAACGGTCCCCAGGTCGGAAACGTCATTTACAGAGTCGAATTAGCCCGCGGCAAAGCTCCTTATCTTCCGATCCAAATCTGCGTGGCGGATACTGAAGGCGGAATGGGATATATGATTGAGCAATGCCTGAGGAATAAATTGAAGCAGGAAAATATCACAAGAGAAGTAGTGACAGTTGTCACTCAGGTAATCGTAAATAAAGATGACCCCTCCATAAAAAATCCTTCGAAATTCATCGGGCAGTTCTATTCTAAAGAAGAGGCTGAGAATTTTGCAACAGAGAGAGGTTGGATTATAAAAAAAGATTCAAATAGAGGGTGGAGAAGGGTGGTTCCTTCGCCTATTCCTCTGGAGATAGTGGAAAAAGATTCTATCAAAGTTTTAGTCGAAAATGGAGTGATTGTCATAGCCGCAGGTGGTGGCGGGGTTCCGGTCTGCAGAAAAGAAGATGGAACTCTGGAAGGGCTGGATGGGGTCATCGACAAGGATAGAGCCTCAGCCGTTTTAGCTCGTGACATAGGTGCTGAATTACTTCTTATCTTGACTGAGGTGGAAAAGGTGGCTTTGAATTATGGCACGCCTCAACAGAAGGACTTAGACAAAATGACCTTAGAAGAGGCAAAAAGATATTTGAAAGAAGGACATTTCCCAGAAGGGAGTATGGGACCTAAAATCGAGTCTGCGATTCAGTTCCTGGAAGCAGGGGGAAAGGAAGTAATTATCACCTCAATCGCCAAGGTTCACGAATCGGTGAAAAGAAGAGCAGGAACGAGGATAACTAAATAAAAAATAATGACGGATGACGAATTTCGGATGACGGATAAAAACTGTAGGGGCGATCCGCTGCAGGCGGACTCGCCCAAGATCGTAGGGCAAGGCATTTGCCTTGCGTTGTTTTTTTAGGCAAGAGGGCTTGATAAATCAAGCCCCTACAGAAGACGGTCGTAGGGGTTCGATTTATCGAACCCTAATCTGCTCAGGCTGATTGGCAAGCACAGAAGTGTAGGGGCGTATTGCAATACGCCCCTACAGGGAACTCCTGAAGGATTAAAGAACTATGAAAACAGTTGTCAGGCTATTCTCGTTCCCCGTTTTGTTGTTTTTGATTATCTGTCCTCTTCTTTTTGCCGAGGATTTGAAAAGCAAGAAGCTGTCTGACAATGACTATACCGCTCTGAAGATCTGCGAGAGGGTTATCCAGTTGTTCAAACAGTTTCCGGACTCGGTCTGGCCCGGATATAATCTGGCTCAGAGGCCCTTTATAGTCTATATACCGGATAGATGGGCGCTGTTATTCAACTACTCGAAAGAAACCGATGATTTCACCTCTTACCCGAAAGATTGGCCGGATTTAGGGACTCAGGTCTTATTTCATTCCGGACAGTACAAGGACCTGGCTGGACAGTTAGTTTTCGATTTTCCGATTGATACTCTGAAGGTGGCGGCGGTTCCCCTTACAGGGAAATCTGATGTGGAGCTTTTTGCCTTTATCGTCCACGAGGCTTTTCACCAGTATCAGGGAAGCTCCTTTGGAGAGATCCCCTGGGAAAGGGAAGAGAAATACCCTATTCAGGACAGCCAGAATACGGCTCTTACTTATCTGGAGATGCGGCTGTTGATAGATGCCCTGAGAGCGTCTGAAAAAGACCAGATAAGAAAATGTAGAGAGTATGTCAAGCAGTTCGTTGCGGTCAGAAGCTACCGCTGGCAAAATGTAGATCCATTTGTGGCAAAATATGAACGAGGGCAGGAGATCAATGAAGGAACCGCAAAGTATGCTGAGCTGAAAGGTATCTCCCTGGTCAAGGAGTTAGAATACAAATCTTCACTTGCCGGATTGACTTCCCCTCTGTTTGAAGATTTTTCCTTTATTCTGATGCCTGAGTATCTTCTGGCAGATTTTCAGGCGCGGATAACTGATAGTTCAGTTTCGCCTGAGGATATGCCTCGCAACCGAATTTACCCAGTCGGGGCTGCGCAGGGTTTTTTGTTAGATTACTTCAAGATCAACTGGAAAATGAAGGCTCAGCAGGCAGGGTATGAGTTCAGCTTTGCACAACTCTTCAACGAATACCTCGGAGTCAAGAAAAGCCAGGTGGAAAAACTGGTGAAAAAGGCAAAAAAAGAATACGGTTATGAACGGGTATTAGCTTCAACTGATAAGTTGATCCAGGAATATCTCGACGGGTTTAATAAAGAATTGGAATCATTTGAAGCCCAGTCCGGATACCGTATAGAGATAGAGCTTAATACTAATGGCCTCAGCCGCTCCCGGTCTTCCTATGCCAAAAACTGGGTCGTAGACAAAGGTACCCGTGAACTGCGCAGCCATTACAACGTCTACGTCCTTAAAAATAACCTCCTTAATCTACAGTTGCACGATATTGGAGTATATGAACAGAACAACTGGGATGCCAGGGTGAAAAAAGTTGCCTTCTTCGTGCCGGAATTTGGTGCAATTACACTGGACGAGCAGCCAGTTACACTAACAGAAGGAATTCAGGTCAGGTTTAAGAAAATGGAAGTGAACGGAAATACCTGGAAGTTCACCTGTGCAAAAGAGGGAACTATAGAAATCTCTGATAACAAAGTGAAGATAAATCTGCTCCAATAAAGAAAAAAAATGGAAGGCGGAAGAAGGAAAATAAAAAATAATGACGGATGACGGATAACGGATAAAAACTGTAGGGGCGATCCGCCCGAAGGCGGACTCGCCCTGGTAGGTTATAGGTGGTAGGTGATTGGTCATGGGAGTGTAGGGTAAGGCTTTTGCCCTGCTTGCTTTTAAGAGAGTAAGGGTGATTTACAATACACCCATACGACACCATCGTCATTCTGAGTCCGTAGGACGAAGAATCTGTCTTATGATCAATTTCGATGGATTCTTCGGTCGTCCAAATGGAATTCCTCAGAATGACAATTGAGAAGAGAAGTTGTGTCCAGATTAAAAAATATAATCATAGACGAAATCCTCAAACAAGGGAAGATCTACGAGGTAGGTGGGGTGGTAAGGGATAGGATTATTTCCCCGGTTCTGTCGGATAAGGATACTGATTACTTAGTCTGTGGTATCCCGATGGAGGAACTTATTAGACTTTTATCTAAATTTGGAAAAGTAGATTTAGTGGGGAAATCTTTCGGAGTGATAAAGTTTTCACCTTTCAGGAAATATTCAGAGGTTGAAGAGCAGAAGACTTTTGACATCGCTCTGCCCCGTAAAGAGTACAGCACGGGTGTAGGGCATAAGGATTTCAAAGTGGAGTTTGACCACAATCTCAAAGTGGAAGACGATTTGCATAGAAGAGATTTCACCATCAATGCGATGGCTTATGATCTCAGATCTAAAAAGCTGATTGACCCTCTTGACGGGAAAAAGGATATAAAAAACAGGCTCATCCGGATTACCAATCCGGATTCTTTCAAGGATGATCCTTTGAGGATGCTCAGAGGGGTTCAGTTTGCGGCAAGGTTTGAATTTGAGATCGAGAAGGACACTTATAATAGTCTGGTGGAGAATGCAGGTCTGATCAAAACCATTTCTCCTGAGAGAATTCAAGAAGAGCTGAACAAGCTTTTGACCAGGGCAAAGCGCCCCTCAATCGGTTTCAGGCTGATGCATAAAACCGGGCTGTTGAAAGAAATTCTGCCTGAATTCGAAGCCTGTGTTGGCGTGGAACAGCCAGGTGGGTATCATAGTTATGATGTTTTCGAACATTCACTGGAGACAGTTGACAATGCACCTATGGATTTGGTTATCCGTTTGGCTTCTCTCTTTCACGACATCTCCAAACCCCAGGCAAGGGAGCTGACTCCGGATGGTGCCACATTTTACGGGCATGAGAAAAAAGGGGCAAGGGTTACAAAACATATCCTTCAAAGACTGAGATATTCGAATGAGATTATCTCCACAGTTACCCTTCTGGTGGACAAACATATGTTCGCTATGGGGGTAACGGATAAAGGTCTGAGAAGGCTGATTCGTAAGGTTACGCCTGAGCATATTTTTGAGCTTTTAGAGGTGAGAAGGGCGGATATCATTGCCCAGGGTAAAGGCGCGGATGGGAAAGATGTGGACGAATTTGAGAAGTGGATCAAAGAGGAGTTGGAAAGAAAACCGCCTTTCAGCGTGAAGGATTTGAAGATAAACGGGAATGTAATTATGGAGAAGTTTGGTCTTTCGTCCGGACCTCCTGTAGGAAAAGTTCTGAATCATCTTTTAGAAAAAGTCTTAGATGAGCCGGAATTTAACCAGGAAGACCTCCTCTTAAAAGAGGCAGAGGAGTTCTTAAGAAAACATAAGTTTTTGTAGTTGCCCAATTTATTGGGCGTTTGTTTTGGTAGAACAGACATTCTTGTCTGTTCTTTGAGGTCAGACAGGAATGTCTAACCTACCGTTTTGGCTCGATAAATCGAGCAACTACAATTGCGGAGGGCAACACTTATGAGCGTTCCAGCAAAACTAAAAGATAAGCTTTTGGTCGAGGCATGTCACGTTTGTGTTATATGCGGTAGTTCTGGTGTGCAGGTCCATCATATTGATGGCAATGAAGAAAATAATGATGAAACCAATCTAATTGTATTGTGTCTGCCACACCATGACGAAGCAGAGAAATCAAAAAAGGCGAGAGGACTATCTGCTAATCTTACCACAGAACAATTGCGGCGTTATAAGGAAAAACAAAAGCAGGAATTGTTCTATAAAAAGCGAGTAGAAAAGGGAGTTGACTTAGAATTGCTATTGCCTCTTCCGCCTATGCCTTACTTTGCCCATCCCTATCCCTTACAAGAGAATTTCACCGGTAGGTCATCAGAAAGAAAGGAACTAACTGACTGGTTCACCAATGATGATAAACCTATGTTTGCCTATGTTGCCATTGGTGGGATGGGTAAATCTGCTCTTACCTGGTATTGGCTGCATGAGGATATTATTAAGAAAGGTTTGGCACCAGAAGGAATTATCTGGTGGTCTTTTTATGATCGGGAGGCAAGGTTTGAGACTTTCTTGATGAAGGCTATTCAATACGCAAGCGAGGGCAAAATAGATGCTAAAAAGATAGACTCAACCCGTGACAGGATGGATACCCTCTTCAACCTCCTTTGTAAGAACCGATTTCTTTTAGTTCTAGATGGTGTTGAAAGAGTACTTCGAGCTTATGCCGGCTTGGGTTCTCCTTATCAGGGAGATGAAGTAAAAAAAGAAGAAAAAGACTTCAGAGCTTGTATTGACCCGAATGTTGGGACCTTTTTGCAATGGTTAGCTGGACAGGATATAAAGGCAAAGACACTGCTCACCAGCAGATTGTGTCCAAAAGAGATGGACGATATTGCTGGTTGTTTTCACAAGGTATTGAAGGAATTGCCTAAAGAGGATGCAGTAAAGTTCTACCAGCGCCAAGGAGTAAAAGGAATAAGAGCGGAGATTGAGAATGCTTGTAAGCAGTATGGCTATCATCCACTGTTATTGAGATTACTCTCTGGTATGATTGTTAAAGACCCAAAACACCAGGGTGATATAGTCGCATGGTCAAGACATAATCCTATGCCTGAATTAAAGGGTGAGAAAAGAGAGCATCACATATTAGAGTTAGCCTATAATTCCTTAGACCCGCAAAAACAAACCCTGATCAGCAAAATATCTGCCTTCCGTAATCCGATGGTTTATGATTCTCTTATGATATTTAATGAATTTAAGACAACAAAAGAATTTGATGATGCTTTGATTGAACTTAAAGATAGAGGTTTATTACTCAGGGATGATAAAACTAACAAATATGACCTGCATCCCATCATAAGAAAATATTGCTATGATAGATTAATAAATAAAAAAGATGTGCATACTCAATTAAGTAACTACTTTACAAAAATACCAGAACAAGAAAAGATAGAATCTCTGGATGATTTAGCACCTGTTATTGAATTGTATCACCATACAGTGAATTCAGGCAAATATGATGAGGCAAGTGATTTACTTGCTGCGAGACTGCTCCCAGTTCCAATTTACTTTCAATTTGGTGCTTATCAAATAGCTATAGAGCTCCTCCATGCCCTTTTCCCGGATGGCGAGGATAAGCCACCACGTCTAAAAGAAGAAGGTGCTCAAGCCTGGACATTGAACGAACTGGCAAACTCTTACTGCCTATCAGGTCAGTCTAAGAAGGCAGTGCCGTTGTTAGAGAGACAAATCGAAATTAGAGAGAAGCAAGGCGTGAAAGATAGTGTTGCCATAGGCTTATGCAACCTCGCAGGCGCGGCTCAGGTTCCGCTAGGTGACTTTAAATCTGCTGAGTCTAACATAAGACGCTCAATTGACCTGTGCAAGGAAATTAAAGATGAAACCCAGGAAGCTATTGGTCATCAAGAGCTTGGTCAATTGCTCGCATATCAAGGAAAGTTTGAGGAATCAGAAAATGAGCTTGCAAAAACTTTAGAATTGTTCATTAAACAGGATGAAGTTCAGTCTCAGGGTGTTGTCTGGGCATATCGTGCACTTCGAGCACTACTTATGTCTGATACTGAACAGGCACTCAAGACAGCAAAAAAGGCAAGGGAGCTGGCAGATGTTAAGAAGGTTGCAAGAGACATCATCCGAACTGAATGGTTACTTGGTGCAGGTTATCTTGCAAAAGGAGATTTAGAAGAGGCTGAAGAGCATTTGAATGAAGCGTTAAGACGGGATAGAGGAATAAATTTAGTTGAATTAGAGCCGGATATACTTTTGCAGATGGCAAAACTAAGGTTTGCCCAAAAATATAAGGAAGAGGCTTTAAAGCTTGCAGAAGAGGCTTTGGAGATTGCGGATAGGTGCGAGTATCGTTTAAAGCAGGCGGATATTCATAATTTTCTGGCGGAGTTTTACATAGAAGCAAAGGATTTTGCAAAGGCAAAAGAGCATATAAAGATTGCTAAGGAACGGGCTGAATGTGGCTGCAAACCTGCAATGGATAAGGCTGAGAATTTAGCGAAATTATTAGAAGAGGAAAGCAAGAAAGTATAGATTCTGATTTTCCTCTCCCCTTGTGGGAGAGGATTAAGGAGAGGGGTTATTATTCTCACCCTCCCCCTTCCTACGGATCCGTTTAGGACAAGGGCGGGGAATTAAAAGAGGTAGTTGCCCAATTTATTGGGCGGTTTAGTTTTGGTAGAACAGACATTTCCTACGGATCCGTTTCTCGGACTTGTCTGTTCCTTTTGGGTCAGAGTGCAAAGCCTGTCCTACGGAGGCGTAGCCACGTAGCCACAGGAATGTCTGACTTACCGTTTTTGGCTCGATGAATCGAGCGACTACAATGCGATTGCCCCACGTTGGGGCAACCCTACGGGCAAGCTGTGGTTACCATTGTTCCCCCCTTCCTGTCATTCTGAGTCCGGATTTATTCGGACGAAGAATCTGAAGGTGTACAGATTCTTCGGTCATCTGCCTTCGGCGAGATTCCCTCAGAATGACATTAAGATAGAGATGTATTCATTGCGTCTCTATCTTTTTGGCAATAAATTTCATTTGCAATTTTGTCAGAGTTATGTTATATAATTAATCTTGTGAAAAAAATAACTTGTTTCAAGCTCTTTGAATTTATGAACTCTACAGTTTGATGGATCAGGAGATTGCGGTAGTCAAAAAACATCAAATGAAGAACCTAAGGAAAAGTTAGATGCCATTTCAACCTAAATTCACTATAACCCCCGGAATAAATAAATCTCTGATAGAGATAGAAAGGGTAAGGGGGTTCTTAGATGCGATAAAGATTAAAGAGGATTGGTTTTCTTCCATCCAGAAGGAAGCTCTTATCTTAGAGTCGCACTATTCCACCCATATTGAGGGAACAGCCTTGAGTCTCGAGCAGGCAAAAAGGATTCTTGACGGTAAGAAAGTCAAGGGTGTAAGGGAGGATGACAGAAAGGAGCTTTTGAATTATAAGAAAGCAATGGGTTTTGTCTCCAAATATCTGGGCAAGGAAGATCCTATTACTGAAGGTCTAATTAGAGAAATCCATAAAATCCTGGTCAGGGGTGTAAGAGGTGGACAGGCTGAGCCTGGAAAATATCGTATGGTCCAGAATTATGTTGTAAATTCCAAGACAAAGAAGATCATCTACACCCCCCCTCCACCTTTAGAGGTACCTCCTCTGATGCGGGAATTCGTCGAGTGGTTAAATGACGATAAGGATATCTCAGATATTATGGTAGCGGGCATTGCTCAGTTTCAATTTGTGCATATTCATCCCTTTTTAGACGGCAACGGTCGCAGTGCCAGGTTATTATCCACTCTCATTCTTTATAAAACCGGGTATGATTTTAAGAGATTATTTACTCTTTCAGAATACTATGATAAAGACAGGTCGGCTTATTATGAAGCCATTCAATCGGTCAGAGAAAAAAATATGGATATGACCTTCTGGCTTGAATATTTTGTAGAAGGGTTGAGGTCACAGATGAGCACTATAAAGGAGAAAAGCCAGAGGGTAATTAAGTATGATTCTGTGCTGCAAAAGGCAAGCTCAATGGGTCTTTTGGAACGTCAGGTAAAGGCGTTGAAATATATTATTCAGAATGAAAGTATCTCCCGTTCAGAATATGTTGAAAAACTCAAGGTCTCTTTGCGCACCGCAAATTACGATTTGAGTTTACTGGAAACTAAAGGATTTATCAAAAGAACAGGTACAGGCAGGACAATAAGATATGTGCTTGGGTAAGCTCAACTTACTCATTACTGATTGCACGCAAATTGCACGCAAAATTTAACCCTTGTTCAAAGGAGTAGAGAATGAAAATACACGAATATCAGGCTAAGGAGATTTTCAGGAAATATGGCATACCGGTGCCGCCGGGGGAGATGGCGGAAACTCCGGAGCAAGCCAAGGAGATTGCACAGAAAATCGGCAAACCGGTGATGATTAAGGCTCAGGTGCACGTGGGTGGAAGGGGAAAGGCTGGGGGTATAAAGTCCGCAGCAAATCCAGATGAGGCTTACGAGAAAGCTAAGAATATCCTGGGGATGGATATCAAAGGTCTCAAAGTCAAAAAGGTTTTAGTCACCGAAAGCAAGGAGATTTCCTCTGAAGCTTATATCGGGATAATCGTTGACCGGAGAACTAAAAAGCCGGTGATGATGGTTTCTCCTGCTGGTGGAATAGACATCGAAGAAGTCGCTAAAAATACGCCGGAAAAGATTTTCAAGTTAGAAGTCGACCCGCTACTCGGTTTGCAGCCGTATCAGGCACGCAATTTAGCCTTTAAGCTTTATGCCAATCCAAAAACCTGTAACCAGGCTATTCCTGTGATAATGAAGTTATACTGGGCTTTCTGGGACTTGGATTGCTCCTTAGCCGAAATAAATCCATTTATCACCACACCAGAAGGGGAGGTCTGGGCGTTAGATGCCAAGATAAATATAGATGATAAC
>Ga0315294_10006434_pt1 | contig 12892 bp, 11 predicted proteins | sample YL17G13_40_MG_FD_203626 | JGI IMG/M metagenome (GOLD analysis project Ga0315294, IMG submission 203626) | Sediment microbial communities from Yellowstone Lake, YNP, Wyoming, USA - YL17G13_40 | ecosystem: Environmental > Aquatic > Freshwater > Lake > Sediment | place: USA: Wyoming | collected... | reverse complement strand
TTTCGCCGGCGTCCTTGAGCAACTCGACCACGCGCTCGGCGATGGCAGGAGAAGAGGTCAGGCCTGGCGACTCGATGCCGCCCAGGTTGACCAGGCCGCTGACCTGCTGGGGGATCTCGATGACAAAGTCATGCTTGTAGTTCACGCCGGGTGTGGTGCACTCGCCGTTGCCCGCCGGGCGCAGCCCGGCAAAGACGGCGATGACCTGGCGCAGGCTCAACTTGGGCACCAGCTTGACGGCGCCCTGCCAGATCTCGTCGAGGCCGGCGGCTGTCACAGCGCGGTCTTCCTTGTCCTCAACGTCCTGGGCGTTGGGGCCGATAATGGTGTTGCCGTGTACGGTGGTGGTGACCAGGATGCCCTTGCTGACCTTGGTGGGTACCGGGAAAAGCACGTTGTTGATGGTGATCTCGGCGCGGTCAAAGACATAGTACTCACCCTTGCGGGGTGTGATCTTGAATTCGGGGCGGAGGCCCGCCTCGTGCATTACCACGTCCGAGTAGAGCCCCGCAGCGTTGATGGCCCAGCGGCAACGGAACGTGCCGCGGTTGGTCTTGACTCCAACGATGCGCTGGCCTTCGATGACAAAACCCTGGCACGCGGTCTCCAGCATCACGGTCACGCCGTTCACCACAGCGTTCTCAGCCGCAGCGATGACGACGGCAAATGGGTCACAGATGCCACCGGTGGAGGCCCACAGCGCGCCGCTGACCTCGGGGTTGATGTTGGGTTCGCGGCGGCGCACCTCGTCACCGCCCAGCATAAGCATGCCGGGCACGCCGTTCTTGATGCCCGCCTGATACAGCTCATCCAGCTTGGGCAGCTCCTCCTGGCCCACGGCGACCACATAGTCGCCCCGCCGCTCGAAGGGAAAGTTCAGCTCCCCTGCCAGGGTGTCCCACATGCGGTTGCCGGTGACGTTCATGAGGGCCTTAAGGCTGCCCGGCGGGGGGTCGTAGCCTGCGTGCACGATGGCCGTATTGGCCGCACTGGCTCCCATGCAGACATCCGCGTCCTTTTCGATGAGCAGGATATCCAGTTTGTAGCGGGAGAGCGTGCGCGCAATCATGGCGCCCACGACTCCAGCTCCGATGATGATGACATCATATTGCTTGTCCGTCATGTCCGATTCCCCTTCCTATGAACTTCTGCGTGCGCACAGGCCTATCAGGGTGCCCTGCACTGAAAAGGGAAGACCCCCTGGCGGAAGTCTTCCCTTTTCGCCTCATGCATTGGACGGCGTGGATAGCCTCGTTACCAATGGCTCCTCGTCATCCACGGGGATGGTGCAAGCTGAGCGCTGCTCAGCCGACACTTATTCCACCCAGTTGAAGGTGCGCGTGACGGCCTTGAGCCATTCCTTGTACATCTTGTCGCGGAGCTTGGCGTCCATCTTGGGCTTCCAGGTCTTGGCGATGCCCCAGTTCTTGACCAGGTCGTCCGTGTTCGCCCAGTAACCCACGGCCAAGCCAGCGGCGTAGGCCGCGCCCAGAGCGGTGGTCTCGGCCACGATCGGGCGGACCACTGGCACGTTCAGGATGTCGGCCTGGAACTGCATCAGCAGCTCGTTGAACACCATGCCGCCGTCGACCTTCAGTGCGGCCAGCTTGACGCCCGAGTCCTTCTCCATGGCATCCAGCACCTCGCGGGTCTGGAAAGCGCTTGCTTCCAGAGCGGCGCGGGCGATGTGGGCCTTGGTGACGTAGCGGGTCATGCCGACGATCACGCCACGGGCATCGCTCTTCCAGTAGGGCGCGAACAGGCCAGAGAAGGCGGGGACAAAGTAGATGCCACCGTTGTCCTCTACGGACGCGGCGAGCGGCTCGATGTCCTTGGACTTCTCGAAGAACTTCAGGTTGTCGCGCAGCCACTGCACCAGAGCGCCGGTGATGGCGATGGAGCCTTCCAGGCAGTACACGGCGGGCGCATCACCGAACTTGTAGCCCAGGGTGGTGAGCAGGCCGCTCTTGCTGGGCACGGGCTTGGTGCCGGTGTTTAGCAGCATGAAGCAGCCGGTGCCATAGGTGTTCTTGGCTTCGCCGGGCTTGAAGCACGTCTGGCCCACGAGGGCCGCCTGCTGGTCGCCCAGGTCACCGCACACCGGGATCGCGGCGCCAAAGGGGCCGTCCTTGGGGGTGTGGCCATAGATCTTGGGATCGCTGGAAGGGCGCACGGCCGGCAACATCTTGCGCGGAATGCCCATGATCTTGAGGATCTCATCGTCCCAATCCAGGGTCTTCAGGTTCATCAGCATGGTGCGGCTGGCGTTGGTCACGTCGGTCACGTGCGCGCCACCCTTGGGTCCACCGGTCAGCCACCAGATCACCCAGGTGTCGATGTTGCCAAAGATGGCATCGCCCTTTTCCGCGGCTTCGCGCGCGCCCTTGACGTTGTCCAGAACCCACTTGATCTTGGGGCCCGAGAAGTAGGTAGCCAGTGGCAGGCCCACTTTTTCGCGGAAACGATCCTGCCCGCCGTCCTTGGCCAGCGCATCGCAGATGTCCTTGGTGCGCGTGCACTGCCAGACGATGGCATTGTAGAACGGCTTGCCGGTCTTCTTGTCCCAGACGATGGTGGTCTCACGCTGGTTAGTGACGCCGACGGCCGCCAGGTCTTCACCCTTGAGCCCGGCCTTCTTCAGACCCTCTTTGATCACGTCCTGCGTTCGATCCCAGATCTCCATCGGGTTGTGCTCGACCCAACCGGCCTTCGGGTAGATCTGCTCGTGTTCCATCTGGTGCTGGCCGATCGCCTTGCCTTCATGATCGAAGATCATGAAGCGCGTGCTGGTTGTACCCTGGTCCACTGCACCTACGAATTTCTTTGCCATTTCAGTCCCTCCATTCGAATTTGGTTGGCACAAAGTGCGCGGCTCCACGATGGGCCGTGCAACTCATGCCTGCTTGCTGGCCATCTCGGACATCAGGCGAATGAGAAGGTAGGAGGAGGTTGCGCCCGGGTCTTGATGGCCGATACTCCGTTCGCCCAGATAGCTGGCGCGTCCCTTCAACGCCAGCATGGGGATGGTACTCTTCATGCCCTGCTCCGCCGCGGCAGTGGCCCGCTCCAGCATCTGCTGGGTGCTGGCCCCGCCGTCCAGCGCTTCGCGCATGGCGGCGATCGCGGGAGCGAGCGCCTCGATCATGGTCTTCTCGCCGGGCTTGGACTTGCCGCGCATCATAACCCCGGTCAAAGCCGCATCCAGCGCTGTCACCAGGTCCGCGGCCGTCAGCTCGTACTTGCCGGCCAGGGCGGTGCCGGCCTGCATAAGGGCCGTGCCGTAGAGCGGTCCAGCCGCCCCACCTACGCTGGATACCAGGGCCATGCCAGACGTCTTGAGGATCGTGCCCACGTCCTTGTCCTCGACGGTGGGCAGCTTCTTCAGGATGGTCTGGAACCCGCGGTCCATGTTGATGCCGTGGTCGGCATCGCCAATGGCCGAATCCAATTCGGTGAGATACTCTTTGTTCTGGTGCAGCACGTCGGCCGCGCGGCGTAGAAACTCCAACACTTCCCCCGTACTGATTGGCATAACGCACACCTCAATGGCTCGGCTGGAAGACCGACTCAACGCGCAGGACTCGTTTGCTACAGGCCCCAGCGCAACCCAATGGTCTTGACCGGAGCGTCCCACAGCTTGAGCATCTCATCGTCCATCTTGAGCAGCGTGATGGAGCAGCCCTGCATCTCCAGGGAGGTGATGTAGGGACCGATCAGGTTGCGGACGATCTTGAGGCCCTTTTTCTCACAGACCTGGTGCAGCTTGCGGTAGAGGATGGCTAGCTCGATGGCCGGAGTGCCGCCCATGCCGTTGACAAAGGCCAGTACCTGGTCGCCCTTCTTGAGCGGCGGGCTGACCACCTCGACATCCTCCCAGGCACTTTTGGCCTCGCTCCACAGGTGGGTCTTGCGAGAGTAGGCCCCATCATCGATGATAGAGACGGCCAGCATCTCGGTGATCTCATCGGCGGTTTCCAGCTTCATGCGCTTCCGGCCGGGTTCGCCGTGGATGCCGATGCCGATCTCCATCTCATCTTCACCCAGCGCGAACGTGGGTTTGCCAGCCATGGGCACCGTGCAGGAGCTGAGGGCCATGCCCATGCTGCGGCCATTGACGTTGACCTTGTAGCACAGGTCGGCCAGCTTTTTCAGGTCATAGCCCTTTTCCGATGCCGCGCCCACGATTTTCTCGGCCAGCACCGTCGTGCCCACGCCGCGGCGGCCCTGGGTCCAAAGGCTGTCTTTGACAGCCACGTCGTCATCGATGATGATGCTGAGCACCCGAATGCCTTCCGAGCGCGCCATGTCAGCGGCCATCTCAAAGTTCATGATATCGCCGCTATAGTTCTTGACGATGTGCAGCACGCCCGCTCCGCCGTTGACCATCTTGGTGGCTTCCAGCATCTGGTCGGGCGTGGGCGAAGTGAAGACCTCGCCCGGGCAAGCTGCGTCGAGCATGCCGACGCCCACAAAGCCGCCGTGCATGGGCTCGTGGCCGCTGCCGCCGCCGGAAATGACGGCCGCCTTGCCCTTCTTGGGTGCATCCGCGCGATAGACAAAGTTGGGTTCATAGTGGATTTTGACGATGTCCGGATAGGCCAGCGCGAGGCCTTCCAGCTCTTCCCTCACGACATTCTCCGGCTTGTTGATTAGCTTCTTCACCGAACTCACCCTCCTTTGCTCCCGGGGGAGAGGATTCCGTCCTCTCCCCCAGATAAACGGACTGACACTCTGCGAGAGGCCGCGCCTTGTGTTCCGGACGCCGGGCCGTCTCGCCGCAAGCGAACTAGGACGCCTACTTCTTCACCAGATTGGGCGTGATGAACATGTCATACGCAAAGACGCCCAGCACCGCACCGCCAACCGGCGCGAGGACTGGCGCGATCAGCCAGTACATGCCATCAAAGAGGCCCTTGGTGCCGATCACAAGTCCGAAGAGGCGCGGGCCCAAGTCACGGGCCGGGTTGAGCGAGTAGCCGCTGGGGCCGCCGAGGGACAGGCCGATGGCCAGCACGGTCAAGCCCACAAACACGCCACCCAGGTTAGCGCCGATGGCGTTGTTCTTGGCGTCGCCACTGGCCAGAATGCCCCACATCAGGACGGCGGTCGCGATGATTTCGCAGATCACGGCGGTGAGCAGGGAATAGCCACCCAGCGCACCAGCGCTCGCGCCGCCCCAGAACGTCTTGCCAAAGACCGAGCCGGGGCCGGTGCACCACACGTTGGGCAGACCCGCAGCAACGAGGCCGTCCATGTAGCACAGGAAGACGCCCAGTGCACCGAGGAAGGCGCCGATCATCTGCGCCACGATGTAGGGGGCGACCTTGGCCCAGGCAAAGCCGCGCTTGACAGCCAGCGCGATCGTAACGGCCGGGTTCAGGTGCGCGCCAGAGACGCCAGCGCTCACGTACACGGCAATGGTGACGGCCATGGCCCACCCGATGGTGATGGTGTTCCAGTTGTAGGCCGTGCCGGCGAGACGGGGAGCCAGACCAACGTTGGCCACAACGCCATCGCCCAGCAGAATCAGAATGAAGGTTCCAAAGACCTCACCGATCAACGCGGACATTGTTCCTCTCCTTTCAAATCATGGCTGTTGATGTTCGAACAAGCACATTCACAGTACCAGGTGTGTTCTTCTGACGACCACCCCCCTTCTTAGATTGCGAGCTCTCCGCAGTGCCGCCTTGACTCTTGCCCCTTTTGCTTCAGGAGGCAGCTTGACGCACCGCAGAAGCACGCAGGCAACAAAAAAGGGCACCTCTCTGGGCCAAAGCCTGGCCCTAAAAAGATGCCCTGCTCTCTACGCGATCCAACACATTGCACGCACAGCCCGAGACAGCCGTCACGCTCAACACCACCCAAACACCTTGCGTCATGATCTCTACCATGAGCGATGTCACCCAGGACCTCCAACGGACCCGATGAATCGACGCTGCCATGCGCTTGCGTACTTAACAAGCTTATCATACACGATGAACGGGCGTTTGTCAATGCTTTGCCCGGATGTGTTTCAGAATGGAGCAGTTGCCGCACAGGTGGTGTTTCGTTTAGAAACGCGCGGTGATGTGTGGATCGGAGGGACGATCAAGATAGAAATGCCACCGACTATCATTATACACGGATCTCTGGGATTGTCAAATTGCACAAGTGACCGTGTGGAATGGCCTTCGCGAAAGGTCTCCAGGCACGCGGAGGTAGACATCGTGGTTCCGCCTGGAGGGACGGGTTCGAAATCGCCATGCTGTCATCCCTTGAAGGACTCGGGCGACACCTTGAAGGCCCGCATCTTGCGCCAGAGCGTGGTGCGACCAATGCCGAGGACCTCCGCCATTCTGGTGGTGTTGCCGCGCAGCGCGCGGCCTGCGCGAATGATGGCCTGGCGCTCCGCCTCTTGCAGCGTGACCATGCGCTCGCCAAGGCGGGCAGCGCCAACCGTGTACAGCTCGGCAGGCAGATGCTCGACGGTCAGCTCGTCTCCCTCCAGCATGTGGATGGCACGCTCGAGGACGTTCTCCAGCTCGCGCACGTTGCCCGGCCAAGGGTAGGACTGCAACACTTCCAGCGCACCGGGCGAGACCGTCAGCGCCTTATGGGAACGCTGGCCGAATTTCTGCATCAGATGGGCCACCAGTAGCAGGACGTCGTTGCCGCGCTCGCGCAGCGGAGGGATGCTCACAGTCAAGACGTGCAGGCGATAGAACAGGTCTGCGCGCAAGCGCCCCTGCTGCACTTCACTGGCCAGGTCGACGCGGCTGGACGCGGCGACAATGCGCACGTCCACCGCAGTGGCACTACTGCTGCCCAGGCGGGTGACTTCGCGCGTGTCGATCACTCCCAGCAGGCTGGCCTGCATGTCCAGGGGCAGGCCCTCCACGTTGTCGAGAAAGATGGTGCCGCCATCGGCCAGCTCGAACTTGCCCGGGCGGCCCTCGTCGCCCGCACCGAGGAAGGAGCGCTCGTAGCCAAACAGCTCAATGGCCAGCAGTTCGCGCGGGATGGCCGCGCAGTTGACGGCGACGAACGGCCCACTGGCGCGCCGGCTGGCGTTGTGGATGGCCTGCGCGAACATCTCTTTGCCCGTGCCGCTCTCGCCCAGCAGAAGCACGTTGGCGTCTTCCTCGGCGGTCTTGTGCGCATAGTGCACCGCCCAGCGCATCTCGACGTCCTGGTACACGATGTCGGCAAACGTGAAATGCGCACGCGCGCCCACCATGCGGTGCACCAGTTGGCGCACCTCGGCCGTGCGGTCCAGGCGCAACCCAAACCCCCGCGGGCTAGAGCCTCGCCACAGCACCTCCATGCTGACCAAGCAGGGACGTGGGCCCTCTTTGGTCTCGAACACGATCTCCCTGTCGACCAACGGTGTATGCTGTGTCATCGCGGCCTGCAGTTGTGGCGGCAGGTTGAGCAGGGAATCGATCGTGCGGCCCATGGCAAAGCGCCGTGAGATGCCCAGGATGTCGCCGGCGTGTGCATTGATGTGCGTGACGCGGCGCTGCTCGTCGAGCAACAGAATGCCCTGATTCATGGCCTCGAGCGCCAGGTCCAGCTCGGCTGCTTGCTCCAGGTGTTGGTTGGCCTCGCTCAGGCTCAAGTCGGCTTGCAACTGGTTTTCGATGGCCTTGGCGGCCGCCATGGCAATCCCCAGGGTATGCGGGTTGCCGTCCCGTTCCAGGGTCACGATGCCCAGCACGCTGAGCAGCTGGCCATGCGGGGCATGGATCGGCGCCGCGGTATCGGTGAGGTCGTGGAACGCGGAGCAGTAGTGCTCTGGCCCCACCACTTGCACCGGCACTCCTTCACTGAACGCCAGGGCCGCGGCATTCGTGCCTACGTATCCTTCCGCCAGGAGGACCCCATCCTCAAAGCCCAACCTGCGCAACGCGGCATCCAGCGCGTGATCGCCCGTCGCGTGCAGCACACACAGATCGTGGTCCGCCAGGAAGACCACGACGTCGTGCTCGCCTACGAACTGGTAGATGTCCTCCATGAACGGACGGGCGATGGCGATCAAGTCAAAGTGGGCCTGCGTGCGCTCTTCGAGCGCCTCGGCGCTTTCGCACGCCAGGATCGGGCGATGGCGATGTGGCGAGAGATGGCTCTCACGGCAGCGGCGCCAGGAACGCGCCACGGCCGGATCCAGGGCCTCAAAATCACAGGTGCCCTGCGTGGTTAAGCACTGCCAGGCACTCAGCAAAGCCTGGCGCTCGTAGGGATAGGCAGTGGGTAGCATAGGCAGCCTCGCTCAGATCCGATCGAAAGAACGGCTAAAGGTCAAACGCCACAGCTCCATGCAGCCCTGCACTGGCGTTGGCGTAGCTGGTCTGCATAGCGCCGCCGAATCTCGGCAAAGATCGCCAGATAGCGCGGGCTGGCATAGTCCGGGTAGGTCCATTCCCGGGCCTGGAAGGCGCCGTGCGTGAATTGCAGCGTGACCTCGGCGTAGATGCCCTGGCCCAGGTAGATGCGGTGGGCATAATCCTTGGTGGTGGCCAGCACCAGCTTGCTCAGGGAGACGTAGCCCGGATCCAGGTTGACGCGCCGCCGCCCGTCAACCGCCCAGGTCTGCTCTAGATCGTTGGTGACGCGCTTGACCTCGGCCAGGCGCTCGGGCGCGATCAGGTTGGCAAAGGCCACGATCTGACGCAGCAGGCCGGCGCCGAACTCGCGCTGATAGTATCGCGTATGGTCAAACGGCAAGAACTCGCTCTGGTAATCCAGCGGCCCAAACAGGTTGAGCAGCGCTTCGCGGGCCACGTCCAGTAGCGTCTCGTCGGCGCTAAACTGGCTGGCAATCAGTTTGACCGGGCGCGGCTCCTTGCTCTTTCCCATTGCGTCCCTCACCCATCCTGGGCGCGATTATAGCGCAAGAGGCGCGGACTGCCAACCGACCTCACACCCCGATCTTTCACCGAAACGGCGCGGCTTATACACCTTTGTCAACTCTTGCGTTCGCGCGTTCGCAATATACTCTTGTGTCAAACCGCTGCCCTGTCATCCGTGATGCGTGGTGCACCTTCAGGAGGTTCAAGTGAATTCGAGCGCGGCGCCCCCCAGCTCTGAGCAGGCCCCTGCAGCCCGAGCTCCTCGGAATGAGGCAGCGTTGGACAAGGAGCCTCCCCCCTGCAGCGCAACGTGTGGACCAGCCGCCCCGCGGCCCGCGCGTGGCATCCTGGTGCTCTACAGCCAGAGCGACACGCCCGGCCAGCTCGCTCCAAGGGAGGGTCTGGCCGATGCGGAAACCGTGGCCACCGCCCAGGCGGTTTTCGAGGTGCTGCGACAGCACACGGATGTGGATGTGCAGCTCGTAGCGGCAGCGCAGCACGTGGAACGCAAGCTGAAGGCTTTTCCTTCACAAGATTATGTAGTATTCAACCTTTTTGAGGGCGTGGACGGCCTGGTGCGCGAAGACGCAGACGACCCCCTGGACGAGGAAGCGCGCACGGCGCTGACCCTGAAGGAGCTGGGCTACCGCTTCACCGGCGCGGACGATTGCGCTCTGGCCCTGGCCGTTAACAAGGGGCAGGCCAAGGCGGCACTGGAGGCTGGCGGCGTGCTCACCCCGCCCTGGCGCGTCTTTGCGTGCGGCGACGAGGTGTCCGAGGCCAGCCTGGCGGGTGTACCCTTCCCTGTGATCGTCAAGCCCGTGGCCGAGGACAGCAGTCTCGGCATTGACGGCAACGCGGTAGTGAGCGACCTGGCCACGCTGCGTGACCGAGTGGCGCACATCACGGCAGACTACCGTCAGAGCGCGTTGGTCGAAGCGTTCATCGACGGGCGCGAGATCAATGCGGCACTGTGGGGCGACCCGCCGCAGGTGTTGCCCCTGGCCGAAGTCAGCCTCAGCGATCTGGGCGCGCCCGAGAAGCGCATCGTGTCCTTTGCCGCCAAGTGGGAAGAGGACTCGTTCGAGTACAAGCACACCCCGGTGACCTGCCCGGCTCAGCTCCCGCGAGAGCTGGCCGAACGCATCCGCACCACGGCGCTGCGCGCCTGGCAGATCACCGGCTGTCGCGGCGGCTATGCGCGCGTCGACATGCGCGTGCGCGGCGAAGAGGTCTACGTTCTGGAGGTCAACCCAAATCCATCCATTGCGCCAGACGCCGGATTCGCAAATTGCGCGCGCGCCGCCGGATTCGACTACCCGCACATGATTCTGCACATCCTATCCATGACCGGGGAGGACCTGCATGTTTACCATTCGTAAGGTAGAGGAAAAGGACCAGGCAGCCATGCTGGAGATCACGCGCGAAGTGGGCGTGTTCACCCAGGCAGACGTGGAGTGCATGAACGAACTGCTGCAGACCTATCTGTACCAGCCCGACAATCACGACTATACCTTTGGCGCCGCCTGCGACGAGCAGGACCGCGTGCTGGGCTACGTATGCTTTGGTCCCACGCCCCTCACCGAGGGCACCTACGATATCTACTGGCTTGCCGTGAGCAAGGCCGCGCAGGGCCAGGGCGTGGGCAGCGCGCTCTTCTTGTGGATTGAGCCGCAAGTGCGCGCTCTCGGTGGTCGCCTGCTGGTGCTTGAGACCAGCGGCACTCCCGAATACGACCCCGCCCGCAGGATGTACCAGCGCCTGGGCTACATCGGCCGCGTCGCAGTACCCGACTTTTATCGTCCAGGGGACGACCTGGTGATCTTCTCCAAGCCATTGAGGTAGCCAACATCAACATCGTTTACTTTGACCTGGAAACGCAGCGCACGCTCGACGAAGTGGGCGGGCGCGCCAACATTGCCAAGCTCGGGCTGGCCGCCGCAGTGACGTACAACACGGCCATGGCCGCCTATCACCGCTACACCGAGAGCCGCGTCGGGGACCTGATCAGGGAACTCAAGAGCGCCGAGCTCGTGGTCGGCTACAACATCGTCGAATTCGACTATGAGGTACTGCGCGGCTACCACAACGAGGCTTTCGAGAAGCTGCCCAGCCTGGACATGCTGGAGCACCTCGCGCGCCGGCTGGGCTTCCGCGTGCCACTCGATGCCGTGGCCAGCGCCACCCTGCGCACGGGCAAATCAGCGGATGGCCTGCAGGCCGTGCGCTGGTATCGCCAGGGCCAGATTGACAAGGTACTTGACTACTGCCAGAAGGACGTCGAGATCACCAGGCAACTGTACGAGTACGGCAAGCAATTCCGGCTGGTCTACTACTGGGATAAGCAGCTCAAGCGCCAAATCGTGCCGGTGACCTGGTAGCATCCACGTCCTACCGGCATTCTTCATTCGCCATTCTTCATTTGCCCTTTTTGTCACCCGCTTCTGACCATGCTATAATCCGCCCTAGCTCACGAGAGGATCACGATGTCGGACACGGTTCGATTGCGGGCCATCATACGTGGCTACGTTCAAGGCGTCAGCTTCCGCTACTATACTCTGCGGCAGGCGCAGAGCCTGGAAATGATTGGTTTTGTACGCAACCGCGAGAACGGCAGCGTCGAAGTCGTGGCCGAAGGCACGCCTGAGGCAGCCGAAGAACTGGTAGAGTGGCTACACAGGGGTCCACCTTCAGCCCAGGTAGAGTGGGTCGACGTCGAGTGGCTCAAGCCACAGGGCAAACCAGGGCGCTTTGAGGTGCGAGCCTAATGCGCGAGAACCCAGAGCGTCTGGCCTGGACGGTGACGCTGGTGGCCTTTGTCGCGTTTTGCACCTGCGCAGTTTCTGTCCCGCTGGGCACGCGCTGGTACCTCACCACCGCCACCCAGGCACAGATGGCCAAAGTCACCTGCCTGGAGGGAACGACCGTTGTAGAGGACCCCCAGCACGGCACGGCCACACCCGTCCTCAAGGGCGAAACCATCTCGGTGCCCGAAGGCAGTGTGATCAGCGTGGACAAGGCAGCGCAAGCCGAGCTCGTCCTCTTCGATCGGTCACTGGTCAAACTCTACCCGCTCACCAGCATCGCGCTGGAACGCATGCGCGTGCCCCGTTTTGGCTTTGGCTCCCGGCCCGCTCAGATCTCCCTGTACGCCCGCGGCGGCAGACTGTGGGCCAACACGGTCTTGCGCGGATCGCCGGCCGTGGAGTTCAAGGTCAACAGCCTGCAGGCGCACACGCTGTTGGCGGAGGATGGCAGCTATACTCTGGAGGTCAGCAACGAGCGCACAGAGGTGATCGTGCAACGCGGCCAGGCCAAGGTGGCCGCTGCGGCAGCCTCGGCCACGAGTGAGGCCTCCGGCGTGTCCCTCAGCTCGCGCCAGCGCACGGTAGTTGAGATCGGCAAGGCCCCGCTTGCGCCGATGAAGGCCGAGCGCGACCTACTGACCAACGGCGATTTTACCGCCCCGCTCACCACCGGTTGGACCGCGTACAACGACCAGGGTGGCGACGGTGGCAACATCGACGGGCAGACTGCGGTGGTCGTTGACGAACAACGGCGCGCCGTGCGCTTCTCGCGCACCATCGCCATCAGTGAGCCCAACCATTGCGAGACGATCATCGAGCAAGAGATCAACCGCGACCTGCCCGACCCCATCACCACACTCAAGGTGCGGGCAACGGTCAAGCTCGTCAACCAGAGTCTGTCGGGCGGAGGCTACCTCAGTTCCGAGTACCCACTCATGATCCGCATCCACTGTCGCGACGTGTACATGAGTGACTACGAGTGGGTACACGGATTCTACTACGGGAATCCCGGCAACAACCCCACCCAGAATGGCCAGGAGATCCCGCAGGGCAAATGGTACTTTTACGAGTCGGGCAATCTGCTTGACCAGTTGCCGATCAGCACAGGCCGCATCGTCTGGCTGCGCGTCTATGCCTCGGGCTGGAGCTACGAAAGCTTGGTCTCCGAAATCAGCCTCGTCGTGGAATGAGACGTAGTTGTTGCTAGCCCAAAAACCACAGAAAAGGAGACTTGGATGCTGAGCGAGAAACCTGTCG
>Ga0315294_10006432_pt1 | contig 12895 bp, 8 predicted proteins | sample YL17G13_40_MG_FD_203626 | JGI IMG/M metagenome (GOLD analysis project Ga0315294, IMG submission 203626) | Sediment microbial communities from Yellowstone Lake, YNP, Wyoming, USA - YL17G13_40 | ecosystem: Environmental > Aquatic > Freshwater > Lake > Sediment | place: USA: Wyoming | collected... | reverse complement strand
CAGGCGATCGCCGACGGCAAGTGCGGCATTGTCTGCCCGGCCCAGGACGCTCAAGCGCTGGCGGCGGCTGTGCGGCGAGCGGTCGAGGAGCGCGCCTGGCTTCGCGAGCTGGCCGAGAAGGCCAGGGACTTCGCGCTGCGGGAATGGGCGCCGGAAAAGGTGACGGAACCTCTGCGGAAGTGGGTGCAGGCCCCGGCCCCGGCCCCGGACAACGCGGCAAAACTCCGCGAGAACCCCGGCATTCTCTCGTTTCTGGATGCGGCGGTCAACGAACTCGATCGGAACGCGGCGCTGGTGGAAAGACACGGCGCCCACGAAATGCGGCGCGACCAGGTTGATTTCGATACCATCCGGAGCAAGCGATGGTATAAAATCCTCAAGCGCGTGGCAGGCTGGTAGGAAAGGGGGGAACTCTATGAAGATCACGGCTCTTATTCAGGCGGCGGTCAAGTACAAGGCGTCGGACCTCTATCTCATAGGCGATTCGGTTCCCTATCTGCGGGTGGACAGCGTGGTGATTCCGGTCAACTGCCCGCCGTTGTCCCCGGACGACGTTCAGGAGATCGTGAACACTATCGTCCCCCAGCGGCTCATGCCGCGGCTGGATCAAAGGCGCGGAGTGGACGTTGCCTGTGAGTTTACCGGCCTGATCCGCTGCCGCGTGATCGTGTTCTATGAACGCCAGCGCCTGCGCGTGGCCATGCGCCTCATCCCCCTGGAGGCGCCCACGGTAGAAGGCATGGAACTGCCCCCTATCCTCAAGAAGATCGCCGGTTTTCAGCGCGGGTTGGTCCTGGTCACGGGTCCCACGGGCGCGGGCAAGACCACCACGCTCGCCGCGATGCTCGATTACATCAACACCACCCGCAAGTTCTGCATCACTACCATCGAGAACCCCATTGAGTTCGTTTACACCAACAAGAAGAGCATCGTGTTCCAGCGCGAGGTGCTGGACGACGTCGAGAACTTCAACATCGGCCTGATCCAGGCGCTGCGCCAGGCGCCCGACGTGATCCTGGTGGGTGAAATGCGCGACCTGGAAACCATCCGCACCGCCATTCTCGCCGCCGAGGTGGGCCACATGGTCTTCAGCACCCTGCACACCACCACCGCGGTCCAGACCGTCGAGAGAATCATCGCCGTCTTCCCCGAGGCGGAACACGGAGTCGTGCGGGACCAGCTCGGCACGTGCCTGAGAGCCGTGGTCACGCAGAACCTCGTTCGCCGCGCCGCGGGCAAGGGCCGCATTGCCGCGATGGAAATCCTGATCAGCAACGCCACGATCGAAAAGCTCATCCGGGAGTACCAGCTGAGCGACATCTTTGAAGTGATCAAGACCGGCGAGGAAGGAATGCAGACCTTCGACCAGGCGCTGGCGCAGCTCACACGCACCAAGTCCATCACCGTCGAAGAAGCGGAGGCAAACGCCCGCGACGTGTTCGCTTACCGGCGTCATCTGCAGGGCGCAGTTTCGTCCCGTGACGCGGGAGGCATTGTCGGCGCCTTCGAATAGCCCTCGAAACCGCGTGCTCGTCCATCCGCGCCACCCACTGCTTATCGTTGAAATGCCGTCTGGAAGAGCATAGGATACACTAGGCCGGCTAGCGCTGAGGCGGGCCCGCAAGGAACCTGGCGTATGTCCAAACTGCTCCTCATCGGCGTCGGGCCTCTGCTCGGCAAAGGCGTTCGCAACTTCGGCGGCCAGTGCCTGAGGACCTGGTGTTATGCCAAGCCGCTCATGGACGATGGCCACAAGGTCCTTCTCGTCACCCTTCCCATCTATGATCCGAACGATCCGGCCATGCGCCAGGCCGCACTGGTCCGCCGTCAGGGCGACGGCTTTGAGTACCTTGCATTCACCAACCTGGATGTCCCTTTCATCCGCCGGCATCTCGCCGGGACCGTGCGCGCCTTCGAGCCTGACGCCATTTTCTCCATCAACACCCTGCCGTCCTGGGTGGCCGCGCAGCTGCCTCTTCGCATCCCCTTGTGGGCCGACCTCTTCGGATACGAAATGGCCGAGAAACAAGGCCGCGCCACCTGGACCGGCGACACCGAGGCCCTCCTGACGGCGTGGCGGACCGAGTCCCTGATCGCCCGCCGCGCCGACAAGTTCTCCACCGTCTCCCGCCCGCAACTCCACGCCCTGCTCGGCGAAATGGCCGGTCTTGGACGACTCAACCAGCATACCTTTCACTATCACTTCGCCCATCACGTCCCGATCTCTTACCACCCGGCATTTGCGGGCGAAATGAGCCTTGACCGGGATGACGGAAAACTCCTGAAGCCAGGACCCGTCCTGCGCGGCCCCATCGTTCCGGAGGACGCTTTCGTCCTTCTGTGGAGCGGAGGGTACAACTACTGGACAAACCCGGAGTTCCTCTTCACGCTTCTGGAAACGCTTATGGCCGCCGAGCCCCGCATCCACTATGTCTCCACGGGCGGCGCCATTGAGGGCTACAACACACGCACCTACGAACAATTCGTCCAGCGGATCGAGGCGTCGCCCTTCCGCAACCGCTGCCATCTGCTGGGTTGGGTCCCCGCCGAGCAACTGCCGGCCATTTACCAGGAGGCGGATCTGGGTGTCAACATTGACGAGCCCAACTACGAGACGCTGTTCGGCGGAAGGAACCGGATCAACAACATGATGGTCGCCGGACTGCCCGTCGTGACAACCTACGGATCCGAGATCAGCCAGATGATCGCGGAGGCCGGCTGCGGCATCGTATGCCCCCCCGACAGCGTTTCGGACCTCGTCGCGGGCATTCTCGGAATGCTCCGCTCGCCCGAAAGACGCCATGATCTCGCCAGGCGCAGCCGTGAGTATGCCCTTCGGGCCTTCTCTCCGCACCGCCTCACGGAACCCGCCCGCGAATGGGCCCGCAAGCCGGCTCTCGCGCCGGACAACGACGAGAAGATGCGCAGATTCCCGCGGACCATGAGCTTTCTGGATTGCTCGGTCAACTACCTCGAAGAAGCCGCCCGGATCGTCGAGCAGCACGACGTGGCCGAGATGCGCCAGGCCCAGATCCAGCTCGAGGCCCTGCGCGCCCGGCCCTGGTACAAAGCGATGCGGTTCCTCAAACGGCGGATAGTGGGTGGAAAATAAGGGACAAACCTCTGTCTTGGCTGACTCGGTAATCACCCCATCAGCAATCGGCGCTGCAGCAGACTCTGCATATCACGCCGGCCATCGGCAATCAGATAAATATAGACCGTATCCGCGCAAACTCGATATATTATCCGGTATGGCTTGAAAAACACTTGGCGGTACTCATGAATCCCCAACTCCAGCAGTTCCTTTGGATAAGCGCCGCGGTGCGGGTGGTGGGACAGGTTCCCAATGGCGCTCTCGATACGGTCGAGCACGTGATCTGCTTTCGCAGGCGAATCGTGCTCCGCAATGTATTCCACGATTTCCTCAAGATCCTGCGCGGCGTCATCGGTGAGAAAAACGGGCAAACCCATTCTTACCGCTCCGGCTGGCGTTTCCGAAGGCGCTGCAAAACCCTGTCGGCAGGTTGGACGCGCCCCTGTTCCACTTGACGGTTGCCAAGGGCAAGAATTTTCAACAAAGCCAATGTCTCCTGGTGCTGCTCATACTCCGCAATGCTTTGTATGACCAAAGATGCTTCGCCGTTTTGGGTGATCACTAGGGGTTTTCGCTCTTTCGCCAACCGACGGGCGATCTCAGCGGTATGGGTTTTGAAATAACTGATGGGGTGTGTTCGTCCGGCTAATTTCATGTTTCTCTCCTCCACGATTGACGATACCACGTGGATCAAAGCGCCGCAAGAAAAAATCCTTCCTGTTTCATGCCGGTATGGACGGCGATGAATTCGTAGCGCCGTCTGATGAGGCGCTATCCGGTCCGTGCCCTCTGGGAATCCTCAGAATTTCGCGGTAGATTTCCTCGTACTCCCCCGCTGTATTTTCGATTGAATAGTTTTCCTCAATGCGCCGCCGGGCCGCCATTCCCAGTTCCCTGCGCTGGCCCGCCTCCAGATTGAGCACGCGCTCCAGCGCCGCCGCCAGAGCCGCCGGATCGCGCGGCGGCACCACCTCGCCCGTTTCGCCGATGATCCGAGCCGCATCGCCCACGTCCGTGGACACACACGGCACCCCGCACGCCATCGCCTCGCCCAAAACCAGCGGAAAGGCTTCGCCCACCGAGGAAAGCACCACCACGTCAAGCGCGGCCAAAAGGCGCGGAACGTCCTCCCGCACTCCGAGCAGATGCGCATGGTCCGCGAGGCCCGCATGCCGGATCGGATCCGACAGGGCCCGGTTTTCGCAGGTCACCCCGTCGCCGCACAAGAGGAAGCGAACATCCGGCAGCCGTCCATGCAGGATCTTCGCCGCCTCAAGGAAGTTCGCGTGGTCCTTCTGAGGGTGAAACCGCGCCACCATGCCCACCAGCGGCGCGCGGTCCCCCACTTCGAGCTCGCGGCGCACGTCCTGCCGCGCAGCCAGGTCCGGCCGCAGCTCGGAAAGGTCGAAACCGTTTGGGATGACTACCATCTTGTCGTCCGCGTAGCCCGCTCGGGCGTGGACCTCGCGTGTCGAATGCGAGCAGCACACGATCCGCCGCGGGAGACGCTTTGAGAGAAATGCATTGAACCGCGCGATCCGCAGGGTGCCGGGTTTGTTCTGACCCGGGTCGAGGTTCGTGTGGTGGATGCCCCAGACCACCGGGATGTTGCCCGCAAGCCGCGCCGCAACGCCACCGAGAAGGTCCGCATGGTACATCCACGTCTGGATCAAGTGGGGCCGCTCCTTCCGCAGGAATCGAATCAACCGCCAAAGACCCAGCGGGTTGGCCGAGCCCCGCCTCATGCCGAGCGATTCCACCGCCACTCCCAACGCTCGAATCCGCTCCGCCACTACGCCCGCCGTGGTCAGGGACAAGACGCGCGAATCAAAGCGGGCGCGGTCCGTCCGCGTCAGGAGCCGCTGGAGCATGACTTCCGCCCCGCCCGGGTCCAGGTCCACGATGATATGGAGGATCTTGAACATTGTTCCTTTTTGCCTCTGGCCTCCGGGCCTGGGTCATGATGCCACCGCCGTCTCCCCGGCGCAAGACGAAAGCCGCTGTCAATGGCCGTGCTGTCAATGGCCGTTGCGGTAAACTCCCGGCAATGCTATAAAGCGATGGAAGGCTGCGAAAGGACTCCCATGAATAGATCTAGAGTCGCCATTCTCAGAACCAGCCCCCGGACCGTCCGCTCGGATTACCACGAGCTCCTCAACCTGGCCGATTACCAGGAAACGATCGCCAAGAACGCGGACACCGCCCTCAAGATCAACATCTCGTGGCATTTCTTCTTTCCCGGCTGCTCCACCACGCCCTGGCAGCTCGACGGCGTGATCGCCGCCATGCTCGCCGACGGCTACGACCCCAACCTTATCCACGGCTGCCACAACCGCACCGTGGTCATAGACGCGCACCTGGGAGAGCGGGAGAACAAGCATCTCGACGTGCTGAACGCGTACGGGCTCCGCAACGTCCACCTCTATGAGGGCGAGGAGTGGATCCATATCCGGGACGCGGTCGGCGACCTTACCAGGAAGTTCCTCTGCCTCAACGACGTCTACCCCAAGGGTTTCGCGATCCCCAAGCGGTTCATCGGTGAGAACATCATCCACCTGCCCACGATCAAGACCCACGTCTTCACCACGACTACGGGAGCGATGAAGAACGCGTTTGGCGGCCTCCTCAACGAACACCGGCACTGGACCCATCCCGTCATCCACGAAACGCTGGTGGACCTCCTGATGATCCAGAAACACATCCACCGCGGCGTCTTCGCCGTGATGGACGGCACTTTCGCGGGGGACGGTCCCGGCCCGCGCTGCATGACGCCCCACGTCAAGAACGTCATCCTCGCCTCCTCCGACCAGGTCGCCATAGATGCCGTGGCCGCCAAACTCATGGGTTTCGATCCGCTCAAGGACTGCAAGTTCATCCGCCTCGCGCACGAGCTCGGCCTGGGATGCGGCGACGTTTCCCAGATCGAGATCGTGGGCGACAGAAGCGCCGCGGGAGAGAACTGGCACTTCAACGGCCCCTTCAGGAAAATGACTTTCGCCAGCAGGATGCAGCACATGATCTATTGGGGCCGGCTCAAGAAACCCCTCGAATGGTCACTCCGGACGTGGCTCGCGCCGTGGGCCTACGTCGCCAGTGTCCTGTACCATGACTTCTTCTGGTATCCCTTCAAGAGCAAGCGCGCGATGACGGCATGCCTCAGGAGCGAGTGGGGCCGGCTGTTCCAGAACTGGGGCAAGGTGCCCGCCAGGCCGGACGGTTTCCCCGACGTGGGCAAGGCGTCGGCGAGCTTCCATCGCGACATCAGGGCGATGCTCCTGCAATCCGCCAAGGTGTTGGCGACGTGCATCACCGAGGCGCCTGAGGTATCGGCGCGTAAACGAAGATAGTCTGAAGCGGCCTCGGGCGCGGCAGCGTTCGGATCAGGGAGTAGTTCTCGCGGAGCGCGTGGCGCAGCGCCGGCGAGCAGCGGTCGAAAACCTGGTTCTCGTCTCGAATGTCCTGGTGCGTCACGGCCAGGGAGAACTCCCGGGAGGCGGCCCTGCGAACGAATTCACTCTCGTCCCACTTCTTCTCCGCGGCGAGTTGGGTCATGATGAAGTTCTGCAACTCAGGCTGGCGCCCCTCCAGAATCCCATAGATGGGGTCCTCGCTCAAGACGGGTCCGGGATGCTCGCGGACGAGCCGGCGGACCTGGTGTCCCCTCTGCAGGGCCATGAAGGAAGGGCGCGGGGCGCCGGCGAAGAGAGCAGGCTCCACGCGCTGGAAAAAGTCCGCGTGCCCCATCAGCATCGTGAGGACCGCCGCGGCGGCCACAGCCCCCATCCAACGCACGGTGAGTGCTGAGGACTGAGGACTCAGGACTGAGTGCTGAGGACTGAGGACTGAGTGCTGAGGACTGAGGACTGAGTGCTGAGGACTGAGTGCTGAGTGCTGAGGACTGAGTGCTGAGTGCTGAGGGAGAGAAAGAGCTGACTGGCGGACCGTCCGACTGGCGGAGGGGTCCGACAGGTCTGACCGGTCCGACGGGTCCGACTGGTCCGACGGGGCCGACGGGGCCGACCGGTCCGACGGGTCCGACGGGTCCGACCGGTCCGACTCGTCCGACTGGCCAACTGGCGAACTGGCCAACTGGCGAACTGGCCAACTGGCGAACTGGATGCGACGTTGCATGCTTTCCAGGGCGTGTTTCAGCCCGATCCCGAGGAAAAGCGCAAGTGCCACCTGCGGCTCCAGAAGATAGTTCTCCGCGGAACCCGATTTGGCCACCGAGGCGGTGGACAACGCGTTCAGAACGAAGTAGATGGCCACGAGTTCCAGCGCCCGGCTGGTTCGCCGCTTCCACGCCGCGAAAAGAACCCAAACGCACAACACCGCCGCGCCCGCAATCGGAAAGTGGTAGAGCCGCCACAGATGCGGCAGCCACCATTGCCACAACTCGTTCCAGTGCATCACATTTTGGTTATATGTGACCGTGTGGAGCCAATACTGACCCCCGGTGAGGGCCGTCAGCAATCCCACGGGAAGCAGCGCGGCCAGCCCCATCCACAGCGCGAACCAAAGCGCTCCACGGCGCTCGCGGATCAGAAGCCACAGGAAACATGCCGCCGGCGCCGCCAGCACCGTCTGTTTGGCCAGCAGCGCGAGGGCAAAGAGGACGATGGCGGCGGCCCGGCCCCAGCGGCTTTTCTCGCGCTGTCCCCAGAGGCCGAAAACCGTCAGGCCGCCTACCGTCAAGGCGATGGAGAGAAAATCCACCCGCGTGTAAGCTACCCAGCGCAGCATCTCGTAGGAAGTCAGGAACAGAATGGGACAACACCAGCCGATCACAAGAGCCTGCGAAATGCGGAGAGCGGAGAACGCATAAAACTCCAAGCGGTTCCCCCTGTCCGTGTCGGCAGGCGGCGCCTCGCCTTCTCGCGGGGCCGCGGCTTCTGTCCCCTGGACTGCCGCTCCCCCACTCCCCGGAGACACCGTGCCCTCGCGGACGTCTCGCAGGAGGATGAACGCCCCGACTCCGAGCGCCACCGCCAGGGCCGACAGAGCGGAGATCCATCGTCCCGCCGCCAGCGAAGGCGCGTCGGGGCGCACGAACAAAGCCCACAGCGCGGGATAGAGCGGCGGGTAATTCTCGACGAGGTAGGGAGGCGTATGGATGGTTTTGTAGAGTCTCTCGCCCGACGCCAGCCGGACGGCCTGCCACAGGACGTACCCCTCCTCCGCGTCGAGCTGGTAGGGGTAACGCAGCGCCTCCTCGACGCGGCTGACCGGATAGGAGGCGATCTTGCCCAGCCACACCGCGGCAACAACCAGCGCGGCCAGCGGCGCGAGATGCAGGACGAGACGAAGGAGAACCGCCGCTCGTCTCCCCGGCTGGGTGCCGCGCGGGGTTTCATCTGACACACAACTTCCGCCTGAGACGGTGAGTTTAGTCCTGCCTGAGACGGTGAGCTTGGTTTCCGGCATCGCTGAGAGTTCTCTTTTCCGCAGGTCCAACCACCGCGCTCAGCATAGCGGAAAACGCATTGCGAAGTCAAAGGCCGGATGAGGTGGCGAAGGGCAAGGGTAGATGAATCCTGACCCACCCTCGGTCGGGCGCGCCATGTGCTCCGAAAAGGTTGCTCCAAGGGACAATGGATGTTAGCATTCAGTCCGCGGATAGGAGGCCACGAACACACAAGACAAGGATCCCTTGGATCCCTCGCAAGACCATGAAGAGAAGTCTCTCGGCGTCCCTTATGTCCCTCGGGTCCTTTGGGTCCCTTAGTCCCATGGGTCCCATAGGTCTCATAGGTCCTATAGGTCCCTTGGGTCCTTTGGGTCCCTTAGTCCCATGGGTCGCATAGGTCTCATAGGTCCTATAGGTCCCTTGGGTCCTTTGGGTCCCTTAGTCCCATGGGTCCCATAGGTCCCATAGGTCCTATAGGTCCCTTGGGTCCTTTGGGTCCCTTGAGTCCTTGAGCGCTTCGACATCACAAGCAATGAACCACGCAAAAAAGAAAATCCTGGTCTTCCGCCTGGGCGCGATGGGGGACATCCTGTTCACCACGCCCGCCCTGCGCGGCCTCAAGGCGAAGTATCCGGGTTGTCATCTCACCTATCTCACCCTCAAGCAGTGGCGCTTCCTCCTGAAGGGCAACCCCAACGTGGACCGCGTGCTTGGCCTGTCCTACTGCGATCCCAGGGCGTTGGGGTCTTTGGCGCGCGAGGGGTTCGATCTGGTTGTCAACTTGTTCGAGGGCGAGAAAGCGGCCCAGACCTGTCAGGCGATTCCCGCCCGCGAACGCCTGGGAAACCAGTGGCGCGACGACGGGATTCAGCCGGACGCGAGCGGGTTCCTGTTTTCGCATGACAAGGACGCCCGCCAACTCCAGCTCCGCGAGGGCCTTTCGTACGCCGCGCTCTACTGCCGCATCGCGGGCGTTCAGGCGGGTTCCCTCCGGTTCGAGTATCATCCCGGGCGGCTGGCGGAGTGGCGGGCCAGGCGTTTCCTGGCGGGCTGGGACCTCGCGCGCCGCTTCCCGCCTATCGCCCTGCATCTGCATTCGCGCGGCTCCGCTTCGAGGAGCTGGGCGCCTGAGCGGGCGTTGGAGGTGGTCCGCGCGTTTCCAAAGCAGCCTTTCCTGATCCTGGGCTACAAGCCGGACCGGCCGCAAACGCGCCCCTTCCAAACGGAACCCAATGCCCGTGTCTCCTATCACGCCGCGCCCGTGCAGGCCGCCCTGCTGGGGCATTGCGCCTCGTTCGTGGGCATAGACTCAGGCCCCCGCAACCTGGCGTCGGCCATGGGAACCCCCGCGATCTGCCTCAGCGGGCCCATACCGCCGGCCTTCATCCCGCCGTTTCCGGGGGACGAGTTCATCTGTTGCGGGCAGTCCTGCTCGCCCTGCTTCGAGGAGACCTGCCCTTTGCGGCGGGACTGCCTGGGCCGGATTCCTGTCGAATCCATCGTGTCGGCCATTAGGAGGAGACTGGACGCCTTGCTTTAATGGACGGACACGGACAAGCACGGACGAACACGGACTGAATGATGAGGGAGTATGCCATTTCGCAAGACCCTCCCCGCTGACGATCTTTCTCGGCTCTCGCACACCCTCTTAGGACTGGAATCTCCCGCTCAGATCGGATACGATGGCATCCGGTGATAATGGTCAAGCGCTTCTTGTCCCGTGTCACCGTCTTCGCTCTCCGATAGCGATCCTTGAGGTTTATAGATGCCCACCCCCTCCTTCGTCCATCTGCACGTTCACAGCCAATACAGCCTCCTGGATGGGGTGAGCCATATCGGGCCGCTTCTTGAGAAGGTCAAGAGCCTCGGGATGGACTCCGTCGCCCTGACCGACCACGGCAACCTCTTCGGCGCGATCTCCTTTTACCAGGAAGCCCAGCGCCAGGGCGTGCGCCCCATCATCGGCTGCGAGGTCTACCTCTCCCCCACCCACTACCAGGACCGGACCTCCCCGGAGACAAAGAACCAGCAGCACCTTGTCCTCCTCACCAAGGACTACACGGGCTATCTGAATCTGTGCTACCTTGTCTCCAAAGGTTTCCTTGAAGGTTTCTACTATAAGCCCCGCATTGACAAGCAATTGCTCTCGGAGCACAAGGAGGGCCTGATCGCGCTTTCGGGATGCCTGTCCGGCGTGGTGTCGCAGCATTTCCGCGATAACCGGCCCAAGGACGCCTACCGCGCCGCCGAGGACTTCGCACAGATCATGGGACCCGATCACTTCTACATCGAGATGATGGACCACGGTCTGCCCGAACAGAAAAGGGTGAACCCGGAACTGATCGCCCTGGCCCGCAAGATGAACCTGCCCGTGGTCGCCACCAACGACGCCCACTACCTGAACCGGTCGGACGCCAAGACGCAGGAACTCCTGATCGCGATCGGCACGGGAAAGACGATGGAGGACCGGGGACGGCTGCGCTTCGACGCGGACGAGTTCTACCTGAAGCCGCCCCAGGAGATGGTGGAGATCTTCGGCCACGTCGAGGGCGCCATCGAGAACACGGTGCGCATCGCGGAACGCTGCCAATCCGAGATCTGCTTCCGGCAGCAGCTCCTGCCCGAGTACATCCCCCCGAACGGCAAGACCCCGGAAGCATACATGCGGGAGCTCGTGGAGGAAGGGCTGAGGCAGCGATACGGCGAGATCACGCCATCGGTCCGCGAGCGCTACGAGTACGAAATGCGCATCATCGCGAGCATGGGCTTTGTCTCCTACTTCCTGGTGGTGTGGGATTTCGTGCATTTCGCGCGGGACCGGGGCATCCCGACGGGCTGCCGCGGTTCGGGCGCGGGCAGCATCGTGGCCTACGCCCTCGGCATCACCGAACTCGATCCCATCCAGTACAAGCTTTTCTTCGAACGCTTTCTGAATCCGGAGCGCGTAAGCATGCCGGACTTCGACATTGACCTCTGCCAGGTGCGCCGCGCCGAGGTCATTGAATACGTCCGAAACAAGTACGGCCCGGACAACGTGGCCCACATCATCACCTTCAACACGATGAAGGCCCGGGCCGCCGTGCGGGACGTGGGCCGCGTCAAGAACCTCCCGCTGAACATGGTGGACCGCGTGGCCAAGATGATCCCCGAAGGCCCGAAGGTAACGATGAAGAGCGCGTTGGAGGACTCCGTCGAACTCAAGGAGAGCTACGACACCGACCCCCAGGTCAGGGACATCCTGAACGACGCGATGAAGATCGAGGGCGCGGTCCGGCAGCCCGGCATCCACGCGGCGGGCGTCGTGGTGTGCTCCAAGCCGTTGATCGAGGCCATCCCGCTCTACCGCCAATCGGGCAAGGACGAAGTGATCACGCAGTACAACATGAACGAGGTCGAGGAACTCGGCCTGCTCAAGATTGACTTCCTGGGCCTGAAGAACCTGACCATCATCGCGGACTGCATGGACCTGATCCGGCAGAACCACGGCGTCCAGGTGGATTGGGCCAGGATCGGATACGACGATCCGAAGACCTACGAGCTGCTTCAGCGCGGCGACGGATTCGGCGTCTTCCAGGTGGAATCCCAGGGAATGCGCGAGATGCTGCGGCGGGCCATGCCCGGCAACCTCGAGGACGTAACGGCCTTGATCGCCCTCTACCGCCCCGGCCCCTTGCAGTTCATGGATTCCTTCATCGCCCGCAAACACGGCCGCGAGGCCATCACGTACCCCCACCCGGCCATGGAGGAGGCGCTCAAGGAAACCTACGGCCTGATGATCTATCAGGAGCAGGTGATGCAGGTGGCGAGCGTGCTGGCAGGCTTCTCGATGGGCCAGGCGGACATATTGCGGCGCGCGATGTCCAAGAAGAAAGAGAAGGAAATGCTCAAGATGCGAGCCGAGTTCGTGGACGGCTGCGCCAGAAACAACATTGAAGAACAAGCGGCGACCGAGATCTTCGCCATGATCGAAAAGTTCGCCTCCTACGGCTTCAACAAGGCGCACGCCGCCTCCTACGCCGTGCTCTGCTTCCGCACGGCTTACCTCAAGGCGCATTATCCCGCCGAATTCATGGCCGCGCTCCTGACCGGCGAGATCCGCACCGGCGCCAGCGACAAACTCGGTATGTACGTCGGCGTGGCGCGGGACATGGGGCTGCGCGTGCTGCCGCCGGACATCAACCTCTCGCAGGCGTTTTTCTCCGTGGGAGGCGACATCCGCTTCGGACTCGCTGCCATCAAGAACGTGGGCCAGGGGCCGGTCCAGCAAATCATCGCCGCGCGCGACAAGGGCGGGCCCTTCAAGTCCTTCCAGGATTTCTGCGCGCGCATTGACCAGACCCACATCAACACCCGCGCCATCGAGTGCCTCATCATCGCCGGTGCCTTCGACGGCA
>Ga0315294_10006430_pt1 | contig 12896 bp, 22 predicted proteins | sample YL17G13_40_MG_FD_203626 | JGI IMG/M metagenome (GOLD analysis project Ga0315294, IMG submission 203626) | Sediment microbial communities from Yellowstone Lake, YNP, Wyoming, USA - YL17G13_40 | ecosystem: Environmental > Aquatic > Freshwater > Lake > Sediment | place: USA: Wyoming | collected... | reverse complement strand
CCCCTGTTGCACGTCTATGGGCTGATGTCAATTAAGGACGGCTGCACGGCCTACCACATGGATTTGCTGAGAGTGCTTGTAGAAGAGTTTGAAGCATTCGTGCGGGAGCATCCCGAGCGGATGAAGCAGCCCGGCTCGACGATGGGCAAGTAGACAAGCAGCCGGCCGCGAGGTCGATTTTAATGTTGACTCCCAGGCAACATTCGTATAGTCTGGAATCGTTGCCTGGACCGAAACGTACAGGACAAAGAACAAGGAGGAAGACGTATGGCAGCAGTAAAACAGCCGGCCCTGGCCGGCTTGGGCCTGGACGATTACGTCCAGGGAGGTTTGATCGACGACGTGGACGTGGAGATCGTCTCGCTCCGCGCCGTCATGTACGACTACGGCGGGGATCTGACGGACAAAGTACTGGCCGTCTGCGCCATGCTCAAGGAACTGAAGAGCGGCGAGATCTCCGACTGCCACTACAGCGCCGGCACGGGGTTTGTCCCGAGTGCGGACGGCACCGGGTTCGTGCCGGTCGAGGAGAGCGGGCGGACGGCGCTCACGCGGGGCACCAACTGGCACATCTTCCACAAATCTCTCCATGAGAACGGAGGATTGCCGGCGAACAAACTCAGGGAGCCGGGTGGGCTGTCCCTGCTGGACGGCGCGGTCATCCACATCAAGCGGGTGCCCGAGCCGGAGCGCAGCGGACTGGGCGTCCGACCGACGAAGCGCGAGGGGCAGACCAGAACCATTCCCATCTGCTTCGGCCCGGCCCTGCGCTGGCCGTGGGAGGCTAAGGGAAAGAAGCCCGCGGCCGCGGTGGCAGGCAGACCCGCAGCAGCAGCGGCCCCGGCCGCAACTCCGGCCGCCGACACCGCCGAGAGCCTGGCTATCGACGGTCTGATGAAGGCCTTCGGCGACACCGATTCGATGGACGTGACGGTCCTGAAGAAGACCGTGTTCAGCTCGATCGGGCCGGGTGCCGACAAGACTCTGCGGGCTCAGGCCACCAAGCTCGTGGCCGATGCGGACTGGTTGTCGAGTCAGGGCTATCTGCTCGAAGGCCCGACGGTGGAGAAGATCCCGGTCTGACCCGGGGAGTGGGCAGATTAGATGGGGGCGGCGGAATCCAGACTCATGACCGATGGGGTATCGGTTCTGCCGCCTTATTTTCCGGAGGAGCAATTATGGTTGTGAAGAAACGAAAACAAAGTCCGCCGAAGCTTGAGCCGGACCCGCCGGGTTTCAGCAATGCCGTGGCCCACTGGCGGAACAAGTTCCTGGCCGAGCAGATGGTGAGACTCGACGCGGTGGAGGTGGCGAAACACGCTGAGGCCGAGGTCGAGCGGCTCGATGCCGAAACCCAGAGGCTTCAGGGCGAGCTTCAAATTGCGGAGCGGACAGCCGCGCATTATCGCCAGGAGAGTGTCACTCTGTCCGCCGCGTACATCTCAGTCTCCGAATCCATGAAACCGCTCCAGAAGTTGAATGACGACGTGACTGCCATCGCCATCTTTCTGCGCTACAACTACGAGCAGGAGATCAAAGAGGGCCAGCACTCCAACCGTTCGCTGTCGGATGTCGTCACGGGCTATCTGGCGCGGGAGCGGCAGTACTCACAGGGTGGGTGGTTCAGACGGCATTTGTTTGTGGGACGAAAGACATGAAACCCAAGACTGAAGAAGCACTACTCGGCGCGGCCGGCTTTACCGAACAGCGGGAACCCTGGCCGTTCCGGTTGATGATGGCGGAGACGGGACACGAGAAGAGCGGCAAAAGCCATTGGCCGATCATAACGGCACCGGAGCCTCTTGCCGCCATCAGCCTTGATCCTGGAACCAAGGAAGTCGTTGACAAGGCCCGCGCGATGGGCCGACGGATTCTGCACCGGGCGCACCGGATTCCACGCCCGCTGCCCGGTCTCAGCGCCGAGGACCGGAAGAAGCAATGCGGGATCGAGTGGGACGCGGTGCGGAGATCCTTCGATGCCGCCGTTTCGGCCAAGTTTCTCCGAAGCCTCGTGATTGACACTGAAACCGAAACCTATGAGCTGGGCCGTCTGGCCCACTTCGGCAAGCTCCAGCAGGTCAAGCCCCACCACTACGCCGAGATCAATGCCGAGATGCGGGATCTCATCAAGGGAACCTATGACGAACGCCCGGACCTGAATATCTTCCTGATCCGCAAGTACAAGAAGGAGTACCGTGAGAACCGCAAGACCGGCGACTCGTCCTGGACTGGCGGCTACGAGCCGGGCGGCTTCGGCGACGTGCCGTTCCTGGTGGACCTGAGCATCGAGCATTTCTTCGAGATGGTGACTGATGAGCGGGGCAAGGAATTCGGGCGATTCGGCGTCCGGGTTCCCAATGTGAAGGGTAACTGCGGTTGCCGGTTCGGGGCCCATATGATCGGGTTCGAGCTGCCGGGCGAGGCCGATCTGCCGTGCGATTTCCCGACCTTGGCGGTGGAGGCGGTGCCCGGGTCGAAGGAAGAGGACTGGAGGTAACGCTATGCCTGTCCCAATGGGGAAGAAACTCCCAAAATCAAAAACCAAGACCCATCTGTCCGCCGACGTGGGGAACATACGGATGAAGTGGAAGCTAGGTGCGTTGGCCGTCGAGGTCCACAACGGCCTAGCCTGGCGCGAGGTGTTCGGTGGTAGCGCGAGACTCCTGCTGGCGGCCATCTTCCGTTTGGGCAACGCCGTGGCCGAACTTGAGCGGCGTCTGGGCGGTCACGACTATATGCCCCCACTGCCGCCGGATGACGATTTCAGCCTTGATGAGTCTGCGCTCAAGTCGTTTGAGCGGCATGTCGCGGAAGCGCGGCAGGAGTCGGCCAGACGGAAGCCGGCGGCACGACGGATGTCGGCAAAGGCGCAGGCGGACGCGCGGAGGCGTTATGCGGATTGAGGCCATGAAGACCGTGGAAGGCTTGACCTGCACCCTCACCATGTCGGCGGGGGTTTGCTCCGTCTGCCATTCGTCGGTAGCCCCGCCCGCACTGACGCCCGCACTGCTGCTCGTCGGCGGATTCAAGATTGCGACGCTCCCTGCCGTCTGCCTGCATTCGGTTCGTGGGAACCGGACTGAGGATCAATATGGTGTCGTGACGGACAGCCCGACGACGTACTGTGCGGCCTGCTGCCCAGTCCACAACCCACATCCCATTCCACCGTCTATGATTCCTCCGCCGGGCGGGAGCGAGGTGAGGACATGAGGATAGAGGACTGCGGAATCGTCGTAGACGTTAGTAAGATACCAAAAGGCAACCGTGATCCTAGGCTGAACTATGATGCCCTCTTTGAGCGAGTGGCCGCGCTGCCTAGCGGCCAAGCTCTGAAGTTTCCGGCCGCCGCTTTAGAGATGTTGAAGTTGAAGGCCCCAAGCCACTCCATCTACGCGAGGGCTAGGCGACTTAAATTGCCCATTCGGGTGATGCAGCGCGGAGCGGATGTTTTCCTGCTGCGGGTCGAGGCGGAAGAGCAGCGCCAGTCAGTAGAGTCGAACGGCGATTCCGAGGCTCATGTGTGATTCTTCTGGACCCCCGGGAGGGTTCCGTGGACTTGTTTGCCCACCTCGAAGCTCTGGGGCTAAACGTCAAGCTCCAGACGTTGGAGTCTGCCGACGTAGCCTTCACGGGCAACGGTCCCCAAGGCGAGGGTTGCGCCTGGATCGGGGTAGAGCGTAAGCGGGTCCGCGACATGCTCGGCTCGATCCGCTCGGGCCGCTTCAGCGGGCATCAGCTTCCCAATCTGGTTCACCAGTACGACTTCCCCTTTCTGCTGATTGAGGGCAGTTGGCGTCCTTCGGAGGATGATGAGGGACTACTGGAGGAGGGCTGGCCTTCCCGCCCTGTGGTCATCGGCAAATCCCGGTTTCTCTACCGCGAGTTCAGCCGCTTCCAATTCACGATCCAGGTGGCAGCCCAGGTTCCCGTACTGAGGTCAAGCAGCCGCCACGAGACCGCGCATCTGATCCGCGACCTTTGGGTTTGGTTCAATCAGAAGAGCTGGTCGGAGCACCGAGCGCATATGGCGTTCAATCTGACCAGCGACATAGGCCACATCGAGAAGCCCGGCTTAGTCCGTCGGGTGGCGAAGGAGCTGCCGGGCATAGGCTGGGAGAAGAGCCATTTGGTCGAGGACGAATTTGGCACGGTGCTTGAAATGGCTCAGTCCTGGGTCGCAGACGATGAACGGCGCTGGGCCTCAATACACGGGGAGCTGAAGCCGGACGGTCGCAGGCGACCGGGAATCGGCAAGGTGATTGCCAAGCGGGTGATGGCGGCCATACGCGGGGAGCTGAAGGAGAAATTATGAGCGACGCTGAGCGCAACAAGCGGGTTGAGGAGATCCGAGAGAGGCTCGAAAGATCGGACCTTCGCTGGCTAGCGCCTGTGTTGGTTGATGACATCGCCTTCCTCCTAGCCGAGCGGAATCGGCCGGCAAATGAGGCCACTACCTTGCGGTTCCTCATGTGGAAACACCATGGGCATCATGCCTTATACGGTGACGACGGGGAGATGCAATGCCAACAGTGCCCACTGGACTACAAGCGGGCGGACGTGCAGGAAATCGAGGCGCTGTGGTTCGCCAAGAGTCCGATACCGCAGATCCGCCAGCGGGCGCTGGAGGAGTGCCTTGCGGCTACAGATGCAGGGTTGGCTGCGTACCTCGACGCCGCCGACGGCCCAGGGCCACAGAACAATCGGACCCTCGGAGCAACAAATGTTACTGCCCACATCAAGGCCGCGATCCGCAAGTTGATGGGCGGGCCGCCGCCGGATGCAGAGGAGCACGGCCTGTAAACGATTTATGGGGAGGAAACGACCATGAAAACTTTAGCGTTTCGACTCACGATTCTGGCGCTGCTCACCACTCTGGCGACGGCGCAAACCATAGGGCCGACGGCACTCAACCCAGACCAAATGCGCGTACCCAAGCGTCTCGTTGCTGGTGTCGTCGTCGTCCTGAACTCCGGCGCCTTCGTCGTGGCCGACATCAAAGACAACCTCATGCTTGTCCAGGTCAGTGGCCGTTGGGAGCTCCGAGCGCTGGCACAGAGTTGCACCCTATCGGCCCGCGATTTATTCATCTGTGCGGCCGGTGCCGCCTGTGGGCCGGTGTTTGCTGCCACCAAGGCCGTAGCGACGTGCAACGGCGCAAGCGACTTTGAAGTGCTCCGCAATGGCATGGTGGTAGAGCGGGATCTGGACTACACCGCCGAGATCGTGGCGGGGCGAGTCAGTGTGACATTCAAAGTGCCGTTGGCGATCAGCGGGGACGAACGCATCCTGTTGAAGTACCAAGCGCCATCACCAGGCTAGACGCCTGGCAGCACGGGAGGAAGGCCTACCATGTTGGCTGAGAACTGCCATGTCGCTGGCGAAAACTGTGACGGGGCAACCAGGTGTATCTGCTTCGCCTGTGGTCTGCTGGCTTGCCGAGGGTGTAGCCGGATACAGACTTGGTATCCATGTTGGCTGAGAACTGCCATGTCGCGGTGGCGGCGTCGTAGAATCTGCGACGATTGCCGCGAGGAGAAGGAACGAGACGACAAACGGAGGGGCGACCATGGACCCACTGCTCTCGGACGGTGATGAGTCTGGGATGCCCAGGCCCCCCGCCTGGATCGCCGATCATCCCTACCTTGTACTATCGGATCGGGGCTTTGAGGCCCGGTTCTCACATCTGGTCTCTGCGGCCCGTACCGCCGCATTCAGAGCCGTCTGGCATGACGACGGATCAGTCCGGCGGATGTCGCTGGCTTATTGGGTGGAGACCGAGGGCTCGGGCGTAGTTTGCGGTCCGGCGGAGTGCCATCTGATCGCCAGCGGGTTTGCGCCTTCGGAGGCCAGATTCGCCGATAAGCCGCGAGAGACTCGCCCTGGTGATGAGGGAGGCCACGCCCGATGACCAGACCCGTGGTCGTCAACCTCCGGCGCCAGGAGTACGACGTTTACATCGGTCGCGGGTCGAAGTGGGGCAATCCCTTCTCCCATCTCCCAAGGTCCGAGGCTCCCTGGAAGGCCAGCGACCGGCCGGACGCCATTCGCCGGTACGCGGATTGGATACCCACTCAACCCGATCTCATGGCCGCGCTGTCAGAGTTGGCAGGCAAGCGGTTGGGCTGCTACTGCGCCCCGCTGCCCTGTCACGGAGATGTGCTGGCGGGCTTGGTGGCAGCGCTAGAGTAGCCGGTCAAAGCGAAAGGAGTTTAGCTCATGCGACTTTCTATGTTTATGGCGGGTTGGTCGCCGGGTCCGCCGCCGCATTTCCAGGGTTCGACCTACATCCTGCGCGAAGAATCACCCAAAACCGCGATCGAGAGCCGTCTTCGTGACTGGGGCCTCAAGGCGTTATACCGGCACTCAACTGAGGACACCGAAATTGCGCTCTGTGCTGTGGCGATGGACTGCGGGGTTTCGGACCAGCCGACCTACCTGCTAATTGTAACCGCGTGCGGCGATGGCTGACCCCTGCCAGTTCTGCCCTCATCGCACCCGTCCTGTGATGGGCCAAGGCCCACGGCCCGCCCGGGTCATGTTTGTAGGCGAGGGGCCCGGTCGCCAGGAGCACGCGAAAGGCATACCGTTTTGTGGGGAGTCGGGATGGGAGCTCGACCGCACGTATCTCCCACTGGCCGATCTCCAACGGCCAGAAATCTTCGTCACCAACGTCTTCCGTTGTTACCGGGGCGGCGACAACCCTACACTGGATCAGGCCATGGCCTGCTCCCGGCGCCACATGCTGAGGGAGATCCGGGAGGCGAGGCCGGAGGTAATCGTGACGCTGGGCGCCGTGGCCTCGCACACGCTATACCCCGACTGCGACCTGATGCTGGAGCACGGTCTCCTCCGCCCCGACGCCCAGCTCAATCCTGATCTGGGAGACTGGCGCGGGCTGCATGTGGCGACCTACCACCCGGCCGCGGGGATCAGGGACAGCCGCTGGATGATCGAGATTGCGGAGGATTTCCGCCGGCTAAAGCGGATATTGGATGGCAGCTATCAACTTCCGGGGGATGACTGGCCCAAGCCGCACTACCGGGAACTGACGGACTACGACGATGCGTGGGTCGGTGCTAACGAGATTGCGGTAGACACGGAGGTGGAAAGCCTCGAAAGCATGGAACCCTTCTGCCTTTCCTTCTCATCGCTGTCCGGCACCGGCTATGTGATCTCAGCCCGGAGGCCGGATCTGCTGGCGGAGTTCTCCCACTGGCTGCGGGGCCGACTGGTCATCTTCCACAACGCCCTCTTCGATCTGCCCGTGACGGCAGCGATGGGCATAGTCATCCCCGAGGGCCGCTTCGTCGACACCATGGCAATGGCCTACCACCAAGGCGTGCCGCCCTGGGGCCAAGGGCTAAAGACCCTGGCCTACCGCCTCTGTGGGATGAAGATGCAGGATTTTGAGGAAGTGGTCCGGCCGGGATCACTTGCGGCGCTACGGTCCTACTTCTCCACCTGCTGGCCGACGGCACTGTCTGGCGTGGGGCCTTCGACTCAGCGCAAGGTCTCCCGCCTGCTCTCCGATCTGGAGACGGGGAAGTCCGAAGACCCTTGGAAGAGGATTCGGGGCTGGCCGAAGGGCCAAAGACGGGAGGTTGAATGCGCAACGGGAGGCCCAATTCCCTTCCCGTCTATCATCCACGTTGCGCATGAAGACGCCATGCGGTACTCCGCGCGCGATGCCGACGCTGCGCTGCGCATCTACCATATGCTCCGTCGGCAGGCTGGTGCGCACCTAAAAAGGCTGAATTGGGCCTCGCGCGCACCGTCGGAGGCCCAAGAGTGATGTCGCGCGCCCATTGCGCACTTCCAAAACCCCATTGCGCAGTTCTGACCGTAGTTTCGCGCATCTTTACGCAATCTGCCGAAATATTTAGCGCGCTAAATGTCATGTGCCAGTTGGCGGAGGGTTGAAGGGGGTCCCATGCACACCGGGGGTCGAAATCGTTCGCAAAACGCTGTTCACTGTCACCCTGTCACAGCACTCCTACTTTTTTTTAGTAGGATTCGTGGTACAGTGTATTAAGGGGGGTGTGGGGGGGGGGAAATTGGAGCCAGAGCGCCGTCGAGCACGGCGGCCAGCGAGGAGATGGGAACGATGATCGGCACTGTCAATGGCAACGTCTACTGGATGCGACTCGGGCCGCTCCCGATCAGTGAGCGCATTCAGGCTTATCTTCATGTTCTGCTCTGCATCACGCCGGGGGGCCAGGAGCGGCTGCGGATCATCTATCGGTGCCATGAGTTCCTCCGCCGCGATACCGTCAAAACACCCTGGAGACTTTCCGACTCGGTTCCGGTTCCTCTGGACGCTTCCCTGTGCCAGATCATTCAGAGCTTGGTCATGCAGGAACTCTGGAGCCTCGTCTTCAAGGGCGTAGCGGTGGAATCGCTGCGCGAACTCCAGGAGCCGGAGTTGGCATCGGCCGTGCTGGTTGAGTCCCGATCCAGACTGGAGCTCCCAGAAGGTCCTGGTATCCCGGGGGAGGACGAAATTGTCTGACGCCCTGATCGTGGCGCTGGCGAGGGACCAAGTGGTGCCGAAACCCATCGACGAGGTAGCTGCCCGCCAACTTCTGGCCGAGCTGCTTCGGCGCAGGCTGCCGGCCGAGGCTGAGGCGGCCAAGTACCAGTCGGTTCAGGAGGCGCTCTACCGGGTGAGAACGACCGCTGGCTTCGACGTTGCCGAGATGTCCTACCGGCTGGGCGTTTCGCCCAAGACGGTTATGGCCGTCGAGAGCGGCACGCGCGAATCGACTTCCAGGTTCTCGGCCACGGTACTGGAGCGGCTGGCGGTGCTGGCCGAGCACTATTCCCTTCCACGAGCGGCCGAGTTTCTAAGGCGGTTGGCGACGCGATCCCGGCTGCGGAGCTACCGGGAAGGGGGGCGAAGGTGACCACAGATCCCAGCGCGACACCGCCGCGGCCTCAGTATCACTACGGCATAGGTGGTATGGGGGAAAGGACAAGCACGATGATTGAAACTGAGAGAGACACAGCACAGGTGGTTTCCACCTCGGCGGCAACTGCTGCCTTGGCCTGCATGAGACAGATGGGATCTGATGCTCCCTGGATCGAAACCCTGCGCGCGCAGGCTCGAAACGCCCCGGTAGGTAGTCAGGAGCAGTCAGACCTCGAAGATGATGAACACGTGGCATGGCTAAGAGTGCGCGCCTGGGTGCCCAGGCTCCAGCGTGCCCTCGATCTGCTAGAGACCCTATGATCCGCGGCCTACGTCGAGAGGCTGGCGGCCAGGGCCAGGCAACGGAGCTACCGGGAAGGAGGACGGAGATGAGCGCAGTCCCTCAACCGCAATACAACTACGTGCAGGTTGCCGAGAATATTCTGGAGGCACTCGGCTACGCCGGCCCCGAGCGGCTCCTATCAACCTCGGATCGGCGCTGGGCGCACGCTGTCGTCTGGCTCGCTGGACGGCTCGACGGGGCGGAACGGCAGATCGAGTTGCTCTGGCACCAGATCCGTCTTCTCCGTGACAACGCGCGGTCAACTCAGATTGGGGCCGCGGCGCGGTCCTTTGTCAGCCAGCCATCGGTGCCGCCGGAGCACAGAAGGTAATGCCCGTCTCCATCGTCCGCCGCAAACTCCGCATTCCGATCGAGGACAAGCAAAACCCCGACCTCATCTCCACCGGCTGGGTAGACGCTCTGGTCTATGGCGGACTCATTGCCGTCCACCCCACAACGGCCAAAGACAACCGTTGGGCGATCACGATGGCCGTCTCGGGCGAGATGCTGTTCCACGTTGAGACCGAGGCCGAGGCCCAAGACTTCACCCTCAAGCTCCTCGTCGAAGCGGACAGACGGGGACTGCCGCTCAACTTCGACCGCTACCTCTCCTGCCCGCCGGCAGTGAAGGAATTCCTGATCGGGTTCTGTTCCGGGTGGAGGGGACAGAATCTGCGCTACGTGATACGGAAACCGGGCGAGCAGCCTGGGCAGGGTGTGTTGTTTGCGCCGGACGGGAGGAGGATCGTCTGACATGCTGGACGTTCTGGTTCTGACTCTACTCGTGGTTCTTTTTTGCTGGTCTTGGCAGCACCACAAGCCGCCGTCGCTTCCGCAGCAATTGGAGCCATCAACCACCGACCCCTATGAGCTGCTCGCCGCGGCGAGGCGCACGATCAAAGGGCACGAGCAGGAAGTTGCCCGACTTACTTACGAGCTGGATTTGGCGCAGCGGGGCCGGGGCGAGTCCGAGCGACGATTCTGGGATCTCCAGAAGTGGGCCTGGGAGAACGGCATGTGCCGATTCTGCACGAGCGAGGAATGGGCGGGCGTGGTGAGCCAGCTCAGATCGGGGTGACGGTTTGGTAGCTCAACGCTAGAGCGTCGGGCTGTGGCCCCGGTGATGCCGTCCGGGTTCCGGCCCGGGTCTTGAAATTTGGAAGGAGGAGCAAATGCCTAGCTTTCTAGTTGAGGGGAAAACCGGCAAAATCCGGCATCTCCGTGTCTATGGCGCCATCGGGCGCTCGGGACTCCTGGGCGACATCCATGGTCTGATCCGACTGGTCTGTGTGGCCCGCAACAAGCACGGGGCCCGGACGCTGATGCTCCGCCTGCCGCACGTGTCGGCAGTGGGCCTGCTGGAGCCGAGCCGGAGCTACATTGAGAAGACGATGTGCTTGGGCCGAGGCCCGGATGCTGTCTGGGCTTGCCCCTTGCCGCTCATGTATATGACGGCGGAGCACTATCGGGAGATGGCGCTGCCGAAAACCAGGAGCAAACGGCCGTGAGTCAGCGCATTCCAGTGGCACCTTCCGGCAGCCGATACTACGCTTGGCGCGACGGGCAGGGTTACTGGCGCGTTTTCTGTGAGCGATGCAAGCCGCTGGGAGTCAATGTTGAGGCCCGAACCGTTCCTGATCTGTCAGCCTTCCCGCCAGCAAACTGGCTCTCAGCCTGTGAAGGTTGCGGCCTTGCAGTGGACATAGTGAAATGACCCGCGACACCGAAACACCTCTGCGGGTGCTCGACCACTCAGGCGAAGACCTTTACGTCCTGCCCTATGCCTGGGACCCGGCCCCTCTCGCCAAACTCCAGCCCTACTACCTCGGCCGGCCGGAGTTCGAGTGGGAGTTCACCGAAGCTTCGGACTTCCTCCTGGAGCTCTCGCCCTGTCGCGGCCGGCTTCGGATGCTCCGGCGGTGGTGGAGCCGCCGAGTCACGGCGAACCTCGTCCAACTTTGGCGCTGGTGGACTCATGCAATACGCTGGGGTCCTTCAGAACTGAGTCTGGCTCTACACAATCTCCACTGTTTCCGGCCCGATGTGCTGTGGTGCAGCGAATGCTTCCACCTGCCCGGTCACCGGCCGGACGGATCCTACATCAGCATCCAAGGCCAGCTCTCAGTTGAGGTTGCCGAGGGTGTGCGTTGGGAGGACTACACCGTTACCGGCTATCTTGAGCCGTCGGACAACTATCTCCACCGTCGGCTGCTGGAGCTGGCCGAGGAGCTGGACAACCCCGAGGTGGATCGCCTGATGGCTGAAATACCGGACCAAGCCCTTTGCTTCATGCCTAAGCGCTGGCTGGAGATCTATCTCGCTTGGCGTGAGCGGCAGTTGGCTCTGGGCCGGGAAGTGAGCTTCGCCCACAGTCTGGATACCTGAGATGATCGCCCGCCGCCTGCCCCGATCCCGCCGCGTCCGTCTGCTCGACCAGCCCAGCTTCGAGAACCCTCTGCTGATCGACATGCGGTGTCTCCCACTAGTCGCCGAGATGAACCGCAATGGAATCCTGATCGACCCGGGCATACTGCTGGCCCTGGACGGTCGGCTGGCCGAGAAGGCGGCCGGGATTGACGCCAAGGTCTTCAAAGCGGTAGGCCATCCTATAAATTTGGGCAGTGGAGATCAGGTCGCCAAGCTACTGTTCGGAGAGCTCGGCATCAAGCCTCTGGGCCTTACCAAATCCGGCAAGCGCGCGGCGGTGGACGAAAGCTCGCTGGTTTATCTCCGCGGCAGTCACCCCGTCGTGGATCTCGTTCTGGATCACCGCGAGGTCGTCAAGCTCCGGGGGACTTACGTTGGACCCCTGATCGAGCAGCGGGATCCAGATGGCCGTCTGCGGACCCGGCTGAGCATGACGACGGCGCGGACGGGGCGGCTGGCGTCGGAAGAGCCCAACCTACAAAACATACCAGTGAAGACCGAGGATGGCCGCCAGCTCCGTGCGGCCTTCATCGCCGGCAAGGGGAATCGCCTGGCCTCAATCGACTTGGTACAGATTGAGATGGTCGTCGCCGCCCATGACTCGGGCGACGAAGCCATGTGCGGGGTCTTCCGCCGAGGGGAAGACATCCACATCAGAACCGCCTGTGCGCTCTTCGACGACTTGGAGTTGGACTACGACGAGATCGCCGGCCTGCTCGCGCTCATCAAATGCGGGCAGGCGACAGAGGACGAAATCGCCTGGATCGAGGACTTTCGCTGGCGCCGGCGCCTGCCGGCCAAAAGTTTGGGCTTTGCCGTCCTGTTCGGAATCCTGGCGCTCGGACTCCAGGCCCAGATTCTCGAAGCCGGTGGCCCGCTGATTAGGTTGGAGGAGTGCGCCGCCTACATCGACCGCTGGTTCGCCCAGTACCCCGGCGTCCAGCGCATGATGGAAGCGACGGCGGGGCAGGCCATTCGTTACGGCCTAGTTTGGAATATGTTCGGACGGACGAGGCCGATTCCTGCGGCCCGATCCGCGATACGGAGGGTGAGGGCCGAGGCCCTGCGCCAAGCGTGCAACCACAAGATTCAGTCCGGCGCCCAGGACATCATCAAGGTCGCCATGGGCGAGATCATAGATTTGATCTGGAGCTGGCGGGAGTGCTGGCCGGGGGAGGTCTGCCTGCCCCTGCTCCAGATCCATGACGAGCTGTTGTT
>Ga0315294_10006427_pt1 | contig 12899 bp, 14 predicted proteins | sample YL17G13_40_MG_FD_203626 | JGI IMG/M metagenome (GOLD analysis project Ga0315294, IMG submission 203626) | Sediment microbial communities from Yellowstone Lake, YNP, Wyoming, USA - YL17G13_40 | ecosystem: Environmental > Aquatic > Freshwater > Lake > Sediment | place: USA: Wyoming | collected... | reverse complement strand
TAAAAGAGGAAAAATTATGGTAGCTTACAGGGGCGATAAAATTACTAAAAAAGATTTGGAAAAAGCAGGAATAAAGATACCACTATTTCTTAAAGAATTGGAATTAGCACATCTAAAAAATAGCTCAGAATAGTCCGATTTAGTCCGGAATTCAAATACGATTTTGTAGAAGAACCATACTTAATAAAAAGTATGGTTTTTTATTTTTCTTGATATGCCCGAGATTGAAGAAAAAGAAAATAAAGAAAAAATGGGCTTTAAAGCTAAACAAAATGCTACTGGTTTTTTAGCCTGCTTTTGAAAAAAGCCAGTTTTTATTTGTATGAATATAAAGAATGAAAAACGAAATAGGAAATATGGTTCAAAAAAAGGAGAGTTGATTGAATTAGCTGCCGAAAAGCTGGCGGAAATTTTCGTCGCCCAAATTGAATTTCAAAGAAATAAGAATAAAAATTCGTATGAAAAACGAAGATAAATTCTGCACAACTGAATACTACCTCGCAGTTACTCTTTTAGCCCTCAAAGAGGAATTAGTTGATATTAAAAAAGGTTTAAATTCCAATAGGGCTATTTTTATTTTCAAAAAATCCCTCACCATTGATAAACATATTGAAGATTTTAGACGGGGTAAAGTTTTGGTTGAGCCCCAAAACCTTTTCATTCATCATAAACTTTTAAAGTCAAGGCTATATAACGCTTAATAAATCATCGTTTAAATATAAAAATGAATATAAATAAAAGTGAAATTTTTTTTAAAGTTCCGCATCATTTTGAAGAATACTACGGAGATAAATTGAGACCATCTGAAAAATACTTTTTTATTATTCTTTTAAAGCTTGAAAATCGTTTTGCTAAAGATGGCTGGTTCTGGCACGCTGACAAAAAATTCCCGACAAAAGATGGAAGGCACCTTATTGGTTTTGGGGCTTACGGATTTTCAACCTCTTTTTGTAAAAGAACGAGGAAAAAATTAAAAGCTCTGGATATTATAGAAACTAAGTATGGCTGGAACAAATTAGGGCATCGGGCAGCAACTTTCTACCGAATAAAATATGAGAAATTCAACGAAACCTAAAGTCCAGAATGAACCCTGTATCTTTGAATAGACTCCTAATAACGGCTCATTACGACCCTTAGACTAAAGCTCACTACGAACCCTATATAATAAGAGCTTATAAGAAGTAAGAAGTATATTCGTTATTAAGATTTAGCAAGTAGCAAGCAATACTTTCTTACGAAAGTATTGCGGCTTCTTTATAAAATAATGAAAAACGAAAACTTAGAAAATCTTAGAATATGCCCCCATTTTAAAAAATGTAATCAAAATCTTTGCATTTTGGATTTTGAATTGTCTTTAAGGAGCGGGGGCGTTGCCGATAGGTGCAGATGGATGCGAGAAGCAAGAAGAACAAAAATCAAGGGACGAGAATTTATCAGCGGTGGGACTGCTGCTCCGAATGGTATCCTGAAATTTGTGCCACAGAGCAACTTTAAATGCCTCAACGAAACCTCAAAAAAGGCTTGGTTGAAATTAACGCACCGCCAAATTAAAAATTAACGGAAATCATATTCTTTTTTGGCGGTAAAGTGTCGGTGAGCTTCAGTTAAACTTCAGGGAAGCTTCAGGGAGGAATTGCGGGATTGGTTCGGGATTGGTTCGGGGGCAATAAGCACAAATGAAGAGCGGAAAAAGGCAAAATAAGCCCGAATTGCCTGAAGAGGGCGATGATACCCGAAGTAAGCAAAGATTTACGGCAAACGGCAAGCATACAGCAAGCATATAGCAAGCATCCAGCAAGCATCCAGCAAAGATTAGGCAAAGATACAGCAAACGATGGCAACCAAGGGAAAGCGAAATAGGAACAAAAAGGCGAGCAAAAGGCGGGTAAAAGGCGAGGGGAAATAAGCACAAAGAGAAAGCAAGAAAACACGCAAACTGGGCAATAATCGGCTCTAAGGGGGCGATAGCAAGAAGGGGGCAAAAGATTAGGGCAAACAGCAAGCAAACAACAAGGAAACAGCAAAGAAGGGCACTGGTGGGCAATGAAGCGGCGGTGCTACGAAAAAAGAGGCAAAATAGAGCAGAAGGGTCTTGACACTTTCGGAAAAAAGAGGCGTTATAAGTTAGATGAGATAAATTTTAAAAAATATCATTTGTAATCAAATCAAAATCAAAACTATGCAGATAACAGACAATAAAATTAAAAAAGCCTTGGCTTACTGCCGAGTAAGCAGCCAGGAGCAGGTAGAGGGTTATTCTTTAGACACCCAGGAAAAATTCTGCCGAAAGTTTGCTGACGATAATGGATACAAAGTGGTTGAAGTATATAAAGATGAAGGAAAAAGCGGAACTTCTCTTGATAGACCAGCTCTTCAGGATTTGCTTGCCAAATGCCAAGAAGACAAAGACATCAATGCTGTAGTCGTCCAAGAAACAGACCGACTGGCAAGAAATACCAAAGACCACTTAACAATAAGAGCTATGTTAAAAAAAGCGGGCGTAAAACTTATCTCGGTTGCCCAACCAATGTTGGACGATAGCCCTGAAGGAAATATGATTGATACGATTCTTGCTTCTGTCAACCAGTTTCAATCAGACATCAATAGCAGAAAAACTAAAAAGGGATTGCAGGAGAGATTTGATTCTGGTTGGTTGCCATATTGGGCACCTCTTGGCTATGGCAAAAAAGAATTGGAAAATGGAAAAAGTATTGTAGTGCCAGACCCCCCAAAATGGCATTTAGTAAAACAAGCTTTCAAGATGTATTTAACTGGCAATTACTCGGTAGTGGAAACAGTGGAAACGCTATTTAAAAAAGGGCTGCGGTCAAAAACTGGGGTAAAAGTCCCTTACAGCATTATGACTGATACCTTAAGAAATCCTTTTTATGCTGGGCTGATGCGATGGAACGGACAAGAAAAAATGGGAAAGCATAAACCAATGATAACCTTAGAAGAACATAGGCAAGTTCTAAGAATTATGGACTCTCACAATTATCACGCTTGCCGAAGGAGAAAGCATAATTTCTTATTAAGGGGTTTTGTATTTTGCGATATTTGCGGTCAGAGATATACGGCTGATAGGCACCGTGCTGACAAAATTTCAGATTATTACCACTGTTCGGCGAGAAGCATTGAGCATAGCAATAAAGACCAAAACGTAGAAACCGATAACTTAGAGAAACAGGTTGAGGGGGCATTTAAAAATATACAATTCAGCAGGGAATTTATTAACCTTGTTATACAAAAAGTTAAAACGTTTTATCAGGAAAAAAGAAAGGAAAGTGAGTCGCAAAAAAGGATACTGCTTAATAAAAAAACAAATTTTGAAGAGAAAAGAAAAGTAGCTGAAGAAAAACTAATGGATGGCACGCTTCCCGACGAAGATTTTGTAAGAGTTAGGGGACGTTATAAAAACGAACTTGACAATCTTCAGGGTGCCATAGCTGAATTAGAAAACAAGCACGAGATTGATGTGAACACTGCACGAGAAGTTTTAATGCTATCAAGAAATATCTACAAAGCATACAAAAAATCCCCCTATGAGATTAAGAGGCTTTACTTGAGCTTTTTCTGGGATAAGTTTTTGGTAAGAAATAGAAAAATAGTCAAGGCAAAACCAACCGAGTTAATAGAGGTTTTATTGCGAAACAACAAGATATTCGCTAAAAAACTACAAAAACAAAGAGGTTTTAAGGGTGATTTTCTATTAAGACCTAACTGGCTCCGCGGGCAGGATTCGAACCTCTTATAAATCCTTGTGAATTTTACTGAACAAACCTGTGACTTTATTTTTTATTTAGTGCGCGTGGCTGGACTCGAACCAGCGACTCCTGTCATGTGAAGACAGTACTCTAGCCACTGAGTTACACGCGCATTTTTCCACTTCAATTTAATTACAAAACCATTATAATAAGAAAATAGCGGGTTTTCAACCCTAACAAAAATGGCAGAAGTTTTTGAGTTACATTTTAAGCAAAAAGTGGAAGAAGACTTGAGTCTGGACAGCTTTTGCTATGAACCGGAAAATATCTATGAGAAAAGGCTTGGAAGTCTTTATGTTGTCGGCGAACTAAAAAACACTCTGCCTCAAAACGAAAAATTAATTAATAAAATTGTCCAGGTCATCAGAACCAAGTTCTATTCTTTTCCTATTAGTTCTTTTGAAAAAAGTTTTGAAGAAAGCTTAAAATCAGCAAACGATTTTTTAACTGAAGAGGTTAAAAATGACAATACCAGTTGGCTGGGAAATTTAAATCTGGCCGTGATTTCGGTAAAAAACTTTGAAATAAACTTTACCAAAGTCGGAAATGTAAAAATTTTTCTAATAAGAAAAGGGCAGATAACAGATATAGGAGAAAGGTTAAAATTCCAGGATATAGAACCTTATCCTCTGAAAATTTTCAGTAATGTTGCTACAGGAAAAATGGCAGAGGACGACCAGCTGATAATTTTAACCGAAGAAGCATTTCAAGCCTTCTCAATTGAATCCCAATTGCTGAATGATATAGCCAAGATTCCGATTGAAGATAAATTATATGGAAGAAATCTAAGAAAAGCATTAAAACAGAAAGAAAAAATACTATCAGAAATTTCCGGAATTTGCCTCTTAATCTCATTGAAACAAGAACTATTGCCCAAAAAATCTTTCATTTTTAAGAAAGAGGTTCCGGAATTTTCTTTTGGACAAATATTTAAGCCTTTGGCCGATAAGATAAAAAATCTAATAAAAATACCGAAAAAGACACCCGTTCAAAAAGAGCAGAAAAAGAAACAAAAAGTTTTCCATATACCGGTCAAGGAAAAGAAAGGAACAGCATTTAGAAATCCCTTCTCTTTTCTTGGCAAAAAAGTAGCTTCCCTTAAAAATATTAGATTCCCGAAAATTCCAAGCTATTCTTCTTTGATATCCAACAAAGAATTTAAAAAGAAGGTTTCTTCAGTATTGATATTTATTGCCTTGCTTCTTTTTGGTTTTTTTGTTTTCAAAGGAGAAAATCAGCGCGAGCTGAAAGAATCGGAATCAAAACTAATCGAAATTCAGAAAAAATTTGATTCGGCAAAAGCATTAATCTCCCAAGATGAAAAAAGAGCCAATGACCTATTAAAAGAAGTGCTTGAAGAAATCCTGCCGCTTACCAGAGAAAATGACCCGTTAAAGCAAGAAGCTCTAAATCTTAAAAATGACATTGAAGAAAATCTTAATATTCTAAATAAACTGGAAATAACTAAAGACCCAAAATTATTTTCTGAAGTTGATCCTAAAAAATTCATCCCGCAAAAAATGGTCATCTTTGAAAAAGAACTTTATTTATTCAGTCCCATTTCAGAAAACTTGTTCAGAATAAATGAAAAAGGAGAAGGAAGTTTGATTCCTACTGAACAAAAATTTAGCTTAGCAACAGCTTCAAATAACATCCTATTGTTTACGAAACCAAATACAATTATTCCTTTAGAACAAGAGCCCTTTTCTTTAATTCTGCCTTCGCCGGAAACTGATTTTATAGATCTTACTTTTTTCAAAGACAGTCTTTATTTCCTTGACGGGAAATCTGGCAAAATTATAAAATATCCCTTAGAACAATTAGCGGAAGGAAAAGAATATTTCGATCCAGAAACAAAAAAAATAGAAAATGAAAAATCGATTGCTGTTGATGGCTCAATCTGGGTGTTGGATGAAAAAAACGAAATCCATAGATACTATGCGGGAAAATACCAAGAAACTTTAAAATTAGACCTTTTCCCATATCCTAAAAGTTTCAAAAAGATTTTTGCCAGTTTTGCTCTCCCCTATCTTTTTATCTTGGAACCAAACGAAAACAGAATAATCATTATTTCCAAAACTGGCCAGATAATAAAGCAATTTCAAAGTGAAAAATTCGATAACCTAAAAGATTTTACAGTTTCTGTACAGAATAAAACGATATACCTCCTAAATGGCCAGAAAGTATATCAGGTTCAATTTTAATCGTTGAACCTTTCAAAGGTTAACAAAATCTTATATAATAACTTTATGTATATAAAAGGCGTAGGAATGACAAAATTTGATTACTCCCAGAAATTCTGGTGGCAATTTGTTCAAGAAGCAGCAACTGAGGCTTTAGAAGATGCCAAGCTAAAAATTTCCCAAATAGATGCTATAGCTATTTCTGGATTGTCTTCTATTGCCGGTATAGAAAGCGAACACCAGACTCACAAAGCTTCCATGATTTCTGATTTATTTAAGACGAATGTACCGATTGTGGAAATCCCAGCTGTCTGTGCCGGAGGAAGCGTTGCTTTCTGGATTGCTTCCCATTTGAAGGGAGATTTCAAAAATATATTGATTGTTTCCGGAGAAAAAGTGGTTGACACCCTGACCGAAGTAACGACTGACAGGATTATGTCCGCTTCAGAAAGAATAACCGAGCAGCCTGAAGGCATGCTTTTCCCTGTCCAAAAAGCCATGATTTGGCAGCAATATTCGCAAAAATACGGCGGAACAATGGACGACTTGGCTTTAGTTGCCTTCAAAAACCACAAAAATGCAGTTTCCAACCCTAAGGCTTATTATTACCAAAGACCGGTGACTTTAGAAGAAATTAAAAACTCGATAGTAGTGGCTTCCCCCTTCAGATTATTTGACTGTTCTCTGTCTATAAACGGCGGAGCGGCAATTATTATATCGCAAGAAAAAACTGATATTGAATTAGTTGGTTCTGGTTTCGCCACAGATTATCTTTTGGCCTTTTTAAGAAAAGATTTCACCCACTACCTTGCCACTCAAAAAGCAGCTAAAGAAGCATATCAAGAGGCAAAAATCAAACCTGAAGACGTCGATGTTGCTGAAGTTCACGATGCTTTTACTTCAGAAGAAATAATCGCCTATGAAGATTTAGGTTTTGCAAAATTTGGGCAAGGTCCAGAATTAGTAAGAAAGGGTTTAACGAATATTGACGGAAAAATACCGGTTAATCCTTCTGGCGGTCTAAAAGCAAAGGGGCATCCTATTTCAGTAACTGGGTTAGCCCAAATTTATGAAATTACAGAACAATTAAAAGGTCAGTGTAAAAACAGGCAAGTTAAAAATGCGAAAATTGGATTAACCCATAATTTAGGTGGGAACGGCGGCAGCGTCGTCGTTAATATATTTAAAAAAGTATCCTAACTTGAATTTGAAAAAAAACATTAGTTCAAAATTGGCTTTAGCTATAATAGTAATTTTTACAATAGCAGTGGGTTATTTTGTTCAACGAAATTTTGTCTCAAGCCAAAAAGAGATCGATGATCTTGTCCAGGGAGAAATAATCATCCAAGAAAATACTTTAAGAAAAATCCAGGAAAAAAGAGTTGCTTACATCATTGATAAAGGAAATGGAATTATAAATTCTTTTAGAATATCTCCTTCTAAAGATTCAACGGTTTTCTCTCTGTTAGAGGAATTATCTCAAAGGAAAAACTTTAAAATAGAGTTTACTTTCTATAAAGATATGGGAGTTTTGATCAAAAGCATTGACGGAGTCGAAAACGGAACCGATAATAAATATTGGCAATATTGGGTAAATGGAGAATTACCAATGGTAGCGGCTGATAAAAAAGAGGTTGAAACTGGCGATAAAATAGAATGGAAATTTGAATCCACTCCCTTTTAATAATTAATGAAAGCAGTAATAAACAAATGAACAAATACAAAATTTTATTTGCAATCTCAGTTATTTTAATAGGAATTTTCTCCAGGGTTTTTTTAAATGAGTTTATCGCTATTCCTAATTTTGAAATGATAACGGCTCTATCTTTAATTTCGGGCTCATTGTTAGGAGGAATTTTTGCTCCACTGATTCCCCTTTTAATAATTTTTCTTTCTGATATTTATTTTGGTAATACTATAATCTATCTTTTCACCTGGTCCGCTTTTGCTTTAATTGGAATCCTTGGAATTCTTTTTAAAAGAAACTCAAAGCACTATTATTTAAAAATCACTGGCGGAGGGATTATTTCTGTTTTATTTTTTTACTTTTGGACAAATTTTGGCTGGTGGCTGGTTTCTAGAATGTATCCAATGAATTTTCAAGGATTGATTGCTTGTTATTTTGCTGCTATCCCCTTCTTAAAAAATCAGCTGGTATCCGTTTTAATCTTTACTCCGATCCTCGTTTTAATTTTTACTCCAATCTTTGAAAAACTTCTCGTTAAAAAAACTAAAAAACATGACCCCGTTAGAAATTCCGCATACAAACTTGATTTCTAATAGGGTTTTAAAATATGGAAATGTTACCAAAAATTTCTAACGGGGTGAAAATTCTTCTTTTGTGGCCAAAATTTCCTGATACTTTCTGGAGCTTTAAACACGCCCTACCTTTTATTAATAAAAAGGTGGCTTCACCTCCTTTGGGTTTACTAACTGTAGCTGCTCTTTTGCCGAAAATTTGGGAAAAAAGATTAATTGACTTAAATATAAAAAAATTAAATGATGAGGATATAAAATGGGCTGATTGTTTATTTGTTTCAGCAATGATTATTCAAAAAGATTCGGTGAAAGAAATTATTAAAAAAGCTAAAAAATTTGGTAAAAAAATAGTCGCAGGCGGCCCCCTTTTCACTACTGGTTATGAAGAATTTTTAAAAGATATTGATCATTTTATCTTGGGCGAAGCCGAAACTATTTTACCTCTTTTTCTGGAAGATTTTAAAAATGGGGTCTTGAAAAAAATTTACCAATCCAACGAATCACCGGATATCAGAAAAACTCCTATTCCTCTCTGGGAATTAATTGATATGGGAGAATATGCTTCAATGAGTATTCAGTATTCAAGAGGCTGTCCTTTCAATTGTGAATTTTGCGATATTGTTTTGCTAAATGGAAGAGTTCCAAGAACAAAAAGCAAAAATCAAATCTTAAATGAACTGAATGCCTTATATGAAAGAGATTGGCGAGGGAGTGTTTTCTTCGTTGATGATAATTTTATAGGAAACAAAATAAAGTTAAAAGAAGAGATTTTACCAGAAATTATCAAATGGATGGAGGAAAAAAACTATCCGTTTATTTTCAATACTCAAGTATCAATAAATCTTGCCGATGACAAAGAATTAATGGAGTTAATGGTAAAATCCGGTTTTAGCAGTGTTTTCATTGGTATTGAAAGCCCTAACGAAGAAAGTCTGAAAGAATGCGGCAAGTTCCAAAATATAAACCGGAACTTATTAGAATCAATCAGAACTATTCAGAATAATGGCTTGCAAGTTCAGGCAGGTTTTATTATCGGCTTTGATAAAGACACTACTTCAATATTCAAAAGAATGATTTTTTTTATTCAATCTAGCGGAATATTAATAGCAATGGTCGGCTTATTACAAGCCGCGCCGAAAACTAGATTATGGGAAAGATTAAAAAAAGAAAAGAGATTAATCCCCGAATCTACTGAGTGGGAAGGCAACAACACAGATTGCACTATTAATTTTATGCCCAAAATGCGTTATCAATATTTAATCTCTGGCTACAAAAAAGTGATAGACCATATCTATTCTCCAAAAAATTATTACCAGAGATTAATCACTTTTTTGGAACAATATAAACCGAGGAAAAATTATCAGATTGATTTTAATCAAATTTTGGCTTTCTTAAAATCAATTTGGATTTTAGGAATAAAAGAGAAAGAAAGACTTTACTATTGGAAAACTTTTTTCTGGTGCCTTTTGAAAAAGCCCCGACTTTTTCCAACAATGATTGAAATGGCTATTAAAGGATTTCACTTACGAAAAATTACTGAAGAATATTCATCTATTTAAATTTAAAAAAATGTTTTACCAATGTCCAAATTGTAAAAATACCTGGCAATATCCGGTTGAAAAATGCCTTAATTGCTTTCAAAAACCAAAACCAATTGAAAGCAAAACTTTCAAGGTGACAGGGATTTCAAAAGTCATTATCCCCTCTTCTTTGCACCCTAAAACCCCTTATTATGTTTTGCTTTTGGAAAATGAAACTGGCCAGAAATTAATCCAGAAATCAATGAAAGAATTTCAAATTGGCGATAATTTTGAAATTAAATCTCTTAACGACAAAAACGCGGTTTCAATCTGGAGAATAAAATACGATATTCCTGAAGCCATTGAAAAAGCAGTTTCCTTGATAGGCGGAGTAAAGGTTAGCGAAAATTCCAAGATTTTAATTTTACCGACTCTAAGTTCTGTGTCTCACCCCTATTTCAGAGAAAACACTCATCCTGAAGTTTTAGAAGAAGTGATAAAATTTTTAATCAAAAAGGGTGCCAAATCTGAAAATATTAAGGTTGCCGGCCAAAGCTTTGTAGAAACTCCAATTGAAGCAATGGCTAAAAAATCCCAGCTGTTATCAATATGCCTGGATAATAAAGTTAACTGCATTGATCTTGGTAAAGGAACTTTCAAAAGAATTGAAAAAGACGGGTTGGTTTTTGAAATATCGGAGGAGATTTTCAAAAACGATCTCTTTTTGAACCTGCCGATTTTAAAATTAGACATAAAAATGGGGCTTCGAGGCGCTCTGGATAATTTAATCAAGATTTGGAAAAAAGAAAGCTTTTTGGGCCAAAAATATTTATATGATGAAGATGATTTGATTTCAAAACTTAAAGACGCTTTACCCGCTTTTTTAAGCGCTTCAACAAAGAAAATAGAACTTTTGAATATTATTGACGCAACAATAATCCAAAAATCCAATAAGCAGTCAGCAATCTTAGATTTGATTTTGGCAAGTTATAATCCATCCAATTTAGACAGAGTTCTGGCTGAGATTACAATGGCGCCCTTACCAAAATATTTAAAAACAGTTAAAATTGAAGGGATTCCAGTTTCTGGTCGGGAAATTGGAGAAATTCAATTTGATCTAAATAGTCTTTAAAATGGAACAAAATAATCAACAAGATATTGAAAAACTTGCTTTCCCAATAAAAACAAAAGTTGTAGCTTGGCTATTCATATTTATATGGTTTTCTTATTTTTTATGCCTATTATCATTTAAATTGCCTTTTTTAAAAATTTCCTTTAATTTTAATTATTTTCTTGCTATCATCTTTTCATTACCAATACCTCTTGATTTTTATTTTTTTATTGGTTTAATTATCTCAGTTATTTTGCTTATTCTTGGCATCTTTTTATTAAAGAAAAAGAAATGGGCTTGGTGGTTTTCTTTTATTTGCATGTCATTCCACCTTTTTATTGTTTTTTTATACGGCTTCGTTCTCCGTGGACTATTTATTCCCTTAGTAGTCTTTATTCTTTTTTTATCCGACCGCAAAAATTTCTGGAAAATAGCTAATTAAAGGTCAAAAGTTTAAAAATTATAAACCGGAGCACAAAAAAGTTTTGTGCTCGGCCGAGCCCATAAATATGGGCCCTGGTTAAAAACTAAACAAATATGTATAACTTTAAAGATAAAGTCGTATTAATAACCGGGGCTTCTGGCGGTATTGGCAGCGCAATTGCTAAAAAATTCAGCCAAGATAAAGCAAAATTAGCTTTAAATGATATGGCTCCGACAGAAGAAAACCTGAAAAAGCTGGCTGAAGAATTAAAAAAATTAGGAGCTGCCGAAGTTAAATATTATTTAGCTGATATTTCAAAATATGAAGAGGTTGAAAAAGTAATGGGCCAAATCCAGAAAGATTTTGGTAGGTTGGATGTTTTGGTTAACAATGCCGGAGTTATTGCTGACAGAACATTAGCTAAAATGACAAAAGAAGAATGGCAGAAAGTAATTGATGTCAACTTAACCGGAGTTTTTAATTGTTCAAAATTAGCCCTGCCTTTACTTATTCCTAACCAAGGAAAAATTGTAAGTATCTCCTCAATCGTCGGGCAAAGGGGAAATTTCGGCCAAACAAACTACGGCGCAACCAAAGCCGGAATCATAGGCTTTACCAAGTCATTAAGCAAAGAGGTTGGTAGATTCGGAGTCAGGGTAAATGCAATATGCCCGGGTTTGGTTGAAACAAGAATGACTGAAACTATCCCCGACCAGATGAGAGAAATGATAAAAAGACTGACTTCGCTTGGCAGGATGGGAAAACCGGAGGAAGTTGCCAATTTAATTGCCTTTTTGGCTTCTGACGAATCAAGTTTCATGACCGGTTCTATTGTCAACATCGACGGAGGCTTAGCAATTTAATATAATCTTACTATGTTATCAAAAGAAGAAATCAAAAAGATTATACCTTATGCTGAGCCTTATTTGTTTTTGGACGAGGCAGAAATTGTGAATGAAAACGAAATAGTTGGTTTTTACCAGACTCATCCTGATGATTATTATTTCAAAGGCCATTTCGTTGATTACCCAATGATGCCCGGCGTTCTGATTATTGAAGCTTTAGCACAATTATCGGGTATTATTTTAAGAAAAAAATGGGGGGATAACTATAAGGACTACCATTTTCTGGCTTATGATGTCAGAGGCTGCCAGTTTTTTAAGCCTACCTTTCCTGGAGATAAAATAAAATTAGAAACCGAAATTTTGGGAATTTATCCAGTTAATGAAAAGACCAACATCGCTCACGTTAAAGGCAAAGCCTCTGTTGGTGAGGAATTAAAATGTGAAGGAAGGTTTTCCGTCGCCATCGTAAATAAAAAAGATTTTTCAGAAAAATATAAAAAATAATTAAAAAATAAAAAAATAAAATTAATAAAAAGATGCTTTTATTAAACAAAAAGCAAGTTGAGAAAATCATACCTTTAAAAAAAATAAAAGATGTTGTTAATGCTGTTGAAGAAGGCTTCTTTGAATACGGAATGAAAAGAGTCCAAATACCGCCTAAGCAATATTTATATTTCACCGAGCATAATGGCGACTTAAGAATAATGTCTTCTTTCTCAGATAAGCTTCAGTTAGCTGGTACAAAAATTGTTAACGTTCATCCGGGAAATCCAAGTATAGGACTGAAAACAGT
>Ga0315294_10006426_pt1 | contig 12899 bp, 12 predicted proteins | sample YL17G13_40_MG_FD_203626 | JGI IMG/M metagenome (GOLD analysis project Ga0315294, IMG submission 203626) | Sediment microbial communities from Yellowstone Lake, YNP, Wyoming, USA - YL17G13_40 | ecosystem: Environmental > Aquatic > Freshwater > Lake > Sediment | place: USA: Wyoming | collected... | reverse complement strand
AAGGAGAAGGTAAATGAAAATCGGCGCTTTTGAGGTCCGCGAGCCCCTTCCGGAACTGAGGGATCCTCATGTACTGGCCATTCTGCGTCCCTGGATCGATGTAAACAATGTAGGGACCCTGACCCTGGATGGATTGGAGGCTCAGCTGGGGGCTCAGGAGCTTGCCCAATTGGCCCGGCCGGGAAATTTTTTCGACTTTACCCGCTACCGCCCCATGCTTTATCTGGAAGAAGGGGTTCGCCGGGTAAAGATCCCCAACACCACCCTCAGCTACGCGAAGAGGGAAAAGGGAAATGATTTTCTCTTCCTGCGACTTCTGGAGCCCCATTCCCGGGGGGAAGACTTCGTGGATTCCGTCCTGGAGCTCTTCAAGGTTCTCAAGGTGAAACGGTACTGCCTCCTGGGAAGCATGTACGACGCGGTCCCGCACACCAAACCCTTGCTGGTCAACGGGAGAGCCACCGGGAAGGACGCGGAGCAGGACCTGAAGAGGGCGGGGGTTCAGCAGAGCAACTACCAGGGCCCCACCACCATCACCCATTTGATCGCCCAGAATTCCCCGGACCTGGGGATCGAAACGGTCACCTTTATCGTTTCTCTCCCCCAATATGTCAACGTGGAGGAGGATTACCTGGGGAAAGTCCGCCTGTTGGAAATCACGAATCTGCTGTACGACATTCCCATCGATAAAAAGGATTTTGACAGGGCGGCGAGACAGCGGAGTCTAATCAGCCAGAAGGTCGAGGGCTCCCCGGAGTTGAAGCAAGTTCTTCCCCACCTGGAAACCATCTACGGGATGAGAATCGCGAAAAAAGAAGCCGAAGGAATGCCCGGGCTTTCCCCCGAGATGGAGGAGAAATTCTGGGAGACCGACGGGAAAGACATCGGAAAAGCTTAGCCTATCAACGGGCATACACCCAGGCCGCACCCGTGACTTTAAGAAAGTGAACCGCTCAAAGCGGGCCTCCGGAATTGCGGAATGTCGATTGCGGAATGCGGATTGAAAAAGAAAACCCCAAAATCCGAAATCCGCAATTCGAAATCCGAAATTCCAGGGGCCGATGCTTTTTGCGCCCAAGCTCCTTGCCCCCGGACCACGACCCAAGCATCCCGGAAATGCCAAACGCTGTGAGTCCCCCGGCAGCCAGGGGTTTATCTTAAGGAAATTAAAGTAAAAAATGATTTCAGCAGGCGGGAAAATCGTCATCACCGGCGGATCCGGTTTCATCATGTCCCATGTTGCGGAGCGCCTGGTCGAGACCGGAAGGGAAATCGTCCTGTTCGACAATAACGAACAGCACTCCCTGGGTGAAGAAACCAAAACGCTGCTGGCCCGCAAAACGAACCTTCGTTTCGTCCAGGGGGACGTTCGGGATAAAGCCGCGGTGGAAGAGCTCTTAATGGACGCCGAAATCGTCTACCACTTCGCCGCTCTCATGGGAACGAGCTCCCGCTTCAAAGAATGGGAAATCCCCACGGTAGAAGTCAATGTCCTGGGCACGATCCATGTTCTACAGGCTTCCCTGAAGGTCGGAGTGAAATACTTCATCCATCCCCCCCGACCGCCCCTGGCGGTCTGGTTGACGCCCTACATCATCAGCAAAACCGCCCAGACTCTTTTCACCCAGATGTACCACCACGTGTACGACCTCCCGACCATCGGCCTGAACATCCAGAACTGCTATGGCCCCCGGGAGCGCGCCATCTTAAACCCCAATCCCATGCGGCCCCATGAGGGAAGAAAACTGGTGGCCTCCAGCATCATGGCCGCCCTGAAGAATGAGCCCATCATCGTGTTTGGAGATGGGGAGCAGTCTTCCGACTTTGTTTATATTGACGATGTCGTGGGGGCTTGCCTGAAAGCCCCCTGTGATTCGGCCGTGGGGCAGGTACTGGATATTGGGACGGGGATCTCCACTCCGGTAAAAAAAGTGGTGGAGCTCATCCGCGAACTCACCCGCAGCCGGTCAACAATTGAGCACCTTCCTTTGAGGACCGGCGAAGTCACCCTGCAAACCAAGGCCGACCTTATCCCCGCCAGACGGTACCTGACCTGGGAGCCGAAGACCGAACTCGTAGAGGGTTTAAGGAAGACCATCCCTTATTATGCGAACCTTTTAGGCGTGAAATCCCCGGTATAAATTTCGGGCGTGAAGGAAGAAGAGTGAGACTGGACCTTTTTGCAGGATTGTCACCCATTCCGAGAAAACCGATGTTTACTCCCAGCCGATGGGTTCGTAGCCCTTCTCGCGCAGGCAGCGGTTGACGAAGTTTTTGTAGGTGGGAGACGGGCGGGAGGCCCGGGAAGCGCCTCGAATGGCTCCGGCCACGGCTCCGCCGGCCGCCCCGATGGCCGCGCCCCTTCCCAGGTGGCCGGTGACGGACCCCATGGCCCCTCCCACCGCCGCGCCTGCTCCAGCTCCCGCTGCCGTACTTCCCGCTACTTTGGCCTCCGGGTTGGACTTAACGTAGGCCTCGGCCATCTTCATGCATTCGGCGATATCCGACTGGGCTTGAGGTTCCCCGACCTGCTTCAGGTGGGCGTTCGGGTAGAGGACGGGACGTTGATAACTGCAGCCGGCGAGGATTAAGATGGCGAGGAAAGATAGGATTCTTTTCACGACGTTTTTCTCTTTCTGGAGCCCGAGGTAGGATCAGTATAATGCAGAATCCAGGCTAAGTCGAAAAGATGGCCCTTCGCGGGGAGGAGAGCGCCGAGGGACAAAACCGGCACTCCGCCCAAAATAATGCGCAGGGGCGATTCATGAATCGCCCCTGCCTTCTCTGTTCTTTTTCCTTTCTCTTCGTACCCCGCGCCTCGAACCTGTTTAAACTTTCGGCAGATCCTTCAGCGCCTCCTTGATCTTCTCTTCGGGATGCTCATAATCTTCCAATTTATTCGACAGGAAGGCGTCATAGGCGGCGAGATCGAAGTGGCCATGGCCGCTGAAATTGAAGACGATCACTTTCTCCTCTTTTTGTTCCCGGCACTTTATGGCTTCATCGATGACCGCCCGGATGGCGTGAGCAGTTTCCGGGGCCGGGATAGTTCCTTCTGTCTTAGCAAAGAGCATAGCTGCTTCAAAGACCGGATTCTGGGCATAAGCCACGGCCTCAACGAAGCCCTCATCATAGACCAGGCAAAGAAGGGGAGCATCCCCATGGTAGCGCAGTCCCCCGGCATGAATTCCAGAGGGAATGAAAGTGTGCCCCAGGGTGTACATTTTCACAATGGGAGCCATCTGAGCTGTGTCCCCATAGTCATACCGGTAAACCCCTTTGGTCAGCGTGGGGCAAGCGGTCGGTTCGACGGCCAAAAAGCGGATCTTCTTCCCCTGCTTTTTCTCCGGGAAGAAGGGAAAGCAGAACCCGGAAAAGTTGCTTCCCCCTCCTACGCATCCTATCAAGACATCCGGTTCCACTCCGGCCTTTTTCAGTTGTAACTTAGTCTCCAAGCCCACGATGGTCTGATGGAGAATCACATGGTTCAGCACACTCCCCAGGGAATACCGGGTATCTTCCCTCTTGACGGCATCATTCACCGCTTCACTGATGGCGATGCCCAGGCTCCCCGGCGAATTCGGATCTTTGGCCAGGATCATCCGGCCGGCTTCCGTCTGATCGCTCGGGCTGGGGGTCACTTTCGCTCCCCAGGTCTCCATCATCATGCGACGGTAGGGCTTCTGCTGGTAGCTGACCTTGACCATGTAAACCTGGCATTCCAGCCCGAAGACAGTGCAGCCAAAGGCTAGAGCACTTCCCCACTGTCCCGCCCCTGTCTCCGTGCTGAGTCGTTTGACGCCTTCCTTTTTGTTGTAGAAGGCCTGGGCTATAGCCGTATTCGGCTTATGGCTCCCCGCCGGGCTCACGCTTTCATTCTTATAATAGATTCGCGCCGGAGTCTTCAGCGCTTCTTCCAGCCTTTTGGCCCGGCAGAGGGGGGTGGGTCTCCATAGTTTGTAAATGGAAAATACCTCATCGGGGATATCGATCCAGCGCTGCTGGCTCACTTCCTGTTCGATCAACCCCATGGGGAAAATCGGAGCCAGGTCCTGCGGCCCCAGGGGTTTCAATGTGCCCGGATGGAGCGGAGGGGGCAGGGGTTTGGGCAGGTCGGCCTGGACGTTGTACCATTGCCGGGGCATTTCTCTTTCACTCAAATAAATCCTTGTGTCTTCCATTCAACCCTCCTCTTTTTGGGGACGCAGATGAACGCGGATTTCCGGAAATCAAAAACAATTATTGGACACAGATGAACACAGATTACACAGATAAGGAGAAAAAGCGGCTAAAATGCTCCCTTCGAATTCAAGTTTCTAGAATCTTCTATTTTTATCTGTGTTTATCTGTACTACTTACGTTCAAACTCTTTAAATTTTGTTAAGCAAAATGATGTAGGGGCGGCCCCCTGTGGCCGCCCGCAAGATGGGCAACCACAGGGGGTTGCCCCTACAATTTCCGCAAATAACGCAGGTTTTCCTTCTGTTTGGTTGCGGCGCAGCCGCGCTGTGTTCATCCGCGTCCCATTAAATTTTTTAAATTATTCAACCTTTTTCCACTGCCCGCCTGAAATCTGGACCATGACCATGGAATCCATTCCCAGCCCGTTGTGGTCTTCAGCGGTAATATTGTAGATCCCGCTGACCCCCACGTAGCCTTTGGTTGCTTCAATGGCATCGCGCAATTTTTCGTTGTTCGTTCCCGCCTTTTTCATGGCGTTGGCCACGATGTAGATGGCATCCCAGGCATATCCGGAGTGGGTGTTGATGGGGAACTGGGTGTCGTATTTATAGACGTCCTGGTAGAGACGGACGAACTCCTGGATGACTTTTTTCTGGGGATCCGAATCGGCCAGCTCCCTGGCCACCATCAACTTCGTCGAGGGCATGATATTCCCCTCGGAAGCATCTCCCGCCAGTTTGATATAGATGGGATCGGGCAGCCCGTGGCACTGGTAGAGGGGGGCCTTGATGGCCAGCTGCTTTACGTTCTTGGCCACGATGGACCCCGCCTTGCCGATGGTCCAGCAGATGATGGCATCCGGGTTGGCGGCCTTGATCTTTACCAGCTGGGCGGTCATGTCGCTGTCCGTGGCCTGGAACGATTCACTGGAAATGATCTTGAGGCCGGAATCGGGGGCCAGCTTGTCGAGCCAGTTTTTCCCGTCCCGGCCAAATCCGTCCGCCGAGGTGATGATGGCGATTTTCTGGATTCCTTTTTTCTTCAGGTAGTCATAGGTCTTCTTCACCGCCACCGAGGTTCTCTGGGGTGACTTGAAAGTCCAGTGGAACGGCTTAACCGTAATCGGCGGATCTCCGCCCACGCACATGAAAGTGGGGACCTTGTTTTGCTCGATGATCGGCTTGGAGGCCATGCCCGTATCCGTCCGGGTGGGCCCGATGATGGCCACGACCTTGTCCGATTCAATGAACTTCTTGGCGATGATCGCCGCCTTGGTGGGGTCTCCCTCGTCATCGGCGATGACCAGCTCGAGGGGACGGCCGTTGATCCCCCCTTCCCCGTTGATCTTCTTCACCACCATCTCGGCCACCAGTTTAGTGGGGGTACCGATGGCCGAAGAAGGCCCGGTTAGATCAAAGAAAGCCCCCAGCTTGATCGGATCGGCTCCCCATACCGGACTCGAACCAAGCATAAGGACCAGCATTAAAACCGCGACTGGCAACATCTTTTTCATGACTCCTCCTCCTTTTGATTGCGGATTGTGGATTGCGGATTTCGGATTGAAAACCACAACCAACCTCCTTGATAAAGAGCTCTTAGCTCTCAGCTTTGAAAATTCTTTTTGCTGACCGCTTATTTCCGATGATCAAATACTCTTCTTGATTTTCGCTCCGTCCGCGGCAGGCTCTGGAAATCGACGATTTCCACTTTTCCGCTCACCAGGAGCTGGTGCCGGAAAAGATATTCCATCTGGTCAGCCACAGCTTTGTCTTCCCGGGGATCCCCTTTTTCCGCCCTCTCCACTTTCACCGCCATGTAATCTTTCCCGTCCTCCCCCCGCTCCAATAGGACCTGGAACTCGCTGCCTACCCTGGGCTCCTGGGAGAGAAGATGATCGATCGAGCCGGGATAAATGTTGACCCCCCGGATGATGAACATGTCATCCGAACGGCCCAGGATTTTGTCGTGCCGGGGGAGAATATTCCCGCAGGAGCACCGCCCCGGAATCAGCCGGGTGAGGTCGCGGGTGCGGTACCGGATCAGGGGGGTCGCTTCTTTCCTCAGAGTTGTAACCACCATTTCCCCCACTTCCTCGGGTAACGACGGCTTCAAGGTCTCCGGGTTGATGATTTCCAGAATGTAATAGTCTGCCCAGTAATGAATGCCTTCATGGGCCCAACACTCCAGGCCGGTCCCCGGCCCGTAGAGCTCGGTCAGACCCGGGATGTCAAAGGTATCTTCCGCCCTCAGATACTCCTTGATATTCCGCCGCATGGCATCGCTGTGCCGTTCGGCCCCGAAGATGACTTTCTTCAAATTGATTTTTTCCTGGAGGCCCCGTTTCTTGATTTCTTCGGCCATGAGCAGGCCCATGGAGGCGGTGCAGCAGAAGACCGTGGTCTGGAGGTCGACCATGATCTCGCAGTGCATGTCCAGGTTCCCCGGGCCCACGGGGACGGCCATGGCCCCGAACCGCTCCACCCCCATTTGGAAGCCGACCCCCGCGGTCCAGAGGCCGTATCCCACGGCCACTTGCACCCGGTCCTCCCGGCTGAGACCCGCCATTTCATAACATCGGGCGAACATGTCGGCCCAATCCGAAATATCTTTTTCGGTGTAACCAAGGACCTTTCTCTTCCCCGTGGTTCCCGAGGAGGCATGAACCCGGATGATCTTCTCCAGGGGAACGGAAAGGAGGGGGAAGGGGTATCCTTCTCTCAGGTCATCGGCGGTCGTGAACGGGAGTTTCTGAATGTCTTCCAGGGAACGAATCGCCCCCGGCCGGACCCGGCTCTCGTCCATCCTCTTCCGATAGAAGGGCGACCCCTTATAGGCGTGGTTCACCGTCCACTTCAGTCCTTCCAATTGAAACGCTTTTAACTCATCTTCAGTTTTCAAATTCGGCATGAATGTTTTCATTTTCCGCATCGTCTCCTCAATCAGCATACCCTTCAAGAAAGCTCATGACTTATGGCCCTTTGCTATGAGCTATCAGCATTATGTATTTTTTTCTCTATGCGCTATGCGCTTTTCAGTTCGATTTCCACCCTGAGCCCGATCGCCCTCCGCAACGCAAGGTGAAGGGCGTCCCGGAGGGCTTCTCTTCGCTCTTCTCCGGCGCTCATAATTTCCGCCGAAGCTTCGATCTCAATCTTCAACTGGTCGTTCATTCCCTTCTTCTTGGAAACCGACGTCGTGTACCCGGGCCCAACCCCCTTGAAAGAAGCAAGGACTTCCTGGATTTTCTCGGGGAAGACGTTGATCCCCCGGACGGTGATCATCTGGTCCGACCTTGTTAACACCCGGTCCATCCGGGCCAGGGTCCGGCCGCAGGAGCAGGGTTCCAGGCGGAGGGCGGTGACATCGCTCGTCCGGTAGCGCAGGAGGGGATAAGCGTTGGTGGTCAGGGTGGTGAGCACCAGTTCTCCTTCCTTTCCGGGCTCGAGGAGTTTGCCCGAAGCCGGGTCGATGATTTCGGGGAGGAAATGATCCTCGAAGATGTGCAATCCCGCCTGGGCCATGCATTCCCCGGCCACCCCCGGTTCCACCAGCTCCATGACCCCGTAAATGTCGTAGGCTTTGATCCCCCAGTTGGCTTCTATGAACCGGTGGACTTCGTCGGGCCAGGACTCCGCCCCGAAAAGGCCGATTTTCAAAGAGAGGGTCCGCGGGTCAATCCCTTTCTTCTGCATGACCTCCAGAATGTGCAGGGCAAAGGAAGGGGTGGAGGCCAGGACCGTGCTCCGGAAATCCTTCATGATCCGGAGCTGAACTTCCGCCGGGGCGATGGAGGCGGGAACGACCGCCGCTCCGATCAACTCCGCGCTCTGGTTGAACCGGATGGCCCCCTGGAAAAGGCCATAATTGAAAGCCACCTGGATGATGTCGTGTTCGGTGATGCCGATCCCGGCCATGATCCGGGCTACCAGCTCCCGCCAGATCTCCAGGTCTTTTCGGGTATAGCCGATGACAATGGGATTCCCGTAAAGGCCCAGGGGAAATTGCAGGCGGACCACGTCCCGCAGGGGAACGGCAAACATGCCGTAGGGATAGTTCTCCATCAGGTCTTTCCGGGTGGTGAAGGGAATCCTTTTCAGATCCTCCAGGGTTTTAATGTCATCCGGACTCAGCCCGGCCTCATCGAATTTTCGGCGGTAAAAATCCACGTTCGAGTAGGCCTGGTTGACCACGATCTGGAGCCTCTCATTCTGCAGATCCAGAAGCGCTTTCCGATCCAGGGTCTCAACAGCCGGGTTGAATATGGGCATCTTCTCCTCCCCTACCTTTCCCACTTTCCATGATAATCCTTACCCAGGAACGCCCTCTTGACTTCCTCGTTGTTCAGCAGGTCTTCCCCGGTGCCGGTCAAAACGATTCTCCCCGTGTCCAGCACATAGGCCCGGTGGGAGATCCGCAAAGCCTCTTTCGCATTCTGCTCCACGAGCAGGATGGTGGTTCCCTGATCGTTGAGGGACCGAAGAATACGGAAGATCTCCGCTGCAATGGTTGGAGCCAACCCCAGCGAGGGCTCGTCGGGCATGATCATCCTGGGCTGGGCCATCAGGGCCTTCCCCAGGGCCAGCATCTGCCGTTCCCCTCCGGATAGAGTTCCGGCCGGTTGAAGCATCCGCTCCCGGAGAATGGGGAAAACGGCAAAGACCCTTTCCAGCTCCTCCTGCAGCGCCGCCCGTCCGAGCCGCCGGAGGTAAGCACCCAGCTCCAGATTCTCCAACACCGAGAGCGGAGTGAAGACTTTTTCCGCCTCCGGGATCTGGACGATCCCCCGGGCCACGAGCTTCTCCGGCCTCCATCCCCTCGTCTCCACCTCGTTGAAAACCCGGCTTCCCTCCCAGGAGGGATGCACCCCGGAGATCACATTCAGCAGGGTGGTCTTCCCCGCCCCGTTGGCCCCGATGAGGGAAACGACCTCCCCCGCTTCCACATGGAGGGTCACCCTCCGCAAGACCTGAATCTTTCCGAAGAAGGCATCAATGTTTTTTAATTTCAACATAAATTCTATTAGCCACAGAGGTCACAGAGCACACAGAGCAAAAAAATTAGAACGCTGGAATGATGGAATAGTGATTAAATCGAATGGCAATATAAAAAAACGTTGTTCATCCATTATTCCATTGTTCCACTGTTCCATTATTCCTTTCTTTTTAATTCTCTGTGACCTCTGTGTCCTCTGTGGCAAAAATATTTAGCGGCCCAGATAGGCTTCGATGACCCGGGCATCTTTCTGGATCTCCTCCGGCCGCCCCTCGCCGATCTTTGTCCCGTGGTGGAGGACGATCAGGCGGTCCGAGATTCCCATCACCAGGTGCATGTTGTGCTCCACCAAAACGACGGTCTGACCTCTTCCTTTCAGCTTCAGGATCAGATCCCCCATGGCCTCCGTCTCCCGAATATTCAGGCCGGCCACCGGTTCATCCAGAAGGAGAAGTTCCGGGTCCCCGGCCATGGCCCGGGCAATTTCCAGCCGCCGCTGGTCCGCTATGGAGACCTGGCTGGCCGACTGAGAAGCTTTCGACAGAAGGCCCATAAAATCGAGAAGGGACTCCGCCTTCCCCCTTATTTCTCCCTCTTCTTTCCTTTCCTTCGGCAGATGAAGAGCCCCTCCCCAGAAGCCGGATTTAGTCAACGGATGCATTCCCACCATCACATTTTCCAATACCGTCAGATCGTGGAAAAGCTGCGACTGCTGAAAAGTCCTGTGAATCCCCAGGGCCGCAATCTGGTGAGTCTTGAGGCGGGAAATCGGTCCCCCCTGGAAGAGGATTTCCCCGGAATCCAGGGAATAAACGCCGGTGATGCTGTTCAGCAGGGTGGTCTTCCCCGCCCCGTTGGGCCCGATGAGGGAAACGATCCGACCCGGGTCAACGGCAAAAGAAAGCCCGTTCAGCGCCTCCAGCCCGCCGAAGCGAAGGGTAACATTTCTAGCTTCTAATATTTTCTGTCCCATTTTTCCATCGCCCAGCTACATTTGGAAAAGCCCAGAAATTCCAAATCCCAAAATCCAAATCTCAAATAAATTCCAAACTTCAATAACCGAATGACCGAAACAACGTTGTTTGTATTTTTGATTTTTGGCCATTGGCGCTTATTTGGAATTTGGTGCTTGGGATTTGGTGCTCCACTATTATGCTTTTGATTTCTCCATCCCGCCAGATACGCCCTTCTCCCTCTTCCCCAAGATCGCGGCAACTCCCGTCAGTAAACCATGGGGAAAGAACACCAGGACCCCCATGAGGATGAGGCCGTACACCAGGACATTGTACTCCTTGACCGCATGAAGGGCTTCCGGCAAGACGGTCAATAAAAGAGCCCCGAGAACCGACCCCCACAAAGAGCCCATTCCCCCCACCAGGACCATGGTGACCACCTGCAGGGAATAGAAGAAGCTGAAAGTTCCCGGGCTGATGAAAGTGATGTAATGGGCGTAAAGACTTCCCGCGAGAGAGGCCATGGCCGCGCTGAGAACGAATATCTTTACCTTGTAGGCCTCCGTATCGATGCCCGCGCAGCGGGCCGCAATTTCGTTCTGTCTCAACGCCGCCATGGCCCGGCCCACCCGGGAATGAATCAGGTTCAAAGAAAGAAGGAGCGTCCCGATGGAAACCGCCCATAGCAGGTAGTAATACTTTCGGTCCGAATCGAAAATAAATCCGCTCAACTCCAGGCGGGGAATCCCCGAAAAGCCCGAGGGCCCGCCCGTTACCGGCTCAAGCTGGAGCATCATAATATAAACGATGACGTTGAAACCCAGAGTGGCCATGACCAGATAGTGCCCCTCCAGTTTGAGAGTGGGGATGCCGATCACCAAGGCCACTCCCGCCGTGAGGGCCATGGCCAGGAAAATGGTGGGCCACATGGGGAAACCGTAGGTCGTGGTGAGAATACCCGAGAGATAAGCGCCCAGCCCGAAGAAAGCCGCATGGCCCAGGGAGATCTGTCCGGCGAAGCCCATGAGCAGATTGAGGCCGATGACCACCAGAATATTCAGGGCGGATATATTCAGCACCATCAGGTGGTAGTTGTTCTGCAGGAAAAAAGGCAGGGCAAAGACACCCAAGGCGAAAAGAATGAGATATATTTTATTCTGTTTTCCCATCTCGAAGCCTCACACTCGCTTAAAACTTCCCTTTCCCAGAATTCCCGTGGGTTTGAAAAACAAAACGATCAACAGAATCAGAAAGGCCAAAGCGTCCTTGTATTCCGAAGAGATCAGGCCGGCGCCCAGAGACTCCAGCACCCCCAGGAGAAGACCCCCGATGACCGCTCCCGGCATGGACCCGTACCCTCCCAGGATGGCCGCCGAAAAGCCCTTCAACCCCATCATGACCCCCATGTCGTAAGAGGTGGTGGTGATGGGCGTCAGGATGACCCCGGCCGCGGCTCCCAGCGCCCCGCTGAGGGTAAAGGAAAGGAGAATCATCCGGTCCACCGAGATTCCGCTCAGAAGAGCCGTTTTCCGGCTGGCCGCGACGGCCCGCATGGCCTTCCCGGTCATCGTTCCCCGGAAAAAGTAGCTGAGGGCAACGACCACGAAAAGCGTGATTCCAAAGATCCAGATGCTCTGGGGCATGATGGCCGCCCCCAAGAAAATCAGGGGATTTTCCCCGGAGAAAGACGGAAGGGTCATGGGGTTCTTTCCCCAGATCATCATGGACAGGCCCTTGATGGAAATGGAAGCGCCAACCGTGATCATGACCAGGATGAGAATCTCTTTAGACCGGGCCCGGTTGACCGGTCCTCGTTCCAGCAGAAAGCCGATGGCCGCCACGCAGAAAATAGTCAGAACGAAGGCCAGAACCATGGGAAGCCGCAGGAAGCTGTAAAAAGTGATCATGAACATCCCCCCCAGCATGACAAACTCCCCCTGGGCGAAATTGACGATCCCCGTGGCGTTGTGGATCAGGGAGAAGCCGATGGCCACCAGGGCGTAGGTGCTGCCGGTGGTCAGGCCAGAAAGGGTGAACTGGAAAATCTGCAACCAGAGACTCATCGGTCCTCTTTCTTGCTCGCCGAATAGCCCAGTTTCAAAGCCTGGAGGTTGGCCTCCTTAAAACGGGACGGGGATATCTTCCCGGTCATCTCCTCCACCTGAGAATATTTGCAGAAGAGCCGATCATGGCCCAGGGCAAAGCCCAAAAGCACCAGATTGGACATGAGCGGCGACCCCATTTTTGCCGCCAGGTCGGTCGCGTCGATGTGGGGGTGGGCTTGGGAGGAAGCCGTATTGAGGAAAGCGATTCCTCGGGGGGAAAGGAGGTTGGAAAAAGTTTCATAGGACCCCGGATCCAACACCAGCATCACCTCCGCCTGGCCGCTTCCGATCAGGGGGCCGCGGAAAGCGCCGACCTTCAGGGTGGAGATCACCGACCCTCCCCGCATGGCCATTCCGTGGGTCTCCGAGGCGATCACCTCCAGCCCCATCTCCAGGGCGCACTCGCTGAGAATCCGGGTCAGGAAAAGCACCCCCTGCCCTCCCCGTCCGGTTATGGCAATCTGCATGTTCATAAAAACCTCAGCTTTCAGCGAAAACCCTATAAGAATTCACCGCAGAAAATTAAAAAGAAAAGAATAATGATAATCTCGTAAAAAGTCCGAAAGCCCCTTTTCCCGTCATTCCGGCGAAAGCCGGAATCCAGTTATTTCAGGTTGTTCTGGACCCCGGCTTTCGCCGGGGTGACGCTTCAAGTGACTTTTTACGA
>Ga0315294_10006425_pt1 | contig 12900 bp, 14 predicted proteins | sample YL17G13_40_MG_FD_203626 | JGI IMG/M metagenome (GOLD analysis project Ga0315294, IMG submission 203626) | Sediment microbial communities from Yellowstone Lake, YNP, Wyoming, USA - YL17G13_40 | ecosystem: Environmental > Aquatic > Freshwater > Lake > Sediment | place: USA: Wyoming | collected... | reverse complement strand
ATATCTTGCCTGGTGCAATCTTTGCAATTTCTTCCCATTTACCCCGGCCTTCCGATGATATAATATGATGCTCTCCTGCGCCCGTAGCTCAGTGGATAGAGCGGTGGACTTCGAATCCAAAGGTCGGGGGTTCAAATCCCTCCGGGCGCGCTTCCCTTTTCCCCATATGAATCAACATTTTGGGGAAGTTTCGCCTATCCGCCATTATCCCCCATTTTCCCCTATTTTCCGATATAAACCGGAAAGAAAGTGGAAAGGTTTTTTTAAAGGTACATCGGAATGGTAGGGATTCAATCCCTCTCAGGGCTACCTTCATACGGGCGACTCGCTAAGTGCGGCATACCCCGAGCTCTCTAAAATATTTATTGCAATGCCGTTCCATTTGTTCTATCTTATTGGGCGAGGAAAAAAAATGATAATCGCTAAAAGGTTTGAGGTGTTACGGTGGAAGTGGTTATCATTGGCTCTGACCTACGAAGAGGATTTGATAAAACAGATCAAGAGATATTCTGCAAAATAAAACCCAGCATTTATCTTGAATCCTGGGAAACGTGCCTTCCAAAACAACCTCAGTGTGATCTACTCATAAGTAATCCCCCATACTCTACCGACATCGAGGACAGGTTTGACAATGTTTAATGGTCGTCGGTGGATTAGTTGCCGTGAGGCTGGCGAATACCTGGGCCTCTCAGCAAAGCACATCAACGATCTCTGTCTTCGCGGCATAATCCCCTCGATCAAGATCGGCGGTAGCCGGCGCGTGGACTTAAAGAAGCTCGAGGCCGGGCTCGAGAAGCAGGAGACAAGGGCATGAGCGAGCAGAGGTTATCCAAACTTCAGAAATGGGTTCTGTTGTATCTCTTAGAAAATAAGTATCACGTGCCCGGTTTCAAACATACGGTGATCCATACCAGTGATATTTACCGGGGCTTCTACCATATAGTCAATGTGGCTAGTTATAACCGCCATCGATCCACTTTTGACAGTGACGAAATACAAAGAAGGGCCAATTGCGCCAAGCCAGCCGTGTGTCTGAGTTTGCGTTTGATGATCGAGAAGGGGCTGATTCAAGAACATCCCTATTCGGGTGATTACTGTCTTACTGACAAAGGCAGAAGAGTTGCCAAGAAGCTACAAGGCGCGGGGCTGGTCCCCGGGGTGCTGACCATTAATAATAACAAAACGGCTGTGTCGTCGCCGGCCAAGCCGGCCACGTCCCCCCGGGGCAGGGACGTTAATAATAAGGAAGAAGGCTAAAATTTTTATAACATTGTGGACGAAAAAAGTGCACACTGCGTGTTCAAAACCGCAAGTCTTGACCCGCAAGGACGAGCTGGTTAAAGGAATAAGGAGTCAACATGAGTAAGAAAATTAAGGCAAAGGAAATCAAATCTGCTGAGGATTTGAAAAGGGTTTATCCAGAATTTGTAAAACAAATTTTGAATGAAATCTTGGAAAAGGCTAAAGCAAAAGTTTTGGCAAGAAGGTCAGAAGAGCTAAAGGACAATGACAATGCCAAATAAAAAGTGGCCAGAAATTGCAAAGGAATTTAGTGATCGGATGCAGAAAGAATATAGAGGTTCGGGAAGAACGTGGTTCCCATTAAACAATTTGCTGAAAACAGACGAAGAGATTGAAAGTTTTCTGAAAGAGCAAGGATTGTCGGAAAACAAAAGTCAGGAAATGAGAATTTATCTGAGAAATTTTTATAACAAAGATCATCCAATTTTTTCAGAAGACCGATTGAAAGAGATAGGATGTGAGGTTTGCATAATGAATGAAGAGCCTATAACAATTGAAGTGGAATACAAAATAAGTCCATGGCCACCTTGCGTAGTATTGCCGCCTAGAAAAAAGGATGATAAGGATGAAGAGGGATGGCAAAAATACAAGATGTTGAATTCAGATAAAATGGTAAATGGGATATTCAGAGAATGGCCGCGTCCGCACCCAGTGGGGCAGATGAAAATGATCACAGGTTGGAAACTCAAACCGGCTGAAAAGAACTTAACATGAACTTACCAAAATTTTGCTGTTTAAAAGCTTTGCTGGTCAGCGATGATCACGGCGCAAACTGGCTCTGTGTCCGGCAGTTTTACATGACCGGAGCCGAAAATTTTTTTCTGGAGAAAAGCCTTCAGGGAAAAAAATTCAATATAATTGAGGATCAAGACAATGAGCGACAACAACGAGAACCTGAAGGGTGAGAAAGCCTCTTCTGATTTTCCAGAAAAGCTGATTAAGGCTCAGGCTTCGAAACCAGTTCCAAACGGCAAGAAGACAATCGGAGACGTTTTCGAACGGCGTTATGCAGAAACAATCCTGGGCAGTCACGAACGATGGGAAGAAAACAAAGCCGTTTTTGCACTCGGCTTGCTTTATGAGAATTGCCGATTGCTCAAGAAGGACTTCTTCATCGAGTTCCGGGGCATCTCTGCCAAGCAGGGGCCGCCCAAACAAGAGTTCATTTTGTATGATGAACTCAACAAACACATCAATGATATTCTGAGTTGGAATCAGAAGGGCATTATCAGCCAAAAATTATAGGCGGTTCTAAGGGATTGGATTAATGCGATTTTGGACCATGCTAGAAGGTCCAATTCAGCGCACTTTTTTGACTAGCTAAAATATCACGGTATGGGGCGTCAGATCGAAATGGGTCTGAGGCCTTGGCGAGTTTATTATGAGAAAAATTTGTTACCAAATGACTTGTTACAGACAGATCAGGAAAGAGCCCGGCCGTATGAATGGCGGGGCGTGGATTCGCTGTTGGCCAAGATGCTAATAGGGACGATCACGGATTTTTTGCGTGGCTACTATTGGGCGAAAGAGGATGTTGCCGGAAATAAGGGCAACGGTATTTTCAACTTTGCGGAGTTGTGCGAGTTTTTCGGCTTGGACGTTGAGGCCGTGAAAAAGCAGATGCAAGGAATGACTTTGAAAAAATGGTTGAAAAAAAAGCGTTCGTTCGGCACAAGGATTATCCATGCCAGGGCTAAAGAAATTAAGGATGAAGAAAGGGAAGATCGACACATAAGATATAAGGAAGAAGATCGGAAAAAACGGAAGAAAAAATGAGCGCTGAGCGAAAGGAGATTCAATTATGAGGCCAAAATTTTTACGTCTAAAGGCTTTGCTTGTGTCAGAAGATTCAGGGCAAAGCTGGCTCGTCGTCCGTCAATTTTACATGACTGACGATCAAAATCGTTTCTTGGATGAACAAATCCAAGGGACGAGACTCAAATCAATAGGAGATCAATACAATGGAAAACAAAAAGAGGCTAAAGGATGAAGCCCTTCCCCCGATGCTTGATGAAGCAAAAATCATCAATGCAATTTTAAAGGACAAGGACAACATTGGGTTTTATCGAGATAACGTTAACCCCGATAATTTTGACTTCCAACCAGCAAAAGAAACGGTCAGACTCATTTTCCATTATTATGACAAGTACAAGCATGCCCCGGAAGAAGACGACCTGGCAGAAGAGCTTGCTGAGTTTTTGGAGAAAACCAACAAGCCCATTCCAGAACATTTCTTCACAGAGCTCTGGGGCATAATCTTCACGCCGTCTGACATCGAATATCCCAGAGATAAGCTTCTTGAATGGCTTCGATCCAAAGCCCTCAAAAAAACAATGTTAGAGGCTGTGGAGTTAGAGAAGAAAGGTGAAACCCTAAAGGCAGTATCCTTTATTAGGGGAAAAATGGATGAGATAGAAAAAACAGGAATTCCTAAGTTTGAAGAGACTGTTTTAAACGATGTTGAGGTGAAGGATATGAAATGGCTTTGGCGATTTAAAATTCCTATGGGGACGATCAGTTTGATCGTCGGGTATCAGGGCGTCAGCAAATCCTATTTTTCGATGATGCTGGCCGCCCATGTATCAAAAGGGCTGACTCTGCCGGGTGAGCATTATGAGAATGTTGCTGTAAAAGGTTCGGTTATCATTTTGAGTGCTGAAGACGATCCTGAAACGACGATAAAAAAAAGGGTGATGGTTCATGGCGGTGACTGCAAAAAAATAGTTGTTATTGGGATAAGCAAAAATGATTATTACATGTTCAACCTAAAAACGGATTTGAAATATCTAGAAAAGAAGATCTTGGAAATGGGGGACGTTAAGTTGATTATCATCGATCCGGTATCAGCTTATTTGGGCGCGGATATGCGCTTTGATTCATACAGGGAAACTCACGTCCGGAGCGTCTTAGCACCGGTGGCCGAGCTGGCCAGGAAACACGATCTGGCCGTCGTCGGCATTATGCATCTAAACAAAAAGGAAGGCGCAGAAGCCATCAACAGGGTTTCAGGGTCAGGAGCATTTGTCGCGGCCGCTCGAGCTGTTTGGCTAATAGCGAAGAGCAAAAGGGACAAGGGCTTATTTCATTTCTGTTCAATGAAGTTCAACCTTGGCGAAAAACCGTCCGGACTGTCTTATAGGATTAAAAGGGATAGGATAGTTTTTGAGGACCTAAACGAAGACTGGGACGCTGAAGACTTGTTAAGGACTGATAGGAAGGGAAGTCCAAGACAGGAAGCCAGGGAATTCTTGATGGAATTGATCAAGCAGAAAAAGCAGTGGGACGCTGAAGAAGTCGAGAGAAAACGGCAGGAAGAAGGTATCTCTAAGAGGACATTGGACAGGGCCAAAAAAGACCTGAAGATGAAGTCTATTGACGTTAAGGATGAAAAAACTGGCAAGTGGAAGTCTGTCTGGACTATAGATGAGTAATGAACAATCTGATGCTCTTGACGAAGAGCATCAAGGCCTTCAAGAGAATCAGATTTCCGCGAGAATTCCGCCCACCCCTGAGCGTCTTTAATTAGTGAGGCGCGATCATCCGCCCTAACCGGCGTCAGCGGATATGAAGCTCATAGGTTTCCGTTTCATCGTTGTAAGCGTACCAGATGAGCTGATCTCTCTCGATATCGTATTTATTGCGATTATAAAAGGGATACTCGAAGTTGGGCTTCAGAGGGAACCGGAATTTCCTTTCTAAAATCTTCCCTTCGAAGTCCATAACGATGATTTCGTACAAATCATTCTTTTTGGCCGCCGTCAGGACACAGAGCCGACCCTGATCGATCTTGAAATCCAGGAGCGCGGGGAAGTACTCGGGAACCACGGGATTGATATAAGAGTAATAAGCCTGCCAATTTTTCGATGCCTTCCACTCCTTCACGACGGCGTCAACGAAGCCCTTCGGGACCTTGACCTTGTCGACGGGGGGATTGATCTCACGGAGGAGGAGCCCGTTTGCGTCGAAGACCGAAATCGAGAGCCCCCTCCGAGAATCGGCGACGTAGATGCGGTTTCCATAGACCGCGTAGTCGCCGTAATCCCGGATAAGGAGCTCATCACTCCTCTCCATCGCACGTCCGGGCGGAGGCGGAGCCGCGGGCAAGGCGGGCAGCGCGCCGTAGAAATCTCGTATGAGCTTGAGCCGGGAATCATAGATGCGACCGGTGGGCAACATTGAGCCCTCGTCATTCCGGACGATGGGAAATCCGACGACGTTGCGTCCGACGGGAAGAACCGGATAAAACGCCATCGAACCCGGGTGCCTGACCTGCCCTGTGGAGACGCCGTCCAGGTTGAAGCAATCCGCGTGGCCCATATCTTGGACGATCAATCGGTCGCCCAGAACGGATATGCGGCGCGGCTCGATCGAGAATTCTCCAGGTCCTTGTCCGCGCCTTCCGATCCTTTTCAGAAGTCGCCCGTCCCGGAGATCGTAGACAAGGACATCCCGGCTGTCGGCGAAATAGATCCGCCCCCCCTCAACGACGATCTGTGAGGGCTGTTCAAGCTCCGGGAGAGCGATGACCCGCTCGCTCCGGCCGGAAGGCGACGCCCCTGATGAGAAAGCATAAAGAATCCCTAAGAGCACAGCCGCGGCGAGAATTGAATATCGCTTATAATTCATTCCGTTCTTCTCATAATAATCCTATTTCCACATCATTCGATAGACTACGAGCTCCTTATAGCCGTTGGGCTTTTCACGGATGGCATAGAGACGGCCTTTCTTTGAAATTATCCACGAATCCGTCGGACTGCCTGGCGCAAAAAGATCCGCCGACAGGTATGCCTCAAAGCTCGCCCTGGCAAAGAAAACCCCATCAGGAGTGAATATATCAAAGATGTATTCTCCCGGTTTCTCTCCAGCTTCATAGGTCATGACGTACAATCGTCCTTCATCATCACAAAAGAGGTGCTGATAAGGAGGGCTGGATTCGGGAAAATCCAGCTTGCTCTTGAGGGGAGATAGCTGGGGGGAATCAAGAGCCTTAAGTATTCCCTGTTTCTTACTCTCCGGGAAAGGTACAGCGAGGAATTCCTTTCTGATCTTTCTAGCGAGATTCCCGTTCAGGTCATATGCGCGGATTTCATAGCCTTTATCGGGATTTCCCATATATATCCGGTCCCGCGTAATAGTCCAGCAAGTGAGTGGATAAGGAATCCGGATCCTCGGGGCACTGAACGGCTGCGGGAACACGACCCGATCGAGCTCTTTAATGTCCCGCAATTCGCGATCAGTCAGGGAATATATCATGACCAGGCCTGGGGATTCTTTGCCCGGCTCCCATTCGATCTTTCGGTAGAGATTGTTCCCGGAAGCCAGTTGAAGAAGAAGGGAACTGCCCTTGATATCGAGCGGCACTTCCGTCACTCGCAAAATGGTGCCATCCCCATCAAACACGAGGAGCTTCTTCGTCATCATATCCATCAGGGAGAGATCCTCATTGGCGGTAATCCTGTGGAAGATTGGCCATTGAATCTCGCCCGGTCCCTGGCCTTTCGGGGCGAAAGATCTAAGAAATCGTCCCGATGCGTCAAATTTGGAAATGAACTTACCATCACTCAGCGGGGACTGGAAAATATAGATGTCGCCCAGTGAAGTCACCTCAAAACCCCAGATATCGAAAACACCCTTCTCAGCCAGATCAGAACGCTCCGTGTCAATTGCCAATTCCTGTTCCAAGGACAGGGACACTGGTGCTCCCTTAACACGATAGGGCTGAGTGTGATTGAGAACGATCTCGACTCCTTCTTCGTAGACTCTATCGATTTGAGGTTGCTTGTGGCCACACGAAACACAGATAGCGACCCCAAAAATGCACAAAGTGATTCTTTTCATTACAATCTCCCGCCCATTAGCCGAGATTTCCCATATGACCGATCAAGGCCATTTGATCCCTCCTCACCAAATTGGATTCTCCTATTATTTGGTAACATTTTTAAGAAATCAAGTCCCGGACCGATCCATTTTTTCCTCAACGGGCCAAGATATAGACATTTTGCCCAAGCAATCACAACTTCCTTCAACAGGAAGAGATGCCTCTCCCTGAGATTTTGCCAATACGCTATTCTTTAGTCTTTTATCCATATTAACCGGTCCCGGGCAACAGCCGTAGCTGGGCGATCTTCTCCAGGATCATTGCAAACAAGTTCCGCGGGATCGCTACTTCGGCCATCTGAAAAGTAACGTATTTCGCATGCCGTACAACTTTGGCCCCTATCTTGATCAACTTATCGCGCAACGTGGTCAGCGTCCATTGGCTGACCCTGCGGGGCAGGGCCAGTGTGCGCAGGAAATTGCCAACATTATATGCCAGGGCGAACAGTTGCAGCCGCACCTCGTTGTCCCGGAAGTCACGACACGACAGCCGCGTCCACGTCAGCGCGATCTTTCCCTCCTTGATCCACTGCTCGGCGGTCCCGCGCTTGTTGTAAAACCGAACCACGTTCTTGGCTCGCCATTTCAGGTTGGTCACGATGAAGCCGACGCGCGGGAACAGCTCGTCATGATGCCATTCGACCTTGGCCACCACTCGCCGAGGCCGCCCCCAACTCTTGGCCTGATATATGAAACTATGATAGAAAACCCTGGGCTTGTGGGATGGCCGACCGACAGGCCGGATCGTCAGGTGCTCGATCTCTCGCTGTAGCACATCGTTGATTGGCAGGCGGATGGCGTAAAGGAACCTCTCCCCTTCCAGATATTCATAAATCTCGGGCTGGGCGAACGCCGCATCGCCCCGGAATTAACGATCCAGCAAACTCTGCCGATAACGGGCAACCACCGGCTCCAGCACCGCCCGCCAATTGTCGGCGCTGTGCACATTGCCCTCGCGCAGCATCGCCCGCTCCAGATCGCCGAACTGGTTGAAGCAAAACAGGGGATGATAGCAGGTGCACTCGAAATGACCATTCCAGGCCGACCCTTCCTGCCGGCCGTGGGTCTGACTTTCCGAACTGTCCATGTCCAGGATCAGCTTCTTTGTCTTTGAACGACGATTGGCTTCCGATATCCACCTTCCGCATAAATCGGCCAACGCCTGGACATTTTCATCGCTGGCCAGAATCTCCGTCTCGAAACGGCTCATTTGGCTGGTCGATGCCGCCAGGTGCTTCTTGGCGCGGCCACCTACGATCTGACGCAGGGCTGGGTCGACTCGCAGCCGTTCTGCGTCATTGGTATCCTCGTATCCGGCCACCCGCCCATATACCGCCTGCCGAAGCAATGCCGTCATTGTGTGCTGGGTATTCTGGCCCGTACGCGGATCCTGAAGGATTTTCTTGGCCAACAGCGTCAATCCCAGCACTTCACCCATCTCTCTGAAAAGCAGCAAACCGCCATCGCTGGTGATCTTCGCACCGTGGAATTCCAGTTTCACACTGGGGTCAAACTGGACCCGCAAGACCTCTTTTTTGCTCTCACCCATCAGGTCTCTCCAGCTTTTATGCGGCAATATCTCTTCCAGCCTTTATTTATCAGCCTTTACAGCTAATAAAACCACTTTTTTTAACTTCTATTTGGGAAATATGGGTAGATACCCCTGAAGAAGAAGAAAAGTAGTATGCCAACCTATAAACAGAGACATGCTGGCATTTGGCATTTTGGCATATATGCCAAATGCCATACACCTACCCCCTCCCTCATTTGGCATGCAGGATTGGGGTTTCTTCTGGTCTGGAGATCAATAACAACCTGCCAAATTTGTCTCTAGTATCGTCTTGAAAAAAGCAGAATTTCAGTTAAATGAGATTTTTGGACGTGGAAAAAATCGAAAAAAAAGAAATGGATTGGAATGGCCATAAGAGAATTTGCCAAAGAAAAAATTTCTGTCGGGATATAACGAAAGATAGGAAGACAAAAAAAATAGGCTTCCCCCACGACGTGGATTGAGCCTACTCTGACAATAAGGTTTCTTTGGGATAGGCGCATGAACGGACAGGGGAAAGCAGGAAGGGGCAGTCCAGGGCAGGAGTGAGCCGCATGCCCGCCGGAAAATCCGGCTTTGGATCCAGCCGGCCAGCCGCCGTCGAGGGCGTCAAGATCGGCCATGGCTGAGCGTCCAGGGGCAATATTTTTTCAGTTGTTTTAATAACATGCCTCTTGAGGGGATTGCCTTATTTGACCAAATGGGATTTTTTTGGCTGAATTGTCCCATTTGGACGTTGATTTGGGCCTGGAAGTGGGCAGGAGGCTTCGATTTTAGGGGAATTTATGGGGGTAAATTCCCCATCTTACAGGGGCAGGATCGGCAGGATCTGGCGTTGGCCGCAAATGGAAATGGAATTAAATCTTGATTGGCCAGGTGCAGTTTCAGGGCATTGGCCGGATCGTGGTTTGATTCCAGGGCGAAAAATCCTCTTGAGGAAGTGTGCCTTATTTAAATCGGTTGGGCGAATTGAGGCAGTCTGAAATGGCGTTGGTTTGGCTTGTCAGGATGGCACTTTTAATTCCGGAAATTGCAGTCAGGGTGTTATCAGCCGCGGACGTTGGGGGGTTGTGCTGAGGCAGAGTTGGGGAAAATGCTGAAGGGTCGTCCTGAATTTCTCAGACCTTCCAGAGGTGGAAGTTCAAAGCCGTTATCAGAAGGCATAACTTGGAAGCGTTATTTTGCCCCAGGAACGTCCTGCGAAAGTGGCTGGAAGGGCGTTTTGAGTCAGTCTGTCTTGAGAGAAAGCGCAAATTTGAGCATTTTGGTTTGAGGAATTCCACGTCCAGGGGAATAAAAAACGATTCTGGGGCGGCCAGGGCGTGTACAGCGGCATTTGGCGACATTCTACAGGCCTTTGTGTATCCAGGTTGACTTGTGGGAGCCGATTGAGGCCATAGCAAGGCATATCGCGCCGAGCTCGGATTGGCCGTCTTGGCCATGGCCTGCCTGATAAATGGGACATTTGTCCCAGTTTGCGCTCAGGGGCTCGGCCATGATCAGGGGGCGTTGTAAGAATATGAGGTTTTTTCGTCTGTTAATCAGGGTGAACTCAGCCATCGGACAATGACTCTTGCCATCTTTTTTACAGAGGGCTTCGGTCGGGGCCTTTCCGTGATATAAAATAGAAAGCATTTGGCTGAAATTTCATCGAGTCCCACCATCACTAAGGCAGTGGACGAGTTCACGCTTTTGCTTTTTTCCTCGACTAGGTATATTGTTAATATGACATCAGGAGAGGCTCTTATAAGAGCCCGGCAACCTGGGACGGACACTTAAGGTGCCAACTCGCCAGAGGCGAGGATGCGGCCGCAAGTCGGCAAAATATTGTCCGGTGAAATAGCCCGCTCGCCTGATGCCAGGTGGAGCGGGTTTTTTATTTACGCATCCGAACCGAAACGGCGCGGCTGGGAGCCTTCCTGAAATTCAATTAAGGAGGCTTGATATGCAGCCGATATTTATCCCCAAAAAGCTTCGTCGCATCAAAGGCAAACCCGGATGCGAACTATTGCCTGAGAATGTTTTGATAGGCAGGCTCGAGGTTATTAATAAGGAAAAAAGGCTCTACACCGTTCTTTATAGGCCCGATTTCGCGACTTTCAGAGCCACGGGTTCGGGACGATGCTCCAAGAAGATATCCATGAAATATCCAAACAAGTATGATCCAAAGTACTGGCTCCAAATTAGTCGCGTTGATCAAGGATCTTATATTTGTAAGAAGTACAGCCATGGCCGATTAGTAGGAGAGGCTATCGGCCCCCGCGATAATTGGGGAGTATTTTTCTTTCATGTCGGATTGCTCGGCCTTGTCCGCGGGGAGCCGTGCTTTATCGAGAACGATCTAGCTAAAGGTGGCCGGAGAATAAAGAACCGAAAAAAGTAGTAGATACATACGACGACGATCAACATCAAGGGCAAGTCGGAGAGGGGGCTTAGGCGGGGGGGGGAGAAGAGGCAGGAGGGAGGGAGAAAGGTAGAATATCCACAATTTCTGTTAATAAGGCTGTTGATAAATGAGCAGTTTCCTTTTTTAATGGATTGATCGTCTTGTATTTATGGCAATTTGCACAAATATTTGGCGATTATAAAATGCCGGCTGTTGTCAGCAAAAGGGGGGTTGATGATGGGAACCAAAAAGGTGGGACTCTCCCCAGCCCGCTCAAGAAAACCATCTTTATTATAACATAATAAAAACAAAAGTAGTGAGAAAAAGTCCGGGGGCCGGGCGTTTTTATAAAAGAGGCTTTGCCTGTAAACAATATGCCGGGAAATTACTTTATTTTTAAAAAAAGCTCTACAGCATATTAATAAGTTCTTTTGGCATATCTGAAGACCGCCAGGGATTACATTTCCGACATGAATAAAGATTTGCTGCTTTAGTATTTATAGCTTTAGTTAGAGCCTCCTCTCTGGTAGAAAAAGGACCCAGCCATTCATCATTTATTCTTGGAGAAGCTTTGTGGTGAACTCCTTGGCCATTATTACAGCTACTACAATTAGCTCGATGAATTCTTGCTTTGCGGCCCTTTTCTGCTGGCAAATTATGATAGACCCAATATTCTTCCATCTTGCCTCCTCGCCAATATTCATAATCTGTTATACATGAAAAGTCAATTTTTATGCGTAGATTGAACCCCGAAAATGAGAGGATTCCGGGGCCTCAAATGTCCTTGGAAGTGAGGCTCAAGATATGGTCAAGATTTAAGATTCTTTTTAAGCTCCTTCCCAAAATTCCAACCGTTTTCTGTTAACTTCCCACTATTGCCTGATTCCTTTGTTAAGAAATTCCTTTTTGTTAGTTCATTTAGTAATTCTGAAAATTGTTGAGAACTTAAGGAATATGTTATTGGGAAATCTTTTTCTGGTTCCCATGAAACTAGATCATCAAATTGAGAAGATTTTTTCATCAAAAACAGCACTAAATTATTTAGTTTCTTTTCTTGAGTTTTATTCTCATAGACATCTATAACTGTTTTCAATTCATCGGGATCTCCAAATTCAGGATGGTTTTCCCCTTTTTCAAATAATTCTCTTGTATGTGCAGAAATCATCCTTCTCTTTTCATTTGGCAGAATTTGATAGGCTCCTTCAAAAAGTTCTGGAGACCCCAAAAAATACTTGCCACAAATTTCGCATTCAACTAAATAACCATCCTTTCCTTGTATGTGCGATCTTTCAGCATCTTTTTCACAAAGAATACATATTGCTTTTTCCGACATTTTGAATTTCCTCCTTAAAATGAGATTTTTTTGCTTAATCTCAGTTTATTCTAATGAGGCGATTTTCCGGCTAAGGGCCGTCATTTACCATTCCGGGGAGCTCCGGGAACCCGGGCTCTCCCCTGCTTCTCCTGCCTGCCCTTGACCTCCCCTTTATTTTAATTCGGCTATATTTATTCATAGGTTAATGAGCATTGTCAAGAGGCCGGGGAAGGCCCGGACCCCATCAGGCCGGCGATCAGCGTCTGGATCCAGCCTGGGGGTCAGTCTTTCTTGAGGGGACGTGTAAATTTAAGCATTTTGGTTTAAGGAAATTTCACGTTCAGGGGTGTAGGCGGCAGTAAAAAGGATACCAAAAAGGGCAATCGTGGAGTCGGAAGGGATAAGGCGGAAGTTCTGAAGCGGTCGTGGGTTTTTTCTTCTCTCATTTCTTGAGATCATCCTTTACAATGG
>Ga0315294_10006422_pt1 | contig 12904 bp, 12 predicted proteins | sample YL17G13_40_MG_FD_203626 | JGI IMG/M metagenome (GOLD analysis project Ga0315294, IMG submission 203626) | Sediment microbial communities from Yellowstone Lake, YNP, Wyoming, USA - YL17G13_40 | ecosystem: Environmental > Aquatic > Freshwater > Lake > Sediment | place: USA: Wyoming | collected... | reverse complement strand
GATCTCTTGAGCGATGGAGAAGTTGACCGGTTGTGCTTTCTGCCCGAAGGCGTCGTAGACCGGTCGGTCGAAGACCTGGATCTCGCGGCTCAATGGGTTGACGGTGTAGTACTTGGTCGGCTCCCCGTTCTTAGCTGAGAAGTAACGGTCCTTCTCTAGGCAGAAGAGGAAGGCCGACTGCAGTACCATGAGAGCCGCGATGATGACGAGCCCCCATCTGCGGTTTCGCTTCCACAGAAAGACGGCCCCAGCCCAGACCATCAGCCCAGCTGCTACCGAGATGATAGCGGCCAGATGGCTGTTCAGACCATAGCTGGTTAGGACGTCGAGCATCCAGGAGTAGACCAGGAAGAACCCGATCCAGCTCCCGAATCGCCAAACGCCAAGGGCGGTGAGTAGGGCAGCGAAGCCGAAGAGAACGAGCAGAAGACCGAGACGCTTGGCGCGCTGGCGGAGCATGGGGCTATTCCTCCTGTACTGCCGGGCTGCCGGCAGATTGTCTCCCTGTCAAAGGGCTAGACTTGGGTAGAGGATACAGTTTTTTCCTTGAGATGTCAAGAGGACGTATTTGATGATGACCTTTTGGACAATAGACCGGTCGCTTCAGAATTTTACAGTGAAACCAAATAATCTAATTTTTGGCGTGGACTGATTAAGCTGCAAGTGGCTAGCCACCTTGGCAACACTCGACTTTATGAACTTTCGACTTTATAGACTTTATCCGCCACGGCTCGACTGCCGAGTCGAGACGGGTGAACTTTTAACTTGCAAGAGCCCGCCAGCGGCGGGCTCTTGCAATGTTGCAAAGGGCGGATTATAGTTTATAATAGAATCAAGAAAATATCTAAGGAGGAGTGATGGCAAAGGGCTATTTCAAGATTAAAAGTTGTGCGGAAAAAATCGCTTTGGCGGCAATAGTCGGCGGCGTCTTCGCGCCGAAAGCACTGGCCGCCCAAGATATTGTTGGTGAGGTCAGCCCGGTCAAGATCTTTATCGGCGACCCAAGCGAAATCATCAACCGCCTTATTAACTTCATTCTGATTGTCGCCGGGATATTAGCTGTCGTCTACCTGATTTATGGGGGAATTATTTACGTGACCGCCGGCGGGGACGCGGAAAAGGCCGGCAAAGGACGGGTTGCCATCACTAACGCTATTATCGGGATCGTTATTATCGCCGCCGCTTTGGTCATCTACCGTCTGGTAGTTGGCGGCCTTGAATACGGCACGATCTTATAGTTCACTTAGCTCACTCTCCCGAGCAGTCAAACTCCTCCCGTCACGCGCTCAACCTCCTCCTCCGAAGTAATGCCCAAGCGGACTTTCTCCTGTCCGTCTTGAGCCATTGAAACCATCCCGTCCTCACGGGCAGTGCTCTCAAACTGCGCCACCGTTCCCGCGGCGGCAATCAACCGCTCAATCCTCGGGGTAATTTTAATCGACTCAATAATCGCCACCCGACCTTTATAGCCGGTCCCGCGGCAGCTCACGCAGTTCGCCTTGGCGGCCGTGTTGCGGCAAAGCTTGCAAAGCCGCCGCACCAGCCGCTGCGCGATAATCAGATTAATCGAGCCGGAGAGCAAAAACGGCCGTACTCCCAAATCCAAAAGTCGCGGCAGCGCCGAGGGGGCGGAATTAGTGTGCAAGCTCGTCAAAACCAGATGCCCCGTCAGCGAGGCCTGCAGAGCCGTCTCGGCCGTTTCCTTGTCTCGTATCTCCCCGACCATAATAATATCCGGGTCCTGACGAAGAGCATGCTTGAGGCCCGAAGCAAAATCATAGCCTTTGGCTGGATTAACCTGGCTTTGGTTGATACCTTCGATCCGGTATTCAATCGGGTCCTCAAGAGTAACTATTTTCACCTCCGGAGAGTTCAACTTCTGTAAAATCGCGTACATGGTCGTCGTCTTCCCGGAGCCGGTCGGGCCGGTTAAAAAAATCGCTCCGTTGGGTTTTCTAATCGCCTCTTCAATCGCCGCCAGCGCCTCGCGGCGAAAGCCCAAATCTTCTAAAGATAACGCCACCCCCGACGGGTTCAAAAGCCGGCAAACTATCACCTCGCCCCACGCCCCCGGCACCAGCGAGACCCTGACATCAATGTTGAGTTTCCCAAGCGCAATTTCAAAGCGGCCGTCCTGCGGCTGGTCGGTCACGTTCATTTTCAGCTTAGCCAGATATTTAATCCGGCCGTTAATCGCTTTATAAGTTTCGCGCGGCAAATTAGCGACATCCTGTAAAATTCCGTCAATCCGGTAGCGCAGGCGTACTCCCTCCTCGATTGGCTCCAGATGGATATCCGAGCCGTCCAAATGAATCGCCCCGGCAAAGACAATATCCAAAACTTCGGTCGTACTCGTCTCGGCAATGCGGGCGCCAACTCCCGCGAGGCTTTGAGCACCCCCAAGTTTGCTCTGAATGTATTCTTCCGAGACGGTGTGCCTTGTTAGCTCACGGGGTGGCTCATGAACGAATTCAAGCTGCTCCAGGGCATAACGCAAGCCCGAATCGGAGCATAAATATAGATAAAATTTTAGATTGGTCGCCACGGCCAGATCGCGCAGATAGGCAACCAGAGTACTGCTTGGGGCAGGGGCAGCGACCTTCACCTGATCGTTAATTTTATAGAAAGCGATGACCTGAAATTTCCTCGCCTGCTCCTTGGGAATAATAGTCAAAATTTCCGGACTCAAGGGATAGCCGACCAAACTAACATAGGGCAGGCCGGTTTTTTGGGCCTTGAGACGAGCCGCTCGCTCCTCGCCCTCGCGGGAGAAAATCTTTAAAGCTTTGTTTATGTCGGGCATGATTATAATTCAAAATGCAAATCTCAAAATGCAAAATGAAAAAGAAAAATTAAAAAAGAATAGGGGAGCGGTTTCTTCTCTTTACATTTTGACCTGTCATTTTGATTTTTGACTTTTGATTTTTAAATTTAAGCTGCGCTTAACGCAGCTTTATTATACCAACAAGACGTCAAGCGGGCTCGGCACTAGGCCGAGCCCGGGATCAAGAGGTGCACTGGGGTGCACTAGAAGCGGGAACAGAGCTTCAGTTTCGCCGCCCGAGGGCTAGCGCTACGCAGCAACGCCTCCGCTGCACCCTCCCCATCACAGAGGTCTGGAACCATCAGGAGTGACCTCAGTCCTTCTAGATCAACCTCTCTGGCAAAGTCGCGAGCGGCTTTCTCGTCCGGTGAGAGCCTGCGTCCTCTGCTGTGGTTTTTGCCCACATCTCCTCCCCCTTCCGGTGGGCAAACTGCTGCGAACTTTTCGGCGGTTTGGGGGTGGAACCCGAACCTAACCAGTGAGGTTACGTACCGATCTCTCGGCAACCCCCTACACCTCCTCCGATAAGTTATTTATACCTAAAAAGCTTGTTTTTGTCAACCACGAGAAAGCCCTTCACAAACGTTCGTATGTGAGGGGCCGGAACAAGCTCCAACAAGACGTCAAGCGGGCTCGGCACTAGGCCGAGCCCGGGATCAAAAAGCGCTCTAGCGCGCTCTGGTTTCGAGCTCCTGTCCGACAAGATCTATCCCGCAACGGGAACGTTAAGCCGGTACAGTGGCCGACGGAGACACTTCGCTTGGCTCCTTCCGCCCATCCGTGGGAGCGGAAAGACCCCCTTGGCTGTCTCGCGGCTTACGTTTCGGCAAGCCGCATAAGACCTGCCTCCAATACTCACTGTCAACTCGGCAGCGCGAACCCTCCCGCGTCTCGCTCATCCGTCGTGACCCCCGTTGTGACCGAGCTCGTTTGTCAGGGTAAAAACACCCTGAATTCTCTTTATACCACAGGGCCTCGCCAGCGTCAAGAGCACTTTATACCTGTAATTAACCTAAAAATAGCCCAAACCCAAATGACAAAAACCCCTGCCTGACGCCTGCCTGCCGGTAGGCAGGGCAGTCAGGGCAGGCATGCTAATGACAAGTTAAATTCCAATGTTCAAATTCAAAATCAAATCTCAAAATGCAGTAAGCTCACATTTTTTTCGTGTTTTTCAATCCTCCAACCTTAAAAAATATGAGCTATAACGACGGTCGTCATTATAGCTCATATTTCTACGGCCTTGGCAATTTTCTCTGTATTCCCATAAACCGAGTCGTAGACAATCAAGACATTCATCGCACCCCCTTAACTAAGGTCTTAATGTCCCGGCCCAAACCTGCCAAGCCAGAAGAGACTTGGCCACTAGACTCAAGATAATATACATCCTCTCGCCGTAGAGATAATCCTTCCATTTGCCGACCTTCTTATACTGCAAGACCATATTGACGGCAAAGCAGTTAAAGAACAGAAATATAGAGAAATAAATCCAATAAACAAAATCTGGCGCTTTGTTCTCGCCTCCGCCGGCGCCAAAAAGATAAATGGCGATTGTCACCCAGGTTATGAGCCCAGCCAGCGAGCCGAAATAAAACGAAGTCCAATCGGTTTTAGCCGTCGTTTGGTTTTGCCGCTCCATCATCCAGCCAAACAAGATCATCGTTGCGTTCAAGAAAAAGATCAAAATCAGTGAAGTAATGTCGTATATTCCGACCAACATGGCAATCACCACAATCATCAGCGACGAGCTGAAAAAATACTCTATCCAACGCGCGTAGTTAATCCCCTTGCCGAGATTCCGGTTGTACCACTCATTTGCCTTGGGCAAGGAGATTATCAGGTGAGCCAGGGCCGACAAGAAGAGAAAGCCCGCCACCATCGGCCCGATGCGCAGGCTAAAAAGAGTCTCTGGCTCGGGGTTAAGTTTTTGCTCGGCGGGGTTAAATTTCAAAAATGCCGAGGTCACCGGCAGAGCAAAGTCACTGCTTAAAATCAGCATGGCCACACCTTGCACAAAGTGCAGAACTGCCATGCCTATATTGAATCGTCTCAAACCAACCAATTTGGCTCGGTTCATATTCCCCCCTTATCTATCAAAATATAGCACCGAACTTGCCCCGAGCGGTTGCTACATATTCAAGAGCGTGAAAACCTTGTAGGCAAGCATGGCGGGCCAGACGATGGCCTTCAAAACTCCCAAGACCCCCAGCCAAAAAGTGTCCGACTGCTGGACGTAATAGACCGCCGCGCCGAGCAGCGCCAAACCATAAAAACCGCCCATCGTCCCATGGGAGGTTCCTTGCCACTTCTTCTTGGCATCCTCACCCCTGCTGTCTTGCTTAGTCCTCGGCATTTTTCTCCCTTCTGTTATTTAATTTTATTTAACCCTAATGATAAACCAAGTCAATCCCACCCAACGGCAGAAAATCCTAACTTAAAAACTTTTGCCTTGTCCGCCTCGGCTCGGCCGCCGAGTTGAGACGGGTGGTTTTTCCTTTTTCGTTTTTACTTTTGCCTTAACATTGCATTCTGCCTCGTTTTGGATACTCTGTTTATGAAGTGAACGGCTAAACTGAAACGATTCCAGCTCTTCGCTGGCACATTCCCAAACAGGAAGGTGGGGATCAGAGTTGGGCCAGTCACCTGGGCCGTACGACTGCATCTCGCCGATCGACTACCGCTACTGGGCCAAGAAGATGGCGGGATTTCTGTCCGAGGATGCATTCACGCGCTACAAGCTGCGCGTGGAGCTGGCATTAGTGACCGTGCTCTGTCAGTTGGGGCTCTGCGATCAGAGCGTCGTCGACGAAGTCGCCATTGCCTGCGGACAAGTGACCACCGCAGAAGTCTATGCCGAGGAAGGGGTAACACGCCACGACATCCGCGCTCTTGTGAATTGCATCCAGCGGCGCGTGTCGGAGAGGGCACGGCCGTTCGTCCATCTCGGCGCGACTTCCTACGACATCGTCGATACGGCAAACGCTTGCCGCTACCGCGATGTCGTCCGACTCATCCTTCTGCCCGAGCTTCTCGATCTCGAGTCAGTTCTGATCAAGATCGCCGAGGACGAGGCAGATATCCTCCAGATCGGCCGCACCCACGGCCAGCATGCCGTTCCAATCACCTTCGGCTTCGCCCTCGCCGAGTATGTCAGCCGCCTCGGCGGCCGCATCGTCGAGTTGGAGCAATGTGCCTCGCGACTGCCCGGCAAGTTCTCCGGAGCAGTCGGCGCCTACAATGCCAGCTCGCTATTCTTCGAAGATCCGTGTGCGCTTGAAGCGACGGTCCTCGAGGAATTAGGGCTGACGGCACTCGACCACTCGACCCAGATCGTCCAACCGGAGCCGCTTGTACGTTTGATGGGCGAGATCATCACGGCCTGCGGTGTGATGGCCAACCTGGCGGACGACATGCGTCACCTTCAGCGAACGGAGATCGGGGAGGTTGGTGAGGCGTTCGCGGCCGAACAAGTCGGCTCCTCGACCATGCCGCAGAAGCGCAACCCCATCAACTTCGAGAACGTCAAGAGTCTCTGGAAGCTCGTCATGCCGCGCATGATGACCATCTACATGGACCAGATCAGCGAGCACCAGAGAGACCTGACCAACTCGGCCTCCGGCCGGGCGCTAGGCGAGATCGTCGCCTACGCTGGCGAGATGGCAACGCGACTCTGTCGCACAATGAGCAAACTCCGCGTGGATGAGAACAACCTCGCCGTCAACCTCGCCAGGTCCGAAGGTGGGGTTTTGGCCGAGCCGCTGCATCTCATCCTGGCCAGGCTTGGTCATCCCGATTCCCACGAGGTAGTCAAGCAAATGACACTCGAAGCGGGGAGCGGCCGAACTCTGGCCGAGGTGTTCGAGGCCAGCGAGGAGCTGGCGAGCTACCGCGCTCGGTTGACCCCAGAGCAGCGTCGCATCCTGTCCGATCCCGCCGCCTATACCGGCCGGGCCGCCGAGCGTGCCCGGGCGGTCGCCGCCCTCTGGCGGCAACGCGCCGACAAAATCCGGGCCGGAATGGCCTAACCACCTGGAGGAAAAGATGGACTACGCGATTGGCGTAGAGTTGGCAAGAGGCAAGACCAAGGCGGTGTACGAGACAGACCAAGAGGGCGCAGTTGTGCTCGAGAACTTGTCGAACATCACCGCCAACGACGATCCCTCTGTCACCAGGCAGTTCGAGGCCAAGGCCATTGCGGCCACGACCACGACCTGTCGCGTCTTTGAGCTGCTCAAGGCGGCCGGTGTTCCGGTAGCCTACATCGAGCAAGTCTCGCCGACGTCGTTCGCCGCCTATCACTGCAGGATGCTGCCGCTCGAGGCCGTTGCGCGACGCTATGCCGTCGGCAGCTGGCTGAAGCGCCACCCCGAGATGGCGGAGACCGACACCCCACACCGCTTTGCCCGCCTCGTGACCGAGCTCTTCCTCAAGACAACGGGCGGCCACTGCGTCCTAAGCGACAGCGAATATCACGACCTCCACCTCGACCCGAGCAAGGGGGAAGAAGATCCCCTGCTGGTCAAGGGCGAGGATGGGTGGGGGCTCCTCCACGCCAAGATGCCGGCGTGGCAGGAAGGTGCCGCTCTCGGATCGATCGACGCCGCGCTCCTACAGTATGACACCGAGGAGATCTACAAGCTGCTTCGCCGGGTCTTCCTCGTGCTCGAGGGCGCGTGGGCCATGCTCGGCTGGCGGCTCGTGGACATCAAGATCGAGGTCGGAATCACCGCTGACGGTCGGCTGGTCGTGGCGGATGTCATCGACAACGACAGCTGGCGGCTTCGCGACCCTGACTGGCGAGAGATGAGCAAGCAGGTCTACCGCGACCAGCTCGCCCAAGATGCGGTCGACCTCAATGAGGTCTCCTGGCGCTATCGGCGCGTCGCGTCCCTAACCAGATGGTTCCGTATCCCCAGACAAGCGATCGTTCTCTGGCTGGGGTCGCCGAACGACGAGACCATAGTTATGGACGGACTGAAGAGGGCGGAAAGGATGCCCGCTGGCGTGGAGATGGTCAAAGCGGTACTAAGCGGCCACCGCCAGACCCACTCCGTCCTGCAAGCACTCCCGATCATCGAGTCGGCCTACCCCGACGGTGGGGTGATCATCGCCTGCGTCGGCCTCTCAAACGGGCTCGGGCCGACCGTCTCTGCGCACACCCACTGGCCGGTGGTCAACCTGCCGCTGACTCCCGAGGATACCTCGAGCAGCCTGCGGCTGCCGAGCAGAGTGCCGGCGACTACCGCCCTCAAGCTCGAGAATGCAGCGCAGCAGGCGCTGCAGATCCTCGCCCCGAAGAACCCCGCCGCCTATGCGGCTGTTCGCGAGCTGGCTGAAGCCGATGTCGGACTGCCGGCAGGCACGACCATCGCGGACATCGCCGGAGCAGTTGGGGACCCTGTTTGACCCACGTCGCAGCAACGACGCCCCCGAGCGCCGAGTCTCTACGATCGGCGCTCGTTGCATTTTGAGCCCAAATTCTAAAACGAAATAACCTGGAAACCGTATCTTCGCTTAATACTAAGAAATACTCCGGCCAAACTTTCTTTTCGATTTTAATATTTTCTCCGGAATAAAATAGGCAAACCAAACCACCCAGACGAGCCAGAGCATATCGAGCCAGTCCCGAGTCAATAGTCCCGGAATACCGAGCAAAAATAGGAATCCCAGAAACCCCAACGGCCAATTTTTTCGCATTTTTCGCATATTATTATAAATTATTTGAAGTTTGGAAATATTTGAGTCTAGCTCATACTCACTTTTCAGTATCCTTTTGATTCCGTTTGAATGCTCTTTGCCAACAAAAACAACTATCGGCGAATAATGGACTTGTTGGTGAATCTTATTCGCAATGGCTTCTTCTCGCTGATGATGCATGGAGGCTTCTTCTGTGCCTTCCGGTAAATTTTCCTCAAGGTCGGCAAGGATACAGCCGATGTTTTCTTTCTCGGCCCACTTTATAGCCGCGAGCGATTCAGCCTTCTCCCTAGGCTTGGGGAACCCTTTAAATATTTTTTTGTCACTATCCAATTTCAAGCCCACATATCCACCCTCCATAATAATTCTTTTCGGAGAAATCTCGTCAAGCTTAACAGAAATAGATTCCTCCTCAGTTTCCCGACTATGCGCAACCCCAATGATATATATCTGTGGTTTGCCCGTCATAATAAACTCTAATCGCAGGTGTGACGGAGCGCTATGGTCCGGAGCCTTTATTCTGCTTGTGCTTCTCGTCACTAAGACTGAATATCCCTTTTATATCTGAGATTATGTTGTAAATTTTGATTTCATCACCAATCGAATATCCATCAGAAATTTTAAAACAATGCTCGCTGTCTCTGGATGGTCTTGGATATCCCAGCCGATTTAGGGTATATAAGTCTACGATACGATAATATTTCTTGTTGCCACCCCTCTCTACTAAGTAGATATAGTCGCGGCCATCTCCTTGCCATCCCCTTTTCTCATTCTGGTTGTAACCGTCCTCATAGCACCTTTTGGCAAAATATTTTTTATCATTGTTGTTTATTTCTCTTTTATATTCATTTATTGTTTCGTAGTTGCGGTATAAGTTATAAGCCAGATACACAGTGATAATTAGACCTGCAATACCATATATATTCTTGCTAAAAAATTCGATTAGTGAAATTAAATGGTCCATATACTATTAATTACATTCGATCGAAAACAAACAACATTAGCCATCTACTGTCTGTCCTTCTAATAAATTGGGTGGGATTCGGTCACAAGTCGGTTCTGTACTTCGGCGTCATGTAACCCTTCGCGCAAGGCTACGGGTTACACCCTACTTATTTTCATTTAGTTGGACAAAGTCCACCCGAAGCCTTGGCGTAGGGTGGCGGTGTGTTTTGAAAAATATCCGAACGGAACTGATGCAATAAACTCCCGCCGCTTCCGCCCGAGGCGGACAGGCACGCGGGCAAAACGGGCCGACAGAGAGAATGCGATTTTGCGATTTCAAGTTTTTTTTAATGTTTCAAAATCATTCCCTTAATTTACTTAAAACTTCCTCATCAAATCTTTTCGCTACCTTCCAACAAATTTCTTCTTTTGGCCAAAGAAGAGAGCCATCAACACTATAAACTTTGATATCCCGACCGGATCGCTTCACAGCTTCAATAACCATGTCCCTTTGCTTAACCATTTCTGGAGTATTTTCATAATTACCTCTCCTACGGTAATATTCACGTACTTCATCGGGCAAACTACTTCCTGGACTTTTAGATATATCCCAATCTCGGTATTCCACTGGAATCTCACTCTCATCAGTTATAACATATTCCATTCTCGAATCCTGTGATTCATCCACCACGCGATAATTGCAGATAATCCCTACGATCTTATCCGACGGTATAACATCAACCACAGATTGCTCTTCGTCTAAATTTGTCTCGAAGTTACCATAATATACCTTCTCCGTTACGTAAGATCTAGGTAGAATATAATCATAATCAATAATGGCAGTAAGCTTATTAGTTGTAAGGTGGGGTCTGCTTTTGTCTTGTCTGCCGTCCGCACCCCAGCTATTGGTAACCACACTTGTTTCTCGATATGCATTAGCGCTCCAATCATAGTTGTTTCCTCCTTCTTTGCTATCTGGGTCAGGTCTAGACAAAGAAACCGAAAAAGGAAATGCTGATTCGGCACCTCGTCTCTTCTCGGCCGAAAGGGATCTGTTGGATTTCAACCCATCCGCCAAAACACTCTCTATGCTACCAACTGGGAATCCATGATAATAACCTGGCAATTCTCTCTGTCGTATATTGAAAGGCAGCTCGCTAATTTCAGGTTGCATTTTTTCTCCTTTCACTAGGCTCATTAGTTTTAATTTAGCATATCTTTTATCTGACATATTCCACAAGCTATAAGAGATTCTTGCATACTTCGATATATATCCATCTCTATACGCATCAAATAGTCCATCGGGGACTATCCCGGGGAAATTGCCGCTGAGCCACCGCAAATAAGGCATATTTGATACTTCTTTGGCGGAAGAGGGAGCTATCTTATAGGTCAAATAACTTTTTGCAAGTAAACCCAAGGCTGTTTCCCGATCTTCGTCTCTTAAATTTTGTTCTAAATATTTTTTTAATTCTTCCCACCCTTCAACTAACGACTCATCAGCTTCCTCTTCGGAAAAGAGATCTTCTGAGAACATTTTATTTTTAATAAAATCAACATGGTATTCTTTCTTTTCGGATTCCCTTGTTTCACTAAGTCCTTTTTCCTCATTAGTCATCCTTTCTTCCGCGTTAGAAGTTTCCTCTGGAGTTGGCTCGTAATGTTCTTTTTCCGGCATTTTATTTTCCTCCAAATGACCCAATAATTTTTTATCCAACGCTGGCGGGGCACTCCGGTCTAGAACTTTTTATTCCTTATATATTTTTTAAAAATTATTAAATCTTTTAATAGTTAACTCTATTTCCGATTCTAATATTTTGATAACCTCGTTGTATCTTTTTTTTGTTCCAGAATATTTAAAAATACCTCTTTCATTTACTGAAATAGCAAAAGAATAGAATGCTTTTCCTTTTTTAGAAAAAGTTTTTAGATAATGACAATCAAAGTTAAAATGTGCCGACCAGTTAAAGTCTTTTGGAAGTTTTTGTTTGGATTTGTTAATAATTTCTTGAATAACTATATATCTTTGCGTTCCTAGCGGTAATGATAGAAATTTTCTCTTGTCACGAATTAAACCATTTTTCATCGTTTCAAAATTTTTTTGAGTAAGATAATCCAGCTTAGATTCTTCATCGCCTATTTGCATCGCAGTTTGTAAATCCATAACTAATCTATGATTTTTTTTATTTTTTTTAATATACAGAGCCATGGCGTTACCTTCTCTTGCCCGTCGAAGCTGATATAAAGTACCTGATAAATCTCCAGCCTCAAAACATGTTATAGCATTAAAGAAATTAAACGTCTGCTCTGCTAAAAGAAAATTTTTCCACCACTTATATGTAAAGTTTTTATCTCGTATGGAAGTATTTTCAGTTTTTTCAAAAAGAATAGTCAGTTTTTCTTCTAAAGATAAGGTTCTGCCAGAAAATATTTGTGCTATTTCTGTTTTGACTTTTGTTCTTTCGAGCTCTATTCCCTCAAAAATATTCATCTATTAATTTCTTTAAATATACATTTAAGGGAAGCCCAAAAGTTTAATGGCGGAGAGGGTGGCCCTTCGACTATGCTCTCATTCGAGTCTGAGCCTGAGGGCTCATCCCTCAGAGTCGATGACCTGGTCGCAGACCATGAGCGCTCCGTTCGCCTTAGCGGACAGGAAGTCGAATGGCGGAAGCGGGAGGATTCGAACCTCCGGTGCCCTTGCGGGCACACCTGTTTTCGAGACAGGCCCAATCAACCACTCTGGCACGCTTCCGTAATCTATTTCCCCAACGCCTTTAGTCAAACTTCGTTTGACAACACTTTGACGGCTTCACCTTTAGATCCCCGCCTCCGGCGGGGCTGCAACGAGACCGTCCCGTTATGACCACTTCGGTACTCTTCCCGACTTTACAAACTTTATAGACTTTACGGACTTTCGACTCGTCCCCCTTCGCCAAGGCTACTGGGGACAGCTGCCCCAATTATATCCTTTTACACCTGTTCAGTCAATCAATTTACAGGGATAAAAGCTGCCCCCGCCGGCCTCGCGAACGAGATCGGCGGGGGCATGGACGCTGGCAAGCTGTGCCTGCTACGGGTGCGCCGGTTCTCCGGCATATCGCGCACGTGGCGCGCAGGGCAAAGCCCTTGAAGGTCCCCCATGCACCGTTTGCACAAACTTGCCAGCAACCGAAAACTACAAGGGCATTGGGGGACCCACTCGTTCGAATTATACCTTATTTTTCAAAAAATACAAGGAGCACTCACTAGAACTTGATTAAAACTTAAATAGTCATCAGTTAGATCTAGAAACTAGAATTCTAACATCCTTGACACGCTGATTAACTTAAGTTAATCTTCTAAGTAAGGGGCAAAACTATGAAAGACAATATCGTTGGGGTTAGGGAGCTAAGGGAAAATTTGCAGATTTACGTCAATGAGATCAAGCGCGGCAAG
>Ga0315294_10006421_pt1 | contig 12905 bp, 18 predicted proteins | sample YL17G13_40_MG_FD_203626 | JGI IMG/M metagenome (GOLD analysis project Ga0315294, IMG submission 203626) | Sediment microbial communities from Yellowstone Lake, YNP, Wyoming, USA - YL17G13_40 | ecosystem: Environmental > Aquatic > Freshwater > Lake > Sediment | place: USA: Wyoming | collected... | reverse complement strand
CATATATCATTTTTTGATACAGATAGAATTTGTGCTTCTTATTGTTTTTAGTCAGCCAACGTAAATAGTCTAAAGGAATAAAAGCGGGGATCTGCATAGCAGGTATTGCTATGGTTTCTTTTTTGGTACTCTCTTTAGCTCCCTTTAGCTTGTTATAGCTATCCAGCATCTGCGTTCTAAACTTGTACGCCTCATTTCCTAATTTGCCTTCCATGGGAAGTTTTATCTCTTGGAAAGGGGATGAAGAATCTAAATTAAAAGGTTTTGAATAAACAGAAAGTTTCTCGCTATTAGCTCGTGCCGTAAGCTCTTCTGAAACTTTTCTAGGAACGAGATATGCGAAGGTCAATTCCAGGGGACTTTTGTTTTTCGCACCTATACTGTTAGGACCGGCTATGCGCTCGACTTTTGTGGGATCATTGATTGTCGGTGCGGCTTTTTTGAAAAAATTTAGAATACCTGGAGCGCCTACGCCAGAGACAATAAAGAGGAAAGGATTCCAGCTTTGTATGTCAGCAAGACGCCCCTTCTTATTTGACAGAATTTGCCCTGTTCTTAAAACGTCCGTCGCAGGTTCTTTCTCCTCCGCCTGTTTTCTAACAGGGGGGCGAGGATCTGCTGCCTGAATTTTATGAAGGTAAGACATATATTTCCATTAGACTGTTTTTCTCGCTCACTTAATCTCGATAAGGAACAAGAGCTTTATGTCTTGGTACATGTAATTCAGCTACGATGTTAGGATCGATCTTACTTAAAGCAGTAATTAAACGCTCATTCTGATAAGTGTTCTTATAGATCTTATTTATTTTAGCCTCTGACGCTTCGGAAGATACCGACCATTTAGGCTTAAGAAGCCCCGAACCGTCCTTAGAAGCCTTCTCTGCCTCAGGAGCAGCGCCTCCCCCAGGTCCCGTAGGTGGTGCAATACTCTCTTCCTCACCACCACCACCACCACCGCCGCCACCTCCTGCGGTATCCCCACTTTCACCTAGCCCTAGTTGTACTAGACGTTTTCTTAGGACAGCATCCTCGCCCATCATGGAGATTGCTTTATCTAAATCGTAGCCTGCGGCAGAGGCTAATATGCGTAGGGGTAGCGGCAAGCCTAGGTCTTTGAGTTGGACTAACATCTCTACCCAGGCAGGATCACCCTCAGGACGCAGTGTTTCCTCTGTAGCCAGCGTAGGGATCACTAAGGAATGCATGGGGATATCCATTGCAGCTTTCGCCGAAATGTATGCTTTCGCATGTCCTCCCGCTCTGATGTTATGACTAAGTTCTGCGGTACTTCTTTTTTGGAAATTGTGAATACGGGCAAATGTAGGAAATATCTGTTTGTAGAATATATCGTTAAGAACCGTTTCTTTAAATGCCAGTATCTGCTTACCTAAAGAAGTACGTGCCGCTTCCATATTACTGACATTCGTCTCACCTGAAAGATAAGCCTCAGACACACCTAAAGAACGCATCTTAATTGTGGAGAGAAAGTCGAACTCTTGGCTAATACCCCAAATCGCTGTAGGGTCTCTAACTTCAGATACCTCCACGCCATTTCTAACAGCAATCACACCACCGACTGGATCTTCGTCGGCTTGCATGAACAAGTTGGTAAGTGAAGCCACTTCTTCGTCAGTAGGAAGCCAATCATCCTCGATGCCTGCTGTAATAAGTAAAATTGCTCTGTTGCGTCTACGAGCACCAATCAAACTAGCATTCCACAATGCCATCTCATAAGCCCAAGCAGGCAAAATACGAGTAAAGAGCGAAGTTCCGATATGGTCGTATTGATTAACTCGTCTAGCTAGAAAAAGTGTATTCAGAGGATCTAAAGGGATGTATCCAGATTGATTCTGCACCATGTCTAATGTGGCAGGATTCATATTAGACTTCATCTCAACAACACGCGGATCCGTACTGCGTGCAAAATTACGCCAAGCAGGAGCTGATAAAACATCTATAAGAGGTTTGTGTCCAGAAATAGGTACAGGCTCAAGCATTGCAAAATCAGGATCAATCGTTACTAGAGAATCCCAATAACCTAAACGCTCATTAAAAGACAAACTACTTATACTACGCCCAATGATTTGAAGTTCCCTACAAATCATCGGAAGTTGACCCCAGAGATCAATACCCTCCATCATCTCATTGTACATCTGCTTTATCTTCGCATCATCGGTATCGAAAATAAGCTCCCAGCTTTTACCCCAAGGTAAGTTGGAAAATAAATCCACCACAGTACCTGCAATAGCATCCCGCAAATATATTTTGCGAAACATCATATGCAGGTTAGTCGGTTGTCTTGGGATCCAATCCTCAAGAACCGAACCCTCCTCTAAACGATCACTGACAATGTTAAACCGAGTTCCGCCGTATTGATCCCCATTCCCAGGAATCGTATTAGCGTGAAGTCTAACATTTCCAGCAGCACTGTTCTGATATGGAGGATTACGCCTATCTAAGTAAGAACCTACGACTGTCTTTTTCCAGTTAAAATAACCCATTGAATCCTTTAATTACCTAATATGCTGCTTGAATAGCCGCATTAATTGCTTTCTATCTTCTGGCTTAGGCACACGATTAGTGTCCCACAATAAAGTAGTTATAACCAGAGGTGCTACATCTTTAAAAAAATCAACCCAGCTTCTATCTTTGATATCGAACGGATCTACTGTAAACATTGCCGGTGAAAAAATATTAGACATCATCGCTCTTAAATGAACGAAATTGGTATTCGAGTTACCTGGCTCCCCTAAAGATACACCACCATCGAATCGCCGAGCCTTCCGAGCCTTCTTAGGCTTAAACGGAGCAATATGCCCTTTTAAATCTTTATCCTTACGGTAAGCTTCTACTTTGTGTAAAAAATTAGGCATCTGAACTCTTACATGGAAACACTATATGATGCAGACGGCACCATTTCGCCGGTCTTCCTTCGGCTAATTTAATACTAGACGTTGCCATTTTACATATAGGACAGTATTCATTGGAATCCACAGAAGCTTTCTTATTATCTGCTTTTTTTTGATCTGAATATCTATCGAATAGTTTAGCAATAACTGAGCTAGATGCAAGGATTGATGCAGGTTCCCCTGAATAATAAATATCAGTGGCTATACTTTCAATCTCTGCACGAGTTTTGTCTTGGTATCTCTTCGCTAATACAGATGCTATACTATCTTTATTCACCGCTTGCCTCCGCTATAGTTTTCAATGAATCTTAAGGGAGCAAGCAAAAAAAAACACGAAGGTTGCCCTCCGTGTTTTCTTTTGTTTGACGAGTTTTCTACTCTCGAATGTTTTACGGTCATTAACCGGAGAGTAAATTGGTACTCCCTCCTTTGATTTTTTTGTGAGGTTGTCTCCTCACTGTTAAAGAATCGCTTCCTTAACGGGTTTGGTGCGCAGGTTCCTCTGCGATCCTCAGTTTGCACCTCGGACACAGCATATGTACCACACCTAGACCGGAGGTCAATCAGTTTTAGCGCCTAACAACATTTCATCACTCAACTGCAAGGATAAATCCTTCACGGCTTTTTGCTGCTCTATGGAAAAATCTACAGGATCAAACCAAGATATAGAAAGGAAGCCAATCATGTCATGATTTGCGGAGAAGATGCCACGCAGAAGAGCCGACTTAGCACCACCATGACGCAACAAGCCCTTCATAAAAGAATCCTGTAAGAGTTCTTCTTCCGTATAAAATGCGCTGGAGTTTTTTAACACATCATCCATAGCACTTAAAATATATCCAATAGGTATATTTTGGTGGTTAGACTCGAAAGGCACTCCCACACCCCTGTTAAGTACAAAGTGTGACATGGATGCCTTTTGGATGGAGCCTCCGGAAATATAATGATCCCCATTATGAAACTGATAAAGTTGGACCCTATCTGCATCACAGTAGCTTCTTATCTCCGCAAGAATCTGCTTAATCATCATATTCTCACGAATACTGCGCTTAATGGACTTCTTACTCAAATAAGACTTCAGGTTTTTTATCCAGATAGCTATGATACCCATAGCGACACCTGCAAGTATTTGACCCAAACCAACCCAAAAGTCAGACCAGTTCATAAATCCTTTCCCCTAGCGCATATGCGCGTGATGCTTTTCATGACAAGTAGTGCATATAGTCTTCAAATTCAATAAAAAGTCACCACCACCACGGCTTTTACTTGTTATGTGATGTGCATGCAACGTAGCAGTACCACCAGCCATTCTGCCCTTAGCTCCGCACTCAGTACAAGTATATCCATCGCGACGTTTGCAATCCTCAGATAAATCCCTCCAAGCAGACTTATCTCCACTGCAATATTCCGGAAATTTCCACTTAGCTCGTTTTTTAAAAAAAGGTTGGCGCATAAAATTAATCTTAAGAAAAAAAGTAACCCCAATCACTTGCTCGTCTTGTCTCGAAGAGACAGGACCGAGTGGACTAAGTGGTCTTGGAGTAAGAGAATGGACATGCAGTAGTTGTCACGCGGTTCATGACCGAGATGTAAACGCTGCAAAAAACATTCTCCGTTTCGGACATGAAACGCTGAGAGCTTGTACGGTGACTGTCGTCACAGGTGCAAAGCGCAAGGGAAGCCCACGCTATAACCGCAAGGTTTAGCGTGGGAGGATGTCACTCGTTTTTGTTCCTAGCTAAAAATTAGCAGTTGTATTCAATTCCAAGGAATTGAGCCGAGCTAGTGACGGTAACGCCGACATCAGGGGCTTTGACAACATAAGCATTAGGGACGAGAGGACCAGCGCCGCCAACAGTAAGGATACCTGCGGCTCCTAGTGTGATGGTACCTGGAGCAACTGCCGACCAATCAATGCTTTGATCGTAGTAAGACGTGTGCAGACGCCCTTTACCTTTCATGACACCAACTTGACCGAAGAAGTTAGGATCAGGATAGTTAGTAGCTGCTTGGTAGTAATAGGTCTGAGCTTGGTACACAGTGAGGTTCCAACGGTAGTAGATCTTCATCTGCAAACCACCTTCGGCAGCATTGAAAGTCAAAAGACCAGTAGTAACATTCACATTGACTTGTCCTGCGGCTGGTATGCCACCGACCACCAACAGATCCACAGCATTAAGAACGTCATAAACACGAACCTGACCAGCCAACAGATTGTTGAACTGAAGCTGAATCGTATAAGGAGCAGCAGCAGGAACCGTCAACAACTCAACATTAGGAGCAGTCGAATAGTTCAACTGACGGAAACTAGCAAAACCAGCAAAAGTTTCACCACCAGCACCTGCCGAAGGTAGAACATGCTCAACACCACCAACAAGAACACTGATCAAACCCTGACCTTCTTCAGAAACCGTAGCACCAACCGCCAGAGGAATCGAATCAGTCCGATACGAATGAGTGCGTTTTAGATCAATAGCCATTTTAATTTTCTCCTTACAAATTTTTTCATACGGGAAAACAATTCTCCCTACCGCATTTAATCTTAGTAAGCATTTAAACTTGGGTGACTTGTGTGATATCATAAACCTATGAAAAATTTAACAGGTAGAGTTTTTAGTTCTTGGTCAGTATTAGAGTTAGCCGAAACACGTAACAAGCGTAGGTACTGGGCTTGTTTATGTTTATGTGGACGCAAACGTAAGGTGTTACAATACGCCCTAACTTCAGGGAAATCAAAAAGTTGCGGCTGTAGAGGGGGAGAAGATCTATCTCAACAGCGTTTTGGTAATTTAATCGCGGTAGCTCCCGTAATTCGGGGAGACGGAGTAAAAGTATGGCGCTGCATCTGCACCTGCGGAAATGAAGCACTCGTAAGATCACAAACACTAAAAGAAGGTAAAGAATCCTGTGGCTGCATAAAAAAGAAACTCTACTGGAAACTAGTGCCTAGCAGTAATCCAGAAGACTTCTCAACCGAAGAAGTAGAAGCCTTTAAGAGAAGCCGCCGCCTTTAAATTCTTACGTTCCAACCCACGGCGACATTGTAATACACAAACTCACCCCAAGCACCATTTGCATTGAAAAGGAAATCCGTAGGAGATCCCGCTATGTTTTGAAGGTTCCTATCTATTGTTAGGTTAAAAGTAAGCCAAGTTAAACCTGCGTCTAGTACGGTTACGGAATCTCCTGGATTAGGATTTAGCGGTAATTTAATGGTGAAAATCCCACTCGTGGTATCCGCTTGAATTTTATCGCCATTGACTGCGGTATAATTTGCCGTCTTGACTATCCATGGGGAGTTGCCTATGTAAGGCAGGGTACTCCAGGCGGTTAAGCCATCCCCTATCTTAATATTTGCCGTATCTAATTCAAATCCAAATTCCCCTTGGGAGAGTATTGGATTAGCAGAAGACCATTCCGTGGCGGTACCACGTCTTTGTTGAATTTTTTGACTCACAGCGTACCCCTTAAATTTTTAGACACTATTCACGCCCCACCGCCATCCACGTTGAATTCACCACCATATAAACTATTCGGTCTTCCACCATTTATTAAAATATTACCGTAGTAAATAGCATGTGGCGAGCCACAATCTATATCTATTGCAAAAATAGATGCTGGACTTCCACCATCTACCGAAGGATTACGCGGTCCTAATATAGGCAAAACAACTCCGCAGTCGATAGTTGAAGACCAAGAAACCGTATTATAAGCACCACCGTCTATATTTAGTGGACCGTAAAATCCTGCATCATCTGGTGTTCCACCTTCTATTTCAAGATCTTCTACAGAATGAGTATTTTCCCATTTACCAAGTAAGCCATTGTAAACTAGAAGATTCCCATCGGTCAAAGCACTAAGGGTAACATCCGTAAGACTTGCTAGAGTTCCACCGCCGACAGATATCCAGGATAGTATCCCGGTTCCATCAGTACTCAATACGTCACCAAGAGTACCCGTACCGTTCGGTAAAACGAAGGATGTTTTTCTTGGTGTATATGCTAGTTGGTCATATGCAATTATATGTAATGCCATTAATCCCCCATAAATAAATCTATTAAATGGATTGGCTTTGGGTTGAAGGCGTGTTAAGTAGTTACAAAACCTACAGGGGGGCATCCGAATGAAACTGATCTTACTTGCTGCCGTTATGCTACTTGTCTCTTGTAACGTAAAAGAGCAGATGGAGACTTGCACCAAAATGTGCAGTACATCAGGTGTTCAACTCTTTACTAAGTCTGGTGATACCCCAATATGTATTTGTCAGCAGAAAGCTTTAAAATGATAAAGATTTTAATGTTTTTGTTAACTTTGTCCGCAGTTGGGATTCTTGTGCTTTGCGCTATAGGTCCTGCTCTAATAGAACTGCTGGACGACTGGAGAGAAAAAGACTAAAGACTATCTAGTTTGAAAGGGATGCAGTATATGGACTTGATCGTCTGGTGTGCGGTCACGGTACCTATAAACATTGGAAGATGGAGCGATCATGCGAGTTGTGAACAAACGCATCCAAATCATCGGTGGTGGAACCATGTTCCACATCCGCAATCATCTAACGCTGGTAGCTCCCGCTTACGGGACCACGGCTAGTCAATTAGCTTTTTTATGCTACGCGCATCCGGATAATAAAATGGATGTCCAGGTTCATTTATCCAAAATGTGCAAACCAATTACCCCTCAAATGTCACCTTCTACCTCGCTATTTCGCGGAGAAACTTTTGAGACGCATCAGCAGTTAGAGGATCTAACTAAAAGAATCGTCGAGGCTCCTTTAACTAAGATAGTCTTTTTCAATCCTGCGGTAGTGGATTTTGGTGCAACTATAAATGGGTTGTTACCCGGAAGTCATGGCGAGCGACTTAAAAGTAGCTTCTATTCCGAAGAGAATCCGTTAAAGATGGATTTAATTCCTCTGCCAAAGATCATAAGTACCATCCGCAAAGAAAGGAAAGACATCTTCTTAATCGGGTTTAAAACGACCACTGGAGCTACAGACGGGGAGATGTATTTAGCGGCTCTTGATATGCTTAAGCGGAGCAGTTGTAATCTCGTACTAGCCAACGATGTGGTAACCCGTAGAAACATGATTGTGACGCCTGAAGAAGCCTCTTACGAGGTTTCTGAAGACAGGTTGCTAGTTCTAAAACAACTAGTCGATATGGCGTTTAAGCGCTCTCATCTGACCTTTACACGCAGTACAGTAGTGAGTGGGGAGTCTATCCCTTGGACCTCTGAACTCATCCCTAACTCGCTGCGAAAAGCGGTAGAACACTGTATTGAGCGCGGTGCTTATAAAGCGTTTAACGGAGCTACTGTTGGGCATTTTGCATTCAAAGTGGACGATACTACTTTTGTTACCTCTAAGCGTAAAACTAATTTCAATAACCTGAATGAAACAGGAATGGTTTTAGTCAAAACAGATGGTCCGGACACAGTTTTAGCCTACGGAGCAAAGCCTAGTGTCGGTGGGCAGTCTCAGCGCATCATCTTTAAACAGCATCCGGGATATGACTGTGTTTTGCATTTTCATTGCGCTATGAAACCAGGATCGCTCGTACCTGTCCGCAGTCAAAAAGAAGTAGAGTGCGGCTCGCATCAGTGCGGACAAAATACCTCGGACGGCTTACAGGAATTTGCCGGTGGGATCAAAGCAGTGTTTTTAGATAACCACGGACCTAATATCGTATTTAATAAACATATCAACCCCCAGTTAGTGATAGACTTTGTGGAAGCTAATTTTGATTTGGATACCAAAACCGGAGGGTATCAGCTTGCAGCCGTACATGCCGAACCTGGAAGGCATCCGGTCACGGTTGGTTGATGGTTATCGACGCCTTCATTGCTTTTAAAAGATCTACGCACATCACAGCATCTGATTCCGCTGTGTGAGGTCTATCTTTGAATTGTACGCCGAAGGTTTCAGCTAACGATTCTAGGGAGCCAGACTTATTAGCTGGGATGATGCCGCAGTATTTAAAGAATTGGGCAATAGGTCCAGTATCAAGCTTACGATAAGAGACAAATTGATCAAAATGCTTCTTGCTTAGAAGATGCTCATAGATAAATAGAATATCAAATTGAACATTATGACCTATAGGAATTAGTTTGATTGCTCCATTTTGAGACCACTTTTTAAGCGCAAGCATTAATTTGCTACCAGCCTCCGACTGACTGATGGCTACCTTATCATGTTCAATGATATCTATCTTATTAACCGAAAGCCCGCCAGCCTGTACTACGTAAGGTTTTCCATCGTTTGGCTTTACCTCCAGATAAAGAGCTTCCAGAAGATTCATCTCGGCGTCTAGAAAACCAAAGTAAGCGGTAAGCAGCGAACAGTCTACTGTCACACCGCCAGTCTCTAAGTCCATAGTTACATACGTTGCGAATTCCATTTTTTTCTCCCTTTTTTAAATGTATCTTATTGAAGACGTTTCGCCAATCGAAATTGGAGCAGACATGACCACTAGAACGCTAGACGATATTGAAAAGCTGATAGCATCGGCACCGCTTTGGTCAAAGTTTGACACGGAAAAAGGAAACATGCTTTATGTGAGGCAGGAGGAAGCGGACTTTTTTAACGCCGCCCGCGAGCTAATGCCCAAGCTGCTCAAGGTTGTGAGGGCTGTGCAGGACATTGAATTCGTTGTCCAGCGCTATCATGCAGAAGGTGGCAATGATTCGTTTAAAGCAAGTGCAAGCGTCTCAATCGCAAAAATGAATACCATTCTAACTGCCATAGCCGAATTGATGACGCCGGAACAGTTGATTGCAGTATCCGATAAGCTTTGTTTCATGGAAATGGAGCAGCCATGAGCAGAATGAGTATTGATGCTTTAACGAAAACAACACTTATTAAGCTTGTCGGGCACTAGCCGAACTGTGAGGAGGTATTAAAAATGTCTATCTATGTATATGGTGCAGTCTCGTTCTACTTGGGGGGTTGCCTGGGAGTTTGCCTAGGGATGTTTTTTAAAAATAAGCTAGCGCTTAAATACCGCGAAGAATTGAAAGCTAGTAATGATAAGATTGAAAGACTAGAATGGTTTAATAGAAACAAAAATTAATTCCAAAGCAGGTTTTCATCGCAAGGAGGTGTCTTCACGTCAAAATTAAAATTATCCATAGTAGCATCTAATTTGAGCCGAGAATTAGGTGGGAAGTGAGCTAGGATTTTCATAGTGTTCCGTACTAACTCCTGCTGCAAAGGAAGTAAGACAACATCTAATGGTTGATCAATAACATCTTCCACCTCTATATCAGGAATGCTTACCTTATTCTGCCTCCTTTTAAAGTAACGCACACCTAATACGCCAAATATTCCCAATAGGAGGATCTGAAATATGTATAATATAGAATACCCAGGCATATTTTCTCCGCAAAGAGGATATTTGTAGCACCAAATCGAGGCGGTGGCTAGCGGATTAAGTATCACAATTTGTGAGATAGACTCGATTTTTGAGTCTATCAATCCTAAAAGATGTAATTAGCCATACAAAGAACGTGCTTTATCTGTACTCAGGAAATCTAGTAAATTACCATAGGGATAAAACCATTCCCTCTTACCATCTATTTTACAATCAGCAAACATCTGATGAAAAAAACTCTCGTCCGCCCTATCACCTTCCATAATCTTTAAAATCGTCATATGCTGAGAAAATCCCGCAGAGATTTCTCGAATGCGTTTGTATGCATTTTTACTGTACCCAATTTTAATGCGGTACGGTGATTCTTGCTCCTGGATAAAATAGATCATTACATATAGTAATAACATGTTCTGGGAGATTATCTACATGCTGTTTTCAAAAAAAATTCATGAGATCTATGCTGTTGAGACAAGACCTAAAAAGGTTGCTGTAAATAGACACTACGATGTGCCATATTTTGCAGGATATTCTATAGATGGTAATACCGTATACATTGACAGCGATTTCCCCGATAAAATTAAGATTGGAGAAAAGGAAATTTCGGTCGATGAATTTTTAGAAGTGCATGAACTAACAGAAAAGACGCTTGAAGATCGTCTAGGATATATCTACCCGCCAGCACATAAATTGGCGACAAAAGCAGAGGAAGAACGGGTTAGGGAAAAAGGTATCTCTCCTAAGATGTACGAGGAGGCACTAAAAGCGTATATAGAACACGCATACGCCAAAAGGCACCCAAAGCTTCCACCAGACCTAGATTATACACCGTATGTTAAAGACAAGAGATATAAGGAATTTTTTTAAATAAAGGAAATTATGATGTTTTTACAAAAAGTAGTGGCTGATATTGCTAATAATAAATTTGAAGAATTTATGAAGGTTTACGGGGATTCGCTTAAGGAAGCACACAAAAAATACCCGGAGATGTATGCATTCCCAGAGGCAGAAATTCCAAAAGTCATAGAAAGAATGGCGGAGGCTATTAAAAAAGGTAGCTATAACCACGAGGGCAAAGGTTTTCAGATGACGGCTAAAAAACTAGGGATCAAACATACCAAAAAAGCTATTGAAGAATTTCTGGGACTGAGGAAGTAAGGAGTAGTATGCGATTTAAAAAATTAATCACAGCTAAATATAAGCTTGAAGCTGGATTATCGCCGATCCTCTACCACTTCACGCCTATTCACCGTGCTAATGATATTCTACAACTCAATAAATTTAACCTCCCTACGTTTCTAGGTAGTCAGGCTGATAAGCAGTTAACTAAAAACAAAATGTATTATCTGGCTACCTCTAGACAAAAAGCGGGTGGGTACCATAGAAATGAAAGTAGTGGGGTTGTTTTTGAACTTGATGGGACTAAGCTTTCTCATAACTACGGTGGCACCCCGTTTGATTACTGGGGCGAAGAGTGGAGACAGACGGTTTTAAAGCGTGGGCAAAAAGAGGATATGGATCAATACCAGCGTCTGGACGAAAACGAAGACCGGCTGCTTACAGATAAGCCGAGTATCCCAAACGCAAGTAAGTACATAAAGAGTGTGCATATTCTAATCAATAGGGAGCAGATGTCAGACAATGCAACCATAGCACCTACTGTCAGACTTATTATGAAACAGTCAAAGCAGAAAAACATACCAGTCTTTGTTTACGACAACCCTAAAGACTTCCTGATTCAAAACAAAATGAGGGCACTACCATTTGCTCAACTGCTCGATGATTTAAAGTCGAAGCCTCAAGAAGATAAGTACTGGTTCAGACGAAAAGGTAGAAATCCGTTTGCTCGGTACATGCAAGTTTTAAGGGCTAAAAAGCAAACAGATCTTAAGTCCGCCGATGCTCGGTTTCTGTACTACGATGATTCATTCCTTTCGTTAGAAGCAGACTTACACAACACTAGAAGAAATACCTCCGAGGAGGAAAGACCCCACCTAGAAGAATTCTTAAAGGCTTACAAGAAAATGGGGGCTACTTCCCCCAGAGACTTTTTCCTAAAACTTAGAGAATTCTTTTTTGCGCTGCCAGAAGGCGACCGATAGGTAGATTTACAGATATGCTTAAATCCAAAATAGATAGCCAATACAATGTAATCGAGATCACACCTAAAGAGGTTTTTCTCAAACTAGTCACCTCCAAATATGACATCATTGCGTGGGGTGGTCGAAGCTATCATTACAGAGGGAAAACTAAAGAGGAAGATGCCTACGAACAGGCGCTAGAGTTTTTAAAGGAACGTGATGATGCTGCGCCTGATGAGGAGGACACTCCAGAGGTTAAGGATTCTGATTTCGCTGCGGAAGAACTTCAGCCAGGATTAAAACAAACTGTTTTAAAATCCCGCTCTAAGAATGAACGCATAGCCGCTATCCCCAAAATAAACGACCAAGTCTTCCTCTTTCAACAAGCACTCTCAAGTACCCAGAACATAGATGTGCGTGTACGTGCGGCACAATACGTGACACAGCAGGATCTTGTCGTAAAACTCGCCGAAGTTTACTCGGATGCCGATATCAAGAATAAAGCTTTGAAGAATTTAACAGATCAAAAGCTTTTGTTAAAATACGCAGAA
>Ga0315294_10006419_pt1 | contig 12908 bp, 12 predicted proteins | sample YL17G13_40_MG_FD_203626 | JGI IMG/M metagenome (GOLD analysis project Ga0315294, IMG submission 203626) | Sediment microbial communities from Yellowstone Lake, YNP, Wyoming, USA - YL17G13_40 | ecosystem: Environmental > Aquatic > Freshwater > Lake > Sediment | place: USA: Wyoming | collected... | reverse complement strand
TGGATCGGACTCTCTACATTGCAAAGCAGATCGATGTCGGGATTCCAGATCAAAAGATAATGAGTAATCTCCCTCCCCTCCGCGAGGAAGTGGAGGAGTGGTTATTAAGTCGACCCAGCTTGATGGAAATAGATATATTTCTTTTTTCTACTAAAGGATGGGAAACCATCGTCACCAGTTCAAAGTTGAATGTCCATGGGACTGCATTGACCTTATCTAATGACCAAATCAAACGTCTGAAAAAGGACAAACATCTCTCCTCATTCCCTGAAGTAGAAGAGGAGAAACGGTTAGAGGTGATCGTCCCTCTCCATTCTGGAAAAAATGTGATTGGAGGAATCCGGGTACTCAGTTCCTTGAACGAGGCCAAAAGCTATTTGAGTAAAAAGAGAGATCGAGCCTTCATTCTGACCTTCTTCAGTATCCTCGCCATCCTGATCACTTTGACCCTCCTTTTTGGGAAACTGGTCGGAAATCCAATTCAGAAATTGGTGGAGGCTATGTCTCGAGCTGAGAAAGGCAATCTGGAGACCGAGGCCCACATTCGGAGTCAAGATGAATTGGGAGAGCTGGGAAGACATTTTAACCGGATGCTCAAGACGATCCAAGAAGCCCATAAACAAAATGTTCAACTCCTCTCCCAGGTCAACCAATTCAACGAAGAATTAACTCGAAGAATCGAAGAGGCCACCTCAGAATTGGCCAAAAGAAACGAAGAGCTGAGGCTTCTCAACGAAGCCTTATTCGAATCCCAAAGACAGTTGAGCCAATCTGAAAAACTCGCAGCATTGGGGCAAGTCACAGCAATGATGGCGCACCAAATCGGCACCCCCCTCAACTCTATCTCCGGTTATATTCAACTCATGCTACAGGAGGGAAATTTCTCATTCACGGACCAAGAACGGCTGAAAATCATTGAATCTCAGTTGGACCGTTTGGCAGATTCGGTCAAAAACCTTCTCTCCTTTACCCGACAACCTAAACCACAATTGAGGCCTCTGGACGTCAATGAAATTCTCCGAGAACTGATCCTCTTGAGTGAACCATGGCTTTTTTCCCGGAATGTAAAACTTTTTTTCTCACTCTCCCCAGGTCTCCCGCCTGTCCTGGGAGATTCAACGCACCTACAAACTGTTTTTCTCAACCTCATTACGAATGCTCTCGACGCCATGCCGAATGGGGGGCTATTGGTGATCAAAACCCAAGAGGTTCTGCCCCAATCCTCCTCAGAGAATGGGAAATGGTTGAAAATCTCGGTCACCGATACTGGAATCGGTATCACGGAGGAATCGAAGAAGAGGATATTCGATCCCTTCTTCAGCACGAAGAAGATAGGAGAAGGAACGGGATTGGGATTGGCCATCTGTGAGAAGATCATTAAAGAACACTCTGGAAGGCTGGATGTAGAAAGTGAAGTTGGAAAGGGAAGTACATTTTTCGTCTTCATCCCCATTCCTCAAGGAAACGAAACCAATGAAAAAGACATCAGCCCATCTCTTGGTCGTGGATGACGATCCCGTCACCATCAATCTTCTAAAGGAGGTCCTCTCTAAAGAGGGCTATGACATTGCAACTGCTTTGAGCGGCGAAGAAGCTATTGCTCAAGGGATGGACAAAATTTTTGATATCGTCATCACGGATGTGCGGATGGGAGACAAGGACGGGATGGAAGTACTCAAGTCTTTTAAGAAGATTACTCCTGAGACCACCGTGATCATGATCACCGCCTTTGGATCGATTGAAACCGCCATCGAGGCGATCCGGGAGGGAGCTTTTGACTACATCAGCAAGCCCTTTAAACTTGAAGAGATCAAATTCACTGTTCAGAGGGCTTTGGAGCAGAGAAGGCTTCTCAAGGAAAACAGATTTTATCGCCAGGAGCTTCTGGACAAGTATCAATTCAAAAACGTTATTGGACGAACTCCTCAAATGTTTCAAGTGTATAAGACGATCGCTAAAGTGGCGGACACAAAGGCTACGGTTCTCCTCTACGGGGAGAGAGGGTCAGGAAAAGAACTGGTGGCCCGTTCCATCCATTACAATAGCCACAGGAATGACCAACCCTTTATCCCCGTCGATTGTGCATCATTGGTAGAGACGTTAATGGAAAGTGAGTTATTCGGCCACGTCCGGGGAGCCTTCACGGGAGCCCACTCTACAAAAAGGGGCCTGGTCGAAGAGGCGGATGGGGGAACACTCTTTCTTGATGAAGTAAGCAACCTAAGCCTCTCGATGCAAACCAAACTTTTGAGATTTTTACAGGAACATGAAATTAAAAGAGTAGGTGGAACGGAAAGTGTCAAGGTGGATGTGCGGGTGATCGCAGCTACGAATCAACCTTTGGAGCCTCTCGTAAAAAGTGGAAAATTCAGGGAGGACCTCTTTGATCGACTCAACGTCGTCTCCATTACTCTTCCTCCATTGAGAGAGCGGAAGGAGGACATACCACTCTTGGCCAACCATTTTCTCCATAAGTTTTCTGAAGAGAATAAAAAGAGTATATCTCATATCTCCCCGGAAGCCTTCGAAATACTTCTTCAATATTCATGGCCTGGAAATGTGCGAGAGTTAGAACATACCATAGAACGAGCCGTCATTCTATCGATCCATCCCATTATCCTTCCTGAAGATCTGCCCAGAAAGATGTTTGAAGAAATGAAGGAGACTGGAGCCCTAACGCCAGAAAAAATATTACCTTTAAAAGAATTAGAAAAAAGGTATGTGCTAAAGGTGCTTCAAGAGACCAAGGGAAACAAGAAGAGGGCATCTGAAATCTTGGGCATTGACCGGACAACCCTTTACCGGATATTGGATAAAGAGTAATTGTTGCAATTTACAACAAAATCTTTCTTTAATGTGTTGTATTTTACAACATTCTTTCCTGTCCAAATTTGTCCTCTTAGAATTTACCTAATTATTTAAATAAGTTAAATATTATTCATTCATAAATTTTCTTGGCACCCATTTTGCTCCCTATATCTCTAAATATAGAAAACCCAAAAAGAAAGGAGGTGAAATAGAATGAAGAAGATGATCCTTTTAGTTGTCTTACTGACATTGGTAGCTTTTGTTTCTGGAGTCATGGCAGCAACCCCTGCTCCAGCTCCAAAACCTGCTGCCTCCCCTGCTCCAGCTCCAAAACCCGTTGCACCTGAAAAAACTAAATTGGAAAAGTTTAGTGGTGCAATTGAAAAGATTGATGAAATGGCAAAGGCCATCGACGTCAAGGGGAAGGTGAAGAAGGAGGAAAAGACTCTAACTTTTGCTACAGATGACAAAACAAAGATTACAAGAGGGAAAGACACTCTTTCTTTTGCTGATCTCAAGAAGGGGATGAGCGCTTCCGTCGAATATCAAAAGGTTGGCGACAAAATGACTGCTGTAGCAATCAAGGTAGCTGCACCAAAGGCTACACCGAAGAAGGAAGCACCAAAAGAAGCACCAAAGGAAGCACCAAAGAAGTAGTTAGAAAGTGAATCTTAATAAAAAGGCACACCCTTTAGGGTGTGCCTTTTTTATCTCCGCGATTCTCCAAAGGTGGGGGAATTCATTCATTCGAATATCCCGCAAAAATGCATACTCGATTACGTCCTCCCCTTTTTGCATGATAGAGAGCCTGGTCTGCCATCTTGATCAATTCTTCTTTCGACCTCGCTCGATGGGCCGGAAGATTGGAGATTCCAATGCTAATCGTTAGATGGATTTGATTATTCCCAACTTCGAAAAGAGTGGTTTCAGCCAGCTGTCGAATGCGTTCTGAGATGATGGCCGCCACTTCCAATTTGGCCCCAGGCAATATCAGAACAAACTCTTCCCCTCCATAACGAGCCACCGTATCATCCTTCCGAACCGAATTTTTCAATAAGGAGGCAATCTTGCAAAGGACCTTATCGCCTGCATCATGTCCGAAAGTATCATTCACCTTCTTAAAATAATCAATATCCACCATGATCAATGAAAGAGGACTATTACTTAAAAAAGATTTCTGGGTTTCAGCTCCAAGCCTCTCCTCAAAGTGCCTCCGATTGTGAAGGTTGGTCAGCGTATCATAGATGGCCATATCCTTGATCGAATTGAGCTTCTGAAAATGTTTTAAAGTCGCTGCCATCTGGTATCCGATCACAGAAAAAAATTGCAGATCTTGTGTATCGAAGGCATTGGGTTGATCGCTATCGAGTGAGATGCAACCCATGATCTCTCCCTCCGCTGCCAGTGGCAACGTAAGGTGGGACTTCAAAGTAGCACGTGGATCTATCGCCTGAGGGAGCTTCAACTTTCTTTTCTCTACTTGGAGGTTAATTCGTTTGACATCAATAGACTCTTCTCCGAAGATTGAAAAAACTTTGACCATATTTTCCACCACACTTTGGGTGAAGGAAGGTGGACAGGACTCTTCTTGATAAAGGGTGAGAAGAAGACCCGTTTTCCAGAACACCCCAAATGAGGAGAAGTTAAACAGGGTGGGGAGGTTCGTTCCAGCGGATTCGATGATTTCCCTGGTATCAGAGGTCGAACTGATAGCATTGAGGGTAGATCGGAGGATGTTTAGATTTTTAAAAATGAGCCTCACAGGCTTTCCCTATTTTAAGGAAATGATTCGGTCGGCTTCTTTGACTTTTGGGATGACCTTCGGAAAGAGCTCTTTATTGATCACTCCTTCTGCCAATGTTGAAAAAAGTTGGAAGAGATGATTGATCAGGCTTTGAAAACCTCGATGGATTTCTAAAGAAGAGAGGCTCTTCCCCTTCTCTCTCATCTCATTCAATGCAATACCTTCTTCAGACACCTTCAGCGAAATGAGGAAGGGATGCTTTTCTCCAATTTTTCGAATGGCTGAGAGAAAAAGAAGTGCTAAAACGGTCTCCCCGAGCAAAGCCGATACCATCTCCCAAATCTCCACCAAAAGGTTTGCATAGAGGTCTAAAATGAAATCTGTGGACCACTTTCCTTCTTTATCCTCTTTCACTACTGATGTCATTATCACATCCTATCTTCTGTACCTCATATCTATGGTTTGATACTTCTTAGTTTTTTAACCCAATGGTGAATTTCATTATGATAGATATAAAAAGCTAAGATGGCCAGACCGGATATTGCTAAGAGGATAAAAAAACTTATATATTGGTGACTGAAAGCCTTCGCCCCTTGAAAAACGGCCATCAATGTCCCAGGTATCCTTCCAATGGTGGAAATGAAAAGGAAAATACCTATATGCATGGGGGTCAAACCCAAGAGGTAACATAAGGCGTCCTTTGGAAAACCAGGGATTAAGAAGAGAAGAAAACTGATGATGACCCCTTCATGGCCCATTAAATAATCGAATTTTTTAATGTTCTTCTGTGAAACAAACTTTTCAACAGTATATTTTTCAAAGACCCTTGCCAAGTTGAAGGCAACCCATGAACCTAATATGAGACCGATCATTGAATATAAAAAACCTGCCCATCCGCCGAACAGATACCCTCCCAAGAACTCAATGGCCCCTCCTGGGATAGGGGCAACAACCACTTGTAGAACTTGAAGTAGAATATAAGCTAAAGGAGAATAAGGCCCGTAGGATCGGATGGCTATTTTTAATTGATGCTGATTGTGAAGAAGATCGTAAAGATTAACTAATTTAGTCCATAACTGGGAGTTGTATTGGTAAATAAGAAGAAGAACCAACCCTCCTAAAATAACCCAAAACCATCTCCATTTCCGTTGAAGTGAAAATTTCATAAATTAAGATTCACCCCACCCTTGGACAATTTTGCATTTTTTCATAACATAAAAAAGGGGGGAAGTAAACCCCGTTAGAAATTCCAGCGGGGCATTAAACCCCGCCGCAAAGCAGTAGGGCATTATCTCTAACGGGGTAAAGATGATAAAAAATAAAGGGTTAGCAAGATTTACTAACCCTCTTAAATTCATTGTCGTCCCTTCCCTAAGGGGACACCTGTGGAATTGTCAAAAACTTATCTTACGGATATTCTTGGACAAACAATATCTTTGTATGTCCAGCCTTGCTATTCGTGGTCAATGGTCACATGATTCTTACTCAATGGCATGAGGTTCATTATTCACCTGATGGGTTGCCTGGTGAAATATCAACCCGCTCAATTAACAAAGAAACTTTCAGAACCTCTCTATCAAAACTTAACTCTTTTAACCATTCAAGATAACATATCCTAAACGTTAAGACTAATATGACCGTAACCTGGTACTCTCATTCAGGGCAATGCCAACAGGACTCTTGCCTACCCGTACGATACCCACCACTTTTTTTGCTGAAACATCAACGACCGACACGGTATTGTCGCCACGGTTAGTAACATATACCCATTTCCCATCCATAGTGCCGGCGAGATCACGGCAATCATTGCCTACCTTAACGGAAGTTGTTTTATTGTTCACATTATCAATAATATGCAGCTCACCATTCCCATGGCTTACGACGTAGGTTTGCTTACCGTCGCATGAGAGCTTAACCGCAATAGGCATTATCCCGCATCTTATCAGAGACAGCTGTTTAAAAGTCCTGGCGTCGATAACCCGGATATCCATGTTTTTCTCCCCTTTTCCCATCCACATGCCCACGCCGTGCCCCCCGAGATAAAGGCGACCCCCATCCAGCGAAACAGCAATACCGCAGGCACCCTCTCCCACAGTAAAAGTAGCCACCACCTTATTGATGGTGGTATCAATCACCATAGCCTGAGGGTCACGGAGGCTGACCACATAGACCCGCCTGCCATCTGAGGATAGGGCGATAGAATGTGCGCCTTCTCCAACATGAATACTGGCATTTATTCTACTCTGAGTAAGGTCAACCACGTGAAGGTCAGCAGTATCGTAGCAGGGTACGTAGGCAAACCTGCCCGCGGGATGGATAGCAATTTGCTGGGGATCGCTATATATACCCTCTATCGTAGATACTACCCGATGAGTGGCAGTATCGATTACTGAAATGTTGTTAGACTCTCCGTTAGTTACGTAGGCACGCTTACCGGCAGGATCGAGAGCTATATAGTGTGGCCATTTACCTACAGGAATGGAAGCAATCAGGCTTTTCGCGATGCCATCAATCACCGAGACCGTGTCATCATCCTCATTAACGACATAGACCGTCCTTGTCCCTACTGACACTGGACTTTTCTTCTCTTCTTTTCTGCAGCCATGGGACGAGAGCACGGAAGCCAGAAGGATCAGGACAATCATCCTTACTAAGAATCCTATTTTCATTGTTTTCGTTTAGTGTATTTTCCCGGGTTCCGGTCAAAATAACGCTTGCAGCTGGATGCGCAGAAATAGAAGGGACTACCCTGATAAGTAGAGTTCAGCCCTTCCGCTTCAGCATTCTTCTTAACCACCGTCATCCCGCAGACCGGACAGACGGCTGTCCTTTCCCCAAAGAATTGATCAGGGGCTTTCAAAAATTTCTCTTTGCACCCAGCCCCGCAGAAATAGTAGGTCTTACCAACGTACTCGGTACTCAGTCCTGCCTCTACCGCTTTTGCTTTGACAACGTCCATGCTACAGACAACATCCGTGACAAGTTCACCCACATACGTCATCGGTTCTTTGATAAAGGAAGCCCGGTGTTCCGGCACATCGAAGAAATAGACTTTGCCTCCGTGCTCTGTGGCCAGAGCGGCAGTCTTCTGGATCGTTGCGTTGCAGACAGGGCATTTAGCATGGTACATCATGGGCATCTCATTAAATTTGCTTTTACAATCAGAGGAGCAGAAGCAGTAAGCCTTATCCTTCCACTCCGAGATCATTCCTGCCTCTCTTGCCTTTGATACGCCCACCTCTATCCCGCATACCGGGTCTATGGCAAGAGGCATGGGTTTTTCTCCTGCTTTGCAACCTCCATGCAACAGGGCAATCATAATCAAAAACAGGCTGAAAAGACCCCTTAGGGCTATTTTCATCTTACCCCCAGTTAAAGAGTCTACTCTCTCCTTACACCTATTAAGCCTTTCCGCCTTCTGTCCGCTGTAAAGGGGTCGATCAGTAAGTAAGAAAGCCCTGCACCGGCGAAGCCCGTGAGAACAGATACCCATATGGCTAGGGTATAGTTGCCCATCAGGTCGTATAAAACACCACCGATAAATCCCCCTATCCCCATACCCAAGCAGGCAACCATCACCTGAAAACCATAAATCATACCGATGGGCGCGGCGCCGTAGTATTGGCGGTTCAGGATGGGAAACGGGGTCATCTCGCCTCCATAGCCTAACCCGAAGAAGAGGGAGAAAACACAGAACAGCCAGAGTTCCTTTGCCGGCAGCAGCCACAGGATGGAAATACCTTGCATCAGAATGAACAATACCAGGGCTTTCCGACCCCCAATCTTATCGGAGAGCATGGGCGCTGTCAGGCGTGACGTGGCGCTGACTCCTATAGCAATACCCAGGACAGTAGAAGCGGCTATGGGGTCAATACCCCTGTCCGTAGCCATAACCACGACATGGGCAAGGGGAATGGCATGGCTGACGCAACCCAGGAAGTGAATGAGCGGAAGGAGGAAAAAAGGCTGGGTTGTCATAGCATATCGGAAGAAGTTGGGGACGTCAGTTCGATAATAGATAGGCTGGTGTGCTGGTACCGGTCTCCTGATGAGGACTTTTTCAGTCTCTTCTTCACCATAGGGTTGCACCCCCACATCAGAGGGGCGATTTCGTATCAGCCAGCAGCATGGTGCCAGAATCACGCCAGAGATAACGCCAAGGATAAGGAAAGCATTGCCCCAACCGTAGATATCAATCAGATACCGAAATAAAGGAGCAAAAATCATAGGTCCCACGCCCAAACCTGATGCTACGATTCCGACGGCAAGTCCTTGTTTCTTCTTGAACCAGAGTGTTACTGTGATTAGCATGGGAGTAGTGAACCCGGAACGGGCAAGTCCAAAAACAACGCCATACCAGAGATAAAGCTGCCAGAGCTGTTTCGCTTGTGCTAATAGCATCAGGGGAATGATGGTTCCGATAGTAGATATGATCAGGATCTTTCTGATGCCTATATTATCCGTAGCCCAACCAGAAGCAATCGAGGAAATTCCCATACAAAAAAAGGCTATCCAATAAACGGCTGAGACTGCTCCTCGGCCCACACCGAGGTCCTTGGCAATGGGCTCCAAGAATACCCCGAAAAGCGCCATTGGCTCCGCACCAATGAGAGTGGCTATGCCACTGGCTACCGCTACAACCCAGGCATAGTGAAAACGCCCCCCAAAGGTTACCAGCTTCTTATATCCAGTCAAAGATGTCATAAACGCCATTATACTTTTTACTGCTGTGTGGGTCAAGCTACCACCCACAACAGGCTGCTGGTCTGAACTGGAAAGGGTCCCAGAGGAACCCGGCATTCACCAGCCGGGTGTAAGGAATCGGCTGAGATATGATTTTCTTTTCTAAAAGCCATTGACTGGCTGATTCGATATCAGACTCGGTGGGTACTTCGCCGGGGAAGTTGAAGATGGGAACCGGCATGCTCGTACTCACCTCCAGGGGTGCCTGGACGAGCTCTACCACCAGAGAACGGTACAACTGGGGGCGAACATTGAGCTCCCTTACCGACTGTTCGTAGGCACGGAGGAATCTTCTGATGAAGGCAGGCTTCTCACCGACCATCCGCTGGCTGAAGACAATGACCGTCTGTCCCAGCATCAGATTCCTGTCATCAAGGAGAACATGAGCCCCTTTCCTCAAAGCTATTGAAATCAATGGCTCGTGCAACAGAGCCGCAGTAACCTTTCCCTTTTGCATGATCTCCAGGCCCGACTCCGGACTGTTGACCTCTATCTCTATCCACCTCTTTATGCCGGCGGCACGGAGCAACCTGTCAACCACATACCTGTCCATGGCTTCTCGGGAAACGGCAATCCGGGCGTTTTCCAGACGACTCAGCGTAGCGATGGGTTGATGAGAGGGTATCATAATAGCGAACATGGGTCTGCTCGGAGATGGTTTCAGCGACACCCGGACGATTTTACCCCTTTCTTTCCCCCCATTGATAAGAAGTGCTCCAGCCAAGTCAGTAATGATCGCATCAACCCTGCCGTCCACAAAGGCCTCACGCAGTCTCAAGGAGGAATCAAAATAGACGGCTTCGACAACAAGCTCATTTTCGGCAAATATCGGCTTATACCGGGCAAGACTGAGAGGCAGGGAATCAATCATGGGCATCGTTCCTACCTTGAGCGGTACAGGAGAGCCGCAACCGGAGGTAAAGGAAATAAAAATGAGAGCAATGTACAGCAGTATTATCGTTGAGACAAACCTATTCATTACCGGTCACAATCTTCCCGTCATGAAGATAAATGAACCTTCCCGCCTCTCGGGCTATATTTTGGTTATGGGTCACCAGGATAATGGTATGACCGCGCTCGTTTGCGGTCTTTAGGAGACGTACAACGTCCTCTCCTGTCTTGGAGTCCAGATTGCCAGTGGGCTCATCAGCCAAGATAATAGGTGGCGCCTTCACCAAGGCTCTGGCAATAGCTACCCGCGCCTGTTCCCCGGTGGAGAGCTCACCAGGTAGACGATATACCTTATCCTCCAATCCCACCTGTTGCAAGGCATTGGAGGCCATATCCCACGGTAAGCTATAGTCTTTTGATACGAGTAGAGGTAACATCACGTTTTGGATAGCCGTAAGATATGGCAACAGGTAGAGTTGCTGAAATACAAAGCCGAGGTACCGGGCACGGAAATCGGCCAATTCATCAGCGGACAGCGAATAGAGGGAAGTACCTTGAAAAAGAACCTCGCCGTGCGTCGGTGGGCTCAGTGCCCCCAGGATACTGAGCAGGGTAGACTTTCCCGACCCTGAAGGACCCATGATGGCTAGAAACTCCCCTTTCTCAATATCGAGGGAAATATTATTCAGAGCCACGACTGCTTTAGAAGGATCACCGAATACTTTGGAAATATTTCTTGTCGAAACAAAACTCATGTTTAATCCGTCAGATTGCTCTTAAGGCAGTCGCCGGGTCAAGCTGGGCGGCTTTTCGTGCCGAATAGATTGTGGGCAAAGTGCCCATCACGATAGACAGGGCTACCGATATTCCAATAAATCGGAAGTCAAGAGGAGATGAGGCTTCGAGTCCACCAAGGGGACCATATAGCACAATTGCCGCAAGGCTACCGATGAGAGCACCGAAGCAACTGCTGATCAGGCTGATAGCAACCCCCTCTATTAAGATAAGTTTCATAATGTGGTACTGCCGGAATCCTATCGTCCTCAAGATACCAATCTCCTGAGTCCGCTCTCGCACCCACTCCATCATAGTCAGGAGCATGATCAGTGAGCCTACCACGAGTACGACCGCGGTGAGGACTATGGCAAAGCTGGTTACTAGGCTCACTTGGGAAAGCTCTGCCTCCACGAGCTGTTTAACGGCGAACACCCTCGCATGAGGCAACTTTGCCGATATCTGCTCCACGATGGTCTCAATAGGACATGCAGCGCACCAGGTACTGACTTCGATGAAGCTGACCTTGCCCCGCTTATCAAAGAGTAGTCCGGTCTCCCGCAGGTCGGCAAAAATCGCCTGGTCTTCGGTAGAAAATTGCTCTTCCAGAATCCCAGCCACCCGGAACTCCTTATCTCCCATAACCAGTCTATCCCCGGCGCTCTTGTTGAGCTGGCGTGCTGTAAGTGCCCCCAGAAGGATATCGCGGGACAGGGAAGGTTTATCCCCCTGAACATGCCACCATGGTTTCATCTTAAGCTCATCCCGAAAGCGAATCCCCACGAGGATGAATTCCCTTCCATGAATTCGTATGGCACCGACAAGTTTTGGCGATACGCCCCTGAGGGCGTCCTTGCGCCGTATGCTGGTTACCAGTGTAGCATCCTCTTCGGTAAGTTCCCCGATGGGAGCCCCTATGGCGGCTATGTTCACTCCACCGTATGCAATGGACATCTCCAAGGTCTTCGGCATAACAACCATATTAGCTCCGAACTCGCGAAGCTTTGACTCTACACTCGCTCGCATGGCGCCAGTAATCGAGATGACTGCGACCATCATGGATACCCCCACGGTTAGAGAGAGGATGAGAAAGATGGTTCGTCCCCGGCGTCTTTTGAGATTGGAGAATGCTAAATCCCAGAAATGCATATCGCTATCGCCTGTAAGATAAATGGAGGGGGTACAGGGCGGATTTATTCCTACCCATCAGCCTTTATGCCTATAATCTAATACCCAACAATACCCTTGTGATTACTCAAACAGCGGCAAAACAAGTTCTTAAGCCTGATGGATTGTACCCTTAGTGCCAGAACCTGTCAATAACTGAGTACAATCCAAAAGGCGACCCATGAAAAAAGGTAAGCCTGACGTTAGAATATTTCTTTTCTAATCTCTGGAAAGGTTTTTCTTGAGGTGTGTATCTGCAGATTGACGTCCCCAAAGGGATTTCCTTCTTACACTTGAAGTTTGGTTGAGCTTACTTCCAATCTTAACCTAAACCTCAACCTTAACCTTGTGTTGTTAGGGATTAAGTCCCGACCAAATTCCCGACCAAGAATTACTTCCTGAATGTGTTAACCTATCACATTTCATTTTTATTGTAGCAACCTGTAATCTTCGATTCTTGAATATGGTTACCAGTAATGACTTGTAGTCAAAGCTTCCAAAAAGCCTCGGAAAAATGCAAAAACATAAGCTAAGTAAACTATTGATAGCTGCATAACAAATGTCCTCTTCAATCTGTCATTCCCGCATAAGCAGAGATTTTAACGGGGTAATTTGTTGTACATATCAATGAGTTGTCACGATTGTAAGTAACTTTGTTTTTTAGATTTCTTATTGATACAAGGAGATTTGTGTCATATAAATTATGGCGGTTTTTCCGATTCACCCTTTTGATGCATACAATAAAGTGTATTCTATTTATGGGAATATTGGGCATGCTCAT
>Ga0315294_10006417_pt1 | contig 12910 bp, 10 predicted proteins | sample YL17G13_40_MG_FD_203626 | JGI IMG/M metagenome (GOLD analysis project Ga0315294, IMG submission 203626) | Sediment microbial communities from Yellowstone Lake, YNP, Wyoming, USA - YL17G13_40 | ecosystem: Environmental > Aquatic > Freshwater > Lake > Sediment | place: USA: Wyoming | collected... | reverse complement strand
TACCGATCATCCTGTGCCGTTCGGTCATGCGTCAAAGCAATCGTTTGGTATTACCTCTGGCTTTGCTGGGAGTGTTATTGGTGGTCCCGGCACAGGGAGCGCGTGCCGTTGCCCTGAGCGTTGTCGTCTCAATGGTCGGTTTTATCTGTTGGTGGCTGGCGAATCGCGGCCTCAAACCACAAGAGTTCACTGAGATAAACGAAACCTTCTCTGGTTCAGTAATGATTTCGAAAACATCTAAGAGGAGGACTCTATCTCCAGGTGCGCCCCAATTCAACAAGACAGTCAAACTTGAGGAAGAAAAACGTCGTCAGTGGTTCCAGCGCTTTTTCTTAACAGTGCTCGTGACGCTTCTCGCCTGCTTGGCTTTGGCCACTTTGCTCAGCTCACCTCGATATTCAAGTTTCATAAGACATTTTTTCTCCAGATTATCCAAAGAGGATACAATCGCCGCCGAGAATATCAACATTCGCTTCAAAGAGCTTCAAGAAATGGTGGGCAGCATGAATGCGGCAAACTTCTTTCTGGGCAAAGGACTGGGGGGGACATACTACTTTAGCGTTGCCGACGAATTATGGGTTAGGTCAGGCCTCTATACAACATCCTCTTTGCCTGCGCCCCACATTCTAATAGCCACACTGATGTTAAAAGGAGGCTTGCCCTTTTTCATAGCCGGAGGTATTTTATTTCCTATGGCAGCAGGTTGGGCGTTCGTATCAGGAATTTTATACAGAAAGAAGCGGTATCTACTTACTCTTGCACCGTATGATGTGGCTATCCTGGCCGCGTTCGCTTTGCTGTATACATCATGTATTTACGATGCTATGCCGTTGCTCTCAATTTCCCTGGTGATCTCTTTGCGCCTGATCGCGGGCAGCCAAGCAGAATCCAATGCAGGGCGTCTGAGAGCAAAACAACCAGCCGAAGGGGCGCGGTGAATATGAACGCCCGATTATGGAAAACTTGGCTGGGCAATTGGATATCAGCCTTCGTTGACCCACGTCGTGCACTGGGCGTTTTTAATCTCCCGCGCTATTTCTCAGATTGGTCTAGATTTGTACGCCTTGGGGACGAAAGATTAAGTTGGAAGGAGAGTCATCCCTGTCTTACGGATTGGGTCAAACACTCACCGTTTGATCCTCATTATTTTTATCAATCATACTGGGCGGCAAGCAAAATCGCGCAACGCATGCCTCGTTTTCATGTGGACATCGGTTCGCACGTACTGTTTGCGGGAGTCACAAGCGCGTTCGTTCCTACATTCTTTATGGACTATCGACCGCTACAAGCCTTTACCGGCGGACTTGTGCCACTCGCTGGAGACTTGATACACTTGCCTTTTGCAGATGCGAGTCTACGTTCGCTGTCCTGTTTACATGTTATTGAACATATTGGCCTGGGACGCTACGGCGATCATCTTGATCCAGATGGCAGCCTTAAAGCTGCGAAAGAAATGGTCCGGGTTTTAGCACCAGGGGGACGGTTAATATTGTCGACACCGGTTGGTCGAGAACGAATTCAATTCAACGCGCATAGGATTTTTTCGCCGGAGAAGGTCCGCGGGATGTTAAATCCATTAGTCATGGTTGACTTCGCTTATGTGGATGATGCCCGGAACTTTCATGCCCATGTTTCTCCCGACCTGGCATCAAAGTGTACTTATGCTTGTGGCATGTTTGAGTTTGAGCGCTCGATTGCCTAATTGGCATACGGGAACTCAACTTTTGCCAAAAGGAGGACACTCGTGGACATATCCCGATCGAAATCAAATCAGAGCGGTCCGCCTCATGTTTCATGTGCGGAGTACCGCCGGCGTTTTATATTGTGAACAACAATATCCGTTCGTTTGTTTTTATCTAGTCTGAAATGGATGTCCTCTGTGTATGCAGTCAGTTTAACTACGGCGAACCTCGACGTGGCGAAGGCTATGAATATGTCAATTTTATTCCATCGCTTCGTCGTCTTGGCCATCAAGTCCAGTTTTTTGAAAACTGGAATCGCTCCTGCCATCGGGATTTTGTTGACCTTAATCAGTCATTTTTGACCACGATAGAGCAAATCCGACCTGACATAATACTTGCCGTCCAGATTAACTATGAGATCTGGACGGAAACGTGGGGGATTCTGCGCGATTTAGGTCATGTAGCGACCGTGAATTGGGCAACGGACGACTCTTGGCGGTACCCTCAATTCTCACGCTTCCTCGCGCCTTTTTTCCATGCGTTTACAACGACCTGTCCATCTCGTTATGCACTGTATCGCAAGGACGGTATTCCGCATGTTCTCTTGACCCAATGGGGTGTGAATGACGAAACTCTACAACCTCCAATTCCGGCCGCCGATTGCCGATACCCGGTAACATTCGTAGGCACAGCCCATAGCAATCGTCGCGCCTGGATTGATGCGCTACGAACGAATGGAATAAAGGTAAAGTGTTTTGGCTATGGTTGGGAACACGGTCCCATACCCGCAGCGGACATTCCGAAAATTATCCAGAGTTCAGTCATCAGTTTAAATTTTTCGGGCAGCGGGATAGTCCTGGAAGGAATTCGATTTCGCAAAACCAACCAGATAAAAGCCCGAACGTTTGAAATCCCCGGTGCGGGGGGTTTTTTGCTTTCGGAATGGGCGGATGGCCTGGACCAGCAATATGTCCCAGGACGGGAAATTGCGGTCTTCCACAATCAGGAAGACCTGGTAGGTCAGATCCGTTACTATCTTGGGAATCCGACTGCCCGTGATACGATTGCTCAAGCCGGCTATCGGCGAACGCTTGCTGAACATACATATGATCGGCGGTTGGCAGAAGTCCTTGATTTTGCCTTAAAACAACGCGATAATTACTTTGCTCGATGCGATCGAATGCCGACGGGGACAATTGACTGGAAAAAATTTGATCAGGCCGTCCATTCACACCGCGCCACAAGGCTTCCATTGTACCTGAAACATTCATTGACCTTCCTCTGCTCAAAGATTTGGGGATCGGTGCGGGGGCCACGCGCAGCCCGAAGGCTTGTCTTTGAATTGAGCTGGCGGCTAGCCGGCTCAAAGACGTACTCTGCCTCTGGGTGGCCCGGCAGAATGTTTTACCAGGCCGGCTAAGGATGGATTTGCCTCTGGTCAGTATCGGCCTGCAGTTTTTCAATAACGAAAGAACTCTGCATTTGGCCATTGCCTCCGTATTGAATCAAACCTATCGAAATTGGGAACTTCTCTTGCACAACGATGGTTCTTCCGACCGCAGCCTTGATATTGCCGAGCGTTTTTCCGACCCGCGGATAAGACTTTTCACAGATACCGCCAATCTAAAAAGGCCCAATCGGCTAAACGCCAGTTTGTGCCTTGCCCAGGGCAAGTATTATGCGATTATGGATGGGGATGACATCGCCTATCCGGAGAAGATCCTTAAGCCGGTCGAATACCTGGAAATGAATCCCTCCGTTGACCTGGTCGGAGCCGGCATGCTCGTGTTTGGCAAAAACGGCGAGGCGATCGGCAAGCGCCAGCCGCCTCTGACTCACGCAGAGATTGTATCTACTCCGTGGGCAGGTTTCCCAATCGCTCAACCGACTTTCATGGGAAGGCTTGATTGGTTTCGGAGGTATTGCTACGATGAACGGGCATTAGGTGGAGTGGAAGATCAGGATTTGCTCATGCGTTCATACCGGAGCAGTACATTTGCCAATTTGCCTTGTATTTTGATGGGATACCGAGAACCAGGCCTTTCCCTGAAAAAGATCGTGGCCGCGCGATACGCTTTCATTAAAATAATGACTCGCTGTTATTCAGGAAGATCAAATCGGGCCTGGCTAGTTCGGTCGTCTGCAGGCCAATTGATTAAAGCCGGTGTGGATTGCATTGCGATAGGCTTGGGCTTAAAATATCGGTTGCTGAGACATCGGGCTAAACCTATCAATGCAGACGAAGCCGAGGAGTGGCGAAAGATCTATAGTATCACAGTCCAAAATGCGAGTTTTGCATATCGTCAAAACTTCTGATGGTGCGCGGTGGGCGGCCTTACAAGCGCAAGTCTTGGCGCAGCTTGGCATCAAAGTCCATGTTGCGTTGCCCTCCCCTGTCGGTGACGCAGTTCGCCTGTGGCAAAAAGCCGGCGCATCGATACACATCCAGGATTGTGCTTTGGGAGTCAATCACCCATGGGCATTTCGTTCGCGAGCGCACTCGATCAGGCAGCTGGTGGCTTCGGTTCAACCGGACTTGATTCATAGCCATTTTGTCACGACAACGATGATGCTCCGGTTGTCACTGGGACGCGATTTCGCAATTCCCAGGCTCTTTCAGGTGCCAGGCCCTTTGCATATGGAACATCCATTTTATCGTACGGCGGAAATTGCCACGGCCGGCAAAAATGATTATTGGATTGCGTCAAGCCGGTACACGCGCGACCTTTATTTGCGACGCAATATCTCCGCGAGACGGGTCTTTCTTTCCTATTATGGGATGGACATGAACAAGTTCCCCGGCGGCTCCGCTTCCAGCTTACGGAGGAGGCTGGGTATCAGCGACGATGATATCGTGATCGGAAATATCAATTATATGTATCCGCCCAAGTATTATCTGGGGCACAGGAGGGGGCTTAAACGCCATGAAGATGTCATTGATGCCCTCGGAATCGTCTGCCGGACCCGTCCTCATGTTGTCGGTGCCTTGCTGCGTGGTCAATGGGGATCAGGCAAAACCTATGAACAGCGGCTGGTCAAACGTGCGACTCGTGCAGCGGGTGTTCGGATCCGTTTCGCCGGACCAGTCAACTCCTCGAACGTGGCCGATCTCTGGAGCGATTTTGATATCGCCGTTCATGTGCCAATCTCGGAAAATTGTGGAGGCGTTGTCGAGCCTTTAGCAAAAGGCGTGCCGACGATTGCCAGTTGGATTGGCGGATTGCCGGAGGTGGTGATGGAGGGGCTCACCGGACGGCTGGTCCCGCCTGATAATCCGGAGGTGCTCGCTCAAGTGATTCTCGATACGTTGGCTCATCTGAGCGTGGCTCGCCAACACGCCCAGGTGGGAAGACTCCTGGTGCGCAAAATGTTCGATGTCAACCGCACGGGGAAAGAAATTGCGGAGATCTATCAATCCGTGCTCAATAGTTCTTGGCCCCCTCCAGCGGCCTTCGATTCTAGACGGTTTGTGGCCGAGCTTCAACATGGTCAGGGTCTGAGATCAGATTAAATGTATTTTAAAAGTGATAAGCGGATTTTTGATTTGCTCATTGCCGTTCCTTCTTTTTTTATGCTCATGCCTTTAGCGATATTCTTTATGATCCTGGTATGGATCATGATCGGTTGGCCCATATTCTTCGCCAGCCAACGCCCTGGTTTGCACGCGAAACCCTTCATCCTTTACAAGTTTCGCACGATGACGGATATCCTGGATGGGCATGGCCATCCATTGCCCGATGCGAACCGGATGAGACCAGTTGGCCGCTTCCTGCGGAGTTTGAGCCTCGACGAACTGCCGGAACTCTTTAACGTCATCAAAGGAGATATGAGCTTGGTAGGTCCGCGTCCCCTCCTCATCCAATATTTGGATCGCTATACGCCGGAGCAAGCGAGACGGCATGAGGTCAAACCTGGGATTACAGGCTGGGCTCAAGTCAATGGCCGAAATGCAATCAGCTGGGATCAGAAGTTTGCCCTGGATGTTTGGTATGTGGATAATAGATCCATGTTGCTGGACATGAAGATTATCGCTTTAACGATCTGGAAGATTCTTAAGCGTGAAGGCATCAATCAGCCAGGGCACGCGACAATGGAAGAATTCGGAAGAAATCATTCATAAACCATGCGAATCTTGATCGTTGGCGCTGGAGGGCATGCTCAAGTTATTGCGGACATTCTCCTGAAAATGAAAGACATAGATAAAAAATTGATGCCCATAGGCTTTTTGGATGATTGCCAAGCTCTTCACGGGAAGAACTTTTTGGGGCTGCCAGTTTTAGGGCCTCTTTTATCGAGTTCTTCTATTGAACACGAGGCGATCATCGTCGCCATCGGCGACAATGGAATTCGGAAGCGCTTATTCGAAGAATATCAACTCAAAGGAGAGCGTTTTTTTACCGCTTGCCACCCAAGCTCTGTCCTAGCATCTCAGGTGTCCTTAGGTACCGGTTCTATGATCTGCGCCGGGACGGTCGTGAATCCAAGCAGTGTCGTTGGCGCAAATGTCATCCTCAATACCGGATGCACGATAGACCATCACAACAACATCGGCGATCATGTCCATATTGCGCCGGGTGTAAGCCTCGGAGGCGCAGTGATGATTGGCGAGGGCACATTGGTTGGAATCGGTGCAACCGTAATGCCCCAGTGTCGTATCGGCGAATGGAGCATTGTCGGAGCAGGATCTGTCGTCAATCGATCTTTGCCAAATCATGTTTTAGCCGTTGGAATTCCCGCCAGGGTTATCCGCAAGCTTGAAAGGAAGTCCCCCACATGAATATTCCCATGTCTTCCCCTGAACTCACGGAAACTGAAATGAGGGCTGTCACCAAGACTCTGCTCACAGGCAGGTTAAGTCTTGGTCCTCAACTTGAAGCTTTTGAGAAAGCCATGGCTTCCTACGTGGGTTCAAAATATGCCATTGGAGTCAACTCCGGGACTGCGGGACTCCATCTGGCGGTCATCGCAGCGGGAGTGGGTGAAAAAGACCTGGTCATCACAACTCCCTTTTCCTTTATCGCATCAGCCAATGTCATCCTCTACGAACGTGCGATCCCTATTTTCGTGGATGTGGACTCAAAGACAGGAAATATTAATCCGGAACTGATCGCAGAGGCTCTCGACGATATGAACGGCGTATCGGAAAATGCATCTCGTTGGCTTCCTCCTGCCTTGCGAGGAGGCCCATTGTCGATAACTCCGAGGAAAATCAAAGCGATTCTGCCTGTCCATGCCTTTGGACAGCCGGCTGATATCGACTCTATTCTTGCTCTCGCCAGCCAGTTCCATGTCACGATGATCGAGGATGCCTGTGAGGCACTTGGATCAGAATACAAGCATCGAAAAGTTGGATCGCGGGCCCATTGTGGCGTATTTGCCTTTTATCCGAATAAGCAGATCACTACGGGCGAGGGAGGAATGATTGTCACCGATGACGGCGAATGGGATGGCCTCTTCCGCAGCCTCCGAAATCAGGGTCGCGATATATTTGATGCATGGTTAAACCACAGCCGCCTGGGTTATAATTATCGTTTAGACGAAATGAGCGCAGCCTTGGGAGCGGCTCAGATGAGCCGGATCGAAGAGCTTTTAACAAAGAGAGAAAAAGTCGCTTCATGGTACAATGCACGGCTCAAAGATGCTGATGGCGTGAAGATTCCTTATGTTGCACCATCGACAACACGGATGTCTTGGTTTGTTTACGTTATCCAATTGGACGCCAAGATCAATCGATGTGAGGTCATGAATGAACTTGAATCCAGAGGGATCCCTTCTCGTCCCTACTTTTCTCCTATCCACTTGCAGCCATTCTATATGGAAAAATTCGGGTATAAAAAGGGAGATTTCCCCGTCACGGAATATCTGGGGGAAGCTTCTTTGGCCCTGCCTTTTTCAGGACTCATGACTGAAACACAGGTTGATTATGTCTGTGAACATTTAATAAAGATTCTCCATAAATTACGTTCGGGCGGGAAAAATTGAGTTTGCCGATAAAAAGTCATCTAAAGACCGCATCCCCTGTTTTCTCAGCTAAAAGATGGAATCAATTTTTCATAGATCTTTTCATTTTTTTAATATCCTATTTTTCTGCATTTCTCATAAGATTTGAAGGGATGCCGCCGGATTATTACCTCAAGCAAATGTTGATGCTCGTCCCTTACATTGTCTTAATCAGGATAGCGTCTTTTATGATATTTTCTGCGTATTCCATTGTCTTGAGATATATTTCCACCAATGACGCCTTGTCCATATTCAAAGCTTGCACCCCAATGACCTTGATATTATTTATCGGCCGCCTGACGTTTCCAAATAGGCTGGGGATCCTGAAAATGCCCATTGGTGTTATTGCCTTAGAATTTCTTTTGACTCTTACGGGAACCCTCGGAGTGCGCTTGGCTCGCAGACTCTATTTTGAGACATCGGAGAGAGAGAAGTTTGAAAACATTGGAATGAATGGAAAAAAGAAACGAGTCCTGTTGATAGGCGCTGGAGACGCAGGAAATATGGTGGCTAAAGAACTCAAACAGCGAACAGATCTGGGCATGGATGTTGTCGGATTCATCGATGATAATCCACGGAAATTCAAGAATGCCATTCAAGGCATTAGAATTTTAGGGAATACATCTCAGATTCCCGAGCTCGTTAAGAACTTAGGGATCGAGGAGGCAATTATTACGATCGCCAACGCTTCTTCAAGCGTGATTAAAGGAATTTCCGATATTTGTGAAAAAACCAAAATAGACGTCAAAATCATTCCCGGCCTGTTCGAAATGCTGGATGGCAGAGTCAAGATCACAAAAATCCGCAATATTAATATTGACGACCTCCTCGGGAGAAGCGTGGTAAATTTCGAAAATCATTTTTCTGAGATCGTCAAAGCTTATGAGAATAAACATATCTTAGTAACAGGAGCTGGTGGATCCATTGGCTCCGAGCTCTGCCGCCAGCTTACAGTCATGTTGCCTAAGGGGATCATTTTATTGGATAAGGATGAGAATAGTATATTTGAAATCGATAATGAACTCAGGGGCAAAGTGGGCGGCCAAGTTTTAGGAAATACATACCCCTTAATTGCGGATATCAGAAACTTTGATCGGCTAAAATTGATATTCGATAGATTCAGGCCACAGATCATTTTTCACGCAGCTGCCCACAAGCATGTTCCGTTAATGGAACACAATGCCGCAGAAGCTATCATGAACAATATATTGGGGACAAGGCATCTGGTCCAATTGGCCGACCAGTATGCCGTCGAAAGATTTGTTTATATTTCCACGGACAAAGCTGTGAATCCAACGAGCGTTATGGGGGCCACCAAGAAAATTGGCGAAATAATCGTTCAGGACATTGCCCCCAAGAGCTTGGTGAAATTTTCCTGCGTAAGATTTGGGAATGTCTTGGGCAGCCGAGGAAGCGTCGTCCCATTTTTCCAAAAACAAATTTCCAATGGAGGGCCCATCACCGTCACTCACCCTGATGTTAGACGATACTTTATGTCTATTTCAGAGGCTGTCCAATTGATCATTCAGGCTGGAACGATCGGAGAAAAAGGAGAAATATTTGTGCTTGATATGGGCAAGCCGATCAAAATTACAGAATTAGCCAAGGAACTAATAAGGCTTTCTGGTCATAAAATCGAAGATATTGATATTAAATTCATCGGCTTGAGGCCAGGCGAGAAGCTTTACGAAGAAGTCCTCATCGAGAAAGAAAAGTCCACGGCCACTCGATATGAAAAAATCTTTGTTGCCTCTCCCATTAAAGTCAATTATACCGAATTTTCAAAAAACTTGGACGAATTGCTCGCGGCCGCAAAAACCTGGAATGAATCAAAAATTGCATCGTGCCTGCATCAAATGGACATCGGATATAGCGGAGAAAAAAACCTTCTCTTAAATTCGCCATAATCCTTAGAAAAACCGCCTTTTGTTAAGAATCATGATCTATAAGGGTTCAAGGAAATTCTTTCTAATGGTTCCATTCCTCTACGCCGCTGCTCTTTATGCTTTTTATTTTAAGTATGTGCCGCTCGTGAAGCCTTTTCAATTCGCTCTTTTCCCCATTCTTTGCACAGCCACTCTATTAACAGCCACGAAACCTTCCTGGGGAGTGCTTTTTTTTATTTTGACATTCCCCTTGATCAATAATCTTCCATACTTCTTCGGAATTTTCGAACCGCTGCCCCATGCACCGGCCGCCCTGGTCCTGTTCTTATTTTTCTTCTTTGGCTGGCTCATTCACGAGTCTCTTTTTAAGGAATACCGACCTTCTAAGCAGATTATTTTTAGGCCTATTGTCTTATTCTCTCTGGTTGTTATTACATCCGGAGTGATTACGTTTTTCCGCTATGCGAATTTTTTCCCCTTTCTCAGCGATTCTATCTATGAACTTAAAGCAAATGTCTATGGAACATCAGCTGGCGGAGCTATTATGAGCATCGTCTTTAACTCTTTGAACTATCTTTCCGGCTGTGCTTTCTTCCTGATACTTTTAGAGACCATCAAGTCCAAAAATTTCATAAAAAAAATACTCGTGTTTATCTTCGTGTCCACATTTCTATCCCTGAGCTTTGGCATGTATCAACACTTTGGGCACCTCAACATAGGGAGCAGCCCGATTAGTATCAACGCCGGACTGATTAACGCGACATTCAAGGACGCCCTTTCTTTTGGAGGATATCTTTCTATCATGATGGTGCTGATCTTGAGCGTTGGCTTTGCCTTTCGCGGTTTCACCCTGATTTGTTCTTTCCTGATCTTCGCGCTTTCGGCATATATGATTCTCTTCACGGGGTCAAAAACCGGCTTCTTCAGTCTCTTGCTTTCCCTGGCGCTCTTTACAATGATGTCTTTGACCATCGCTATCAAAAAAATAAAGCCGCATTTCCCCCCCCTAAAAAAAATACTGCCGCGTTTTGCCATCGCGCTTATTTTGCTGGCGACGTTCATTTTCGTGGTCATTCATTTTGATAAATCGATTTTAAAAGAATTGCGTCAATCACGTACGATTCTATGGGTTATGTCGATGAACTCCTTCCTTGAATTTGGAGGGCGACCTGACGCTCTGTGGAAACCGGCCGTAGCCATGATGAAAAGTTATCCCCTGACCGGGGTCGGGATTGGCGGCTTTATTATTGAAATGTCCAACTACTATCAAATACAAAAAATTCCGCAGCGGGAGCCGGAATCCGCAGAAAACTATATTCTTCAGGCTGGATCGGAACTTGGGTTTATCGGCCTTTCTCTGGTCCTTTGGATCTTCTGGGAAATCTGGAGACAAATAAAAAAGAGCTATAAAGAAATTTCCTCCCGTGAACCGTACAAACTTATCCTCATCGGAGCGATGGCGGGGATTTTGGCTTTTCTCCTCAATATCCAAACCCACTCTTATATCGGCAGCTATGAAATCAAGTATAGCTTCTGGCTCCTGGTGGGATTGATCTACGGCCTGTCTAACATCCATCAGCCAGAGACGCGAGGCAGTCAAGAGAAAGCCCCCGCCTCGGCCGGCGGAGAGCCCGGCTCCGTCCGAAAGCTGATTTTTACTAAGCAATTCAGAATGTTAGCAGTCGTTCTCGTCCTTTTCTACGGCGCTTTGCACCTCTGGAACTCCACCCGCTCTCTATCCCTGAAAAGCAGCTCAGAGCGGTTCGGGATCAAACAAGAATTCGGTCTAGACAAGTTCGAAAAGACCAAGGATGGGCGGGAATTCCGTTGGACGCGCGAGTATGGAGGGATTATGCTCAAAATTGAAAAACCTATCCTGAGACTGTCCCTTCATGCATCCCATCCTGATATCCAAAAAGAACCCGTCTCCGTCAAAATCTACCTGGTAAAAGGATTCTTCAAACACTACAAACTCTTAAAGGAGATCCCGCTCGGCCAAAACGATTGGCAGGATGTGACGCTATCCGTTCAAGAAGAATTAGGCCAAGAGGTCATCCTGCTCATCAAAGTCAGCCGGACTTGGAATCCCTTAAAAACGATCGGAACGCCCGACCCTCGCAACCTGGGCGTGGCCATCGGCCGGATCGAATTCAGGGATAATATTTAGAGATCTGGCATCGCGTTTTTGGAATTTCTTTCTTCTCCGCTTCAGTCCTTCCTCTCCCTCCTCTTTTCAATGCCTTACCCTATTATCCTCCGCATTTAGGCAAGGCACCTGCCCTTCTATTCAGTGATTCCCCAAATGTGATTATTGGCCAGAAGGGTTCTCCCCCGAGAAGACTTTTTCAACCACTTTACACTAGTCTCCGAGATTTTAAACTTTCCTAAAACGAATGTTCTCCCATGTAAAAAGCGCTTTTTTCAAACTAGGGTATTATAATTTAGGTGAAGTTCCGGAATCGTCGATAATTACCCTTGTGACTTGACTTTATTTTCCTGGGTATTTATTATCAACCCAGCGAGGGAAACGAGGGGCTATGACATGCCTGGCGGATCATTCCGATAAACCTAAGATGTCGCTGTTTTTTAATCACTATGCTGCTTCTTTGAAGCCCACCGAGGCCGCCCGCATGTCCTCAACCCAGACTCTTGAACCTCCGGGAATGTCTGCGGGTGGAAAGAGATGGGGATTTATTATAAGCCGCAAAGGCTAGGTCCTTTCGATAATCATAAGGAGGAAATCGAGATGAAGAAAAAGACGCTCTTTGGTCTTGTCGTACTGGGGCTTTGGGCCGTCTTGGGATCCGCCACACAGACTGAGGTTGTTCCGTCGGCCGTGTCACCCGGCAGTGAGCGCGGGTTGGCGGTGGTGGGGCTGACCTGCCCGACCTTCAGCTGGACGGCGGTGGACTGGGCGCTGGGCTACCGGGTGGCGGTGTTCCAAGCGTTCGGGACGTCAGTTCCGGGCTATGAGGAGATGGCGGTCGGGGGAGTCCCTGTGCTGAGCAAAGAGATAGCCGGACGGGCCTCCTCGTGGACGCCGTCCTCGGAGGAGCGGTTGAGCACGGGGAGCCTGTACGTGTGGTATGTGCAGGCGATGGACTCCTCAGGCCAGGGGGTGTGGTCGAAGGGGAAGCTGTTCATGGTCGAAGCAGGAGGCTGGACGTCGGGGCTGGAAGGTCGGGTGAGGCAGATGCTGAAGGAGAAGGGGGTCAGAGACGAGGTCATCGATGACCTTCTCAAGGAGACAAGTTCCGGTCTGAAGAGCGGGGTACTCACGGGAGCTGTGCCGGGCGGCGGAGGGAAGACTCCTGGGAAAGTGGGGATTCAAGGGACAGAAGG
>Ga0315294_10006416_pt1 | contig 12910 bp, 9 predicted proteins | sample YL17G13_40_MG_FD_203626 | JGI IMG/M metagenome (GOLD analysis project Ga0315294, IMG submission 203626) | Sediment microbial communities from Yellowstone Lake, YNP, Wyoming, USA - YL17G13_40 | ecosystem: Environmental > Aquatic > Freshwater > Lake > Sediment | place: USA: Wyoming | collected... | reverse complement strand
GAGAAATCTTTCCGCGTGGAATCGAGATTTCTCACTTCGCTCGAAATGACCGGAGCGCAGAAAAAGTGATGTTGATCGACGCACACTGTCATCTGGAGGATGCATCGTTCGCGAACGATCTCGACGCGGTGATCGCGCGCGCAGAAGATGCGGATGTGCACGCGATCATTACCGCGGGCGCGGATGTCGCCTCAAGCCACGCAGCAGTCGCGTTGGCGGAGCGTTACACCACCGTTTATGCCGTCGTCGGGATCCATCCGCATCACGCGGCAAGTTTCAACGATCAGAATTTTGCGGCAATCCACGCTCTGGCAGCGCATCGCAAAGTAGTCGGGATCGGCGAAATCGGTTTGGATTTTCATTACGCCGATGGCGCGCCGCGCGCGACCCAGGAAAGAAATTTCAACGCGCATCTCGATCTCGCAGCGGAACTCGGCAAGCCGGTCGTCATTCACAACCGCGACGCCGATGCCGCGTTGATGGAGATTTTGCGGCGTCGGGGTGACGGGCGCGTCGCCCCAGCGCGGCGCGGCCTCTTGCATTGCTTCTCCGGCGATCTGGCGATGGCGCGCACGGCGATTGACCTGGGCTATTTGATTTCGTTCGCGGGCAGTGTAACGTTCAAGAACGCGCCGCGCTTGCACGCGCTTGGCGCCGCGCTGCCGCTCGAATCCATGGTCATCGAAACCGATGCCCCGTACCTATCGCCGCGGCGCGGCAAACGCAACGAACCGGCGAACGTCGCGCGCGTCGCTGCGAAAATCGCGGAATTGAAAAAGATGAAACCTTCCTGCGTGGCGCAAACCACGACGGATAACTGCGAAGCGTTGTTCAATCTGGGAACGAGTGTGTGAGGAAGTCGTGCGGATTAATGGCATTCTGGCGCCCATCCAAAATGAGTTGCAACTAGTCGAAGCGCGGTTGCGGCAAGTGATTCGCGTAGATTACGCGCCGCTGGCGAACGTCTTTGAAATGCTGATTGGCAGCGGTGGCAAACGCATCCGCCCGGCGTTATGCATTCTGTCAGCCAAGTTTCATCCGGCGGATCCGGATAAAACGATTACGCTGGCGGTCTCGACCGAACTGGTGCACGCGGCGACGCTGATCCACGACGACTTGATTGATAAATCGGCTGTGCGGCGCGGCAGTCCGACGATCAACTCGCGTTGGAGCGGCACCGCGACGGTGCTGGCAGGCGATTTTTTGCTCGCACGCGCGGCAGACATTTCGGCGAGCGTCGAAAACTTTCGCGTGATGCGGCTTTTCGCGCGGACGCTGATGACGATATGCGAAGGCGAGATTCGACAGGATTTTGCGCGTACGCATTGGCCCCCCAATCGCGAGGAATACTACCGCCACATCGAGAGCAAGACCGCGTCGTTGTTCGTCGCCGCCACGGAAGGGGGCGCAATCTTGAGCGGCGCGTCGGAAGAAGAAATCGCGGCGATGAAGTCCTACGGTCACCATTTAGGAATGGCATTCCAGATGGTGGACGACCTTCTTGATTTCACCGCAGACGAAAGCGAACTCGGCAAGCCGGTCGGGAGTGATTTGCGCCAAGGCACGTTTACCCTGCCGGTCTTTTATTACCTCGAACACGACGCACGCGCCAGAACGATGGGCGATTTTATGAACGCGGACATGGATCAATTGATTGACGCGATTCGCCATTCGTCTGCGATTGCTGCGGCGAAAGCGGAAGCGCAACGCACCGCGCGCACCGCGCGGGACGCGCTCGCGCTGTTCCCCGATAACGTGTATCGCCGCGCGCTCTCTGATCTGGCGGACTATGTGGTCGAACGAACGCTGTGAAATTCGCGATGGATATCTCGATCATCATCGTCAGTTGGAATGTACGCGAGTTGTTGCGCCGCTGCGCGCAGTCAATCAGTAATCAGTTCTCGGTAATCGGTGAGCGAAGGCAATTGGTTACTGATTACCAATCACCGCTTACTGAACTAATCGTCGTAGACAACGCATCGTCCGACGGCACAGTCGAAATGCTGCGCGCGGAATTTCCCGATGTGCGCGTGATTGCGAATACCGAGAACGCGGGATTCACCCGCGCGAACAATCAAGCCCTTGCGCTCGCGCAGGGGCGTTATCTTTTTCTGCTCAACCCCGATACCGAATTGCGTACCGGCGCATTGCAAACGCTGTCCGACTACGCGGAGGCGCATCCGCGCGTCGGCATCATCGGTCCGCAACTTTTCCACGGCGACGGCACTCTGCAATCGTCGCGGCGGCGTTTCCCAACGCTCGCCACCGCGTTCCTCGAATCCACCAAGTTGCAGCAATGGTTTCCGCGCAGTCGTGTGTTGACACGCTATTACATGCTCGACACGCGCGACGATGCGACGCAAGAGGTGGATTGGATCAACGGCTCGGCGATGTTTGTGCGGCGCGCGGTGTACGATCAGATCGGCGGCTTCGATGAAGGGTTCTTTATGTACTCCGAAGAACTCGATTGGTGCTATCGCGCGAAGCAGGCGGGCTGGCAAATCGTTTACCTGCCGGCCGCGCAGGTAACACACTACGAAGGCAAATCGTCGGAGCAAGTGGTCGCCGCGCGCGACATTTACTTTCATTCGAGCAAGGTGCGTTTTTTCCGCAAGACGCGCGGCGCGTTCGTCGCGGAAACTTTGCGCGCGTTTTTGTTGCTGCTGTTCGTGTACCAGATCGCGGAAGAATCGGCAAAATGGTTGGTGGGACACAAGCGCGCACTGCGCGCGCAGAGAATGAAGGCGTATTGGCAGGTGGTGAAAAGCGGGTTAAAACGGAAGGGAGGGAACTGAGGGAACTTGGGGGGACTGCGAAATGCCCGACCAATTTGAAGACAAGTACCTCGATGTACTGCACAACATCGAAACCGCGCTCGTGCACGCGTACGACGAGCACGCGGAGATGACGGACTGGGAGACGCGCGACGCAGTCAAAGCATTGATCCGCACGTACAAAGCAGAGTTGAACGGACGCGCCGCGCCGCAGTTGAAGCTCAAACCGCTCACGCAAGATGCGTACGAGAATGTCAAGATGCTGTGCGATTGGCGATTAGGTCGCGCGATAATCTTGACGGAGGACGGCAAACCACCCGCTGATTTGCCGCCGCCCAAAACGCTGGACGAAATGATCGCGTGTCTGCAACGCATCCTACGCTCGATTGAACTGTGGCAGAAGGAAGGCGGGCGGCGGGGGTTTTTACAATTTTGTGAGCAGGTTCGTGCGGTAGTTGACGCGCGCCACAGCATCACAACGCGCGCCACAGCGTCACGGCGCGACAGGGGATGATTTACCATGATCGGTGATTTGTCCGTGGATTTGCTGATCGTCTTGCTTCTCGTTCTGCTCGCCGAATTTGTAAACGGCGCCACCGATGCGCCGAATGCGATTGCGACGGTCGTTTCGACGCGCGTGCTGACCCCCGCGCAAGCCGTCGTAATGGCAGCCGGGCTGAACGCGCTCGGCGCGATGTCGGGCACTGCGGTCGCGACGACGATCGGGAAAGGCATCGTCAAACCCGAAGCGATCACGCTGGGCACCGTCGGCGCGGCGGCGATCGCGATCGTCATTTGGAGTTCGCTGACCTGGCGGTATGGCATTCCCACCAGCGAAAGCCACGCGCTCATCGCCGGTCTAGCCGGCGCGGGTCTGGCAACCGCGGGTCCGAGTGTTTTGTTGTGGGACGGCTGGCAAAAGGTTCTGCTCGGTCTCGTCTTTTCGACGGTGTTCGGATTTGGCGGCGGGCTGTTGCTCGTCGTCGCGATCTCTTGGATTTTTCAACGCACGCTGCCACGCACCGTTCAGTCTATCTTCGGAAAACTGCAAATTCTGTCAGCCGCGTTTATGGCGTACAGTCACGGCAGCAATGACGGGCAAAAGTTTATCGGCACATTCACATTGGCGCTGATGCTGGGCGGCATCATACCGCAATTCCGCGTTCCATTTGAAGTGATTCTGCTCTGTTCCGTCATAATGGGCATCGGCACTTCGATTGGAGGATGGCGCATCATCCGCACGATGGGCGTTCGCATGGTGCGCTTGGAACGCCATCAGGGATTCGCCGCGGAAACCAGCGCGGCGGCGACGATTGAACTGGCGTCGCAATTGGGGATCCCGCTCAGCACCACCCACACGATTAGCACCGCCATTATGGGGGTGGGCGCTGCCAAACGCGTATCGGCAGTGCGCTGGAATGTCGTACGCCCAATCGTGCTGGCGTGGCTCCTGACCTTTCCCATCTGCGGCGCGATCGGTTGGTCGGTTGCAATGATCCTGCAAATGGTATGGCGCTAAGCGGAAACCAAAGACGCGGATTGCGATACGGCGGAATACTCGCCGCGAAAGGATGATACGTATGCCCCGTTTTTCGATTTTGCCTTCTAAACCTCAATTCTTCGATCTGTTCGAGCGCGCGACGGAAAATCTGGTGGATGCCGCGCGCGCGCTGCATCACCTGCTCGAGAACGGCGCCGAAGTGGAAGCGCAAGTCAGGCGCATTACCGAACTGGAGCAAAAGGGGGATAGCATCGTGCACGAGGTGACCGATCTGATTCACACGTCGCTGATCGCGCCGCTCGACCACGAGGATATGCAGCACCTCGTTTCTGCGCTGGACGACGCGCTGGACGCGATCGAGGCATCCGCCGTTCGAATGCGAATCTTTCGCGTGCAACATTCGACCGAGACCGCGCGTCAACTCGGGGAGATCATCTATCGCGGCGCGCAATGCCTGGATCGCGCGATGCGGCTCTTGCGGCAGCGCAAGCATTTCGAGCAAATCCAGCAAGAGATCATCGCCGTCAATCAACTGGAGAACCAGGGCGACGCGCTGTTGTACCAGGGATTGGAACTTCTGGTCGAGCATCCCGAGGACACGTTCAATCTCGTGCGCTGGAAAGAGATCTACGAGAATCTGGAAAGCGCGACGGATCGCATCGAGGATGTGGGCGATGCGCTGCAGCACGTGTTGATAAAGAACGCGTAGGGACGCGGATTCGCTTGTCCGCTTCGCCACAGGCGATCCGCTGGAAAAATGATCGCGGCGCGGCGAAGCAAATTCGTCAACGAATGACGGAAGGATAAACCAATGCTGAACAAACGCGGGCAAGTGCTGGTGGCAATTATGAACGAGCCGCGCGATCTGGACATTGCGCGCGAAAAGCATTGGTATCGCATTCCCGTGCCAAGCGTCGAACGGTTTCTCAAGGATCGTTGGGCGCCAGAGTTGTTGGCGTTTTACCAGACCAAAGCGTTTGGCGAGGAAGGTTACGCAGTGAACTATTTCGCGCGAGTGCTCGACATTCACAAGGTTACGCGGCGCGAACTTTTTCCTGAAGAAGTGGGGGGTAGAAAGGCAGAGCAAGAATATTACAAGGTGATGCTGTCGCCGCTCGAACGTTTGACGCAGCCAATCCTCAGCCGACGTTTTCGGCGCATCGCGTTCATTCCGACGACGCTGGAAAAGTTCGCTCACGCCGTCGAGATCAACGACCTGTGCGATGCCAGCCCTCTGGAAGATCGGCTGTGGGCAGTGCTCAAATTGAACGGCATTCCGGCAGAACGCCAAGAATTCATTGATATCAATGGTCGGTTGTACGAACTTGATTTTGCCGTGTACTGTGCGGACGGCAATCTCGACATTGAAACCGATGGCGATACGTGGCATGCCACTCCAGAAAGAATTCCGCTCGACAATCGGCGCGACAACGATCTCCAGACAGCCGGGTGGAGTCATCTCCGTTTTAACACCAAGCAAATCCGCGAGGAAATAGCCGAGTACTGTGTGCCCAAGATTCAGGAAAACATCGCACGTTTGGGCGGACTTGATAAGCAAACAGCGCCACTGTCCACCGATGATTCGAGCGCGCCGCTGGATTGGCAGCAGTTGATGCTGTTCCGCTCGGCGCAATCGGCTGGTCAGCCCAAGCGAAAGAAACGACTGAGGAAAGCGCATCGGAAAGGATTGGCTTGACGGATGCGTATCCTCTTCCTCACCGGCGAATTTCCTCCCATGCAAGGCGGCGTTGGCGATTGCACGAATGAGATTGCCCAAGCCCTCGCCGCGCTTGGCACAGACGTCCGCGTGCTGACATCGGTACGCGCGGTCGGCAGTCAGCGGCCTGCCCTGAGCCCTTCGTTCCTCAGGGTAAACTCCGTCGAAGGGTCGCCGGTCGAGGTTCAGCCCATCGTCGAACAGTGGAATTGGTCAAGTCTGCGCGTCATCGCGCGCACGATCCGCGAGTTCGCACCAGAGATCGCACACATTCAGTACCAGACCGCCGCGTTCGGAATGCATCCCGCGATTGATTTCGCGCCGCGTTTTCTGAAATCCCTCAAAACAAAATTTGTGACGACGTTTCACGACTTGCGCGTGCCGTACCTTTTCCCCAAAGCCGGACGCGTGCGCGAGTGGGTCACGCGCGAACTCGCGCGTTCTAGCGATACGGTGGTCGCGACGAACGACGAAGACCATGCGCGCCTTCCGACTTGGCGCGTGCGCCATCTCTCACTCATCCCAATTGGCTCAAACATTCCAACTGCTGAACCACGCGACTACCAGACCACCGCTTGGCGCGCCCAACTTGGCGTCCGCGACGATGAAACGTTGTTGTGCTATTTCGGCTTCCTCAAGGAAAGCAAGGGTACCGAGACACTCATCCGCGCGCTCGCGCGCGTTGCGAACGCGAAATTGCTGATGATCGGCGGACAAATCGGCGCGAGCGATCCAACGAATATCGCGTACCTTTCCAAAATCAAATCCCTAATCTCCAATCTCGAATTGACCGACCGCGTGCAGTGGACCGATTACACGCCACCTGAAATCGTCACAGCAAATTTCCGGTCAGCGGATATCTGCGTCCTGCCGTATCGCGACGGCGCGTCGTACCGGCGCGGGACACTGATGGCGGCGCTGGCGCACGGCTGCGCGATTGTGACGACCACGCCGCGTGTAATTGTAGGGGCGACGGGCTCGTCGCCCCTACCGGTGTTGCGCGATGGCGCGAATTGTTTGTTGGTTCCACCAGATGATCCGCGCGCGCTGGCAGACGCGATTCAACGCGCAATCGCGTCGCCAGAACTGCGCGCGAAAATCGGCGTGGGCGCACGCGAACTCGCGCAACACTTTACCTGGGACCGGATCGCGCAACAACACTTGGAACTGTATCGGCAAATCGCGAATCGAACATAGGGGCGAGACCTTCACCGATTCCGGTTTGTCAAACGGGGCGATTGGCATAATGCAAACGTTTTCGTTGACCAACTACTTGGCGCGCATGTCTCGCCCGCATAGCCCTCTTCAAATGGTATTGCCTAATCCGCGCAAATGGGTGTATAATATGAATGTTCCAATATGAGCACCCGTAAACCACGCGCGAAATCAACATCCAAAGAAGAACCAAAGCCAAGCAAGCCGCTCCTGCGTCTCGATCCGGATCGCTGCGAAGAAATTGCCGCGATTGTCATCATCATTCTCGCCGCGCTCACCGCGCTCGGCGCGTTCAAATTGAGCGGCGGATTTGTTCTGGAGCCCTGGACGAATTTGCTGCGGGGCTTGTTCGGCTGGGGCGTTTTTTTCGCGCCGTTGCTCTTGCTCGGCTTGGGCATTTGGCTGATTCTTGACGCGCTCGATAAAACCTGGAACCTGGGTTGGGAGCGACCTATCGGCATCGGTTTAATGTACCTCGTCCTCCTGACCATTTTGCATTGGCTCTTCACACCGTTGAGTCCGACGCGACAACCAGGATCATTCCAAGGCGGAGGCGTTGTCGGCTGGATAGTTTTGTCTGCGCTCGTCGGCGCGGTCGGCGAGATTGGTGCGGCGCTCGCGCTGATTGCCGCAAGCGGAATCACGCTGATTCTACTGTTCAACATTTCGTTGCCCGAAATCGCGCGGCGCGCGATTTACCTCGCGCGCATCATCAAAAATTTGCCGCAAGAACTCGCGCACTTCCGCACGAAACGCGCCGCACTGCCCGCGCAGCCCGCCCAACCGACTGCCGCGCCGCGCATTGATTACCCGCAAATGCCGGCTACGCGCGCGCCCAGTCCTCCTCCCGCGCGTCCGGCGCGCGAAGAGACCACTCCCCCCTCCCCTCCCCTCTCAGAGGAAGGACGAAGGGGGGAAGCGCGTAGTCCGGTCGCCGCACGAATCATCGGCGGCAGTACGAGTCTCTCTGCGCCAGCCGTTCAACGCGAGTGGCGTCTGCCCGACATCACGCAAATTCTGGAAGAGAGCACCGGGAACGAAATCAATCAGCAGGAAATTCGCGACCGCGTCCACAAAATCGAAGAGACGCTCGCGCACTTCGGCGTGCCTGCTAAAGTGCTGGAGGTGAACCAGGGTCCGACGATTACGCAATTTGGCGTCGAGCCTGGGTTTGTCGAACAAAAGGGCTTGGACGCCAAAGTGCATCGCGTCAAAGTGAAAGTGAGCCGCATCAGCGCGCTGCAGCACGATCTCGAACTCGCTCTCGCCGCCGCGCCGATTCGCATCGAAGCGCCGGTCCCCGGCAAAAGCATCGTCGGCATCGAAGTTCCGAATTCGCAAATCGCGCTCGTCAGTGTGCGCGGCGTGATGGAATCGGACGCGTTCAAGGCGATGAAATCGAAAATCAAGATTGCGCTGGGGCAGGATGTCGCCGGTCAACCGATTTGCGCGAATCTCGATTCAATGCCGCACTTGTTGATCGCGGGCGCGACCGGCTCCGGCAAATCAGTCTGCGTGAACGCGATTATCGCGTGCCTGCTCTGCACCGCGACGCCGGAGGAGCTCCAATTCGTGATGATTGATCCCAAGCGCGTCGAGTTGGTCAATTTCAACGGCATCCCGCATCTGCGCGAGCCGGTCGTCGTGGAGATGGATCGGGCGGTCGCCGCGCTGCAGAGCGCGGTGGCGGAGATGGATCGGCGCTTTCAGTTGTTCGCGAAACAGGGCGCGCGCAACATAGACATTTACAACCACCTGGTCGAAGGGAAAAAGGATGCGGAGAAGTTGCCGTACCTCATCATCGTCGTGGACGAACTCGCGGACTTGATGATGATGTCGCCGGAGCAAGTCGAAAAAGCAATCACGCGCCTCGCGCAAATGGCGCGCGCGACCGGGATTCATTTGATGCTCGCGACCCAGCGTCCTTCGGTGGACGTGGTGACCGGCTTGATCAAGGCGAACTTTCCATCGCGCATTTCATTCGCGGTCACGAGTCAGATTGATTCGCGCGTCGTCCTGGATACGCCGGGCGCAGAAAAGTTGCTGGGGCGCGGCGATATGCTGTATATGGCGAGCGATTCGTCGAAACTCGTCCGCTTGCAAGGTTGTTTCGTTTCGGATCGCGAATTAGAAAAACTGGTGACGTACTGGAAAGACCTCGCGCCGTCCAAACCGCCAAAGAAGATCGTCGAAGCGCCAGTGATCGAAGATGAATACTTGCAACCCTCCTTGTGGAACGGCGCGCCGGGCAAGAAATCTGAATCGCTTGAGGATGATCTGCTGGCGCAGGCGATTGACGTCGTACGGCAAAACAGTCGCGCGTCCGTCTCGTTGTTGCAACGCAAACTGCGCATCGGTTATGCGCGCGCCGCGCGCTTGATCGAGTTGCTCGAAGAACAGGGGATCGTCGGTCCGGACGAGGGTCCCACGAAAGGGCGCGCGGTGTGGGCGACGCCTGACCGCCGACGACTGACCATCGCGCACAAACCGCGTCGCGCGGACAAACTTGCGCCGCAAGCGAGTTCATCGCCGCGCGAGTTTGAAGCGGAAGAGGATTTTGCGGATTGGACGGAAGAGGACTGGGCGGATTTGGATAAGGAATAAACGTGCATTGCGAGCGTTGTGCGCGAAGCAACACTTGCGCCTAATGACATCCCGCATTGCGATTTTGTGCTTTTCCAAATTTTGTGCTATAGTCGGGGTGGACGCTGGCAGTGGCGTCGGCTATCATACTACTCACCCAACCGCAGGGTTGCGGGCATCGCCGATGATCTGGCATTAATCGGCAATCGCCGTGTCTCTGCGGTTGAACTTGTCAATCCGACATTTCGCTGAAAGGAGAGATTTGTGAAGGAAAAAAGTTTGACTCTGCTTGCGCTGACCGCGCTCGTCCTTGGTGTGATCGGCTGCAGCGCGCCTCCCACACCGACCCGCGTACCCACGCCAACGATCACACTCCCACCGCTACCACCGACTGCCACCCGGGTCCCTGCAACGCCCACCGTGCCACCTACCTTGACGCCGCTTCCAGTTTCGCCGACGCCTGCGACGGCGACGCCCACGCGCACGCGCACTCCCGTGCTCGCCACGCCGAAACCGGCGGCAACGTCAACCGTCGCCAGACCGGCGAACCCGAAAGGGAGTATCGCGTACCACGTGAACGATGGCGGCGTGGATCGGATGTCCGTTGTTGACGTCACAACGGGTGATGTGCGTCCCTTTGTCATCGTCGGTCCGGTGATGGATTTGACACTGGACAGTCACGGCACGAACGCGCACATCGGCGAATGGTCCACCGCGAGTTCCAGTTTTGCGTACATCTTCACCGGCGCGCCGAACGCGTCGAACATTTTGAGGATCATAGACCCGAATGGCAGCACGGTCGATCGCTACTCCTCGGATACGGGCGGCGGATTGTCCAGCCCCACCTGGTCGTCCGACGGCAAGCGCATCGCGTTCATCAAGATGAGTGGAAACAAGGACAACCCGACGTGGTCGCTCATCATTATCCCCAGCGATGGCACGAAGTGCGGTGATCAATATGAATGTTACAACAACATTAGTCAAGGCGAACAGTATCGCGGCGGTGTCTCGTGGGGCAGAGAAAACCTTCTGACGATCAGTTACAATACCACCGGGGCACCGGATGTTTACACGATTTACGCCAATGGACAAGGGGTCCGTAATCTGACCAACAATCCCGCCGACGACATTGCCCCGGTCTTTAGCCCCGATGGCAAATCCATCGCGTTCACGTCCAATCGCGAGGCCGGACAGTGGCGCATCTACGTGATGAACGCGGACGGCACCAACGTGCGCCGATTGACCCAGGGTCCGATGGATGTGACGCCGACCTGGTCGCCGGATGGAAACTGGATCGGATTCGCGTCCACCCGCAGTGGTCAGTTCGAGATTTGGATGGTAGACATACACGGCGGTAATCTCACGCAGATCACCAAAAGTGGCGGCGATCATCCCTCTTGGACGCGGTAAACTTGCTTGGTTCGATAATGCGATGGCGCAGGAGGACAATTCCTGCGCCATTTGATTTTGCTCATTGAGCCAGAACCTTGCGAAGGTTGATCACGCTTCCGCCTGGTACGTGCAGTTCAACCTTCGCAAGGTTGCGCAGCCATCCTCCGAATTTTGCGCATTTCGATTTCTGTGCTATAAAAATAGTCGGTGTTTTCTCCTCACGCGCTATTTCGGAGAAAGGAGTTTGCCTGTGAAGAAGAATCTCGTGCTCTGCGTGCTGCTCGTGCTGGCGACCATTACAATCGCGTGCAGCACCTCACCAACGCCCACGCCCTTTCCGTCGCCCACCGCGCTGCCTGCGGTCACGCCGACCCAGGTTCCCACACCGTCACCTTCTCCGACGTCAATTCCATCCCTGTCACTCGACGCGTTGAAGAACGCCGAGTACGCCATCGAAGGTCTCGCGAGCGGCAAAGCCAAACTTGTCAACGGCACCTACCAAGAAAGAGTTCCGAACTCCTCCGCTCAAGCCTCGGTCTCCTTCAGCGACCTATTATCCCTCGGTGATTTGAATGGCGATGGCATCGCCGACGCGGCGGTGATTCTCACTGCCAGTACGGGCGGCAGTGGCACCTTCTGCTATCTCTACGCCGTCCTTAACGACAAGGGCACGCCCAAGCCCTCCGCTCCGGAGCTTTTGGGGGATCGCATCAAACTCAAGACGCTGACGATTCAGGGAAGCGAAATCAGCGCCAACTTTTTGACCCAAGGTCCCAAAGACCCAATGGTCAATCCGACGCTCGAAGTCACGCGCAAGTACAAACTGCAAGACGGCAAACTCGTTTCGACGCTGCCGGTCACGCCGACGCTGACGCGCACACCCACCAAGGTTGCGGTTGTCGCAACGCCCAAGCCGGTCGTGACCGCGACGCCAGCGGTTTTCCCCAAGCCGAAAGGGAGCATCGCGTATCATTGGAATCCCGACGGGATTGACCGCGTGTCCATCTACAATCTCGAAACAGGAAAAACCACGCCGCTCGTCGTCATCGGACCCGGCTGGGACGTCGCCAAAAACACCCATTCACGCATCGGCGATTGGTCGCCCGACAATTCCAAGTTCGCGTTTATTTTCGCCGGCACGCGCGACGCGGTCAACATCCTCAAAATCCTCAATCTCCAAACCGGCGACAGCGCGCCTCTCTACCCTGGCGATGACGGCGGCAGTCTCTCTAGTCCGTCGTGGTCGCCGGATGGTACGCGCCTCGTGTTTACCCGACTAGCCGCTGACCGCAAAACGCGAACCATCGTCATCATCAATGCCGACGGTAGTCGCTGCACGACTGACAGTCTTTTTTGTTTGTTCAAGCAAGTCGGTGATGAACAGTACCGCGATGTCGCGTGGTCGAAAGAAAACGTCCTCGCCGTCGCGTTCAATACGACCGGCTTGAACGACATTTACACCATGAAAACCGATGGCAACGAACTTCGCAATCTCACAAAGAACGACGCGGACGATACCGCGCCCGCGTGGAGTCCCGACGGCAAACTGATCGCGTTCACGTCGAATCGCGACGGCAAAGTGCAAATCTACTTGATGAACCCCGACGGTACGGGCTTGCGCCGCCTCAGCAACGGCGTCTACTCGGACTTTTCGCCGACCTGGTCGCCGGATGGCAAATGGATCGCGTTCGCGTCGACGCGCGAAGGACAGAACGACATTTATATGAT
>Ga0315294_10006415_pt1 | contig 12910 bp, 8 predicted proteins | sample YL17G13_40_MG_FD_203626 | JGI IMG/M metagenome (GOLD analysis project Ga0315294, IMG submission 203626) | Sediment microbial communities from Yellowstone Lake, YNP, Wyoming, USA - YL17G13_40 | ecosystem: Environmental > Aquatic > Freshwater > Lake > Sediment | place: USA: Wyoming | collected... | reverse complement strand
GGCGCGTAGGGCGCGTCCTGGTGCGGAAGCTGCTGTTGCGCGGGTACAAGGTGTCGGCGCTGGTGCGCGCCAAGCCGGGGGCGGCGGCGCCGCCGACGCACGCGGACGTCGGCCTCCCCGAATCCGTACGCCTCTTCACCGGCGACGTGGGCGACTATGACGCCGTGAAAGCCGCGGTCGCCGACACGGACAAGGTCGTGTACGCGGCCGCGGCGCGGACAGCGCTGACCGCCGACCTCACCCGCGTCGACGGCGACGGCCCCGCCGTCGTCGCCAAGGCGCTGCAAGACGCGCGCAACGCGGCCGCCCGGCGCGAGGCGTCGGCCGCGCCGCCGCCGGGCGCGAAACCGAAGGTGGCGGAGCGGGCCGAGTTTGAGCGCGACTGGGCGGTCGAGCACGCGGGGCCCGACGAGGCCGGCCCCGGGCCCGGCCGCGGCCGGGCCGCGCGCGACGCGGCGACCGACCGGGCGAGCGCAAGCGTCAACGACCGCGGCAACCTGGTCTTCGAGGGCGTCGTCCGCTCGCGCGGCGGCTATGCCCAGGCCGGCGCGCCCCTGCCGGCCGCCTGCTCCCTGGCCGGCACGGAAGGCCTGCTCGTGCGCGTCTCCGCCGACGGCGCGCCGTACACGGTCACGCTCACCACCGCCGCCGGCGCCGTGTTCGGCGCGCGCGTCGTCGCGCCCGCCAAGTACGCCAACTTCCGCCTCCCCTTCACCGCCTTCCGCCCCCTGTCCCGGGGCGCGCCGCCGACCGTCGACGGCGCGGACGTCGCCCGGGTCGGCCTGCGGTTTGCGCCGCCGCCGCCGTCGGCCGACCCGGCGCCGGGCGGCGGCGCCTTTCGGATCGAGCTCGACCGCGTGAAAGCGTTGCCCGGGGGCGGCGAGCCCGATTTCGTGCTGCTGTCCTGCGCGGGAGCGGGCGTCGCGGCCTCGGCCGCTTCCCCGCTCGCCTCGACCGACGACGCGCCCGACGCGGCGACCGCGGCCGCCGCGGCCGACCGCATCGTGTCCGCCAAGCGCGCCGGCGAAGCGGCCCTGCGGCGCACGGGGTTGGGGTACGTCATTGTGCGCCCGGGCCCGTTGCTCGAGGAGCCGGGGGGGTACCGCGCGCTCGTCTTCGACCAGGGCGGCCGCGTGCGCCAACCCCTCGCCTGCGCCGACGCGGCCGACGTCTGCCTCAAAGCGCTGCACGACCCCCTGGCCCGCAACAAGGCGTTTGACGTCGGGTACGAGTACGCGCCCGACGGCGGGCTGACCAATTTCGAGCTCGTCGCGCACCTGCCCGACAAGGCGAACAACTACCTCTCCCCGGCCCTGGCCGTGCTGGAGAAGAACACGTGAGACCGAGGGAGGGTGGCGGGGCGTGGGGAGGGCGTGGCGGGAGCGGGAGGAGCGGCGCGGCGTGCGAGCGAGAGAGCGACCGTGCAAGGGCTGCCGCGGGCGGCGTCACACCCCCTCCAGCCCCCCCCGCCCCCCCTACCCGCCCGCCGCTGCCGTGAGCCCGAGCCCAAACGCGGCCCGCACGTCGGCTTCGGCCCCGGCCCCGGCCGCGGCGGCGAGCGCGGCGGCGAGCGCGGCGTCGGGCGGGAGCAGCGCCGCGACGCCCGCGCCCCGGCCGCCGCCGTACGCCAGGGACGCGCCGGCGGCGAGAGGGGTGGCGGCGAGGGCGGCCCGCAGGGCGGCGTCAGGGAGGCGGGCGCGCGAGGGGGAGGCGAGGGCGGCGGCCCAGTCGGTCGCAGAGGCGAGGCGCGCGAAAGCGGCCCGCGCCAGCTCCGTGCCCCCTTCAGCCGGCGGCGCGGCCGCCAGCACTTGAAGCGCCATCAGCGCGGCGTTGGGCGGGGCGGACGGCGCGAGGGCCGCCGCGGCGAGCGTCGCGGCGGGCGGCACGCGCGCAGCGCGCGGCGCGAGCGCCGCCGACGCGTCGGCCAGCACAAAGGCCGCGTCCGCCGCCGCCGACGCGGCCGCCGCCGCGGGCGGCAGGTCGCTGCCGGCGGGCACGCGGTCGGCGGCGGCGGCGGCGGCCAGGCGCGCGAGCCGCGCTGCGCGGAGGCGCGCAGCGGCGACGCCGCCGCCGGCGCCGCCCTCGACCCCTTCCCCCCCAGCCAGCCGGGCCAGCGACGCGGCCGCGCCCAGATAGCGCCGGGTGCGCAGGTCGTGGAGCCAGGCGAGGCGGGCCGCGGCGGGGTCGGCAGGGCCGCGCGCCGCGAGCCACGACCGGACCGCCTCGTTGAGCGAGGCGGGCAACTCGAGCAACTCCGACGGCGCCCCCCCCGCCAGCATGGCGCCAAACGCGTGGTCGGCAAACGTGCCCGCGGACGCGGGCGCGCGGCCGCGGGGGGGGGGCTCGGCGAGCGCGGCCGCGGCGCGCGCAGCGTCGCCGGCGGCACGCAGCGCAGCCCACCGTTCCGCGTGCGCGCCGTGCGCGCGCGCCAGAGCTTCGACCGCGTCCCGCGTCGTGGAAGCGGCGTCGGAGAAGCCGGAGGAGGCCAGGGCGGACGCGGCGTCGAGCAAAGGGCGCAAGAGGGAGGACGCGGCGGCCGAGTGCTCGCCCGCGGCCGGCGCCCCTTCCGCCCCCGCCCCCGGCCCCGCGCCCGCCGCCGCCGCCCCCCCGCGCGCGTGAGCGTCCAGGGAGAGGCCGGCGGCGTCGGCGGCGAGGGACGCGGCGGCTGGCAGGCGGGCGGGGGCGGTCGCAGCGAGGCGCGGGAGCAGGGAGCCGGCTGCCGCGGCGACCGCGGTGAGCCCGTCGCGCGCGCCGGGGCCGGAGAGCCAATCCGGGGACGAGTCCTCGCCGCGCAAAGCAAGGGCGGCGGGCGCGGGGTAGGCGGCGCGCGACGCGGCGCGCGCGGCGAGCGCGGCCGCGACGGCGGCGCCCGCGCCGGCCGCCAGGTCGGCGACGGCGTCAAGAGAGGCGGCTGCATCGTCGGAAGAGGTCAAGGCCGCGGCCGCCGCCGCGGGCAGCGCTCCGAGCAGCGCGGGGAGCGCGCGGGCGGGCGCCGAAAAAAAGAGCGCGCCGCCGCCGCCGCCGCGCGCGCCCGGCAGCGCGCGCGCGCCCGCGGCCTCCACGGCCGCCGCCAGCGGCCCATCCGGGCGGCCCACGGAGCGCGCGCGGTTCAGCAGGGCGCGCAGGGACGCGGCGGCGGCGACGCGCTCGCGCGCTTCAAACGCGGCGCGCAGCGCTCCAGGCGCCAGCGCGGCCAGCGCCCCCGCGCCGTCGAGCCCGGCCAGAAACCGCGCCAGCGACTGTTCCTTGGCCGCCAGCGCGTCGTCCGCGCCGGCGGGGGCGGTAGCGCGGCCGGCCCAATGCTTTGGAAGGGCGTCGGCGGTCGCCACGGCGCAGCGGCCGACGCAGCTTTCGCCCGCCGCGCCCGCCAGGGCGCCCGCGGCGTCCAATGTGGCCAGAGCGTCTGATGGCAGTGTGCCGGTTGCGGCCGCCGCCTCGCACATGGCCTGGATGGCGCCCTCGTCTGCGGGCGCGCCCCGGCGCGCGGCGCGCGCGGCCGGGGGCCGCGCCGGCGACCGCGCGGGCGACCGCGCCGGCTCGGCATCACCACCACCTCCCACCGTCGCCCGCGTGCGCGGCCTGCGGGCGGGCGGCGAGGGCGGCGCGCCGCGGCGCACGCGCGCGCCTCCGTCGGGCGACGCGCCAGCGGCAGCCGCGGCCGCGGTCTCCACCGCGCGGCCCGACTCGAGCAACACAACTTTGCCCGACCCGTCGAGCACAGCAATCCCGGCCGCGACGCCCGCAGCCCCCAGGCAGCCGCCCGCGAGCGGGAGGGGGGTCGCGCCACCGCCCGCGTCCCACGCCCAGGCGGCGGCGCCGGGGCGCCACAGGACGGCGTCGCCGGATGGGGAGGGGGCCAGAGAAGTGGGGCGGGACAGAGGGTCGGCGGCGAGCGAGGCGGGGAGGAGAGACCGCGCTTTCGCGCGGCCGGTGCCGCCGTCGATGGTCAGAGCCACCAGGGTCCCCGACCCGTCGACCGCCAGGATGGCGACGTCGGCGGCGGGCGTCGAGGGAATGAGGGCGGCCGCAAGGAGGGACGCGGCGGCCGCCGGCGGCCCGCCGCACACGTCTTCAGCGAGCAGACCCCGCCGCCACGTGGCCACCCCTCCGCCGCCAGCATTCAGTTCATGCCCTTCCGCGACATCGGGGCGCAGCACGACGAGGCGGGCGCGCGGGGTGCGCGGGGTGGGAGGCACGAGGCAGAGCGCGAGCGCAGCGGCCGGGGGGCGCGGCGCCGCCGCCGCCGGCGGCGGCGGCGGCGCGGGCGTGGACGCGCCCCACAGGGTGGACAGGAACCGGTTGATGGCGCCAGGCTGCAGGAGAGAGGGAGAGAGAGGAGGGGCGGTGGTCGGCGCGCGCGGTCGGTCGCCGAAACCGGCGCCTCCACCCACGCCTCCCCTCCCGCCTCCATCTCTCCATCTCACGCACCACGCCCGCGGCCGGCGTCGCGGCCTCGATGGGCGCCACGTCGACCTCTCCTTCTTCTCCATCCCGCCCATCCACCCGCAGCAGGCCGCCTCCTCCATCCGCCAGCACGGCCAGGAAGCCGGCGCCGGAGGAGGGGCGGACGGCGGCCGCGGCGACGACGGCGCGCCCGGGCGCGGCGCGCGCGACGAGAGCAGGCGTGGCGGCGTTCCCCACGTCGGCCCAATAGGTGACCGTGCCGTCGACGGCGACGAAGACGGCGCCGGGCGTGTGGCGGGACGGGAGCTGGAGGAGGGACTCGGGGTCGGCGATGATGGGCGCGCGCGCCCCCTGTCCACCCTCCTCCCTCCCTCCTTGATCCATCCGGCCGCACCGGGGGCAGCAGGCAGACAAAGCCGTCGTCTGCGGGCACGGGCAGGTCGACAGACACGGCCCCGCCGGCGCCGTCCGACCGCCAAACGACGAGCGACGTCGGCGACCGCGCGTAGGCGGCCCCCGCGGCCCCGCACACGCCCGCGTCGGCGGCGTGGGCCAGGGCGGCGCGGGCGCCGGGCGGGGGTGGGGGCGCGCGCAGCGCCATAGGGACGGAGTGAGGAGGGACGCGCGCTCGGGCGCGGCGACGCGCTCGCTCTCGCGGGGAGCTCCCCCGCCGCCGCGCCCGGCGTTAGGCGTGGGGGAAAGAGGGGTGCGGGCGCGGCGACTCTCTTGCAGGGAGCTACCCCGCCGGCCCGGTGCGTGTGTGCGGCCCCTAGCCCACCGCAAGGTGGGCGCGCGGCATCCCGCCCTCGGTCAGCGCGCAGGCGCTGTCGGGGACAGAGGGCGGGCGGGGGCCGCGGGGGGTCTCCTCTCTCCCCGTCCCCTCCTCACTCGAGCTCGCGGCGCATCTCGCGCTTGGCCTTTTCCGCCTCCGCCTCCGTCCGGTGCTGCGCCTCGGACATCATCGAGCCCACCTGCGCCGTGCCGTGCTGCGCCGACTTTTTGAGGCGCTCGGCGGCGTCTTCCGCCGCGGTGTGGGCGTCGCCCGCGACGCCGACGACCGCCTCTTTGACGTTGTGGGCCTGGGGAGTGTGGGGAGGGGTGGGGTCGTCCACAGGCCGACCTTGGTCCCGCGCCCAGCCCAGCGCCGGCGGATGGCGGGGGCGGGGAGGGCGGAAGAGCATTGGCGGTAGCCGCACGGCGGCACCCCGCGCGGCCGCCGCGCGGGGGCGCGCGGGGTGAGCTCCGACGCGCTCGAACCCGCTCGCGTCGCGTATTTTGGGATCGAGTAAGGCCCGTGGGGGGCGCGGGGCGGCGGCCTGGCGCGCGGGGCGCCCGCGCGGCGGCGGCATCCGGTCGCGCGCGCGGAGCCTTACCCACCCTCCCGGCGTCGCCCGCGCGCGCCTGGGCGCACCCCTGCGACTCACCATCTCGCCTGCCTTGGCGGAGACGTCGTGCGCCGCCTGCTTGGTGCGCTCGGCCGCGTCGGACGCCGCCTCCTTCGCGCGGTCCATGGAAGACTTGTCGCCACCAGACTGCATTGTGGGGGGGGTGGGGGTGGGTGCCGCGGCTGCCGCAAGGTGGGTGGGGACCGGCTGAGGGCAGGCCGGCGGGGAGCGGGTAGTGCGCGCGGCCGGCGCCGGCGCCACGATGTCACTCTTCCGTGCGTCCACGATGCCAGCCCACCGCGCCTCCCGCCCCCCCTCCCTCGCCGCCCGCCGCCCCGCGCTCGCGCCGCTGGCCGCACGCCGCCCGCTGGGGCGCGCCGCGCCTCCGCGCATCCCGCTCCCCGCCGGCGCGCCCGCCTCCCCCTCCTCGAGCGCCAACGCGGCCGCCAGCAACGCGGCCAGCTCGCGGACAAAGCCGAGCGCGGCGGCGACCGCCGCCGCGCCCACCACGACCAACGACGCCGCGCCTGGCGACCGCTCGGCGTGGTTCCAAGCCTGGTGGCCCGTCGCCGCGATCGAAAACCTCAAGCCGGACGAGCCCAACGCGCTCGAACTGTTTGGGGAGAAGCTGGTGGCGTGGCGGACGGCGTCTGGAGAATGGGTTGTGCAGGCCGACCGCTGCCCCCACCGCCTCGCGCCCCTGTCCGACGGCTTTGTCGCCGCCGACGGCGGCTCTGTCGTGTGCAGCTACCACGGGTACGCCTTCAACAACGCCGGTCGCTGCGTCTCGATCGCCGGCTCGACCGCCGCGCCCGGCTCTGCGGCCGAAGCGACCGCGCTCGGCTCCGCGCGCGCGTGCGTCCGCACGCTCCCCGCCCGGTCGGTCGCCGGCCTCCTCTTCGCCTGGCCGGACCCGGAGTCGGCGCCGGCGGCGGCCGCGGCGCGGGCGGCCGCGACGCCCGTCCCGCTCCCCGACTCGATCGACATCGAGGGCGGCGCGTTCCTCCCCCTCTCCGGCCGCTGGTTTCAGCGCGACCTCCCCTTTTGCCTGACCGAGTTCCAGGCCAACGTGGCCGACCCCGCGCACGCCGTCTTTGCGCACCACGGCGTCGCGGGGTTCGACGCGACGACGGCGCCCCGCTTTTCGCTCGCCGTGTGCGACGACCGCGGGCGGGCGGGGTTTTCGTTGCGGCAGGCGATGGTGGATCCCTCGAAACGGGGGTCGTACATCCACTTTGCGCCGCAACTGGTGTACTACGAGCCGGACCCGGCGAGCGGGTTGGCCGAGGGCGCGGACGCGGCCGGCGCCGGCAAGAAGAAGAACTCGCGCGGCCCCGGCGGCACGCTCGACACGCACCTCATCTTCTACGCCTCGAGTCTGCGCCCCGGGTGGACGCGGTTCATGGGGGCGTCGGTCGTCACAGACCGGGCGACCGGCCAACCCTCGAAGCTCGCGTCCATCTTCGGCACTGCCCTCCCCGCCTGGCTGCGCCACGTGTTGGGGTGAGTTCGAGTGGAGCGTGTGCGCCGCGCTTCGGCGCGTTCGCAGCGTGTTGAGGGCGGGGTCGGGCCGCGCTAGCGGCGCGGGGGCGCCGAAGAAAAGGTTCAGGCCCTCATCCTCACCCCCCACCTCCCCCTTCTCTCCCCCAGCCACACCTTCATGGACGGCGACTCGTACGCCCTCGCCCGCGCGTCCACGGCCTACGCGGCGGAAGGCTTCGACTGGCGCTCTTCCTGGTGGTGCCCGACCGACGCCGACGCGGGCGTCATCGCCATGCGGCGCTGGATGGAAAAGTTTGGTGGGGGGGCCACCGTGCCCTCGCTGGCGCCGGGAGGGGCGGCGGGCGCCGGCGAGACGTCTCTGCGCGACACGCCGCGCGACGCCCTCCTCGAGCGCTTCCACCAGCACACCGCGCACTGCGCCGCGTGCACCGCCGCGCTGGCGGCGACGCAGGCGACGGCGCGGCGGGCGACGGCGCTGGCGGCGGTGGCGGCGGGCGCCGCGGTTGTCGTCGCGGCTGCGTCGGCGCAGCACGCTGCGACGCTGGCGGCCGGCGCCGCCTCGTCCGGCCTGCTGGCGACCGTGGCCGCGCGCATCGTGGCGCTGACGCGGGGCGCCCCTCTGGCAGCTGCCGCCGCCGCGCTTGCAGCCGCCGCCGCCGCTGCGCTAGTCGCGCGCGCCGCGCGCTGGCTGGAGCAACGGTTCCTGGTGTCGGCCTTCGACCGCAATCAGCATAAGTTTGCGTAGGGAGAGGAAGAGGGGTGAGAGGGTGGGGACGGATTTTTAAGAAATCATGCACACGCTCACGCCGCCGCCGCCGCCCCCTCGCCCTTCTCCTTGGTCAGCCCGCGCGCCGCCAGGAACTCGACGATGGCCTCGGTCTTGAAATGGTCGACGGCGACGGAGTCGCCCAAAGGGGCGCCCGCGGCGTCGAGCAACACGAGCCGCGGCGGCCACCCGTACCGCTGCCGCGTCGACACCGCCCCCCCGTACGCCTGAATCTCTTTGTCCACAAAGGTGTTTACGTGGGGGAAGGCGCGCAGGCGGGTGGCGCAATACTCGAGGACCGCGGACGCGGCGCGCGGGCCGGCGGCGGCGTCTGCGACGCAGCAGTCGCGGCAGTCGGCCAGCAGGGACGCGTTCGGCACAAAGTCGGCCACGATGTCGCAGGCGGAGCATGCAGGGTCGGAAAAGCTGCATCAAGAACGCGGGTGGAGCGTCGGCCGATGCATGCGCGCGCCGGCGCCCGTCCGCCCGCCCGCCCCGCGCTCTCGCCCTTTCTTCAGGCACGCCGGCGACGCCGCGGCCGCGGCGCCGATCGCGGCGATGAGGATGAGGGGGAGGGAGGAGCGCATCGCGCAGCGGCGGGGCGGCGAAGCAGCAAGTGTGGGCGTCGACCCGGGCGACCCCGCTGATGAATCGACGGCCACCAACCCCCGCCCAAAGGATCGCTACAGCTCCCCAAAAATCATTGCACCCGGCGCGCGTCGCGCCTCGAGGCGGGCGCACGCCGCGCGCGCGAGCGCGCCTGTTCAACCAGCCCCTCTCTCCCCCTCCTCCCCGCGCATCCGAAGCACGAACGCCCTCCACTCGTCCACGATGGGCGGCTCCAGCATGGCGGGCGTGAGGCGCAGGAAGGTGAAGGCCCGCATCGGGGGGAGGGTGCCGGGAGGCGGCGCGGCGTCGCTGCCGCGCGCCGACCCTCCCCCGTCCCCCCCTTCCGCCGGCACCCCGTACAGCTCCGCCCGCGCCCGCCCCGCCTCTTGCAGGGGTGGTGCCCAGGGGCCGGTGTTGTAGCGGACGCGGGTCAGGGCGCGGCCGTCGGCGTGGCCGGGGCCGTAGATCGGGAGCGCGTTTTCGCCGCCCAGCGGCACCCCCGCCGCCGCCGCCACCTCCCGCACCTGCCGCAGCAGGCCTTCTGGCCCGCACAGCGCCTCGGGCGGGTGCTGGCCGTCGCACATTTCCACGCACGTCAGTGTGAGGCCGAGGCCGGCGCGCGCGGCGAGCGCGGCGATGGCGGTGTACGTCTCGCCCGACCCCCGCATGTTGTCGTAGCTATGGTCAAGGGGAGAGGGAGCGGGTGGGCGGTGTGTGGTGGGGAGAAGGGGTCGAGGGCGGCGTCCGGCGCGCGGCGCCGCGCGCGCCGACCGTTGCCCCCTCCCCTCCCCTTGCTCCTACCCAGCTGTCATCTCCGCCGCGTGCGCGGGCGACCGGTACCACCAATGCACGCCCGCGATCTTGAGGACGACGTGCAAGCCGGGCGGGCGGGACGGCGGCGGCTCGGCGTCGCCCGACGGCGACCGCGGGTCGGCGCCGGGGTCGGAGTCCAGGGAGAGCAGGGACGTGGACCGCGCATCCCTCCTCAACGCCCGCGGGCCGGGGGGCGACGCGAGGGGGGCGGGGGGCGGGGGCGGAGGAGGAGGAACCCCCAGCGGCGTGCCGAAAACAGCCGCCGCCGCTCCCGCCACCCGCCGCCCGTGCGCCACCAGCTCGCCCGAGTACCACCCCGCAAAGAAGCGGCCGTAATCGCCGTCCCAGGAGCCGCCCCAGGGGGCGAAAAAGCCGCACGCGTCGGGCGCGTCGTTGTAGCGCGGGGCGTCGTGGGGGGCGCCGTAGCTGTCGGGGAGAGAGGGTGGGGTGTGTGGGCGAATGGTGTGGGCCGTCGCGCGGCCCTCCCGGTCCAAACAACGGAGAATCAAAACGACTCTCACCCCCACTCTGGCCGCCCCGCGGCCGTCGCGGCTGCCGCGAGCGACGCCAGGGCGCGCCGGTCGTGGCACTGGAACTCGCCCACGCCGGGGAAGCGCCACCCGTTGGGCTCGAAATAGGCGGGGTACCTGGGAGGGGGGGGGCGAGGGGGGGCGGGGGTCGGCGAGGCGGGCGAGGCGAGGGCGGGCGAGGGCGCGCGCCGGGCCGCGCGCCGGGCCGCGCGCGGGCCGCGCGCCGCGGCGCCCGCACCCCACCCCACCACGCTCCCCACCTCAGCTCGCCGCACGGCCCCGCGCCGACGACGACCTCGTCGATCCAGGTGCCCAGGACGGGTTCAAAGGCGGCCCTAAAGGCAGCCATGAACTCGCCGTAGCACTGGATAGCCCCCCTGCCCCCCAGCGCCCCCGGGTCCCCGTCCGCGAAGAGCGACACGGCTTCCGGGTTGCGGGAGCCGAGCGCGCCGCCGCGCGGCGCGTCGCAGTAGAAGAGGTCGGGGTCGCGCGCGGCGGCCGCGGCGACCCAGGCGGGCAGCGGGATGGCGGCGTCGTCGCCCACGTTGCCGCCGCAGCTGTGGAGAGACGGGGGAGGGGCGGGAGTGGGCGGGTGGTGGCGCCTCCGCGCTCGCCGCGCTCCATTTCTCCACCCCTCTCCCCCCTCCCCCCCACGCACGCGTGGAACGAGAGGACGGCCTGCACGCGCAGGCCGGCCCGCGCCGCCGCCGCCACGAGGTCGGCGACGCCAGAAAAGTCGTAGGAGCGGGGCGCGCGCTCGACGCCGCCCCACCAGACGTCGACGGCCACGCCGTGCACGCCCGCGCTGGCCAGGGACGCCAGCGCCGCCTCAAACCAGGCAGATTTCGCGTACCGAAACGCGCCGCCGGTGTCGACGGTGTCGAGGGGGAGCATGCAGTAGACGGGGACGCCGGGCGCGCGCGGCGGGGGGGGGGGGAGGCCGGAGAGCGCGGGCGCTGCCGCGGTCGCGCCATTCGCGCGCGGCTCGCCGGCCGGCGCGCGGGACGGGGTCGCTAGCATGGCGACGCGGCGGGGTGGCGGGGCCCGGAGGCCCGCCGGGGGCTGGGAGGGAAGAGGGAACCGAAAAAGGTCGGCGACGGGGCGTGCGGCATCGCGCCGGCGCGGCCGCCGCCGGCCTCTCTCCCTCCTTCCTTCTCCGCCTCACACTCACCGGTCGCCCGCTGTGCGCTCGATCGGCGGCGGCTGGGCGGGGGCGCGGAAATCGGGGGCGCGGCGCGCACGCCGCGTGGCTCGGTGTGGGGCGGGGCGACGGGGCGGCGCGCGTCAGCATGTGGAGCCCATGGCGGGCGAGTAAGAAGGGCGGGCGAGGGAGGGAGAGGGAGCGGGGAGTGGGCCGCATTGCTGCGCCGCCGCAGAACCGCCGACGGCGGCCGCGCCGCCACTAGCCGCGCCCCGGCCGCGCGCCCGCTACTGCGCTCGCTTGGACCGCGATGCCGGCTGCGGTCGAGGCCCCGCCGGCGCCCGAGCATCCGCTGCCGGCGCTCGCCCGCGTCCGCCTCTTCGTCGGGGGGCTCCCTCCCGGCCAGGAGACTGCCCTGACGGCTCGATTTGCCCCTTTTGGGCGTGTGGCGGGCGTGACGGTGCCGGACGGGAAGGATATGGGGGACGGCGCGACGCTGAGGCGCGGTTTCGCTTTCGTCGACCTGGACCCCTCCGACGACCGGTCCCTCGCCCGCTGCCTGGCCACGGTGCGTGTGGGGAGCGTGTGGAGGGGGGTGGGGGGTGGAGGGGGGGCGGAAGGCGCGGGTGGCGCGGTTTGTTCAAGGGTTATGGTTGGGCAGCTTTACCGTTGCCTTCCTTAAACCTCCTATCCCTCCCTTTCTCACCCTTCTTCAGTACAACGGCTGCAAGTGGCTGGGCGCCGTGCTGCGCGTGGAGGTGGCGCGGCCGCACTACAGGGACGTGCTGGCGGCCGAAGCGGCGGCCGCCGGGGCGGCGGCCGCCGCGGCCGCCGCCGCTTACTCGGCCCCACCCCGCCCGCCCTCGACCGCCCCCATCACCCTGCCCGTGCCCGGGTCTTCGGTGCCGCTGCGCGTCAAGCTCAAGGGCGGGCGGCCGAACAAACGGACGTGGGGGGAGGAGGGGGCGACGGCGTGGGCGAGGCCCGACCCGCCGCCGTCCGTCGTCTGGGCCGTGCGCGACCTGCCGACGCCCGCCGGCGCGGCGCGCAAGGCGGCGGCCGAGGCCGCGACGGGGCCGCCGCCGCGGCCGGCGGGGTGGAGCGCGGCCGACGCGGCTGCGGCGGCGGCCGCGTTTGCGGCGGCGCCGCCGCCGCAACGCCGCGCGCGCTCCCCCGACGCGACCGACCTGCCCCTGCCGCCGCCGCCGCCGCTGCCGCCGCCGGCGGTGCCGCAGCCGGAGCGCGCCTCGCGCCGCGCGCTGGCGGCCGTGCTGGGAGGGGACGGCAGCCGCGAGAGCGACGGCGGCGAAGCGTCGCCCGCTGGCGCCCCGGCCGTCGTCGACTTCTTCACCGACGCCGACGCGGCCGCCGCGGCCGCCGCGCGCGCGGCGGCGGGCGCCCGGTTTGGGAGCGACAGCGAGGGCGACGACGAGGGCGGTGGGGGCGCTGTGCCGACCCCGCCCGCGCCCGCGGCGCCGTCGCCGGCGCCGAGCCGGTCGCCGACACCGAGCCTGACGCCGTTCAGTGAGGAGGGCGCGGCGGGCGAACCGGAGGCCGCCGCCCCGTCCGCGTCGCCGCTCGCCGCGCCGGACCCGCCCGCGCCCGCGGCGCCGTCGCCGGCGCCGAGCCGGTCGCCGACGCCATCGAGCGCGGGCAGGGAGGCGGAGGCGGAGGCGGAGGCGGAGGCGGAGGCGGAGGCGGAGGCGGAGGCGGAGGCGGAGGCGGAGGCGGAGGCGGAGGCGGAGGCGGAGGCGGAGGC
>Ga0315294_10006413_pt1 | contig 12911 bp, 8 predicted proteins | sample YL17G13_40_MG_FD_203626 | JGI IMG/M metagenome (GOLD analysis project Ga0315294, IMG submission 203626) | Sediment microbial communities from Yellowstone Lake, YNP, Wyoming, USA - YL17G13_40 | ecosystem: Environmental > Aquatic > Freshwater > Lake > Sediment | place: USA: Wyoming | collected... | reverse complement strand
GACATCGTGATAACCGAGATAAAGTCGTGCGCCGCCGGCGTGATGTCGCTCGAGTCCCCATGCGGCGCCATCCGCACCATCATTGACGTCGGCGGGCAGGACACCAAGGTGATAGCGCTCGATGATGAGGGGGACATCGAGGACTTCAGCATGAACGACAAGTGCGCGGCCGGCACGGGGCGGTTCCTGGAGATGCTCGCGCAGAAACTCGATGTTTCTTATCAGGATTTCGTTGCGGCCGCCATCCGCTCCGACACGATGCTTCAGATGAACGCAACGTGCGCGGTCTTCGCGGAGAGCGAGGTGGTGGGACTGCTCGCGCGGAACGTCCCGAAGGAAGACATTGCGGCTGCGGCGCACAACGCCATCGCCTCGCGCATAGCCTCGATGGTGAGGCGCGTGGGGAGGCGCGGCGCCTACTGTTTCGTCGGCGGCGGCGCGCGCAACGCCGCACTTGTCAGAGCAGTCCAGGAAGGCCTCAACCACTCCGTCTTCGTGCCCGAGCAGGCGCAGACCGTCACCGCCCTCGGCGCTGCCATCAGCGGCCGCACGCGTTATGAGCGCGCCATCCCACAGAATGATCAATGACCAGGTTCAAGTCCCGAGTTCCGAGTCTCAAGTTCAGGGTTAACGCCCGGTGTGTCACCGCGCCGCTCCTTCTTCATTCGGGCTTCTTCATTGCGGGATTGAGTCTGCTGCTCGCTGTCACTGGCTGTGGCAAGGGAGAGCCGAAGCCGCGTGACCTGCGCATCTTCCACGCTGCAGGCTTCACGCCCGTCCTCGATGCCGTGCGCGGAGACGCAGAGAAGCGGCTCAGCATCAAGCTCCTCACCGAGTCTAGCGGCAGCCAGGTCGCCTGCCGCAAGCTCACGGAACTCAGGCGCGAGTGCGACCTCATCATCCTGGCCGACAGCGAACTCGTGGCCGAACTGCTGAAGGGCACGTGCTCATGGCGTTTGGATTTCGGGGCCGACGAGATGGTGCTGGGCGTCGGAGTGAGAGCGCCTCATGCCAGCGAGGCGGAGCAGGATTGGCCGTCGGCGCTGCTGAAGCCGGACGTGCGGCTGGGCCGCACGGACGAGAACCTGTCCCCGGCGGGCTTCCGCACGCTCCTCGTCTGGAAGCTGCAGGAGGGGCGCGGTTCCCCCGGCCTGTCAGAGCGCCTGCACACGAAGTGCGACAAAGTCGTGGACGACGTCGCGCGGCTTGCCGCGATGCTCAAGAGCGGCGACATTGACTACGCGTTCGTCTACCGCTCCACGTGCCTCGCGCACGACATCCGCTACGTGGAGCTCGACAAGGCCATCAACCTCGGCGCTGGCGACGCTGACTACTCGCGGGCTGAGGTCACCTTCGAGAAGCTTGCCGCCGGCCGGAACGAGAAGGTCACGGTGCGCGGGGCGCCTGTCACGTGGACCCTGAGCATCCCTGATCGCGGGGCTGACCGCGAGACGGCGGCACGGTTCGTCCGATACCTGCTGAGCGAGAAGGCCGACGTGCTCGAGAAGAACGGCATGCGCCCCATCAAGAAACCGGCTTTCTACGGGACAAAAGAGGCGCTCCAGCCCTTTGCGGATTTTGCAGGATACGGCGGTGAACTGAAGTGACCGGAGCCACCACACCAACCGCCGGAGGGGAGCCGAGCGCGCCGTCTTCGCGCACGCGCGTCGCGGTGGTGGTCTGCCTGCTGGCCGTCCACGTCATCTCCTATTCGGTCCTCTCGTGGCTAGGGGTGATAGGGCCGCTGGAGTTCCTCAACATCCTGCTCCTCGCGGCCAACTTCGTCATCGGAGCCATCCTGCTGCGCCGCGGCGACCTTCTGACAGGCGGCGCCATCATGTTCCTGGTGGCGGCACACGGGGCATTCGGCCACCGCCTCGCCCCCGACGCGCTCACCAGCGGTGCCATCCTCTTCGTCAACATCCTCGTGGTCTACGTGGGCATAAAGATCAACACGCACCTGGCCACACGCTACTGGTACGCATTCGTCGGGAGCTACTTCCTCCTCTTCTTCATATTCATCATCTCAATGAAGAACGCCGAGGCGCTGTTTCTGCTTTTCCTGATGGGACTGGCCGCCACTGCACGGAGCTTCCGCCTGCTCGCCTACTTCTGGGCCCTCACCCTGAGCTTCACGTTCTGCCAGCCCTACGCGTGGGAGGCGACGTTCATCTCCTTCGTGATCCTCACCGCGCTCTTCGGCGCACGCGGAAGCCTGCGCTCCACCACCGCTCTGGTGTTCCTGGGCTGCGGGCTGGCGCTCGTCCTGCTGGTCCTGCTGCCCGTCATCATCGCGATGCTCGGGGAGGACCCGCGCAACATCCTCCGGGTGCTGCGCGACGCCCGCCTAAGAGACGCCATCGGGACCACTCTCATCACGGCAACGCTGTCCACGGTGTTTCTGGCGCTCTTCACAGTGCCGCTCGCGTACGCCGTCAGCCGCCTCCGCTTCCCGGGGCGCACGCTCCTGCTGTCGCTCATTGACGTGCCCATCGTGATACCCCAGTCCGTGGCGGGCATCGCGCTGCTTGGGGTGTTCGGCAAGCAGCAGTTCCTGGGCGAGACGCTGTTCTACGCGTTCGGGCTACGCTTCGAGGGCGCCATGCTCGGCATCTGCCTGGCGCAGGTGTTCGTGGCGATGCCGTTCTTCGCGAAGAGTGCGATCGCGGCGTTCGACGCCGTGCCGCCGGGACTCGAGATGTCGGCGCGGACGCTCGGCGCATCGGGGTGGAGCGCGTTCAGGCGCGTGGCGCTGCCGCTTGCCTCGCGCGGCGTGTTCCTGGGCGCGGTGCTGGCGTGGGCGCGGGCCGCCGGCGAGTTCGGCGCCGTCATATTCATCGCCCCCACTCCCGAGACTGCCCCCGTGGCCGCCTTCAACCGGTTCAACAGCGTGGGCGTGGTCGAGTCCGGGCCGCTCGTCGCCGCCCTGCTCCTCTTCTCGGTCGTCATGTTCTTCCTGCTGCAACTTGTTGCACGCAGCTTTCCCACGGCGCACGGAGCTACAGGAGACGCCGCGTGAGCGCACTGCTCGAGATGACTGACATGAGCCTGAAGGCGGGCGACTTCCGCCTCGGGCCGCTCTCGCTGTCTCTCGACAGTGGCGACTACCTCGTGCTGCTCGGCCCGAGCGGGTGCGGCAAGACCACGCTGCTCAAAGCCGTCGCGGGGCACTGCCCCATTGACAGCGGCCTCCTCCGCATGGAGGGAGATGACCTGGCGCTGCGTCCGCCGCACAAGCGCCGACTCGGTTACGTGGCGCAGGCGGTGGACCTCTTCCCTCACATGACGGTGGCGGGGAACATTGCGTTCGGCCTGGCCTACCTGAAACTGCCACGCCGCCAGAAGGACGAGAGGCTGCATCGCATCGCAGAGATGCTCGCGCTCTCCGAGCTGCTGGAGCGGACGCCTGGCACGCTGTCCGGCGGCGAGAGCAAGCGCGTTGCGCTCGCGCGCAGCCTTGTGGTCGGCCCGCGCGTGCTGCTGCTTGACGAGCCGCTCGGCATGCTGGACCCGAATTCCCGCGCGGACATGTTGGAGACGCTCAGGACGATACACGACGAGCTCGGCACGGCGGCCATCCACGTGACGCACGACCGTGAGGAGGCGTGGGCGCTCGGCGGCAAGTGCGCCGTGATGCGAGACGGGCGGATCGAGCAGGTCGGCCCCGTGAGCGAACTGTTCCGGCAGCCGAGGACCCGTTTCGTGGCGGAGTTCCTCGGCGGGGCTAACGTCCTGCCGGCCCGCTTTGAGGAGCGCGATGGCAAATGGTCGGCCGTGCTCGATTGGGCCCGGTTCGAGCTGGCCGGTCCTGTGCCCTTCCCCAGCGGCTACGTTCAGATACGTCCGGAAGGCCTCGCGCTGGACCCCCACGAGGGAGCACAGACGATACGGTGCGCCATTGTCTCCGTTGCTGATCGCGGCGTATACCACGAACTCCGTGTCCGCGCGCCAGGAGGCCATGTCCTGCGCGCGCACCTGGTCGGCGGGCGCTGCGCCGGCCTGCGCCCCGGGGACGAGGTCGAACTGCGCCTGACTGAGTTGCCGCACCCGATTAAGGGATGACGAGATGGACGCCTTTGCGGACAGAATCGAGAGCTTCTTCGAGAGCACCTTCGGCAACATCAAGCTCGTTGAGAAGGCCTTCATCGGGCTGGAGGGCAGCTACGTAGAGCTGTTGACCATCCTGGCTCTCGGGCTGCTGGCTGTCACTCCCGTGCTCGTGTCCTCCAAGCGCAGGCAGGCTTTCCGCCATCTGAACCAGCTCTTCGGCATCGCCATCTTCGTGTTCGTGGTGTTCACCTGCCTCGGCGTGTTCGGGATGATTCGGAACCTGCACCGGGGCCTCAGCGAGATTGGCCGCGAGAATATCGTCGCGCTCTACTACTGCTCCGTGCCGGTGACGGTGCTCGTCACCTCCATGATCTTCGGGCCGATGTTCTGCGGTTGGATCTGCCCGACCGGCGCCCTGCAGGAATTCGTCGGAATGCTCACCGGACCCTGGCAGCGCCGACGCAAGAAGGCCGGGCATCCGTTCTCGTGGAAGCTGCTCGCGCTCGCCTGCGTCATCGCCGCCGTGTTCCTGCTCTGGATGGTCTTCCTGTCCGTGAGGAGGATCTTCTTCATCGAGGATGCGAGCATCTACTGGTCCGAGGTGCTCGTGCTGCTCCTGTTCGTGTTGGCGTGGCGGATGAGCTCGTGGGACCTGCGGCTGAGGCGACTGCGCTGGGTGAGCTTCGGCATCATCGTGCTCGGCGCGGTGGCGAGTATCCGCATCACCTCCCCCGTGCACTTCGGCTTCACTAAGGTCTACGACCCGGCCTCGGTCCTCTCAACGGTCATCGTGGTGCTCGCGGCGTTGGCGGTCCCGCAGGTCTGGTGCCGATACCTCTGCCCGTGGCGCGAAGCCATCGCGTGGGCGGGCAAGCACAGCGTGCGCAGGCTGCGCACGGACTTCGACAGGTGCACGCACTGCGGCAAGTGCACGGAGGTCTGCAACGTGGATGCGGTCAACGACGGCCGCATTGATGCGCACGAGTGCCACATGTGCCTGAGGTGCGTTGACTCCTGCCCCGAGGACGCCATCACGCTCGAAGACCACTGGGAGGCGTGCAGATGAGATTGGCGGCGTTCATCCTGTGCCTGACGTTTCTCGGCGCGGCCTGCCGCGCGGAAGATACCGTCTGGGTGTGTCTGCGAGGCACGCCTTCTGCGCAGGGCACGTGCAGGCTGCCGGCGGGCACGCAGGCGCCCGCGCTCCCTGAATGGCACTTCACGAGCAAGACGGACCGCCGGTACAAGACGGGCCTGGCCGTGTGGGCCTCCCCCGCGGTCGCGCTGGTGCGCGGTCGGCCGATGGCCTTCATCGGCGGCTATGACCAGACGATGCACGCGCTCGACCTCATTGACAAGGAGCAGGTCTGGTTCAAGGTGACGAACGGCGAGATCCAGGAGGCGCCGGCCGTGGCGCCGGTGGACGGCAGGCCGGTGGTGTTCTGGGGAAGCGCTGACCGCACGGTCTATGCCTGCCGCGCAGAGGACGGGGCGCGCCTCTGGACGCGCGAGCTGGTCAGGGCCACGAGCACCACGGGAGATGCGAGCTTGTCCGCGCCCCTGGTCCACGGCGGCGTTCTCTACATCACGTGCTTCGTATACGACAAGGCGCTGTCCCGCAGCGACCAGAAGGGCTTGCTGTTCGCGCTCGACACCCGCGACGGCAAGCCGCTCTGGCAGTACGAGATCAGCCAGGGACCGATGAGCTCGCCGGTGGGGCGCGCTCTGGACGGCCGCTTCGTGGTCTTCGTCGCCGCGCGGAAGGGACTGCTTCAGGCGCTCGACGTCTCCGGCGGGCACCCACGCCCGTTGTGGCAATTCCAGATGCCGCACGAGGTGCTCGGCTCGCCGGCCATTGAGGAAGAGACCGACAGCCCTCTCCTCTTCCTGGGGTCGAAGTTCGGGAACATCATCGCGATTGACGCGCGCACTGGCGAGGAGCGCTGGCAGAAGATGGCGGGCAACTGGATTGACAATACCGCCTGCACAGGCGAAGTGGCGGGCCTGCCCGCCGCAGCTTCAGCGAAGACGAGTGAACGCGTGGTCTTCGCCGGCTCGCACGACTACAACGTGTACGCTTTCCGCGCGCGCGACGGCGAACTGCTGTGGCGGCGGCGGCTCGGGGGCGAGGTCTACTCCGCCCCCGCTTTCTTCCACCTGAACGGTGAGCCGGCGCTCGCGGTCTCGGCGCTCGACAATCACCTCTACATCCTCGACGCGCGCGACGGCAGCGTCATCACCTCCTACTTCACCGGCACGCCCATCTGGGACAAGGTGAGCAAAGGTGAGACGCTGTGGGGCTCGCCGGTGGTCCTTGAGGCGGAGGGACAGACGGCCATTATCCACGGCTCGTTCAACGACGTGGTCTACGTGCTGCCGCTGGAGGGCGAGTGCAGCTTGAGGGCGCAGGTCAGGTCGTCAGCGTCGCTCTGGTACAGTCTCGGGGTGGCCTTCATCCTGTTCGTGGGGGTGGTGCTGCCGCTGGTGCTTCTGGTTCCGCCGCGGCCGGGCGAGAAAAGGGAGTAGCATCGCGCAAAGGAACGCTGCTGGCGATTGTGTTGAGGCGGGCGCGGCCATGCTGAACAGGCCGCGGCATGTGCCCAACGCTCCCTCAGGGCTTATTGGCGTACGAGCCAACCAACGCGGGCTTCGGGTAAGTCCCGGCACCGAAGAAGATGTTCGGCCCGACAACGTAGTGGTCACCCCAGTTCGTGACGTACGAACCCTCCGGCACCATCATCGCGTAGCCCCAGAACGATTGCGCTCCGCCGCCGTAGTTAGGCCAGCCGCCGCCGGCGCCTGCTAGTCCGATGCAGGACCACCCGGCAGGGCCGCTGAACCCCGGGCTGCCCTCATCGGGCAGGTCATGCCACTGCGCCTGTCCGCCCACCCGAACAGCGTTTGCGCCCGCGCTGCGCAACATGTACCCGCCCGTGCGACTGCTGGGCTGCATGTGGTTGCCCGCGTAGTACTGCGACCATCCGCTGTTGCACTGCTCGCCCGCCATCGCGGCATCCTGGACCAGCACCTGGCTGCCCGGCAGCTTGTCAATCCGGAAATAGTAGTGCACCGTAGGGTAGCAAGCGCAAGGATTCCACCACCCGATGCCGAACATCGAGCTGTACCCGATCGCCCAGTAGGGCGTAATGTGATTGGACTCGAAGTTGGCCGTAGTCCAGCCACGCCATCCAACCCAACTCTCCGTGCGGGAGAGAGCCGTGGGGCAGAGCCAGACCGCCATTGTACGTGTGTAGCTTGTGCGCACGACCTCCTGGCTCCCAAACCAGTTGGTGGGTATTCCCCCGGCATAACCTTCCTGCCAGGGATGGGGGGCGCGCAGCGGCAACACGCCGTCGTAATCGTTTGCATAAAGGAGGGTGCAAACGGAAATCTGCCTCAAGTTCACCAGACACAGAGTCCGTCTGGCGCGTTCTCTCGCCACTTCAAGCGCCGGCATAAGCAGTGCGGCCAGGATGGCTATGACCGCGATGACCACTAGCAACTCAATCAGCGTAAACGCTGATCGAGCTGTCCTTCGCGAAGGCTTCGGATGGCGGGCAACAAGCAGCTCAATCAGCGTGAAACCCGACCTCTTGCGTTTGGGACACTTCGTCATGTCCTACACCTCCGTATGAGAAACAATGATTGCACCCCCCGACACTACTATTATTCTACCCGTCAGGGGGCCAAAGTCAATCCGTTATTCCAGAACCAGACGGCCCCACTGGTTCGGGTGGATGCGCACCTCTGACGGGATGTCGTTGTTGATGGACACCTCCGGGCTTTTGTCCGACCACATGTAGCGGATGGCGTTGCGCGTGCCGCCCTCATCTCCGTAGATGACCCCCACGTCGCCGACCAGCACGAGGCCGCCCTGCGGCTTGATGCCCAGCAGCGCCCATGGAACCGCCGCCTCCACGACGTATCCCTGCTTGTCAGTCGCGCAGTGCATGGGAATGTCGTTCACCGCCACCACTTCGTCGAAGGTCTCTTTCCACACGACTGACTCGAAGACATGCTTGTTCGGTTTTTCAGCCGCCGCGGTCTTGGGCCGGTAAAGCGTGGCCAGCATCTTGCCTTCCGGGCTGCGGGTCATGATAAGGCGGAGGTCGCCCACGGCCATCTGCTGGACGTTCTGGGCCTGCGACCGCCGCTTGCTCATGTCGGCGCCGAGCTGGATTTCCACCGAGTCGCCCGTCTTGAACAGCAGCTTGTAATCGGTCGGTTTATTGGTGAGCGGGGTCGGGTCCGAGACCTGGAAACGGACATAGAGATTCTGGTCGTCATAGCCAAGCTGAGCCATGGCCTGCCGATCCTGCTCAATGACTATCTGCATGGGCGGCGCCATCACCCACTCGTCGTACTTGCCGTCGGCTGCTGCGCCCTTCAGGCGAACGACCTTGGTGGCCTTGCCTCCCTGCGCCATCTGCTGGGCCATGAGGTTCTGCCTGGCGTTCGCGTCGGACTGGGCGAACATTGCCGGCGTCACAGTCAGGCGACCACTCTGGCGCTTGATGGTGTCAATGCCCCCCAACTCCCAGGCGCGGCAGTCGGCGTCCCCGCCGAGGAAGTAGGTCTTGCCATTCTTCACGTTCTTGAACATCGCACCGTTGAAGTTCTCGGTGAGGACTATGTTCGCGCCCATCTCATAGGGACTTCGCTGGTCCTTGCCCACCGCGTCGAAGAACAGCCCGTCCTGCTTGTCGAGCAGGAAGTACTGGCCGTAGTAGCCGGTGAGGGCGACCAGTTCCTTCGTGGAGCCTTCAGGGAAGGAGCAGACGCCGACCAGATAGCCGGGCGTGTACGAGTCGGAGGTCCAGGCGAAGGCGCAGTGCACGTTGTGGTACTCCCAGAGCTTTTCGCCGGCTGGCGAGAACTTGACCACCCTGTGCCCCGTGCCCTGCGGCCTCACCCCGCGAGGCAGCGACCCGCCGGAGACCAGCACGAAAACGCTGCCGTCTTCGTCCGGGTAGTAGCAGGAGACTGCGCCGCCGTCCGGGTCCTCGCCCACCACTGTCGGCTTGGCCGGGTCAGCATAGGTGAGGCCCCCCTTGTCGTTGAACCCGCGGAAATCCCAGCGCACGATCTTGTAGGGCTGTTCGGTGTGCTCGCCGCCCTGACCGTGCCACTGCACGCCCTGGTGCCAGTAGATGTTCAGGCGGCTGTCCATCGGATGCCCCAGCCAGATGCCGGGCGCGGGCCTGCCCTTGCGCACCTCCTGGTCCTGGACGTGGCCGTCGTTGTTATCGTCCAGCCACCATGCGCCATTGGGCGCCTCCGGCGATGGCGGATTCATGGCCATGCGGGGCACGAACCGGTCGGCAGTCCACTCGTAGAGGCCAGGGGTGGGACTGCCCTCGCGCACCCAGAGGAACTTCCTTCCCTTGTAGTTGACGAAGCTTGCGCCGGAGTGCCGTTCGGGCGGGCTGAACTTGACGCCGCCTTCTTCCCAGGGCCGCAGGATCGTCGCGTCAACCTGCCACGTGCCCTTATCGTAATCCACCAGGTAGCGGACGCTCTGCACGTAAACGTACTGTGGTTCCTCCGGGTCAACGTAGGCGCGGGAAGAGTAGTTGATGGAGCCGAAGAACTGCTTGTAGAGGGCCCCGTCAGGACTCCAGACGGAGTAGCGCTTGGGCTGATTGTCTCTTTCCGCGACCCACAGACGGCCGTTCTTGTCAACCGTGATGGCGCCGGGGCTGAGCATTCCGGCAGGGTCGAACTTGCCGAGCGCAGGCCGCCCACCGGGCTTGCCGTACTTCTGAAGAACCTTGCCGTCCTTCGAGACCCTCCAGACCTGCATCGTCTTGCCACCCAGCGACACATACACGTTGCCGTCCTTGTCGCATGCGAGATGCCCGGGCGAGTCGAGGTCCGCCACTATGGGCGTGAAGCGTTTGGCGCCAAGGTCGTACCGGCCAAGGGCACTGCCGCTTATGACGTAGAGTGTGCCCGCCGGGTCAATCGCCATCCCGCTCGGCCGCTCGCACGGCACATCGCCCTTCACGGCGCCGGAGGCGAGGTCAATCAGGAGAATCTTGTTGTCGCCAAAGCTGCTCGCCAGCACCAGGTCGCCAGTCCCCACAAGGGCCATTACCTGCCAGGAGCGGCTGCCCCATGCCTTGTCATCTTCGCCGGCGCCTCGGGTCATGATTGACACTTCGGGCTTGCCGCCAGTGAAGGGACTGAGGTACCCCCTGTCCAGCTCGAACTTCCCGAGAATGCCGTGACCGGCCTTGTAGAAGTAGCCAAACCCCTTGTATGCCGTGGCGGGGCCGTTCGTGTAGCCGCCCATGTTGATGCCCCAGAGCTTGTTGCCTTCCAAGTCGCAGCAGATGGTGATGTCTGCGGCCTCCCCCGCGCCCGTGCCGAGCACCATGCGGTCGCCGTCGGCAGAAACGTACAGCGGCGACCCATCGTCGCCCGCCCAGCCGCCCTTCTTGTCACCCGTCTGATACGGCGGGTTGCCGCTCACGCCGACGTCCACGATGTACGTCTGCTGAAGCCCCCCGTGAGTGAGCACCTTGAAGACGTAAGCGCCGGCTGCCGCCGGCCTGTCCTTGTCATCGAGGCCGTCCCACATGTACGTCTGCTCGCCGGCCTTGTAAGGCTCCCCGCCGAAGCTGGTGCGCACAGTCCTTGTCCCCTTGGCGTCATAGATTGCCAGGCTGGCCTTGCCGTCCTTATCCATCACGAACTTGACGGGAATGTGGCCCTGCGCCCTGCCGACGATCGTCTTTTCCTGGAGCTTGATGTTGCCGGTCTTCTCGAAGACGCCGGCGCCCCAGGAGGAAGGCCCCATGTAGCCGAGGTCGCCGCTCTGGGGGTTGCGCACATCGGTCATTCCATACTTGAGGCCCGTGCCTGAGTCCTGGCCCCAATGGAGCTGGCATTGGAGCTGGATGCGGTCGCCGCCCTTCAACGGGCGAGGCGCGCGCAAAACGTTCCAGGGGAGGCGGTACTCGAGCACGTAGCCCTTGCCGTCCGCGTCTTCCTTGTAGGCCCCCGCGACACCGGGCGGGTTCACCTGGCCGTCCTGGAAGTTCAGCGTGTAGCAGACGTAAAGGCCGGCCTTCTTTTCGAGCGTTGAATACCAGAGGGTCATGTGGCAGACATACTTCTGCTCTTCAGCCGACATGCGGCCCCCGGTCTGAAGCGAAGCGCTCGACTGGATGGACGGGTCGGAGATGAGCCGCAACTGCACGGCGTCTGCATTCCAGGACATGTTGACTTCACCCCCGAGCGCGTAGTTGTTAACCATCGGGGTGGGGTCCTTGACGTGCGCGCCGACGTAGAGCGCCTCCGCGTCGTACATCATGGCGGCTCGGACTGAAATGGTTTCCTTGCTGGCCTCGTCGAGGTACATGAGGATCGCGCCGGACATGTCCCAATCACCGAGGTCGCCGTCCACAGTGACCTTGCCCGGCGTAGGCACTATGTGCACCTCGGTGTGGTCAGTCTTGTTGACCGTGGCGAAGTAGCCGTGGGCCGCCGAGATGCCCACGAGACCGGCAACCAGCAGCCCTGCCCATCCTGCGCGACGCCCAGCACGCATAGTTCTCCCCTTTCGTTGTTGACCACGGTACCTTCTATCACATAGGTTCCACACGGTCAACGAGGAAGCAGATAGGCTTCCCGCCCATGCGCGACAAGGCTGCTTGCGTGTCCGCGCCTGCGCCCGTACAATGCGCTCGTTCAGCGTGTGCGGCAGTGCGCAATCCCAACTCCCAGAGAGACAGGACGACAACCCGTGGCCGACAGTCTCACGCCCAAGGTCGCCGAGGAATTCGCCGAGGTCATCCGCCGCGCAAAGACCGAGATTCACAAGGTCATAGTAGGCCAGGAAGACCTGATTGACCTGACACTTCAGTGCATCTTCTGCCAGAGCCACGCGCTCCTGATGGGTGTGCCCGGGCTGGCCAAGACGCTCCTGGTGACCACCATCTCGCAGGTGGTGGGCGTGACGTTCCGCCGCATCCAGTTCACGCCCGACCTCATGCCGTCCGACATCACCGGCACGGAGGTACTGCAGGAGGACCCGCAGACGGGCGCCAAGACGTTCGCGTTCGTGCAAGGCCCCGTGTTCGCCAACCTCATCCTTGCGGACGAGATAAACCGTGCGCCGCCCAAGAGCCAGGCGGCGCTGCTGGAGTCCATGCAGGAGCGCCAGGTCTCCATCGGCAACAAGAAGTACAGGCTGCCCGTGCCCTTCTTCGTCCTCGCCACCCAGAACCCGATTGAGATGGAGGGCACCTATCCCCTGCCCGAGGCTCAACTTGACCGCTTCCTCTTCAAGCTCCTGGTCGGCTACCCGAGCTTGGAGCAGCTCGACGCCATCGTCGAGCGGACCACGGGCGCCGCCCTGCCCTCGGTCTCTCCCGTCCTCGATGGGCCGCGCATTCTTGAGCTGCGGGCCCTGGTGCGAGAGGTCCCCATCGCGCCCCACGTTCGCGAGTACGCGCTCAGCCTCGTCCTCGCCACCCACCCCGATTCCCCCGTCTGCCCCGAGCAGACCAACCGCTTCGTGCGTTACGGCGCCAGCCCCCGTGGCGCCCAGGCCCTCATCCTCGCCGGCAAGGTCTGGGCCCTGCTCGATGGCCGCTGGAGCGTCTCGTTCGAGGACATCCAGCGCGCCGCCCCCCCGGCCCTGCGCCACCGCATCCTTCTCAACTTCGAGGGCCAGGCCGAGGGGATCGCCCCCGATGACGTGATCTCAGCGGTCATCGCCAGGCTCTCCGAGAAGACCAAGCCCGCGCTGGAGCTATAGCGCCCCTCCTGCATCGTCCATGTCCGAGCCGCTCCCCGAGACGACCAGTCCCCCGCTCCTCACGCCCGAGTTCCTCCGCAAGCTCGAGCAGCTC
>Ga0315294_10006411_pt1 | contig 12913 bp, 13 predicted proteins | sample YL17G13_40_MG_FD_203626 | JGI IMG/M metagenome (GOLD analysis project Ga0315294, IMG submission 203626) | Sediment microbial communities from Yellowstone Lake, YNP, Wyoming, USA - YL17G13_40 | ecosystem: Environmental > Aquatic > Freshwater > Lake > Sediment | place: USA: Wyoming | collected... | reverse complement strand
TGATTTGATTGAATTTGTTAAAGCCGCACATAAATCAGGCATGCACGTAGTTATGGACCTGGTCGCCGGACACTCATCCGACAAATCCACCTGGTTCGTGCAATCAAAGGAAAAGGATCCCAACCTCCAATACAGCGATTATTACATCTGAGCGGCAGACAAACCTTCCGACCTTACACAGGCAGAAGTATCACGCTCGGTGGAAGCAAACGCACCCCGTGGAAAGTATTATATCAAAAACTATTATGACATCCAGCCTGCTCTCAACTACGGATACGCTAATCCTAATCCCATCCATCCGTGGGAGCAGCCGGTTGACGCACCGGGTCCGCAAGCTGTACGTCAGGAGTTGAAAGACATTATCTCTTTCTGGATGAATAAAGGTATCGACGGCTTCCGCGTTGATCTGGCGGCAAGTCTTGTGAAAAGCGACCCGGATAAATCGGCTACTATAAAATTGTGGCAGGAGATGACCGAATGGTTTGGAGGAAAATTTCCGGAAGGAGTGCTGATAGCCGAATGGTTCAATCCTAAACAGTCTATAAAAGGAGGTTTCAATATCGATTTCTTCCGTGGTGGCTCACTCTTATCAAGAGGACGCGGAGGAGACCCTAACAAACCTCTATATTTCGACAAGGCCGGTCAGGGTACTGTTAACGACTGGTATGAAACATTTCAGGATCAATATGATAACACTGTAAAGACAGGTATGAAATTTATCGAAGGTATGCCCGACATTGAGGGTAGCAGAAACCGTTCGGGCTCACGCACTCCTATGCAGTGGGACAACAATATAAATGCGGGTTTCTCAACAGCACCGGCAGATAAAATATATATTCCTCTCGACCCTTATCCTATGGTGTTCATGCGTTGGGCTAACGGTGAAAAATATATCATCGCCATTAATCCCTCGGACAAGAAAGTTGAGGCAACAATCTCTTCACCAGGAACGAGCAAATATGTATGTTAAGTGTTTTCAGACCGGATTTTGAAGTGGTCAGAGAAGGACGGATTTTATACTTCGTTTCAGGTTACAGGAGGTTTAAATCTTTTCTCAGAATAGGCTTATCCTATATTATTACCACCAGACCACACCAGTTTGATCCTGGTCGATTCTGGGATATTTTATCGGGATGTGAAAGGAAAAGGATGGCAAAAGATGATCTGTCACCAGAAACCTTGAAACATCTGATAATGACAATTTTTAAATAATACTTCCCTGTTTAAACTAAGGTGGATTTTTGGTACTAAAACTGCATCCTCCCCTGTTTCTTACCTATCAAAAAACCGTTCGTTTTTTTGAATGATGACTCTTCATCCTATGCAATCAAAAAATGAATTTATGGGTTTAGCTTAAAAAACGAATAATTAAAGAACTCCTTACAGTGAACAATAATTCTTTAATTAGTCAATTATGGCTACCTTTCGTTAATATATAAACGAGTGGTGCGTCATTATAAAGTAGAAAACTAAATACCTTAAAATAATAAAACCAGATATCAGGTCATCTTAAATTATAAATGAGGATGCTTTATAGAATTGTCGTTATTATTTTATTAACCTTTCTTTTTGTACATTCATACGGACAACCTGTTAACAGAGAGGCCAACAATAAAACCTGTTGCAGCGACTCATCACATTTTTTGAAGGCTCAGCTGGTAACGGTTGGATTAATTTCTGGCGGCATTCTAATTGAATCTGCAAACATCAAGAAAGAAATACAGGGTTGGTTTCCAAGGACAAATACACATGTTGAGGATTATCTCCGGGATGTCCCGGTAGGCATGCTTTACGTTTCTGATGTGTTTGGTTGTAAGCACAGGAATAACGCTTTCAACCAGACAATATACCTTATTATATCAAGGTTGGCAACAGGATATCTGACAGGGGCCATTAAAAAAATTACAAATCTCAAAAGACCTAACGGCGAGAATTTGGCTTTCCCGTCAGGCCATACTTCTGAAGCATTCGTATCAGCCACCTTCCTGTACAATGAGACAATAGATTATGATCCATATCTTGCATATTCAGGATATTTGTTCTCAGCTGCAACAGGTGTGTTGAGAATAACCAATAATAAGCACTGGATAAGCGATGTTTTAGTCGGTGCAGGACTTGGAATGTTTATTACCAACCTTGTTTATTATATAGAGCCATTTAAAAACTGGGATCCATTCAGGTTAAACAATAAAGCTGAAATAATTCCGGATATTGATATTGATTCGGGCACATTTTATGTCAGTGCCAGAATAAAATTTAAATAAACAGATAAAGGATATCCATTTTTTTTTGGCCTTATCCTATAAGGGTTTTGAAATGGATTCGTCACTTACCCGGTTGTAACTTTTAAAGGTCAGGGGTACCAACCAGGACAAGAGGTCATTTTCGACCTCTTGTCCAGAAACCAGAATCTGCAGTGCCCCCTTTTGCCGTATAATTTTTCTGAAACACCGGAGTCTTCTCAAGGGAATGTTTTAACATGATTAAATCCTGTCCCTTTTTTTCAGATATTTCTCCAGGTAATACAAAACCGGATTCTCATACTTAAGTTTTTTCCACTGCCGGCTACTATGAGGCTGATGAAATACCTCAAGGTTTTTTGCAAGCAAATTGACATATCCGTATTTTTTTGACTGTCGGCTTATGTAGACATCAAACCAATCTTTTTTTGCTGACAGGTTTTCAAAGCTAAATTTGGTCAGGAAAGAAGTGGTTATTAAAGTGCAGCAAAAACTAAGGCTGTGTTTGGCTACTACAACTTCATTGCTTTTCTTTTTTTCAAAGTTATACGGAAAATTATACTCATTCTTTTCATTTACCGTAATGGCACCAACCATACCTGAATTTTTACAGGTTTCTGAAATGGTTATTAATCCTTTCAGGATATTTTTGGTAACAATTACATCTGATTCTATAATTATGAGTGGAATTTTTTTTAACAAAGCCTTTTGTTGTGCCAATTGAAGGATCAGTCTATAGTTTGGTGGCGGATTCGCAGTATATTCTTCAATATTAACGAGTTCATAGCCATAAATCCTGCTGTTTCTTTCAAGGATCGATTTTGTTTCTGAATTGCTGTAGTCATTAAATATTATGTACTCAAATTTTCCTTCCGAAGCAGAAACCGATTCAATGGTTTTCAGTGTTGACTGAATAGAATCCTTTACCGGTGTAATTATCAATGCATCATACATTGCTGACAAACTTATATAATAAAGGGACCATCTGAAGTTAATCTGATATTAACTTTTACTAATCTACTAATAAATATAATTGTATCAAATGCAATTTGCCTTTTTACCCTTACTTCTTTGCTATTACAAGTATTTCTTGGTCACCATTGAATAGCGAAAGGCACCTGTGGTAGATCCTGGTGAAGAAAAATAAAACTGTATCAGGTCCATTGATAAACAATGGATAATTTTTTTGCAGCAATTTAAAACCAATTGATGTAAGGACCCTAGTCAGGGACCTATAGTTAAAATAGACATAATGTTCTGCTCCAACTCCCTTAAGGCTGTAAAACCGGTGCTTCGCCCTTTTATTTGCAGCCCTGTAGTACTTTGAGTTAGGGACCATAATAAGGACAATTCCATCCTTGTTTAAAAGGCTATGGCATTGTTTTAAAACTTTAAAGGGATCCGGGAAATGTTCCAGTACGTGTTGCATGAATATTAAATCATAGCGGATTCCACTTTCCAATACTTCTCCAATCGTTTTGCTTGATGCATTCAATCCTTTGCTTTTGCAATATTCAACTGCATAATGGCTTATATCGATCCCAAAATGGTCGATGCCCATGTCTTTTGCAGCTTCCAGGGTATTACCTAACGAACAACCTGTTTCAAGCAAGCATTTGATATCGGGATGGAAATTCCGGACAACCTGAATAAGCCATTTTGATTTTTGTATTTTGTGCTTCCTGTTCCTGGAATATTTTTTTGAAATAAAGTAACTTTCATCGTAATCCTGCGCAATTTCCATTGAATCAGGAGAACGCCAGATAAGTCCGCAATCCGTGCATTTTATAAAGCAGAGCTTCCCGTCTTTTGAATACTCTTGCTGATTTTCAGGGTTACAATGCAAATTCGAAGTACATGGTAACAAAACTGGCCTCCTACTTTAATACTGAAAATAAATAAATTAAAATAATGAACTGTAAACCAATAATACAATAAATAATTCCAAAATCGTGACAAGCTTAATTACAGGTCCGTATGATGGGCAGGAAGGAATAACGATCCTCAATCCGGAAAGAAATTATTCATTATAAATTCTGGCCGGATTCAGGAAAATCATAAGAAAGATCATACCAAATGATAGTTCATGCAGTTCACTCTCCTTGATTATGTGAATTAATAAGATAAATAACGTAGCTGCAAGCATAATGATAATATGTTGAACTCCTGGAAGAGGTACATTAAATTTATTAACCAGATTACGAATGAATGGAATTTTCCAAACCATTAAACGTGATAAAGCAAAATAAATAAACAATACCAGAAACATGAGCCTGGAAAATATAATAATATTCAAGTTCTTTCCTTTAAAAGTTAAATTGTGAAGATTTATTTCCGTTTGCTTATTGTGTTGCTGAAAGAATTCACTGCTTTGGAGGCCGAATATCCGTTGTCCCCAGCTTATTTCTTCACCCGCTGCAAACAAGAATAAAAAGGCCAGTACAGTCCAGGTAAGAATCCAAAGGGGCTTTTTCATTTTTCTGTAACGAAATACCCGGTAAAAGCATACCAAACTGCTAAAAAATAAAAACAATGCCGTCAGATATTCTACAGGACCATCTTCCCTGACATAATTCTGAAATGCATCATATCCAACAAAATGTCTGAGGTACATACCATAAGCGATGAAAATGAAAAGAGCAGTACCTATCACTATTTCAGTACCAATACTCAGTTTTTTTGTTTCCATAAATACTTAAATCAGAAAAGTGACATTAATAATCAGTTAAAATCCGTCTTTTACCCTCGAAGATGAGACTTTATCGAAACAGTTGCCAGATAATGGACTCTGTTAAATTTTATGAAATGTCCAAACTACTCTACTTTTTTCGTTAATAAATAATAATCTTTTAAATATCGGACTTTATTTTTTATACCGTAATTCATATTGATTATGTATTTCTTTTCGATTTTATAATTGATAAACCGATTTTTTAAAACGACAGAGTCACTTTTATCAGCAATTAAAGCAAATATGGGTTCGGATGGCAGGCTTAATTGATCCTCTTTATTTTGAAGTAGTGGAATTGACTTTCCAAAATTCCAGACAATTTCCGGAGCTATATCTGATAGTCTGTAAGTTTTTATATTGAATTGGTTCTCTATGATCTGAGCCTCTCTTGCCGGAGCAAAATCAGGATTAGGAAAGATTTTACCTCTTACGGGGACCAGTGTTATCACAATCAGTACAAATATGGATATCATCGAATTAAATATTCTCCTGAAATTTCTGTCAATAAGCCCCCTGATTATAAAGAAAGAAAATACATACATAAGAAGCGACGACAATATAAAGAGGGGAAGATATCCTTTGATGCTTTCTTTTAAAAGAAACACTACAACAAAGGGATATAAAAATCCAATCAGAGCAGTGAATCCAAAAGAAAAAAATGTCCAGATTTTCTCTTTTTTATCAGTGATTTTACTGAAATTCTGCATCAGATATTCAATATAGAATCCGGTTGTAAGAGCGAGAGGGATAAGTACCGGGACAAGATACCTCACCTTTTTTTCAGGAATGCAAGAAAGGAATATAACAGATAATATGGTCCAGAGAACGACAAAACGATATGCTTTAAGATTTTCCACCCTCTTTTTTAAATAAGGATAAATTAAGGCTGTCAGGGATGGAATTGTCCAAAGTCCGCTTTGAATAAAAAAGTTCCAGTAGTAGTAAAAGGGTTTTACTTCATAACTCGCCCAATTTGATGTCTCCCGGGTAACTGTCATTCTGAAGTATTCAGGATCTTTAAGGTTAACATATATATACCACGACAACCCGACAGACAGACCTATAAGAAACACATTTAAAAGGTACAGGATTTTCTTCCTTAATGAAAAATGATAAACTATACTGTAACTGACCAGAAACGGAAGCAGCAGGACATAAAGCGAAATAGGGCCTTTGCTTAAAAATGAAAGACCAAAACAAACTCCTGCCAGAATACTGTTCCGAAGTTCCCGTGAATCCTCTCTGAACAGTTTCCATAGAAAATATATACAGACCATCATGAAACTGTGGGTATACATATCCCATTGATTATCCCGGCCGGCAAAGAATATATAAAAGGATGTTATAAGAATCAATGCATTGTTGAAGCTGTACTTTGAGCTTAATCCGATGAGTTTAGAAAAATAATAGAAGGAGAAAACCAACAGGAATGTTATTGCAACAACCGGTAACCTCATAGCATAAAGAGAATCAAATCCAAAGAGGGTACCGGAAATAGCTGTCAGCCAGGTGGGAAGAGGAGGCTTTTGATACCGGGGTTCATTATTCAAGGTGGTAAGAAAATATTCTTTATTCTGAACCATTTCCCGGGCTGATATGAAATTACGGGCTTCCATAATGTTGACTTCGATCTTATCGAGACCAGTAAAAAGCAGGAGGCCGGTAACAGTGAATAATACTATTTCATGCTTCAGTGATTTCAGCTTATGCTCCATACCTTCTTAAAAGATAAATGTTCCTTGAATAGGCGATTAATCCTGAAAGATGTCCCAGAAAAAGAACCGGATCTTTCCTGAAAATGGCATATATAAAAATGAGGGAAGAACCGGCAAAACTTAATACCCAGAAACCCATTGGTAACATTGATTCCTTTCTTTTCTCCGAGTACAACCATTGGTACACAAAGCGTAACGTAAACAACACCTGTGAAATAATCCCCAGGGTCATCAAAATAACAGGGATATGCTCTTTGTTAAAAAGGTTTGCCCTGTCGATAATATTGTTATTATAACCATATATGAGTATGACTAATGGAAAGAAATACAAGATGATTCTCAGCAAAACAGGTATCTTTTTCCATTCATGTTCCAATTGAATATTCCTTATGTAGACGTAGTAAGTGATAACCTGTCCAAGCATTATTGCAAAGTCGTCGCGCAGGTAACCATAAAGAAACAGAAGGACTGATGCAAACAGGCTGATCTCCCAAAAAAGATTGGGAGTAAGCACTTTTTTGTGTTTTTCGGAAATAATCCACTGTAAAAGAATCCGGCTGGAAAAAAGCAGCTGAGCCAAAAAACCGATACTATAGACAATCCAGTTACTCATAATAATGATCAGGGTTTTTCACTGAATTCCTCAACTTTATAGTTGATGTACTTTTTTTTCATCCACAGATATGCGAAGCAGTCCATCAGCGGTCCCAGCAAACGGTTCCAGAGGTTGAAATTTGATTTACCGGCAATTCTCGGAAAATGACGAACAGGCACCTGCATTATTCTTCCAGTCTGAAGCATAACCATTGCAGGCAGAAAACGGTGCAATCCATTAAACATAGGTATCCGCTTTGCGATGTCAGTTCTGATAATTTTCAAAGGACAGCCTGTGTCGTCCATTCCATCGTGTGTAAACATTCTTCTTATCTTGTTTGCAATTACTGAGGAGATATTTTTCACAAAAGAATCCTGTCTGTTCTGTCTGACTCCCTGGACAAGATCATATTCATCTGTATATTCCAGTAAGATGTTGAAATCAGTCGGGGATGTTTGCAGATCTGCATCAATGTAACCTGTCAGGGGAGTATCAGAATAATCGAAACCAGCTTTTATCGCAGCACTTAATCCATAGTTCTTGTTAAAAGAGCAATACGAAAATGAATCTGAGCCTTTACAGATCTCCTTGATTTTTTGTAAACTACCATCCTGGGACCCATCATTGATAAATAGAACTTTAGTTTTTTTAAGTGAACATATCAAGAATTCACTAAGTTCCTTATATAATCTTTCAAGGTTACCTTCTTCATTAAATACCGGAATAATAATAGTCAGGTCAAAATTCATATTAATAACTTTAAATTCAATTATAAACTTTGCTTAAATCTGATGCGGCTAAGTCAACTTTATAACCTTTTAATATTGTCTATTTTCAGTTAATATCAACCAGTCCGTATCTCTGATAAATACCACTAATGAATCTCCGGAAGGGAATCTTACAGCATTTGTTAATCCTGTCCCGGATTTAACTCCAATGATCATAAGCAGCTTTCTTTTTCTTATGAATAAATCTAATTGTCAAAATTAACTTTTTATCGTTTACCCGGATATAGAAACAAGTCGAATATACAGGATGGAATAATTTCGACTCATCGTTAATGTAATTTCATTTGTTTTAGAGATGGGAATAGAGTATGGTTTTAGCAATCAATTAAATTCATAAATAATAAATTTATTTCGGCTTAAACAGAGTGTAACTTTTTTTGATTGAACACAATACAAAGGTATTATAATTAATTACTGTTTTTCAATATTGGCTCAGGTTAACCTTATCCTGCAGGGGATGAATACTTTGGAATCAAAATTTCCGATCCTTACTGATATATTGAAAATCTGCAGGATTCTTTAGTTCAACGATGGATTAAGGCATATAAGAAAACCACGCCGGCAGATGAGACAGGAAAACTTTATTACTGAGATGGGTATGAAGGTAAAAAGGTTTGTTTAAGACAAATATATAATGGGGAAATTATAAAATAAATAAGATTGACTTTTGCTTAAATCGGGTGTAACTTTGAATGAATATGTTAAATTAATATATCAAATACTATTATTCTATTAATCACTTAAACTATAAAAGATGGAAATAGTTGTAACACTTCTCATTGGAGCAGCAGCTGGCTGGCTGGGCAGCACGATTTACAAAGGCAGTGGCCTAGGAATCATAGGAAATATTGTGGTTGGAATTGTTGGAAGTTATATTGGGTACTGGCTTTTAGGGAAACTTGGCATTAATCTTGGCACTGGGTTGATTGGAGCGATACTTACAGGTGCTATCGGGGCAATAATTATTTTGATCATAATTAATTTGATTTTTAAGAAACGATAGTCATTTACTGTTAAAACACATAAAGAATAATATAAGTAATAGATGAGTAAAGGCTTAGGAAAAAAACAATTAATTATATTGAGGGTATTTAAAGAGATACCAGAGGGAGGATACTATATCCCAATAGTCTATGAGAGGATTAAACAGGTATTATATCCAGAGCTTTACACGACTTACCCAGGAGCCCAGGGTACAGAGGAGGACTGGAATATTATGTCTCAGAGAGCACAGAGAGTATCGGATGAAAGAGAGTCTAAAAGCAGAAGAGAAGAGCCCTCAGGCAAAGCAAGATTAAATAGAATAAATGTATCTATAAGCAACTCCGTACGAGGGCTCATAAAGAGGGGATGTCTGGAGAGAGTAGGGAAAAATAAGAGGCTTTCTGATGACAAGATATTCATAACACAAAAAGGCAGAGATGCAATTAAACCTTAATGCGGCGGGAGTGTTATTGGAAAATCCGGTCAGGCTGAGCACCTTATACCTGAGTGCGTTGAGCATATGATTCCGGATGCAACAAAGCAACTGAATCCTGGACATAAACAACACAATATCAAGACCAAAGGATAAAGATTATTTAACATCAAATAGACTGTTCACTTGAATCCGGAATAGGGTAAAGTCTATATTAACAGAATCTGTCTTAATGGATACCAGGAATCAATTTTCATGATGAAATAGAAGGGAGAAACGATATCCTTATCTGGAGGGATCTCAATAAAGATGAATTGGAATTACTAAAAAAGAGCTATTCACAACAATACATTGGACAACCAAATAAAAAACTACCCCCACAGACAATAAAGTAAACTCGTCACAATATTTGTAATTTGATCTTTGCACTGTCGGCTTCTCTGAAATTCTGTCCAATTAAAATTAGAATTCACAGTTAGAAATCATAGCGTATTAAGCAGATTACTTGATTGTTATAAAATCCTTCACCAATCCCGTCATCAGGAATTTATAAACCCTTGTAGATCGCTGATCTTCAATAGTTTGTGTTTTGGGGTCGTGGTGCCACCAGCCCCACGTTAGTGATAAGTATGTTTTCTGGTTGCAAGAATTAATGAGCGTTTACGTATTTATCCAAAATAGTCATAAAATACTCAAATTACCTGAATTATTGCAAATCTAATGAACTTGTAAGTGATTGAAATAAAGCAAGTAAGAGATATTTGATGCAAAGAAAAAATGTGTCATCAAAAACGTCAACAAGTAGGTTGAGTTCAATTAATGATTACTATATCTCCTGTGTGGATTAGAAATCCAGTTATTTTGGCCATAATTGGCCGGAATAAATTGACAATCCATAGCCGTAGATATATACTTGTTGTTTAGTTATATATGTTATTGATAATCTGACCGGCCCGATGTGGCCAAGCTGGCTGGCTTTTACAATTGCCTGGATATTGAAGAATATTTTTAAAATCTACATTCTTTTAAATATATCTTTCATCAGTGTTAATTAATGTTTTTTCAAGGTTTTCAGAATAATTTTCAGTAATTTGCTGAAGTTATTGATGAACCTGAATGATGTTCAAATCCATCGTTGGAGAATGTCTTTTTATACAATGACTATGAAATATTCTGTAGTTAACCTTTAAAAATTTTATCGTATGAAAACCAAAGTTATTGCTTTAGTAGTCTTGTTTTCTCTTGGATTTTTTGTTTTTCAATCGTGCCAAAAAAGCCAGAAGAAACCTGTTATAGGTCTTTTGATGGATGATTTTGCCACAGAGCGATGGGCTAAGGATACTACCTTTTTTATTAATAAAGTAAATGAACTCGGAGGTAAAGTGATTTGTAGAATTGCAAACCGAAATCCCTTAAAACAACTTGAACAAGCCAAAGAGTTGATTAATAAAAAAGTGGACGTTATAGTCATAGTCCCTGCTGATCTCGAAAAAGCTGGCAAAATTGTTGAAGCAGCCGGTGCAGCCCATATTAAGGTAATATCGTACGATCGTTTAATCCTAAATTCTAATTTAGATTACTATATATCCTTCGACAATGTTAAAGTTGGTGAATTACAAGCGGATTATGTAATGAACCGTATGGGCAAAGGAAATGTTGCGCTGATAGGAGGTCCGTTGTCCGATTACAACTCATTCTTCTTAAGACTTGGACAAATAGGTATTTTGCAGCCTTTTATTGAAAAGGGAGATATTAAGATTATATACGATAAGTATGCTCCCATATGGTCCGACACTTCTGGTTACCGGATGGCGCTTTCATGTCTTAAAGCCTACCCAAAAAAAGTAGATGCTTTTATTGCAGCTAACGATTTACTCGCAAGGGGCGTTATTAAAGCTCTCGAAGAAAAATCGCTTGCAGGAAAGGTGCTGGTAACAGGTCAGGATGGTGATTCATTAGCCTGTGAGAACATTATTTTAGGCAAACAATCCATGACTGTTTACAAACCAGTTGAAGCCCTTGCTTTTGCTGCTGCTGAGGCAGCCATGACAATTGCAAGTAACCGAGACATAGAAAACCCTCACACAGCGATCAACAACGGAACCAAGCTGGTCCCTTCCATCTTCCTCGAACCAATGGTTGTTAACAAAGGAAATATTGGGATGCAGATAAATATAGGAAAATACATGAAAGAACAATTTAAATAACGTTACTTCGACATTGTCTTTTAACTACTAACTCAAGAAGTTAGCTTTGATACTAGTCTTTATGATGGTTTTTTAATGATTTGACATCTGTAATGCACTGACAACGTGATCGTTGAAAAAAACGTCAACGATTCCGTCAACAAGAAATTTAAAGACCCTGCAAATCATTGATCTACAGGGGTCTGCGATTTGGAGTTGTGGTACCACAAGGAACCGAACATGTTAAAAAGGAAGATGGGTGAGGGGATGAAAGTATGAGAGGGTTATCTTTTCAGGTCACCCGTTAGTGTCCCTTTTTTCAACTTCAATTGTACAACTGGTGACAAATGCTGCCAGTGCACCAACAGCAGCGAATAACGGAGCTAAAACAACTCCTATCGCACCAATCGTTAGAGGAAATTCCATAATGGTTTCCTCTTTTTCATTTTTAATAATAATCCTCCTGGCATTACCTTCCTTAATAATTTCCTTGATCTTCGACAGAATCTCATCTCCGGAAACCTTAAAAGTTTCTCTGTCTGACTGTTTATTATTTTCCATTTTTATATCATTTTGGTTTGGTAATAATCTCAAAATAAATAATATTGAATATAGAACAACAAAAATTAATACCGTAATTCTATCACAGAAGTGTTAATAGCTCCAAAGCCAATTATTATAACTTTCCCATTCTTTACTTTTGCAATTGCAGTAACATTCATGGCTTCACTCTGAGGACTATATTCCTTTTGACAGAAAGTCGCCCATGCATCATTTGTCAGAAATATATCACCATAAGGTAAGAATCCAACTTCATAATGCTGGCCAATTCCGATACATCTATTGTCATCTAAGAAGAGAAATTTAAATGCACTATCCGGAATGGTGAAAGATATATTTCCTGTTATTAAATCAACAAATACATTGGTAAAACATTTTGCAAAAGATTTTGATTCTGCAAAATATATTTTTTTCAAATGGTTACTGGTATTTGACTGTATTGATTGCCATGTTTTACCTCCATCAACAGATTTTAAATATTTCCCGTTATCAGAGGTGGCATATCCATCGGTAGCATTTTTAAAACTTACATCGTTTATATTTTCTGAAACGGAACCCATTACATCTGACCAGGTTTGTCCTCCATCAATAGTTTTTCTGAATAGTTTTTCCCCTGAAATAAATCCGGTTGTATTATTTAAAAAGAACATGCCAGTTGGCCTCCCTTTATCCGGAGTGTT